>Ga0265797_10003272_pt1 | contig 26137 bp, 22 predicted proteins | sample P2T30metagenome_FD_192433 | JGI IMG/M metagenome (GOLD analysis project Ga0265797, IMG submission 192433) | Plant litter microbial communities from East Loma Ridge, Irvine, California - P2 T30 | ecosystem: Environmental > Terrestrial > Plant litter > Unclassified | place: USA: California... | reverse complement strand
CCAGGCCCCGCCCAGGCCGTGCTGCTTTTCCCACTCGGCCAACGCCACCGGCGGCTTGTTGCCGATGCCGGCGGCGACGTTGGTGGCAGAGCCGACCGACACGAACATCGTCTTGTCGTCTTTCGAGAACGCCAGCGTGCGGGTGGAGTGGCCACCCGTGGTGTCGCTGAGCTTTTCGACGATGGTCTCCGGCTCGCCCCTGGCCTTCAGATCACCCACGGTATAGGGGATGCGCACCACCGAGTTGACGTTGGCGACAACCAGGTATTTCGGGTTCGCGCCGGACGGCCAGAACGCCATGCCGTAGGGACGCGACAGGCCGCTGGCGAACACGCTGGTACTGTCGGCCTTGTCGCCGTTTTTGGAGCGCAGGATCGTGATCTGGCCCTTGCTGGTCTCGGCCAGCAGGATGTCGCCGTTCGGGGCGCGCAGCGGCAGGCGCGCCTTGCCGCTGTCCTCGGCAAAGAAGCCGACCTTGAAGCCCTTGGGCACGGCCGGCATGGTGCCGTCCGGACGCTTGGCGACCTTCGGGCCGTTGCCGGCGCTCTCGCTGGCATACGGCTGGACCAGGCTGCCCACGGTGATGTGGTGCAGGTCGCCCGGCTTGTCCTCGGTCCACGAGCCGGCCTTGTCGCCGCCGGCCGTCGCCGCTTTCGGCGCTGCGGCCGTGACCTTGCCGCTCTGGCTGGCCAGGTACTCGATCACGGCGGCGCGCTGCTTCGCATCGGGCACGCCGATCGGCATCGCGGTGCCCGGCACGTCCTTGTTCGGGTCGCGCAGGAAGACGTCGAGTTCTTCCTTCGTCCAGGTCTTGCCGGCGGCGCCGGCCTTCGCCAGCGCATCGGTATAGTTGTAGCCCGCCACGCCGGCGGCCTTGCGGCCGACCACGTTGAACAGGCCGGGACCGGCGCGCGAACCCATGCCGGGATCCACGGTGTGGCAGCTGGCGCAGTTGCGCTCGAAATAGGTCTGGCCCGCGGTTGGCGCGGCCAGCGCCGGACCTGCGGTCATCCAGGCCAGCGCCGCAAGCTGCGCCGCCATCATCGTTTGCTTCATTCTCGTTCTCCCCTCTCTTGTAGCAATCAGTCGATCAGCAATCAGTCGATCATGAACACCGGATAACGCCCCCACTCCGGCTCGCGCCAGCGCGCGCAGTTGGCGAAGATGAAGTCGAGCACCGCGCCCTGGTCCTTCAGCAGTTCGGGATTGGCCTGCTTCCAGGCGTCGAACTTGGCGGCCAGCGCCGGCTCGGCGGCCAGCAGGCGTTCGGCTTCGTCTTCGAACACGTAGTCCGAATACGCTTCCTTCTTTTCCAGCACGCTGTTGAAGAAGCCCCAGCGGAAGAAGCTGTCGTGGCCCAGCGGCTCCAGCATCTCGACGGCGTAGCGCGCATTGTCCTGGTCGAGCCAGACGATCTGGTCGCCGGCGCGCAAGCTCACCTTTGCGCAGCCGCGTTCCAGCTGCACGTCGTCGTGGAACATGTGGCCCTCGTAGGCGTTCGGCCGAGAAGTCACGGACTTGATGTGGTAGCAGGCCAGTTCCTGTTCGCGCTCGTTCTCGACGCGCTCCATGCGCACGCCGTTCCACTGCAGGCGCTCGATCACTTCGCGCCACTGCTGCGGCACCACGTAGGCGCGCGGCGCGTAGACCACGATGTCGGCCGGGAAGCGGTTGAAATACGGGATGTCCTTCTCGTACGGCGCGCTGCGGTCGTACCACAGGCGCTGGTAGTCGCCCAGCACGCTCGGCTTGTACCTGGCAGCGTAACCCTTGAAGCGGAAGCTGGATGGATTGTCTTCGTCCATCGCCCAGTGGATCGGCCACTCGCGGCGCGTGCGGCCGTGGTCCTTGGCGGCGCGGCGCAGCTGCACGATGCGCTCGCCGTTCGCCACCGTGAAGTCCAGCGCCGTCTCGACCAGCGCACGCATCGAGTGGTAGCGGTCGGCAAAGGGTTTCAGCATGTGCGTCTCGGGCATGAAGCCGATCGTGTGGTGCAGGGCCGCGTAGCCGGTCGAGAAGCGCGCTGTCTCCAGGAACTCGGCAATACCGTCGTCCGGGCTGTCCTTGACCGGGTTCACGTACGGGCAGGTCGGCCAACCGCGCTTGTCCATCTCGGCGTACATGTGCGGCAGCATGGTGTCGCGCAAGAACGCGCCCAGCTCGCCGCCCAGCTTGTCGGCCTGGGTGTGGATCAGGGTCATCGTGTAGGCGTAGTCGGCGCCGTTCGAAGTGTGGGTGTCGACCATCACGTCCGGGTCCCAGGCCGTGAAGAATTCGTTGAACACGCGCGCGGTCAGGGTGTCGCACTTGACGAAGTCGCGGTTCAGGTCCAGGTGGCGGCTGTTGCCGCGGAAGCCGAACTGCTCGGGGCCGTCCTGGTTCACGCGCGAGGTGTTGTTGCGGTTGAAGGCGCCGTCGACGTTGTACAGCGGGATGAAGATGAACACGGTCTTGCCCAGCGCGGCCAGGCGCGCCGGCTCCAGGCAGAAGTCACGCACCAGCGCCATGCACGCATCCACGCCTTCCGGCTCGCCCGGATGGATGCCGTTATTGTTGAAGAATACCGGGCGGCCTTCGCGCTTGATCTCGCCGCAATTGAAGGCGCCGTCGCTGCTGACCACGCCGGCGTGGATCGGCACGCCGGCATCCGAAGTGCCGATCTGGGAAAAGCGCAGCACCGTCGGATGCTGCCTGGCCAGGTCCTGGTACCAGGCGATGCAATCGGCCCAGGTGGTGGTCTGGTTCTGGTTGCCCTTCTCGAAAGGCGTTTTCAGTTCAATGGACATGATGTGATGGATGTGGTGTTGCCAATGTCGTTACGATACAGGAGTTGGGTCCCGCGGTGGCTGCTGATCTGGCAGCTGAAGCGGCAGCTGGATCGCGACCAGCGTGCCGGCGCCCGGGGTTGACCTCACCTGGATGCTGCCGCCCAGCGCGAACACGCGCTCGCGCATGCCGATGATGCCGATGCCTTCCGAGGCCAGCGCCGGGTCGAAGCCTTCGCCATCGTCCTGGACCTCGATCTGCAGCGCGCCGGCGGCATCCGACAGCACCAGGCCCACGCGCACGAAGCCGGCATCCGAATGCTTCATGACGTTCGACAGCGCTTCCTGCACGATGCGGTAGGCGGAAATCGCCAGTTCGTTGCCCAGGCGCGAAAAGTCGCCCTCGGTGTGGAAATCGAAATCCAGGCCCGCGCTGCGGTAGTGGTTGACCATCTCCTCGACCGCGCCATGCAGGCCCAGCATGTCCAGCACTTCCGGACGCAGGCGCCGCACCAGGCGGCGGCCGTTGGCGTACAGGTCGAGCGCCAGTTTGGTGATGGCCTGCGCCTTGTCGCGGATCTGTTCGACCTCGGGTCCGGGCGGCGCCTTGACGGCCAGGTGCTGGATGGTCTGCGATTCCAGGCGCACCGCGATCAGGGACGCGTTCAATTCGTCGTGGATCTCGACCGCGATGCTCTTCCTCTCGTCCTCGATGATGCTGTTGACCTTCTGGATCAGCTTCCGCTTGTCGGCGTCGGCGCGCAGCGCCTCGTTGCGCGAGGCCAGCAGGTCGCGCGTGCGCTCGGCCACCTTGTTTTCCAGGTCCTGCTTGGATTCCTGCAGCGCCACCGACATCTCGCCGATCGAGGCCTGCAGCTCGCCGACTTCGCCGCCGGTGGTGACCGGCAGCTGCACGACGTAGGTGCCGCCGCGGATGCGCCGCAGCACCGCGATCGCCTCGCGCAGCGGCACGATCAGGCTGCGCGCCAGGATGAAGGCGAGCGCCCCGCTGGCCGCCAGCGCCAGGCCCGCCATCGCCAGTTCGATGCGGAAGCGCCGCAGCTGCCTGGCCAGCATGTTGGTCGGCGACATGGTCACGCGCACGCGCCCGACCACTTCGCTGGTCAGCGTCGGTGGCCGGGTGTCGCTGGATGCCGAGACGTGCGGCGCGCCGTTGTCCGAGAACAGGTTGATCCACACCACCTGCTTGCGGATCGGCGCCTCGTACCAGCGCCCGTCGGGCTGGGGCTGGATCGGGTGCCGGGACTCCACGTTGATGACAGTGCGCCCGCCCGTGTCGACCACCTCGACGCGGTACACGCTGCTGTCCGACTGCACCAGGCCGTTGATGGTCAGGCGCAGGTCGGCCAGGTTGCCGGAGATGACGTTGTACTCGCTGGTCTCGGCCAGGGCGCGCGTCAGGATGCGACCGCGTTCGGCCAGTTCCTCGTCGACCTGGGCGCGGTGCGAATACCACGAGTAGCTGATGAAGGAGGCGAACAGCAGCGCCACCGGCAGCATGGTGATGAAGGCCATGCGCAGGCCGATGCTCCAGCCGCGCCAGAATCGCAGGGTCATGGATGCGCCGGTGCCGGGCGGGCGAAGTGGCGCGCCGCATCGTCGACCGTGATGTCGAGCGAGCGTGCCACGCCTTCGTTGACGATGCTGCGGAAATAGCGCGGGAACTGCGGCGCGGGCAGTTGGCCGCCGTCCACGTAGGCGGCCGCGATCTCGGCCACTTGCGTGTTGATGTCCTCGATCTCGGAATAGGTCGTGCCCAGCGCGCCGGCCTTGACCATGTCGCTCGAAAAGCCGATCACGCCCTGCTTGTGGCGGTAGGTCGAGAGCAGGATATTGCGGAAGTTCTCGTTGTTGTAGACGGCGCCGTCGGGCAGCGCCAGCAGCACGTCGGTCTGGGCGATGCGGTCCAGCAGCTGGTTGATGTTGCCCTCCTCGCCGTCCTTGCCGACGTCGAGCACGGTCACCTTGTCGGCGCTGAGCAGCGGTTTCAGGAAGGCGGTGTCGGCCCCGAGCAGCGCCGCCACGCGCACCGGGCGCCGGTACAGCAGGGCGGCCAGGCGCAGCTGGTCCTGGGGCGCGGGTTCCGCATATACGGCGGTAATCCCCTGTGCGCGCGATGGCGGCAGCTTGCCGACGATGGCGCGGAACACCTGGCTCGAGGTGAAGGCCGAGACCACCACGCAATCGCAGCGCCGCGCCGCCACTTCGCGCAGCGCGGCCGGGCCGATCGCCACCACCAGCGTGCGGCGCTGCTGGGCCAGCTCGGTGCGGAAGGCGGCAAAGGTCGGGACCAGGCGTTTATACAGATCTTCGGCGATGCGGCGGGTGATGGCGCTGTCGTCGGCGGGGGCGATCTCGAAGCCGTAGCGCTGGACGGGATCGGGCTTGGCGGCGTGGGCCCCCGCGCCGGCCAGGGCCGCGGCCATGGCCGTGGCCAGCATCAGGGCGCGGATCCAGGTCACGGCGCGCACGCTGTTACGGCTCGATCAACCCGTGTTTGACCGCCAGCTTGGTGATGTAGGCCTGCCGGTGCACGCCCAGCTTTTCCTTCACCGACTGGCTGATGTTGCTGATCGTCTTGCTCGACAAATTCAGGCGCTCGGCGATCTCGTTGTTGGTCAGCCCTTCCGCCATCAGCTTGAAGATTTCCAGGCTGCGCTCGTCCAGCTGCGATTGCGGCGAGACGTCGCCGCGCACCGCCAGGCTGGCCAGGCGTTCGGCGATCTGGGGCAGGAAGTACAGCTTGCCGGCGTGCGCATGGCGCACCGCGTCGGCCAGGTCGGCCGGGTCGCAATCCTTGGTGACGAAGGCATGCGCGCCGAGGCGGTAGGTTTCCTTGATCAGGCTGTCCTGGTCGAACTGGCTGAGGAAGACGATCTTCGCCTGAGGGTCCGCCTTGAGGATGTTCTGCGCGGCGTCCATGCCGGTCAGCTCGGTGCCGAAGCGGATGTCGAGCACGGCGACGTCCGGCTTGGTCTCGGCGTACATGGCTTCCGCTTCGCTCGGGGTCTTGGCCTGCCCCACCACTTCCATGCCCTGCGCCGCCAGCGACATGGCGAAACCGGTCATCACGATCGGGTGGTCGTCCGCCAGCATCACGCGGATCGGCTTCTGGTCTTTCTGCACTGTGTTCTCCGAGATCTTTCCATTTTTGCCTACCAAGGTCTGGTAGCCAGTCATGCCACGGGACCGCAGCCTCGCATGGCACGGATGGATTATTTCATACAACAAGCCCTGACGCACCCTAACAACGATTAGCAGCAAGGACTGCCATTAAATACCTTTGCAAATTGCTAGCCGCTAGCATATAGTGATTCCAACAGCTTGCTTTACTCCTAAAACCCGGTAGCACGAAAAGGAGGATGACCATGCAGTTCTCTCATACACCCGGTAGTAATGGCGGCGCCAGGGCCGGCCGGCTGGCACTGATCGCCGGCCTGCACGTGGCGCTTGCCCTCGTCTTCATCCATGCCATGAACACCCGGCATTTCTCGCTGCCCGGCCTGCCCGAGTCGATCCCGGTCGTGGTCAAGCCGGACCCGGTCGAACCCGTGCCGCCGCCGGAGCCGCCCAAGCCGATGCCGAACCTGGCGCCGCCGCTGGTGGTGCCGCTCCCCGAAATCCCGGTCACGCCGCCGCCCGATCCGGCGCCGTTCCGGACCACCACCACGCCGGACCCAGCGCCGCAGCCGGCCACGCCCGCGCACAGCGTGACGGATGCCCCACCCACGGTGCCGGCGACGCCCTCGAACGCGGGCACCGGCCAGGTCCGTACCGCCGTGCTGGCCGATCCGAAAGCCTGCGCCCTGCCCGACTACCCGGCGCGCGCCGCGCGCGAAGGCATTTCCGGCACCACCCTGCTGGCCCTGCTGGTCGGCGCCGATGGCCGCATCACGGCTTCGCGCATCGAGCACAGCAGCGGCTCGCGGGAGCTGGACCGGGCCGCAGTGAATGCCCTCAGCCTGTGCAGGTTCAAGCCGGCCACCAACAATGGCGTGCCGGAAGCCGGCTGGGCGCAGCTGGCCTACGTCTGGACACTGGACTAAGACATCCTCGGCCCCTCAGGAGCCTTTGCCCGCCCACGCCCCTCAGCCAGCCGGGCGGGCTTTTTTATTCCCACCGAAAGGGGACGCCATGCGTCACGATCCATCCCTGCCCGGCGTCCCCGGGCTGACCGGCTTCGCCGCCGCGCTGGTGCTGGCGCTGATGATCGCCTGGCTGTCGCTGCAGCCGCATGCGCTGCCGGCGCCGGATCGCACGCCGGCTTCCGGCTTCGTGGCGGCGCGCGCGCTGGCCCACGTGAACGCGCTGGCGCAGGCGCCGCGGCCGGTCGCCAGCGCCGCCAACGCCGCCGCGCGCGACTACATCGCCGCACAGGTGCGCGCCCTCGGCCTGGTGCCCGCGATCCAGAGCGAGACCGTGCAGGCGCAATCGGTCCGCATGGTTCGCAACGTGCACGTGACGCTGGCCGAGGTGAACAACATCGTGGTGCGCAAACCGGGACGCCACGCCGCGCCCGACAAGCCGGCCATCGTCGTGATCGCCCACTACGACTCCGGCGCCGCGACGCTGGGCGCGGCCGACGGCGCCATGTCGGCGGCGGCGATGCTGGAGGCGCTGCGCGTGCTGCAGGCCGGGCCGCCGCTCGCGAACGACCTGCTGTTCGTGTTCACCGACGCCGACAGCGCCCGGGCGCTCGGCACGCGCGGTTTCATGGAATCGCACCCGTGGGCACAGCGCGCGCGCCTGCTGCTGCGCTTCGACAATCCCGGCAACCGTGGTCCGCTGGCGCTGGTGGACGCCTCGCATGCGGACGGTTTCGCGCTCGCCGCCTATGCCGGCGCCGCGCCGGCACCGGCAGGGACCTCGTTCATGGCCGAACTGTACGCCGGCATGCGCCCGCGCGCCTCTGATGCCAGCCTGGCGGCGAACGGCGCCCCTTTGCTGCAATTCGCCACCAGCGGCGGCACCCTGGGCCCGGGCGCCGTCCACGACATCCCGCAGCGCCTGTCCATGGCCAGCCTGCAGCACGAGGGCGACACCATGCTGGCCCTGCTGCGCGAGGCCGGCGACCAGCCTTTACCGGCGGGCGACGCCGGCGGCCAGGTGTTCTTTGCCGTGCCGGGCCTGGGCATCGTGCACTACCCGTACGCGCTGGTGTGGCCGCTCACCGCGCTGGCCTGCGTACTGACGGTGCTGGCCTGCGCCGCCGGCATGCGGCGCGCGGGCGTGGGGGGCGTCGATATCATCCATGCCGGCTTCGGCTTCCTGTTCATGGGCACCTTGTCCACCTTCATCGTGTACCTGGTCCACGAGGCGCTGCCGGGCCTGGAATGGCGCTGGGATGCGGGCATGCTGGCCGACGACGCCGGCCTGGGCTGGCAGGTGCTGGCCTTTGCGCTGCTGCTCGCGGCCGGGTTCGTGATCGTGCAGCACCGCCTGCAGGAAAAGCTCGGGGCGCTGTGCGTGCTGCTGGGCGTGCTATGCGCGGCCTCGCTGGCGCTGGCCGGGGTCAGCTGGGGCGCACCCGGCGCCAGCTACCTGCTGGCCTGGCCGCTGCTGGCGACGCAGGCGGCGCTGCTGGCGTCGCTGTCGCCACGCGGCGCGCGGCACCGCTCCGCGCTGCTGGCATTGGCCGCGCTGCCGGGCGCGGTGCTGATCCTGCCGGCGCTGCGCGACAGCCTGGGCGTGGTGTCGCCGTCCTGGCTGGTGCTCCCGGCGGCCCTGGCCTGTACCCTGGTCGGGCTGTGCGGCCTGCTGCTGGCCCGGGTGCGCTTCGCGGCGCCGCCGATGCTGGTGGCCGCCGCCGCGGCGATCGGCCTGGCCTACACCGTCACGCCGCAAGTGCCGGCGATGCAGGCCTTGCCGGCACCGAACAAGCTGGTGTACTTCAAGGACGCCACGAGCTGGCGCGCATTCTGGCTGTATCCGCCGGTGCCGCTGGACGCCTGGACCCGCAGCGTGTTCCCGAACACCCTGCATCCCTACCCGCTTCCCTACCTGTTCGGCCCCAGCGGCCCCGAAGTCTGGTATGCGGCGGCGCCGCGCAACGACGGCATCGCCTACCCCGACCTGACCATCGAGAAGCTCGAGTGGATCGGCGACATCAAACACGTGGAATTCCGGATGCGCTCGAAAAACCGCGCACCGCACATCGCGCTGCGGGTGGATGGCGCGGGTCCGGCACGCGCCAGCGTGAACGGCCGCGTGCTGACCGGCGAGCCAAGCCGGAAATGGAGCCTGGACCTGCACGGCATGGAAGACCGCGAGCTGCGCTTCGCCTTCGACTTCTACGGCGACCCGGCATTCACGGTGTTCATCCAGGAATACCTGCCCGGCCTGCCCGAGCACGACCTGCCGCCGCGCCCCGCCGGCTTGACGCCGGCGCTGCTGCCGCTGACCGGCACCACCATTTCGGCGGACATCCTGCGCTTCGAGTGACATACAATGCCTGCGCCTTTCAATCATTCACGCAGGATTCCATGCACAAGACCGTTTCCTCCGCCATCGCCGCCAGCCTGGCGCTGGCGTTTTCGGCCCACGCGGCCAGCCCCGCCGTTCCCGAAGCGCCGCTGCGCGCCCATCTGGCGACGCTGTCTTCCGACGTCTTCGAAGGCCGCGGCACCGGCCAGCGCGGCGGCGAACTGACCGTCGTCTACCTCGAGAACCAGGCCATGGCCGCCGGCCTCAAACCTGCCAACGGCGGCAGCTACCGCCAGAGCGTCAAGATCGCCGGTGTCAAGGCGCAGCCGCAGGACAGCTCGGTGGCCTTGAGCGCGAACGGCAAGGCGCTGCCGCTGGCCTTCGGCAAGGACTGGGTATGGGCGCCGGGCGATGCGAAACCGGTGCACGCGATGGATGCGGAACTGGTGTTCGTCGGCTACGGCATCAAGGCGCCGGAAGAAGGCGGCTGGGACGACTACAAGGACGTCGACGTCAAGGGCAAGCTGCTGGTCATGCTGGTCAACGACCCGGCGCCCACCAGTGCGGAGCCGAACCGCTTCGCCGGCAAGGGATTGACCTACTACGGCCGCTGGACCTACAAATTCGAGGAAGCCGCGCGCCGCGGCGCCGCCGGCGTGCTGCTGGTCCACACCGACGCCTCGGCCTCCTACGGCTGGAGCGTGGTGCAGAACAGCTGGATGGCCGAGCGCTTCCAGCTGGCCGACGCCGACCTCGGCACCGGCATGCAGGGCTGGATGACCGAGGCCAGCGCGCGCAGCCTGTTCGCCGCCGCCGGCCAGGACCTGGACAAGCTGCGGCTTGCAGCCGAAGACAAATCGTTCAAGCCGGTCGTGCTGAACGCGCGCGTGCAGGGCGAATCGAAGGCCGCCGTGCGCACGCTGGAACAGTTCAACGTGGCCGGCATCGTGCCGGGTACCGACCCGAAGCTGAAGGACGAGCTGGTGATCTACAGCGCGCACTGGGACCACCTGGGCAAACAAGGCGACACTGGCGACACGATCTTCAACGGCGCCGTCGACAACGCCTCCGGCAGCGCCGGCCTGCTGGCCATGGCCCAGGAAGCGGCGCGCCATCCAGCCAGGCGCAGCCAGATGTTCCTGTGGGTCGCAGCCGAGGAACAAGGCCTGCTGGGCAGCGCGGCCTATGCCGCCAAGCCGCTCTGGCCGCTGGACAAGACGGCGGCGGCGCTGAACCTGGACAGCCTGAACTTCGTCGGCGCAACGAAGGACATCGGCGTGCAGGGCAGCGAGCGCAGCAGCCTGGGCGCGCTGGCGGCCACCACCGCCAAGTCGATGCGCCTGGCCGTGGCCGCGGCGCGTCCGGACCTGGGCGGCGGCTACTTCCGCAGCGACCACTTCAGCTTCGCCAAGGCCGGCGTGCCGGCGTTCTCGATCGAGGGAGGGCATGACTGGGTCAAGGACAAGGCAGCCAGCGATGCCAAGGCCAAGGCCTACGGCCCGCGCTACCACCAGGCCAGCGACGAATACGACCCGAACTGGGACTTGTCCGGGATGGTGCAGCAGGCGCAGTTCACGCTGAACCTGGGGTATGCGGTGGCGAACGCGCCGGCGATGCCGACCTGGAAGGCGGGGGATCAGTTCGGCAAGGTGCGCGCAGCCAAGAACCAAGCGACTAACTAAGCGACGCTGCCCAGGATCTGGGTCAGCTTCCCGATTTCCACCGGCTTGACCAGGTGGTAATCGAAGCCGGCCTGCTGCGACAGTTCGCGGTCGCGCTGCTGGCCGTAGCCGGTCAGGGCGACAAAGACCGCCCCCGCATGCCCTGCCTTGCGGCGCAGGCGGCGGGCTAACTCATAGCCGGTCATGTCGGGCAGGCCGATGTCGAGCACGAAAACCTGGGTGGCGGCATCGCTCGACTCCAGCGTCGAGACCGCGTCCTCGTGGACGTGCACCGTGTGGCCGTGGGCGCGCAGTAGCACCGCGAGCGAGTGGCCGGCATCGGCGTTGTCGTCGACGATGGTCACCGTCAGCGGGCGCGCCTCGCCGTCGCCTTCGCCCGAGCGCACCACCTGGCCGACCTCGGCGTCGGCCAGCGGCAGCGTCACCGTCATCGTGGTGCCATGCTGCAGGCCGTCGCTGTGCGCCGCGACCTGGCCGTTGTGCATGCGCACGATGCTCTTGACCAGCGCCAGCCCGATCCCGAGCCCGCCCTGCGAGCGGTCCGGCGTGCGGTCGGCCTGGGTGAACAGGTCGAACACGTGCGGCAGCAGCTGGGCGTCGATGCCGCTGCCGTTGTCGCGCACCGCCGCCGTCGCGGTGTCGGTGGCGGCGTCCACCGTCACCGTCAGCGCGATGCGCCCGCCCGGCGGCGTGTACTTGGCCGAGTTGTTGAGCAGGTTGACCAGCACCTGGATCAGGCGCGTGCGGTCGCCCTCGACCGGGATCGGCTGCGACGGCAAGTCGACCGCCAGTGTGTGGCCGCGCTCCTCGATGTGGGGCCGGGCCTGTTCCACCGCCGCGATCGCGACCTTGTTCAGGTCGAGGATCTCGTTCTCCAGCTTCACCAGGCCGCGCGTGACGCGCGAGACGTCCAGCAAATCGTCCACCAGCTCCGTCATGTGGCGCACCTGGCGCGAGATGATGTTGCTGGCTTTTAGACGCAAGCCTTCGCTCACCTCGGGCAGGCGCAGCAGCTGGGCCGCGCTGGTGATCGGCGCCAGCGGGTTGCGCAGCTCGTGCGCCAGCATCGCCAGGAACTCGTCCTTCATCTTGTTGTGGCGCTCGGCCTCGGCGCGCGCGGCGCGCTCGCTCGACAGGATCTGCTCGCGCTCGTCCGCCGCGCGCTGGGCGATCTCGTACAGGCGCGCATTGTCGATCGCGATCGCGGCCTGCACCGCGAACGCGCCGATCAGTTCCTCGATGCGCTCGTCGAACATGTGCGTCCTGGAGTGGCCGAAGAACAGGCCGCCGATCACCTCGCCCGAACGCGACACCACCGACGCCGCCAGGTAGCTGCGCACCGGCAGGTGGCCCGCCGGCATGCCGTGGTGCGGCGCCATGGTGCCGTAGCGCGGGTCGCGCGTGATGTCGTCGCTGCGTACCGGCGCGCCGCCCTGGAAGGTCGGCCCGAACACCGGCGTGGCGCGTGGATGGCCCAGGTGGGCGAAGGCCTCGCGCGGCGCGCCGGACAAGGTGTACAGCAGGTAGGCGTCGCCGTTGTCGTCACGGCCGTTGTAGAAGAAGGCGCCGAATTCCGCGCCGACCAGCTGGGTCGCGGCGTCGGTGATCTTCTGCATCAGCGGTTCGATGTCGAGGGTCGAGGCCAGGGTGTCGCTGGCCTGGCGCATCAGTGCCAGCGCCCGGGTCTCCTCGCGCAGCGCGCCCTCGGCACGGATGCGGCGCAGCGCTTCCCAGGTGCGGCGCGCGGCGTCTTCCAGCACGCGCACCTCGGCCACGTCCCAGCGCCGCGGCGCGGCATCGTGCAGCGCCATCACCCCGGCCACCCGGCCGCCATCCATCAGGGGCACGGCGATGCCGGACGCAATGCCCTGGCCGACCCAGGCCCCGGCGCCGGCAATGCGCGGATCGCTGCCGATATCCTGGGACCAGACGGTGTCGCCATCGCGCAGCGCGGCGCCCAGGCCGAAGCACAGCACGTCGAGCGGCACGACGCGTCCCGGTTGCGTGCCGGGCTCGCCCACGCGCCAGGCTTCCTGGATGGCCGCGGCTTGCGCCTCATGGTCGATTTCCGCGTACAGCGCGGTGGCGCCGGCGGCGTAATCGCCGACCAGCCGGGTCACGCTGCGCAGCAGGGCCGCGGTGCCGGTCACGTTGCGCAGCAGGTCGGCCAGTTCGAGCTGGAAGGACTGGCGGCGCTCGGCCAGCACCGCCGCCGTGGTCTCGACGAAGGTCACCAGCAGGCCCTCCGCCTTGCCGGCTTCGTCGTAGACCGGGCTGTACGAATAATTGAAGTAGCAGGTCTCGAAATAGCCGAAGCGGTTGATGGTCAGCGCCAGGCCATCGGCCCCGACGGGCATGCCCTGCTTCGCGCGCGCCCACATCGGTCCGATGGTCGGCCAGATTTCCGGCCAGGTCCGGCGCGCATCGCCACCCAGCGCGCCCGCGCGCTTGTCGCCCAGGATGGGGCAATAGGCGTCGTTGAAGAATTGCGTGTAGTCGTCGCCCCAGGCCAGGTACATCGGCAGCTGGCAATCGAGCAGCGTACGCACGGCGAGCTTGAGACTGAATGGCCAAGCCGCCACGGGACCGACGGGCGTCGTTTCCCATGGATGGGACCGCATCTGCAGTTCCATGTCGCTCACGGGCCGCGTCGATGCGGGATCGGGCGGGGCGAGATCAAAAGGCCAGGGCATGTCGTTCCATTCAATGTGTGGGCGGGGTATCGGCCCAGCTATTAATGATATCAGGCATCATCAATAGGCAAAATGCATATCTTGAAGGACATGGCGAAGACTGTGGCAAAAACAGCCACAGTCCCGGGTAGCGCCGGTGTTACTGGATGACGCCGCAGGCGATGCGGTCGCCGCCGCCGCCGAGCGGCTTGGGCTGGTCGGCGTAGTTGTCGCCGCCGGCGTGGATCATCAGGGCCTTGCCCTTGACCTCGGCCAGTTTGGTCAGGCGCGGCGCCGTCACCGCGACGCTGGCACGGCCGTCGCCGCCCACCACCAGCGGCGGCAGGTCGCCCAGGTGGCCATCGCCGGTCGGGCCCGCATGGTGCTTGCTGGCGGTCGGATCGTAGTGCCCGCCCGCGGCGCCGGCCGGCACCGGCTTGCCGTCCTTCTGGTTGGCGCTGCAGTTGCCGGTCTCATGCACGTGATAGCCGTGCGGACCCGGCGGCAGGTCGCTCAGCACCGGCGTGAACACCAGGCCGTTCTTCGATTCGGTGATCGTGACCGTGCCGATCATCTTGGCCGTGCCGGTGGGCGAGACCAGCGACATCGGGGCTTGCAGCTTGTCGGTCGATTGGGCGCCGGCCGTGCCGGCAACGATGGCGAGCGCGCTTGCCAGCAGGACGCTGGTCGCTTTGAAGTTCATTACCGTCTCCTTTCAGGTGGGGGAGGCTCCAAGTGTATTACACGTTAATGATGAGAGGCGGACGGCGTGCATATGTTGCAACAAAGATATTGTACTGGCATCATGGAATATCTTTGCCTGGAGTAAATATGCGTCGCCTGCTTACCGCTGTCCTGTCCTGCTGCCTCGCCGCCGCCGCCCCCGCTGCCGAGATGCCCGCCCCGGCGCCGGCGGACACCCTGCGCCTGCATAACATCGCCAGCGCCTTCTCCAGTTTTTACGACGCCAACAAGGACAAACCGGAAGCGGAGCAAGTGGCCGCGTTCAAGCGCGAGGTGGCCAGCAGCTTCCCGGCCTTCTACGGCGTCGAGCGCTATGGAAGCGGGCGCACCCAGGCCGACCAGGATGCGCACATCGCCGCCACCATCCGCGCCTTCCCGAGCATCCGCGACGACTACCTGCGCAAGGCCCGCCAGTTCGATGCCGAGCTGCCACGCTACATCGCCGGCTTCAAGGCCTGGTTTCCCGATTACCGGCCGACGGTCGACATCTACGTGCTGCATTCGCTGGGCGAAATGGATGGCGGCACCCGCACCTTCGAGGGCAGGAACTACCTGATCTTCGGCATCGACGGCATGGTGCGCTACCATGGCAAGGGCAGGGAAACCGCGTTTTTCGACCACGAACTGTTCCATACCTACCACGACCAGGCGATGGGCGGCTGCAACGGCAACAATGAACCGGTGTGGGCCTTGCTGTGGCAGGAAGGCCTGGCGACCTATGTGTCCAGGGCGATGAACCCGGACGCCACCGAGCACGAACTGCTGCTGGACTTCCCGGGCAACATGGCCGCGGACACCCGCGCCGTCCTGCCGGCCGCGTTCGCGCACCTGCAGACGGTGCTCGAATCGCGCGATGGGGCATTGGCTGGCGAGCTGTTCTCGACCGGCGAGAAGGGGGAAACGCATCGCCTGCCGGTGCGGCGCGGCTATTACCTCGGTTACCTGGTGGCGCAAGACGCGGCCAGGACCCGCAGCGTGCAGGACCTGGCCAGGCTCGATTGCCGGCAAGCGCAGGCACTGGTGCGCACGACGGTGGCGGCGCTGGTCAAGGAGAACCCGCGCTAAGCGGCGAGCAATGTATTGCAAGCAGTTTCATACACCTGCAGAAAGGTTTTGCCAGTGCGGCTTTAACGCTTCGCAAACCAGGACGCAGTTCAATCGGAACACGGTTGGAAGCGCCGGCAAGTTGGCGTAGAGTGCGCTGGTCCTGAACCAGACGAGATCGCCATGCAAACGACTAGCACACCGAACTGGAACACCCTGAGCCCGCTCGGCGCCCAGGCGCTGAAGAACATGGACCGCAGCCGCCAGGAGCGCGGCAAGATGCTGGATCGCGCGGGCTACGGGCCGCAGCAGACGCCCTCGATCGTCCTCCACAGCGAACCCGGCCTCAACCTGCGCCGCTATGGCGAGGCCAAGGCCGACGGTCCGGCGGTGCTGCTGGTGCCGGCACCGATCAAGCGCGCCTACATCTGGGACCTGACGCCGGAAGTCAGCGTGGTGCGGCGCTGGCTCGAGCGCGGCTACCAGGTCTACCTGGCGGAATGGGTGCCGGCGGGCGACGGCGGCGCCGACTTCGGCCTGGCCGACTACGGCAAGCGCCTGCTCGGCACCTGCCGCCAGCTGATCCAGAACGACAGCGGCGACGCCAGACCCGTCATCGTCGGCCATTCGCTCGGCGGCATCCTGGCCGCGGTGTTCAGCGCCGTGCACCCGGAACAGGTGCGCGCCACCATCCTGCTGGAAGCGCCGCTGCACTTCGAACCGGCCACCTGCTGCTTCAACCGCCTGGTGAACGCCACCAAGCACGCGCGCGAGATCGCCGACACCTTCGGCCACGTGCCCGGCGTCTTCCTGAACATGATGAGCGCCATGGCCGAGCCGCATGCCTTCCAGTGGGAGCGCATGATGGACCGCTACCTGTCGCTGCTCGATCCGAAGGCGCTGGCGACCCACATGCGCGTGGAGCGCTGGACCCACGACGAATTCCCGATGCCGGGCAAGCTGTTCACGGACCTGGTCGAATCGCTGTACCGCAACGACGAATTCATGCAGGGCAAGCTGGCGATCGACGCCCGCACGGTCGGCCCGCAGGACCTGCGCGCGCCGCTGGCCAGCGTGGTCGACCCGCGCAGCAAGGTGATCCCGTGGACCTCGGTCGTGCCCTTCAACGAGGCCGCCGGCAGCGCCAGGAAGCTGGTGCTCAAGTACGAGGGCGACGTCGGCGTCAACCTGCAGCACGTGGGCGTGCTGGTCGGGCGCAACGCGCATGCGAAGATCTGGCCGGCGCTGTTCGACTGGCTGGAAGCCTGAACCTCATGGGGGCTTGAACCTCAGGCGTCCGGGCCGAAGCGCGCCACCACGTAATCGATGAAGCTGCGCAGCCTGGGCGAGCGGTAGCGGTCCGGCAGGAACACGAGCTGCATCGGGCGGCTGGGTGGTTCGTAGTCGGGCAGCAGCCGCACCAGGCGGCCGGCGCGCACCTCCGCTTCCAGCACGATGGCCGGCTGCATGACGATGCCCAGGCCGTGCAAGGCGGCGGCGCGCAGGGCCTGGCCATTGTTGACCTGCACCCGGCCCGAGACCGGGATACGCCATTCCCTGCCGCCGCGCTGCAGGCGCCAATGCGTCTGGTTGCAGCCGAACGACAGGCAGGCGTGCCGCTCCAGGTCCTCGGGCAGCTGCGGCGTGCCGGCGCCCGCCAGGTAGCCGGGCGCGGCGCAGATCATCGAGCGGTAGGGCGCGAGCGGCCGCGCGATCAGGTTCGCGTCCTGCGCCAGCTGGCCGATGCGGATGGCGGCTTCGAAGCCGTCTTCCATCAAGTCCACCACGCGGTCGGACAGGTCCAGTTCGACCTTCACTTGCGGGTAGCGCTCCAGGTAGCCGGACAAGGCCGGCATCAATGCTTCGCTGCCGAAGCTGATCGGCGCGCTGACGCGCAGCGTGCCGGCCGGCGCCAGGTGCAGGCTCTGGGCCTGGAGGTCGGTCTCGTCCACCAGGCGCAGGATTTCCTTGCAGCGCGCATAGTAATCCTCGCCGAAGGCGGTCAGGTTCTGGCGCCGCGTGGTCCGGTGCAGCAATTGCATGCCGAGGCGCTGCTCGAGCGCGCGCAGGTGGTTGCCGGCCATCGTCGCCGACATATCGCTGGCCGCCGCCGCGGCGCTCAGGCTGCCCTTTTCCACAGCGAGGACGTACACCTTCATGCTGTCCAGCAGATCCATTTGCAAGCCCCGGTGTTGAATGTATCAAGAAAAGCCGAGTTTATTCCTTTCCGCTTGCAAATCAAACTGGGGGCTCCTTTTATTCCGGAGCCTCGCATGTACGCCATCCAACTGACCGAACCTTCGCTGACCGCCTTCCGCCGCACCACCCTGCCCGACCCGCAGCCCGGCCCGGGCGAGGTGCTGGTCCGGCTGCGCGCCGCCGCCCTGAATTACATCGACTTGGCAATCGCCAGGAATGCCTTCCCGGGCGCCCGCTTCCCGCTGGTGCCGGTGGCCGATGGCGCCGGCGAGGTGGTGGCGCTGGGGGCGGACGTCGACGCCATCGCGCTGGGAGACCGTGTCGTCCCCCACTTCATGCCCGACTGGCGCAGCGGCCCGATGGCGCAGCGCTTGACCGCCGCCATGCGCGGCATCTCGCTGCCGGGGTCCTTGTCCGAATACGTGGCGGTGCCGGCCGCCAGCGTGGTCAAGCTGCCGGCGCACCTGGACTTCGTGCAGGGCGCGGCGCTGCCGATCGCGGCGACCACCGCCTGGAACGCGGTGCGCTCGGCATCGCTCCACCCGGGCCAGGTGGTGGTCATCCTCGGCACCGGCGGCGTCAGCCTGTTCGCCCTGCAGTTCGCCAAGGCGAGCGGCGCCACCGTCATCCTGGCCTCCTCGTCCGACGAAAAACTGGCGCGCGGCCGCGCCCTCGGCGCCGACCACCTGGTCAACTACGCGGCCACGCCGGCCTGGGACGATGCGGTGCTGGAGATCACCGGCGGGCGCGGTGTCGACCTGGTGGTGGAAACCGTCGGCGCCAGCAACCTGCCCCGTTCGCTGCGCGCCGCGGCCCTTGGGGGCACCGTGTTCACGGTCGGCTTCATCGGCGGCGCGCTGGCCACCATCGACATGATGCAGGTGATCACCAAGGCGCTGCGCATCGTCGGCAACAGCACCGGTTCGGTCGCGGATCTGGCGGCCGCGGTGCGCGCCATCGAAGCGAACCGCATCGTGCCGGCGGTCGACCGCGTGTTCGGCCTGGACGAGACCGCGCAAGCCTACGAGGAACTGGCCGCGGGTCGGCGTCACTTCGGCAAGCTGGCCATCGCAATCTGATCGCGCGGCAGCTTGAGCAGCAGCGCCAGCAGCGGCGCCAGCTCGGCGCGCATGTCGCGGCGGTCGACGATCATGTCGAGCATGCCGCGCTCGCGCAGGAACTCGGGCCGCTGGTAGCCCTCGGGCAGGACGATGCCGAGCGTGTCCTTCAGCACGCGCGGCCCGGTGAACGCGATCAGGGCGTCCGGCTCGGCGATCACGAGGTCGCCCAGGAAGCAGAACGAGGCCGAGACGCCGCCCGAGGTCGGATGCGTCAGCACCGAGATGAAGGGCAAGCCCTTCTCGGCCAGCCGGGTCAGGACGGCCGTGGTCTTCGCCATCTGCACCAGCGACATCAAGCCTTCCTGCATGCGCGCGCCGCCGCTGGCCGTGAAGCAGATGAAGGGCAGGCGCTGCTCGATGGCCGCCTGCACGCCGCGCGCGAAGCGCTCGCCGACCACCGAGCCGAGCGAACCGGCCATGAAACCGAACTCGAAGCAGGCGGCGACCACCGGTACCGACAGGATGGCGCCGCTCATCACGACCAGCGCGTCGGTCTCGCCGCTGGCGTCCATCGCCTGGTGCAACTGCTCGGGATAAGTCTTGATGCTGCGAAAGCGCAGCGGATCGGCGGGCAGCACTTCCTGGCCGATTTCCTGCCTGGCGCCAGGGTCGAGCAAGGCGTCGAGCCGCCGGCGCGCGCCGATCGGCATGTGGTGGCCGCACTTCTGGCACACGTTCAAGTCCGCCAGCAACTGTTCGCGGAACAGCGTGGCCGCGCAGGACGGACATTTGACCCACAGGCCCGCCGGGATCGCCGCGCGCGCCGCCTGGCGATCGCGCTTGATGCGGGGCGGCAGCAGTTTTTCAAGCCAGCTCATTTGCGCTCCATTCATTGCTCATATGAGCACGCTAAGGCCTGACGTAGCGTCAGGCGCAACCACAAGCATAAGCAAATGCTCCGAATGTATTGCGTTGCCTCGTCGGCCCATGACGCAGCTCAAATGTAGAGCTTGGCTCGCCACTACACTCAACAATGCAATGTGCATCGTTCAATAATTTCTAGGCAACAACCATGACGCCGAAGCGCCTGCCCGACCTGGCTCTGATCCTGGCTCTGATCCTGGCACTGAGCCTGCCGCTGACCTGGCCGGCCCCGGCATCGGCCGCGGACGAACCGACCACGGCGCCGGCCGCGCAGGTGGAAAGCTGGGGCATCGTGACCAGCCAGGCGGTGACGGTCGCCGGCCACGAATTCGGCAACCACTTCATCGCCGCCTGGCGCGACAAGCCGGGCAGCGAGCGCTACTCGCTGTCCATCCGCGAACGCGCCACCGCGCGCTGGGGCAGCCAGGTGTGGATCGAGTTCGGCCAGCAGCGCGTGCTGCAACTGCAACTGCCCCCGGCCCGCGCCGGCCTGCAAGCCCTCGCCGCCAGCGCCGCCGACAGCGCCTACGATGCCATCCTCGACATCGAACGCCAGCGCCAGCTCCTCAGCGACGCCGACCTCGCCAGCGACGAATTCTGACCCGCCCTCAAAGGAGTGATCCATGTCCTACCGAACGTCAATCTGCTTCATGTGCGGCCTTACGCTCTGGAGCGGCCTCACGCTGTGGAGCGGCCTCGCGGGCGCGTCCGAACTGGTCTACGTGCCGGTCAACCCGAACTTCGGCGGTTCGCCGCTCAACGGTTCCAACCTGCTTTCGATGGCGTCGGCGACCAACAAGCACGGCCAGCAGTCCGGCCTGGGCGGCTCGTCGCTGAACCAGACCCCGCTGCAGCAGTTCAACCAGACCATGGAAAGGATGGTGCTGAGCCAGCTCGCCTCGTCCGCCACGTCCAAGCTGATGGGCCAGGACGGCAAGCTCGTGCCCGGCACTTTCTCGACCGAGAACTTCGTCATCACCGTGACCGACCTGGGCGGCGGCGTGCTGCGCGTGACCACCCTTGAGAAGGCCACCGGCGTCACGACTTCCTTCGAGGTGGGACAATGAAAACGCGCCTGCTCGCCAGTCTGGCAGCCCTGGCACTCATGTCCGGCTGCGCCCATCAAGCGTCGACGGTGCGCGACAACGCCCAGCTGACGCCCGACACCGCCATCTCGCGCGATCTGCTGAACCTGCCCGCGCCCAAGGGCAAGATCGCCGTGGCCGTGTACGGCATCCGCGACCAGACCGGCCAATACAAACCGGCGCCGGACAGTTCCTTCTCCACCGCCGTGACCCAGGGCGCCTCGTCGATGCTGGTGCGCGCGCTGCAGGATTCCGGCTGGTTCATCCCGGTCGAGCGCGAGAACCTGCAGAACCTGCTCACCGAACGCAAGATCGTGCGCGCACTCGAGATGCCGCAGCCGGCCGGCACGCCCGCGGTGCAGGTGCCGCCATTGCTGGCCGCTTCGGTGCTGGTCGAGGGCGGCGTCGTCGCCTTCGAGAGCAATGTGCGCACCGGCGGCGTGGGCGCGCGCTTCCTCGGCGTCGGCCTCTCGACCCAGTACCGGGTCGACCAGGTGACGGTCAACCTGCGCACGGTCGACATCCGCAGCGGCCAGATCCTGGATAGCGTCTCGACCACCAAGACCATCTACTCGTACGAGCTGCACCCGAGCGTCTTCAAGTTCGTCAACGTGAAGGACCTGGCCGAATTCGAGGCCGGCACCACGCGCAACGAGCCGACCCAGCTCTGCGTCAGCGAGGCGATCGAGGCGGCCGTGGTGCACCTGGTCGCGCAGGGCGTGCAGGCCGGCCACTGGGCGCTGCGCGACGACGCCACGCGCGCCGATCCGGTCCTGCGGCGCTACCTCGATGCCGGCCGGCCGCAGCGCACAGCGACCCTGGCCGGCGGGAGCGCGCCATGAAGCCGGTGATCCGATCGCTGCTGCCGCTGTGCGCGCTGCTGGCATTCATGGCCGTGCGGGCGGGCGACCTGGCGCCGCCCGAACTCCAGGCGCCGGCGCCGGGCGCGCGCGCCGCGGACAGCATGGCGGCGCGCCTGGCCGTCGGCCTGCAGGCGCAGCAAAGCCAGGTTTCGGTGACGCAGGACGGCAGCGACAACAGCGCCACCGTGCTGCAGTCCGGGCTGGACAACCAGGCCCTCATCCAGCAGGCCGGCCAGCAGAACGAGGCCAGCATCCTGCAGAACGGCGCGCGCAACCGCGCCGACATCGACCAGCGCGGCGTGCTGAACACGGCGCGCATCGAGCAGGTCGGCGTGCAGGGCGCGGCACGCATCACGCAGTACGGCAATGGCAAGACCGCAGTCCTCATCCAGCGTTAGGTCCTTTCACTCATCAGGTCCACTTCAAGGAGCAACAACATGAAATTCGCACTCTCGTCGATCGCAGCCGGCGTCCTGCTGGCCTGCGTGTGCCACGGCGCGTCCGCCCAGGCGACGGTCACGGTCACGCAGCAGGGCAACGGCAACACCTCCGTCGCCGAGCAGTCCGGTTACTCGGGGACCGACATCACTGCCACCATCACCCAGATCGGCAACAACAACCATGTGGGCGGCCCAGGGTCCAGCGGCGGCGGCATCTTCCAGGCCGGCGGCGACTTCCCCACGCCCTCGAACGCGGCGACCGTCTACCAGAACGGGTCGGGCAACAACGCCGGCATCGTGCAGGTCCCGGTCGTCCCCACCCCGCTGGAAGCCTCGATCCGGCAGACCGGCAACGGCAACAGCGGCTTCATCCGGCAGGATGGCACGACCGGCACCCTGCTCACCATCGAACAGAACGGCGACGGCAACCGCTCGGCGCTCGAACAGATCACGGGTGGCGACAGCACGATCAGGACGCTCCAGAGCGGCAACGGCAACAGCGTGACGGTCGGCCAATACGAAACCGGCGGACGTTTCTACTCGTCGGTCGTGCAGGACGGCGACAGCAACACGGCTTCCGTGAGCATCCACGGTTCGAGTTTCGGCGGCCCGGTCATCGAGCAGCACGGCTACGGGAACAGCGCCACCACGTCCCAGACCGATGGCGAGCAATCGTTGATCTCGATCCGGCAATACGGCTCGGGCAACCTGGCCGATGCCACCCAGACCGGCGACCTGCAGACCGCCGACATCGGCCAGAACGGCATCGGCAACCGCGCGAGCGTCACCCAGAGCGGCCTGCCCGACAACGTGCTGGGCAACAGCGCCGTGATCGCCCAGGCCGGCAACAGCAACACCGCCATCGTGCGCCAGGCCGGCGACGGCTACGTGGCCAACGTCAGCCAGGTCGGCAACGGCAACTGGACCAGCATCTACCAGCACTAGCCGCAGCCGAGCATCCAGCCTGAGGGGCACTGGATGAATTGCGTGACGCCCCTCGCCTACTTCGAGGAGTCATTCATGAAATCCAGTTTCCCGGCGATCGCCGCCATCGGCATGGTGCTGGCGCTGGCGTGCAACGCCGCGTCGGCCCAGTCGACCGTCACGGTCACGCAGCAGGGCAATGGCAACACGTCATACGCGGAACAAGTCGCCCTGGCGTTGGACGCCAGCGCGACGATCGTCCAGATCGGCGACAACAACCACGCAGGCGGCCCCGGCGCCACGAGCGGCGGCATCTTGCAGCACGACACCACCGGCACCTCGGCCCTGATCCAGCAGACCGGCAGCGGCAACAACGCCGGCATCACGCAGGACGGCGCGCGCGCCAACTTCGGACCGGTCGAAGCCCGCATCACGCAGCTCGGCAACGGCAACAGCGCCACCATCCTGCAGAACATCGTCACGACCAGCCCTTCCCTCGTCGACCAGAGCGGCAACGGCAACATCGCCGCCGTCCAGCAGCTGAACAGCTCGGACACGGGCCTGCGCACGCTACAAAGCGGCACCGCCAACCGGATCGACCTGGTCCAGCAGGGCGGCCACTTCGCCGGCCCGCGTATCGAGCAGTACGGCGAAGGCAACAGCGTGTCGGCGTTCGCGAACGTATCGGAAGGCGCGCCGCACATCGTGCAGGACGGCGACTTCAACAGCGCAACCACTTACCAGGTCGCCGGCTCGGAATCGGTCGTCGAGATCCTGCAACAGGGATCGCGCAACCTTGCCGATGCAAACCAGAGCGGCAACGCCAACCTCGCGGACATCACGCAGGACGGCAACGACAACCTGGCCAAGGTCACGCAAACCAGCGCGAGCGACAGCTATCCGGGCAACCTCGCCACGATCATCCAGGCCGGCAACAGCAATACGGCGATCGTGCGCCAGGTGGGCCAGGGCTACGTGGCCAATGTCAGCCAGGTCGGCAACGGCAATACCACCAGCATCAACCAGCACTGAGCGGTACCACGCAGCATCCACTTCAAGGAGTCGATCATGAAATCCCCGGTTTCGCGCGTTTCATCTATCTCGATGGCAGTTGCCATGGCCCTGGCCTGCTCTACCGTCTCAGCCCAGACCTCCGGCGGCAACGTCACGGTGACGCAGCAGGGTAACGGCAATACAGCGTACGCCGAGCAATTTGTGCCGGAACCCACCGCTACCAGCTCGACCGCGCTCATCACCCAGATCGGCAACAACAACCACGTGGGCGGCCCCGGGAGCGCGACGGACGGCCTACGTCAGATCAACAACCCCAGCGGGAACTATGCGGAAGTCCGGCAAACCGGCACCGGCAATGACGCGGGCCTTACGCAAACCGGGCTCGGCGGCACCCCGACGCGGGGCGTCATTACGCAAATCGGCAAGGCCAACTACGCCACGCTCAGGCAGGAAGACTCCGACGACATGGCGGGCTTCATCGACCAGAACGGCACCGCGAACGTCGCCAGTGTCCTCCAGATCGACTCCGGCACCGTCGAGGGCCGCTGGATCCAGAACGGCACCGGCAACGAGCTGGTCGTCGTCCAGCGCGGCACCTCGCATCGCAGCCCCTTCATCCAGCAAGACGGTGATGGCAACGTCGCGGAAGCGCTCATCAACGAGAACCCCTTCGGCGGCCCGTCGATCCGGCAGATCGGCACCCGCAACAGTGCCAGCACCCTGCAATTCGATTCCTACGAGTCGGACATCGGGATCCTGCAGACCGGGACGGAGAATGGCGCCTCGGCACTCCAGAACGGCGAGAATGACCTCGCCATCGTCGAGCAGGATGGGGTGGGCAACAACGGCAACATCATCCAGTACGGGATCGGCCACTACGCCCGGATCGGGCAGTTCGGCAACTACAACACGGCGTTCGTACGGCAGGAGGGGCAGAGCTATGTGGCCAATGTGAGCCAGGTTGGCTCGGGGAATTACAGCTATGTTTATCAGCATTGAGCGGTAGTGATATTGTTGTCTTGAAATAAAACGGCACCTTCGGGTGCCGCTCTCATTCGACAGCCGCCCTTGAAGAGGAAACATGCTCCATACCTTGCACGAAACGACGGAAGGCGATGTCTTCCTGAGCACGGATCAACGCCATCTCGATATCGACCTCGTCCACCGCTTTCTCAGCGAATCGAGCACCTGGGCACGCGGCATTCCGCGCGCGACCGTCGAGGAAGCGATCCGCAATTCGCTCTGCTTCGGCCTGTACCGGGACGGCGCCCAGCTCGCGTTCTGCCGCATCGTGACCGATGGGGCGACCTTCGGCAACCTGGTCGATGTCTTCGTGCTGCCGGAAATGCGTGGACGTGGCTTGTCGAAGATGCTGATGGACTTCGTGATGGCCCATCCGTTGATACCGCGACTGCGGCGCTTCACGCTCGCCACGACCGATGCGCACGGGCTGTATGAAAAGTTCGGCTTTGGCCCCTTGGGCAAGCCGGAGACGTATATGGAAATCTACCGGCCCGATATCTACCGCCCGGCATAGCGTATAAAACGGCAGGCGAAAAAAAACGGCACCCCGCGGGGTGCCGTTTTCGTTAGCTTATTCAGCTAAGGCTACAACGATCACTCGTCATCGCCATGATGCTGCTCAGCATGCGCCGCAGCCTGCTGCTGGTCTTCCATCGCCTGCAGTTCGGCAGCCATGTTGGCCTTCTCCTGCTGCAGCAGTGCCTGGCGCTCTTCCGCTTCCCACTGCTCCTTCTCCTTGCGAGCGCGGTGGAAGGCCAGACCGGTACCGCCCGGGATCAGGCGACCGACGATCACGTTTTCCTTCAGGCCGCGCAGACCGTCGCGCTTGCCCATGATCGCGGCTTCGGTCAGCACGCGGGTGGTTTCCTGGAACGATGCGGCCGAGATGAACGAATCGGTCGACAGCGATGCCTTGGTAATACCCAGCAGCACGTTTTCGTAGGTTGCCGGCAGTTTCGCGACAGCGTTCATGCGGTCGTTCTCTTCCAGCAGCTCCGAGCGCTCCACCTGCTCGCCGACGATGTAGTCGGTGTCGCCGGCTTCGACGATCTGGACACGGCGCAGCATCTGGCGAACGATCACCTCGATGTGCTTGTCGTTGATCTTCACGCCCTGCAGACGGTACACGTCCTGCACTTCGTCGACGATGTAGCGGGCCAGCGCTTCGATACCCAGCAGGCGCAGGATGTCTTGCGGATCGGCCGGGCCGTCCACGATCATCTCGCCCTTGTTCACCACCTGGCCGTCGTGCA
>Ga0265797_10003271_pt1 | contig 26144 bp, 29 predicted proteins | sample P2T30metagenome_FD_192433 | JGI IMG/M metagenome (GOLD analysis project Ga0265797, IMG submission 192433) | Plant litter microbial communities from East Loma Ridge, Irvine, California - P2 T30 | ecosystem: Environmental > Terrestrial > Plant litter > Unclassified | place: USA: California... | reverse complement strand
ACGTGCCGTTCGACGATGGGGAGGGCAGGATCGTACCAGAAGCTACCGCCGTCTGGCTGGTAGAAGTTGCAGCTTCAACGGCGGGAGTGGAGGCCTCGACCTGGCTTGTGGTCTCTGTTGCAACAACAATGGTGTCTGTCGAAGACGCCGCTGAAGAGACAGTCGATGACGCCGACGAGGCTCCGCCCGAGGGGGCGAATGTCGCAGTAAGCCCACAGTCCTCAGCGGCAGCTCCGACTTGGTCGCCGTAGTAGCGCAGGATGTTGTATGTGTTGGCGCAGGCTTCGCAGTTGTTTAGAAGGTCGGTCCAGGTGGAGTTGTCGCAGTTTTCGGGGCTTGCGTCGAGGATGGTGTAGCCTGATCGTGCCTATCATCAGAGAAAGATTTGACGCGTACGGGCGTATGTTTGAGACTTACCACAGTCGGCGTGACACTCGTACTGAGCTCCAGAAGTGGTCTCCTGTCTCTTGAGAAGTACGTTGAGAGTGAGGTCGGCGTTTTCGACAGCTGTAGCCAGGGTAGTTGCCGCGAAGGCGATGATAGTGAATGCGGAGACCATAGCGTACTGATTCCAGATGAGATAGGTAGGTAGCTTTCAGAGATGTCGAGTGCTGCTGTTCGGTGCTGAAAGTGGTTCATATGATATATCTACCTCTGTCACTGAGTGACCGCGCCACTTCAACCCACTTGAGGCGAGGGCTCGGCGCCCATTGACTCAGAACGCCGTAGTCGGCGAGGTTGCAATGGACATATAGGGTTGACGGTATTCCCTTGCTCTGCAGGCGAGTTGCCAATGTCTTGGGAAGCAGAGAACACCAGCTTCAGCTGAAAGCAGTAGGCGTTGGGACAGACTATCGAAGGCTGGGATAAGACTAGGATCTGATTAGATTGGCTCTTCTCTCCTCGTGGCATCTGATAAGATGATCAGGCCAGAAATGTGCTTGGCTCGCAGGATTTACGCGAACTTAGGCGTAATCGGGACTAGTCCGTCCTCCCTCTCTTCCACACCCGCATACACCTAGCCTCAGACTTCAGGCGTGATTGGAGAATTGATCGTGCATCTCGACAAGAGGTGAACAGACTCACGAGGCACTTGGCTGCTTACAGGGCTCACATTCGACTCGGCTCTCCGGAACTATGCATGATCCACTCAGCTAGGAGTAGAGTCCAGTAGACGACCCAGCAACCAGCAAGTGAAGACGGGAGCATCTCTCTGGGCGCAAGGATGTATGCGATATCAGTTGGACACTTGGAGACGACAATCCGGATGCAACTCTCCGAAGCTCGGCACGGCACTCTATTCCTCTCCTTGGGTCGTGCGATTCGAGGGCTTTACCAAGCGGTGGAGTGTTCGAATCTCCAATCACCACGCGAGAGTCTCCTCGACCATTGTCGTAAAGAGCAACCGGTACCGGAACCACACCACATCTGAGCTCGCAAGCTCAAAACAGATCAAGCCCTTCTCATCGATCGCTGCTCGGCGGACATGTGATTGTGCAGAATTCGACGTTGGGCTCGCTACCCTACTTGTACTCAAGCTAACACAAGTGACTTTACATGTATATGTACACGGTGCGGACTCTGATTTAGTAGTTCCTGGTTCGTCAAATACCTATTTCATCTTTTCCCTCTTGCCCTACTTGTGCTCTCGCAACATCACTTAGAAGTCCAGAGAACTTCAGCCATGCTATCCATCTGGCGTTACGCGCTTGTCGGCGTCGTCTCAACATGCACGCTTGTTCGGGCTGTTGGTGACGATGACGACGAGCTCACCATGGGTCCCGCGGCCTTCATGTGGCCTTCCGATCGACCGTGGTCGGCGGATGTCGACAACATCGCACCATGCGGGTCAAGCGCTGGTGTGGGCAATAGGACGAATTATCCCCTGAGTACGCCCTACAGGAAGTCCTTCTTACCAGCAAAGTCAACGTGTACTGACACGCCTTCTGTAAAGCCAACGGAAGGCTCGCACTCGTGCTGAGGGACGATATCTCCAAGCTTCACATCAGTGTAGCATATGACAACGGTGCGCAACATTCTTCTGTGAACAACACACAAGCCAAGACGACGAGGCTAATACAACGACAGACCCTGTCGAGTCGGACTTCTCAGAAATTGATGGACCAGGACCTGTTGGCGACGGCGACTTTGATTCTGGCCACACCTGCCTTCCAGTACCGGAGCCGCCATCCAACATCGCCGAGGGCAGCAACGCAACCTTCCGACTCTGGTACGAGGCTTCTCCCGAAGAAGAAGGAGGCCGCACGGAGGACTACTACGCCTGCACGGACGTGACATTCGTCGCCGCCGAGGACTTCACCGAGTCCATCCCCTGCTTCAACGTGACCGAAGAAGAGCCCAGGATCTCGACCGATCCCGACGTCGACGTCACCTTGACCAGTTCTGGCAGCGAGAGCGAGACGTCGGACTCCCTGTCTGCATCCGAGGTTGCGTCTCATGTCGCGGATGCCACCGACGTTGACGAGGGGAAGAACAGCGGCTTGTCCAAGGGCGGCATTGCCGGAGTAGTGGTGGGCTCCATCGCTGCCGCTGCCCTGATCATTGCGTCTGCCATCTTCTTTATCCGGTACCGAAGGGCCAATGCCGAGGCGCGTAGGGCTAAGGAAGCGGCTGTGAGCAAGTTCGACATCGAGCTTGCTCATTCAACTGCCTCTACCTCGGAGGAGCGTCCTGAGCGTCCGAGATTTCAGTAACGACGGATGGTCATGGGCCCGAGAGGTGAGGACAAACGAATTTCGAAGGTTTCTCCGCCCAAGTAGAACATGTGCGATGAAGTGGCGTTTCGACTCTGTTAAGTGGCGATCAGGCGGTTTTGGTTAATGATCCCCAAGTTCTATACGACCGGCACGAATGTGGATCCAGGTAGAATTAGTTCTCACTGACCTATCGTCTCATGAATTATTCAGCCCATCAAGAGCAAACATAAAGCCTAGAAAAAAAAACCCAAAGTCAAAGGCCCAAAGTCAAAGGCTGACCTAAATACCCCAAAAAAAAAACAACCATCACCAATACTTCCCCCAATTCCTAAAATGATACCACCGCTTAGGCCCTCCCTCCACATAAGAAAAATTGACAGACAAGCACCGCAGCCAGGCCGCCACCCACCGCGCACTCCTAGACTCGACAAATGCCGAAGGCCGCCTGTCGGTCCGGGCTTTGTGGAGGCGGTTCACAACACTCCCTACCAACGCCGTGGCGGCGCATATGGCCAGTGAGATCGCGAGTCCGACGTAGAGGGCCGTCATGGTGGTCTGCGAGGCGAGGATGCCGGCCAGGGCTAGGGTGGTGGTTGGGACCCAGGTTGCGTACATTGCGACTATGATTAGGTGTTCGTATGTGTGGATGGGGTCTTGGGAGGATTTGTGGCGGGAGGGCGCATTGATAGAAAGGTGGAATTTTGTACTTGGTAGGGTGTTCGTTTGTGCTGGTTCGTGGCTCGTGTGAGTCGGCGACAGGAGCCGGATCTCGACTGGGCTCATAAATGAACAGTAGATGGAGTCGTTCTCGCGTCGGCATATCTTGAGCTCGATCGCTCTGCAGAGCTCAACTTGCCCGAGGACGGATTTGATGGTGTCGACCAAGAAGCACTCGTTGATCGAGTCTGAGCGCAGCATCTGATGGTCCAAACGACACAAGCGTGTCTCCATAGACGAGTGGCTAGGATCCGTATCGACTACGATGCCCACCTCATTTTCGTCTTCTTCCTGCGCAGGCGCCATCCACTGGTAAGAGTCACCGAGCTCGTCAGCATGTATGGTGAGAAGTGCGCCGTCCAGATGGACGCATGGCGCGTTTGCACTGTCGGGTAGCAAATGTTCCCGGGGCGAGGATGGCAGCCAAGGATTGTGAGGATCACAGCACTCTGGTCGCGCCAATTTCGGATCAAACAATAGCGCCAGAGGGAGTTTCGAGTGTCGTGTAGCGATATCGCGCATGCGGTCCTCTGGTTTCAAGTCTATGAGGCTCGAAGCGGTCAATCCCGTCAGGTCGGCCATGATGAAATGCAGGTCTTCAGGTTTTGTTGCTGTGCGTTGTGCGAGAGCGTTCCAGGCGCGTGCAAAGCGTTGACTCTGCAGGCTTGCTGCACGCTCTGGGTCTGTAGTCTTCAATCCCGAGTCGATGGCCGTCGGTCTCAGTTGGGCGACAAGGTCTGTTGCCAGCTGAAGCCTCATTTCTTGTTTCAGAATCGTTCTTGTGGGTAGCAATTCGTAACCTTCATACAGCCACATCGCACAGTAGATGCAGGTGATTGTCAATAGGAAAATCCAGTAGAATAATATGAGCATGAGAGATGCCGGCAGTGTGATCAACGTCAGTAGTGTGGCCATAGTCAGCCACATGAGGCCTATGAACAACGTCTGCAAGGTAGAACTGAGAGAGGTGTCACGCCGAGCACATTGCGCCACCTGTTCGCGACACAGTTGCCACGCCTGCGGGCCACAGCTTAGCAGAAAGACAGTAGTGAAGATATGAGTAACTGGCATTAGCGGGTAAACAAAACGCACAGAAGCCAGGAAATGCTGTACGGGAGAATTAATAAAACGCCAGAGAAACCATCGAAGCTTGTTCTGACCGGTAGTGAACCGCTGCACGTCGATCATCTGCGGGAAGAAGTCTACATCGTCAATATGAGGCTTCTTTCGCCCGTCGCTGGTCTGGAAGAGAAGCTTTCTGCCCAGAACGGCCTCCTGGTACGTCCAGCATCGACTATTCCATGTCGAATGGAGGATGTGGCCGATGAACTCCCTTCCATGTTGATATCTGGACATTTTCTCAATCTCGGCGTCCACTACCAGCACAGCGATAGCGTCCTGGTAAATTGAAGCCATAGAGCTGATGGCTTGGAGCTTCACCTCCTTGAAGCCACTTCCGACTGGAACGCAAAGGGTGTCAATCCAAAGCCAGTCAGACGAGCCCCGCCAATTAGATCTTAACATACTATGCAGTCGCTGGAGTTGGCACCGTGGAAGGCTGTTCTCGGATGGATTCCCGAGACCGTCCAGCCATACGTGGGATAGAGCAACATATGCTGACCCGGGGGATACCCCCTTGACAGACAATTCCATGTCATTATTGCCTCTGGGTGTGAGCTGCACAACGGGGATCTTGCCCTGTGTGATGATATCGCTAATGTGATTGACGTCGACTTTCCTGTGTTCACAACTGCACTTGTTGTCGACATGTTTAGTCCGATAAGCAGTCGTACTGATCGTAAACGCTGTACAGGTCGACGTCGAACACCCTAAGTGGTCGATTTCTGGGCGGTGGGGCAAATGCATGAGATAATATGCAACCATGTAGTTGTGAGATGTACAGATTCGATATGCAGTCTGAGGGCACATCTTTTTCGCATCTTGCATGTAGTTCAGCAGTGCTCCAGCTGCAGAAGATCGGCTTCCAGATGAGGATATAGGAAACAGTCGTGCGTCTCTGTATGAGAAAGGATGCTCTGGAGCCAGTCCGTTGTACACATGCATGATCGTAACCAGCAGTATTTTCACAGAGAGCATGATCCACCCATACTGATCGAAGTCACATGGGACGAAGAGATCGCAAGTGATGCTCGCGTCGATCGCAAGTTCTATGGTCGTTCTCAACCTCGACAGTGTCTCATCGCATCCGGCTAGGCCTTGGGAGCGTAATTTTCGCAGCCGGGTTTCCAAAAGTTCCGGAAGAAGAAATGAACACAGCTTGTGCTTATCCAAGTGCACCCCGTGAGCTGGTGTAAGGTCGGCTGGACTGATGGGTCGATCTAGCACCTCGGACAAGAAACCGAAGTAGAGCCACGACTGTACTATGCGAGCCAGCTCCAAGGGCGGTTTCTGATCATCTAGCTTGCCGTTCCTCCAGTATCCTTTGCGTTGGGCAAAGTGTTCGAAGCCAGTGTCATCGTGAGGTTCGTGTTCGTAGGGCACCAGCGGAAAGAGCAGTGGAATGAACAGAGCAGTACCAGAGGCACTTTTGGGCAGTTGAATGTGATCCATAAGACACAGAAGAAGTATCTGCTGAGAAGTGAGCTCTATCAAAAATTGTGGACCGAAGAGTCTTTGTGCGTGCTGACGTTCACCTTACCGAGCAGTGCATGTGAGTGACACATGTACGCTCGCTTAGCAGCCCAATCGTAGTCGGAGGATAGCCACGAGGAAACGAGCATATGGCCGCCACGGCCGGATGCTGTTGGCTAATGCACCAGTCCTCGACGGGCGGGCCCGGATAATCCTCCTCGCCGTGGTCTGTGGTTTTCTAGGCCAGCACTCCCGCCATTCGTACACCGCATGTCACCACAATGAAGAGATGGAGCATTTGATGTATGAAGAAGAAGCGCCCGACGAAGTAGAACTCGCACACAGCACTGATGTGCTGTGGACCGACTGACAACGTGGCCATGAGCTTCCGAGCTTCATGGCGCCACGGACAGCATGGATGGGATTCGATTACAATGCAATGCCGTCTTGTTCTTTTCTAGAGTATCCTGAACTTATGCGCTATTGGCACCATGGCCTGCTTTGGTACCTGCGCATCGTGTTTGCGTAGGCGGAGGCCTGGCATGAACATGATTCTGATTATGAAAGCCAGCTCGCAAGATATCGCTGTCGTCGCCCTTTCCGAGAGGTGAAAGCAAGGGAGGCATGCGCCAAAGACCTAGGTTAGGACTGGCATTTACCTGGCCACTCTCCAGGGCTATAGCACGGCATTCTGCGTACTCCCAAAGCAAACGCTCGCGCGGAAAGAGTTTGCCTGGAAAGAAAATCGGTACCATGGCCGCGCCCGCTCTCGGGTACGACTCTTCCACGGTTCGCAAGACTTCCATCACCTTACTTTCCACGAACGTTTGTCTGTATTCGAGATCGATACAAAACGCCCCTGGTTTGCGACTTACACCAGCAATGGCAAAGTTGTGCAGCATGCCAATCATTCCGACGCCTACGACGAACCAGGTATGCTCTGACCACCCTCCGACGCTGAGCATTAGAGCAATCCAGAGAATAGCAAGCACCAGTGTAAAGACGCGAGTGGTCCACGGATGACGCAGATGTCGTTGCGGCCCTGCCAGTGCCTCCAGGTCTATACTGTCTTTGAATCCCAGGATGAGTAGCGCATCGTGTGCACCGTTGCCCTCTGTTAGGATGAAGTTTTGTTTACGCTTAAGCTTGCGTGCGCCGAGCTTTTCCTCACCCCATTGCGGCAGAGCTCCACTAGCATATGCAAGAGACGTGCCAGCAGTAGTGACGTAGAGAGTGAACCATTCGCGGTATAGTACAATCGGGATAGCCGCAATGGCTAGTTGTGTAGCGGAGACGAAAAGTCCAATCCAATATGGAACGTCGCCGTTTGCTCGGCCCTGTAAAGGTTTGCTTTCCCATACAGTGACCCTCAGTCCAACCCTGACATCTTCACACTTGGTTTTCTTCTGTTTGCGTGCCGTTCGTAATTCCATAAGCTTCTCCCTCTCAACATCAGCACAAGCTCTCGGGCTCCAACAGCTGAAACCCCGCAGTATTCGGGAGAGCACCCATGAGTGGTTGGTACGGGCATGCCCGGAGCAAACATTCACGACGACACATTCCAGCTCGGGCTTTGGCATGAGTCTGTTCTCGCCTAGAGCAGAGAGCAATGAGGAGATGGCGTACGTGGCCTACGAATGTCAGTACACCGTTGCTGCGATACTTTCATATCCCGCAACACTCACCCAGCCAAAAGAAAACGAGACGGGTGTTAAATGTGGAACAGGTCCGGCGCTCAACTGTGCAATCGCTATACGGAGGATGTCGCCCCCAATAAGGAGCAGTATGTTGAAGATGTCGCCTGGGTTTTGCAGTTGTCCGCGCAGCCAGGATGATGTTCCCTCAAGCGAAGCGAAAGCGGCCATTTTCGCGAAAAAGGGAGATGGTATCGTGTAACATCTGAATGGCAAGAGGACGGTGGGCGATTTGTTGTATGCGCGTAGGGGGGCTGCGGTCACTCATCCTGGCGCAGTTGCGCTTCGCCTCAACACCTGCGAGGCTGACATGCATAGATTTGTGCCTTAGTGAACCGAAATAAACCGAGCATACAGTAACTAGTTAGTAGGTACCTAGGATCATTGCAGACGTCTAAGCGAGGCGTGGATGTGCATTCGATCTTCAACAGCTTGGGATATTGGCACGCCGGCGGTGATGCTGATTGGCTGTTATATTCGCTGGGCTCTCATTGGCTAATCCCAGAGTTAGCGTGTAATGAGGCTATGGAGTCGACAGTAAGAACCGAGAGACTACCTAGGTACTGTACCAAGAGCTATTAATGTTCCGTCTAATGCTATCGATTGCAATGCAACTCGCATTTGGCATGGAAAAGTGATGGCACAGGCACAGGGAAAGTCCAAGCAGATCACAAGAACGTGAATTGTAGAGGGGTAGATATACGAAGCACAATATGCAACATGACCAGCGAGTCCCACAAGTATCGCTGTAGACTCCCAGTCCCTTAGCAGACGTACTCGAACCATACTTCATCATGCAACTTCTTCTTGTCCCAGTCCACCCCGTGTTCTTCCCCATGGTGTCGCCATTTCTCCGTATGTTGTATGGTATCGGCCTGCGATGATGACTGGCTCGAAGAATCGCTGTCGAGCCTCCAAAGTTCGTTTCGATTCGATCCACAGCATATAGTACCATTTCCAGCGGCTGCGGCGGGAGGCACCACTTGGGTGGGCTAGATGGCATTATCCTGCTGCTGTTGATTTTGCTGCTGCGACGGTCGTGAGGGGCATTTCGGCGTACTGTTGCTTATCCAGATACAATGGTGGCGCCCGCTAGAATATCGGCGGTGTTGGACTCTTTGGCGAGGACCTTGAGGTTGTCGAACGTGCAGCGGTCAATTCGCGAATAGACGTCGTTGCCAGGAGTATCGGCAGTGTGGAGTGGGTTGATGATGCCAGTGACGTCGGCGGTGAAGGAGTCAAGTCAAGATGGAGGACGACTGGTTTCTTTCCCGTCGTATGCTCGCCGACAGTCTGTTGATGAAGATTGAAAGTTCACTTTGGAAGTAGATGGAAAAGAATTCCGATGATCTGCTCAGTGAGCTGCGCAGGACCGATGCTGGAGGATCGATGTTGGAGGACCGATGTTAGGGGACCGATGCTGGAGGACCGATTTTGGAGGATCGATGTTCGAGTATTGATACCTGTCGACACCGGAGGAAGATGTTGATGATAAAGATGCTGAAAGATGTTGGATTTATTGTTGTTTTTTAGTGGCCTCGGCCACCGCCTTGGAGATGGCGGGCGGGGCCGAGGAGGCACGCTTCTTCACCGGCGAACCGGCGGGGGGGACGGCGGGGGGAGGAGGCCGGGAGGGTGGTGGCGACGGCGCGCTGGAGCTCGGCGAGGAGGTCGGGGGCGCGGTCGGCGGCGCGCTTCTATCATGTACTGTTAGCATATAGCTCTCTCAATGGTGCGAAGGGGAAATCTTCTTGGCCAAAAACAGAAGGTCGAGAGATGGAGATGACTTACGGTCTTGCGCCTCTGGGCCTGTTATCTCAATGTCAGCAGAGATTCATCCAGGGCAAATATCAACGTTAAGGTATGTACTTGCGGCGGCATTGTTCTTGTTCTTTGAGCGTTTCCGCTCGGGCACTCGCTTGCCATTCTCCATGGCTTGGCCTGGTTTCTTGATGGGAGACGATCGCATTTTCGCAACTACACCATGTCAGCACACTGGGACCTCGACACACTGGTATCTCGACATCTCCGCCACTGATTGGAGATTCTCAAGACAACGCGACTGGTAGCAGCATCTGCTCCTGATCGGAGATGATGGAGCATGGGAAAGCAAAGGGTAGGTACATACTCGTGGTTTTGTGTATCGTTGAAGAAGGGAGAAGACCAAGTCCACTTTCGCAATCCTAAAGACTTCCTCGCCGTCTCTCTGCTGTTTCCTGCGCATCCGTCTCCAAGTCAAGAGCATTCGCGTTGAGATGGTGATGCCGATCGACGGAAGGCATGGGTGCTATGTTCTATGGCAGGAATATCCCGCAGTCTAGAAGGCCTGAGATACTCACAATTATCATGAGTGTGTTCTTCGGGTTCGGACGAGTAGGTATGCTGGGGTATGCTGGATGATGACTGACCTGTCGTATCTTTGATGTTGCTCAGTTTTCCCACTGGTCCAGAGTCAACATATTTAGACGGGAATCGCTTCCAAGCTCACCTGTTTGAAGTCCAATGGTAGCGAGTATTGAGATTTTCAGACTGACTGGGTAGTCTCTTAGCATACCTAAAAAGGTCATAGATCATCCCAAGATCGTACACATGTCGTTTTACAAACATCCTTCCCCGAACGCCCAGAACCAGCTGAACGCATGCCGAATCCCCGTCAATCATAAAGGCCTCGTCTTCTCCCCTCTCCAAGCTCCCAAAAGCTCACCCGTGTCTCCAATCCACTCCCTCACTCCATTGACCGCCGCCTTGGCCATTCCCGCGTTTTGAGTCCCAGCCCTTTTCCTCCCCGTCCTTGTCTCCCCAGCACTCCCAGCAGGCAAACTCCCAGGGCTCGTGAAGCTGCTCCCAGCGCCCGTCGCGTATTCCGATCCCATGCTAGGCAGCACATTCTCGCCCGCGCTCAGACTGACAAACAGCGCAAATGGCACCAGCCAAACCTGCAAGCCGAAGAAAGACGCGATCTCCGTGAACGAAGGCACACTGGGCGTATCGTAGAAATTGAACCGCGCGGGCGGAGGAGGCGGGGTCGAGAAGTGTCGGTACCAGGCATAGTGGTTTAGGAGGACCAACACGCAGGAGGCGAGGAATATCGGGTCGCTCAGTTTAACCCACGGGAAGCGCCGGAGGTTTTGTAGGTACAGGATGTGGCTGCCTATGCTGAGGGCTGAGAGCTTGATTGGCAGGCGGTCGACGATGGTTAGTAGGGTTTGGATCGCGATCACGGCGTATATCATGCGGCTGAGGGTTTTGCGGGCTAGCACTGAGTGCTCTTCGACCAGTTCCGAAAGGTAGTAGAGGCCAGAGGCTATTGCAAGGGTAAGGAAGAGAAAGCCTAAGAGTAGGCCGGCGTAGCCCTGATTGACTGAGGTTAGTTGGGGTTATTGGAGTGTTTGGTTTGGGAATATCTGTAGCTTACGAGTAGTGGTAGTACCCACATTGTGCTGTTATAACGATCGTCGTGGCATTGATGGAGAGTTGTTGGCGTTGATGTTGTTCTAACAGCTGTTTGCCCCGGATTCGGATTCGTCGACTGACGTCCCTTGGTTGCTCTGAAGCTCTAAGAGCGAATGGAATCTGTAGAGCGACGGTCGCTCCCGTCTTATCTAATCGGCCAAAAGTTTGGAGATCGATTTCAATTCATGCGCTTGCTTGCCGTTGCATTCATTCATTCGCGAATACTGGCTATACCACTACACACAACTAGGAACACCTGGTCTATACTATCGCCATGTCTCGCCCCGAAGACATCCTCCCTCCCGACCTCTTCTACAACGATGTCGAATCCCGCAAATACACCACCTCTTCCCGTGTGAAGAACATCCAGGCCTCCATGACCAACCGAGCCCTTGAGCTTCTCGACTTGGACACCCCTTCCCTCATCTTGGACATTGGCTGCGGCTCAGGTTTGAGCGGCGAGATTCTGTCAGACGTCACAGAAGAAGAAGGTGGCCCTCACGCATGGTTTGGAATGGACATCTCCAGCTCCATGCTGGCGGAAGCGCTGGACAGAGACGTCGAGGGTGATATGCTGCTGGCAGACATGGGACAGGGCGTGCCCTTCCGCGCGGGAACTTTCGACGCGGCCATCTCTATCAGTGCGATCCAGTGGCTTTGCAACGCGGAAACGAGCGACGTCTCTCCTGAAGGCAGACTCAAGAGATTTTTCGACGGCTTGTACATGAGCTTGAGGCGAGGAGGAAAAGCAGTCTGCCAATTCTACCCCAAGAACTCACAGCAGAGGAGCATGATCTCCAATGCGGCAATCAAAGCCGGTTTCGGTGCGGGTATTTTGGAAGACGACCCAGACACCAAGAGTTTGAAGGTCTACCTCGTGCTCACGGTCGGTGGAGGCGATGTCTCGGGCACAGTCAGCAGGATGAGCGACGTGGACGTCATGGAGACGAAGAAGAAAGATCGCAAGCGTGGCAAGGAGTTTGAGAAAAAGGGTAGCAAGGCCTGGATTACACGGAAGAAGGCCCAATCGGAGGCCAAGGGCAAGATAGTGAAGCCGAACTCCAAGTTCACTGGTCGCAGAAGAAAAACTGCGTGGTAGAGCATGACGATGAAGTGCTCTCAAAGGAGCATAGACCAGTAAATTACCGAACGGCCGGCCATGGGAGACTATCGATCGGGCACGACTCCTGAGAATCACCATCACGATGTACCTATTCGTGCATCTGGATGGAATGGTCTCGAAGAGCATGACAGCGAGAGAAAGGAGATGCCTGGAATCATCTCAAACTCGGCGGTTAGAGGAGCGAGCGACATGTGGGCTGGCGCTTGCTGCAACGATAGCACGCCACGACGTACCACACCATGCCACGCATACATACACCACGAACGGCGTGCCATACATTATTCGAAGATACCCATGAATCACGCAACGATCAAAGATTGAGCCACAATCAGAAAAGAAATAAACTCTCATGCCTCAGAAAAAAACAACGGTCTCGATCCAAATCAATGCTTTGTTCTGAAAGGCAGGTATTTGTCATTTCATTCATTTCGTTCCTATAGAGCTAGTTCTTTTCTGTCGTACCGATCTTGCGATGGGGAGATAGCCTATCCCAGATATCTAATAGCCGCCCGTCCAGGGAATACCCTCCTTTTCGCCTCCCGACGAGGTCCCACTATCTCTACTAATTATATTCTAAAAAAGCCGCTCTGCGACGTCCGAAAAAGGTCCAGTGGAGATGGTGCGGTGTGGGTGGGTATCCGTCATAGCGTCCACCGAATGAAAATCTGCCGGTCAGTCAGTCTGCCATCGCGCGACAAACCGAAATCGCTAAAACTGCCAATTCGTCGAGAAGGTCATGATTTGTGGAAAATGGAAGAAAAGGAAAGGAAAGAAGAGTGCATGAGCGAACGAATCGATTGGCCACGAACGAACGGCGTGCAAAGCGCTCAGGTCCGCTCGCCGTCGCCGTAGACCTCGACCTCGTAGCCCTTGCCCTTCTGCTGCAGGGCTTTGGCAAGCATCAACTCGCGCATCCAATCGATACGCTCGTCCTTTTGCCTGACGGCGAAGTGGTGCGTCTTGCCGTTGCTGCTGCTGCTAGCCGCCACGGCCTTTTTGCTGCTAACCGCTGCGGAAGAGGCGCCAGCGCCAAGGCCTTCGCGGTTAGGCACGAGCTGGAAAGCGAAAGGCGCTGGGTCGGCGCCGGAAGCACCGTTGCCTTTGCTGTCGCTGCGCAGGTGTAGGGTTTTGAAAGCGGCGCTCAACTTGCTGCTCGAGGGCGCGGTGGAGCAGGCCACGGCATAATTGTCGACGTCGATGGTGTCGAGGGCCGCCGCGTTGGGTCGCGCGTTCGAGTGCATCGCCAGCTGCGTGCCGTTTAGACGGAAGTGGGCCTCTTGCCACTCGTGGCGCAGAAGCTTGGTCTTGCGCTTGCGCATCCAGCCCGCGTGCGAGCAGTCTTCGCCGTAGCCGAAGTGCTGTGTTTGAGGGCTGTGGTGGGCTGGGTCTTTGGCTTTGTTTGAAAAGGTGGAAGAGGAGCTGGTGGAGTCTGTGCTTGTCTTGCGCGTGCTGACGCTGGGAGCGCTTTCGGTGCGCGAAGAGTGGCTTGGGCGACGCTTGCTGTCGTCCGAGACTGGTGAGAAGACTTCGCCTTCTTTGACGGCTGGGAGGGCGAAGGATGGGCGGTGCCAGGGCTGGGCACGTGAGTGTGAGCGCGCCAGTTGTTGCGGCTCTCTGTATTGCATGCCTGGTGGAACGGATTGAGACGAGTCTCGTTCAATCGGTCCTGCATTTTGGAAGGTGACTGGGACGTCCATCTCTGATGCTGGCGTGCCTAGACGGTAGATTGCGCTTGGTGATGCCGTAGTGCTTCGGCAAACCACGTTTGCTGTTTCGGGCGACTTGACGTGGTTTGTCTGCGGTGCGGCACTCGCAGAGCGTGGGATCGCAAGTTTGGGTAGAGCCTTCAGGTTGTGGTGTGGTCCTTGGGTCTGCTGCGGTGGCTGTAGCACTGGCTGCTGAGCGTGGAAAGGCATAACGTGCTCGGCGGGGAACAGAGGCAGCGGCTCGTAAGCTCGCCTTTGTGGAGGCGAGGTCGCCGGCCTTTCGATGGGAGTCAGAGTACCATCGAGATACTGGTCTTGCATGGGTGACGTGGGCGACTGCATGTGCTGGAAGTTGAGGAAGTGCTTGACGTTCTCCTGCGGGTCGCGTTTGTCGACTTGCTGCAGCATGGCTTCGTGCAGTGCAAAGGCCGGAAGCTGGTTGGGGTTGAAGACGTCCGAGGATGCTACGATCGAGGGAATGACTTCGGAATGCGGCTCGTAAGACTCTTCGGTCTGCCTCTCGACTTCGCGTGGCACAATGTTCATCGCCGTGGAGGCATTGCCGGGATCACCGTGGACGAAGATGCGCCCACCCTTGGTCGGACTAATGGGGAAGCGACCAATCCCATTCTCTGCATGCAGGAGCTTGAGCTCTCTCTGCTGTTTTCGCCATTTGGCGCAGTCCTCTCCCTTGTTGCAATTGTGAGGTTTGGGGAGCAGCTGTTCGATGGCAACAATCGAGACTGACTCCATGGGCGTGGTGATCTCTTGAGCCTTGGGCGCTTTACGTCCGCGTCGCTTTTTGCTTCTACCGGGTTCGATGGGAGTCATATCACAGTCGATCGGAGTTTCGCAAGCTTCGCGGTTTCGACTTGGAGAACGTCTTGTGTTGGTGGTGCATGGCCGACTGGTGTCTTGAAACGGGGTCGGCTCTGGCGCAATGCCCTCTTTGCCTTGCACGGCAGAGATGGCGTTCCACAGCTGGTGGCGTTTCCCGAAGGATTGGATGCCGATCTCTTTCAGGTCTTCGAATTGCAGGTCCATCAAGACGGCACCGCTGATGTCGTTGATCTCAAAGCACTCGATGACTGTCTCGTCGATGCCTGTGTCGACCATCCAGTCGATCACTTGGGTTGGGTTCCATTTGCGGATCTCGACTTCGGCATCACTCTGATCAATGGGCGATTTGTTCATGATGGCATCGATTGAGAAGCTAATTCCGGGTTGTTGAGTGACTGGAGTAACTGTACTCTGGGAGAAAGCCGTCTCTGTGCGTGGGGGTGGTTGCTTGGGCAATAAAGGTGACATCTGCAAGGCATAGTCGAACGATGAGTCTGTTGAGATCTGTGACGACCTGAACAAATGCGGTCCTTTTGGCCCCTCCACAGGCCTGAGATCTAATGGGAACGGTATTCTCCGACTCCGGCTAGAGCTGGAATCTGGTGTTGGTGCTTCCTCGTACGAGGAGACTGTCGTCTGGCTTCTTCGTCTGCTATCATCCTGCTTGACAGTCAGATATCTGGCGCACGAACACTTCCAAGACAAAATCGACTCACCGAATTGACGCTGTCCCTCGGAGACGACGGTTGGTAGACCATTGCCGGCGCCTCCTCGAACTCACTGTCTTCTTCGCCATCTGTGTCGAAGATCTCTGTGGCTTCAGACAACGGTCGAGCTGTTGATGTCCGTGGCGAGCACATGGGATAAGTGTTTGCTCGTGAGAATGCCTTGCCGTCAAGGTCTCTTGGGGAAATGGGGTTGGTTGCCTGCATGGCGGCGATGCCTGTTGACGTGGGCCAGGTCACTGTGAGACGTTGTTCTATGTCGTAGGATGCCGATGTTCTACGCCGTTGTGCGTCTCGTCTCGTGGTCTTCACAGCCGATGCGAGTGTGCGGCGTAGTCTATGATGATGAAGGGCGTTTCGCTCGAGAGGCGGTCTCCGGGCGCGAGAGCACGCTTCGCTCCCTCTATACCCTCCGTCGACGACTATCAATCTGGCGCGCGCATAAGCTCAGACGCAGCGTTGTGCTTCTGCAGAAGCTCATGCACGACAGCACTGCTACCGGCGCCAACTGCGACCCTGTCGCTGCCCACCCGGCGCCATCGCGTGGGCCGTCACCATCCAGACCGCGGCCAATGCCTGGTCTAGGACCCTGCTGTGTCCCTGGATTCGCATGCGTTGATCAACCTACACCGAAGACCCTGGTCGCGCATCCCACGGTGATTGACGACCTGCCACACCTGACCTCCAGTCCTGGTGGGGCCTCTTCCACTTGACGACGGGACCTGCGACCTGTCACAACGGCTAGAGGTCGGCGGCTACAGTCGATTGGCTACTGGCCTCGCGAGCTAGAGCGGCCGCAGGGCAGCTACCTGCCATTTTCGGCGCGCTGGTGGCACGGCGTGCAGTCTTTTTCCGGACGCACATATCGAGTCAATTAGTTGCTATTCTTTGCTCTTGCCATCATTTCCTGCACCGGCCTATGGCATGCCAGATTCCTTGGGTCTCGTGAGACATGAAGTCCCCCAGCGAGTCATTCTAAGGTTCGGCCCTCGGGTACGGCAAAGAGATGTTCACCCGTTGTTCGGCCTGCCGTTCCGATATGGTCCGGCCATATTAGCCCTCTATCGACGAACCCTAGAGACCCTTGGACCAACATCTGTCGTGTCTGTCACCTGTATGATTATTTCCCGGTCCATCACACCGAGTTATCGCACTCTCAATCCATGCTTCATGGTCTGCAGCTCGGATCAGTTCAGGCGAGATGCATGCAGTCGGGAAGTGCATACAGGAGAGATGCCACAACCATTCGTGCTACCAAGTTTTGAAAAGGACGCGTTACGAGCGGTAGTGCTTGCATGCAGGCACGATGCAAGGGCACTCGTCGCACATACTGTACGGCCGACCACGCAGAATACGTGGCACAAACTGCACAGTGATAATGTGCAGCAATTAATGGCAGTGTTGTCGAGTCACACTTCCATGCTTGCAATATCCATACCGGCCACTCTCTGCAGACCGCTCGCAGACGAAAGGTTTACTGGCCTGCAGTGCATGTTCCGAAGTGCTAGCCCAGCATATCATCGACAGGACAAGGCCGTTTTTCCCGACTCCCACGCCACCACGCCTCAACGGTGGACGGTAGACGGTGGAGGGAGGACGGCTTCACGGGCGGAGATTCCTGGCAAGGCTTGAACCAAGTGGGGCCGCCAAAGATTGCTCGCTAGTCGGCTTGACCAACTTGACTTGATATCAATCATTAATTATCTATTATCGACGCCATCATATTGTCGTCCATGACTATCGTTCCCGCCGCCCGGTATCCAATGGAGCCCTTGATCACGGGTTTGGGGCTTCGACTGGCCGCACGAGAGAAGCACATGACTTTGTTCTCAGTCCACTCTCCCCTCACCGACTCTCGTATCAGTATCACAACGACTATCACATACATCACTGACATGCAGCCAGGACGAGATACGCGGATGGCCGCATGTCAGCGACGGGAGAGTCGACGATAGTACTGATCACAGATGAGACTCGAGTCGCCGGCCCAACAAAGTGTTTCGGTGCATGTCACTGCATTATTGTCGAGGCGTGGTGGTATGCTTGTACCTGTGCTCTTGCGTGATGCGAATGGACTTGGACACTCAGCAGCAGGCTCGAACTCAGACTCACCTCTCAAGCAATGATGCCAGCCACACTAAACCAGGATCATTTAGCGTTGTGAAGGTTGCAGCCGTTGCTGCCGTCCCCAGGTCGATTGCGCGTGTCGATTGGCTCGTGCCCCGAAAGCCCATCACACTCTTTCATACGCTAACAAGACCTCAATCCCTGTCCGACTCCAACCCCAGATTCCTCACTGGGGGAATCAATCTGCACGCATCTGCAACCTCATGGTCGATATCACGCCCACGGCGCTTGCGGCCCCTCTTCTGCAAGCGAGCACGTTGTTTCCGCATCGCATCGCCTCCACTTGCCCACCCCAGCCATTCATTCTGCGCGGATTCGTGCCCATCACCATTCTTCTCCGCCGCCGCATGCGCAGAGCACGAGTCCATACCACCTTGCCTGAGCACGTTGACCTTTGCCCTCATCCTCTAGTGCCTCTTTGGACTTTTGGTCACCAAGATCTAGCGGCATCGTCCAACGGCAGCGGCAGGATATGCTGCAGCTCATCGCTCCCCTGTAGGGCCCCGCCAGGATCCGTTTTTGACCGGGAGGATTCAGAAGATAGCTCGCCCATCACTTTCGCGGCTATCACGAAATCCTTCGTAAATCGGTCGCAGTGTCCTCTCTCATGGACCATGGTACGCTGGCTGCTGATCTTGAATCAAGGGTCTGAAGATGTCCGCAACCTCACACTCTTCCCTCGACGAGTCATTCAAAGTTGATCAGATTTCTTGCTGTCCAATGGCTAGCTACATGTCGTTCGTCTACGAAATCCGTGGCCTGAAGCTAGAGTGGAGTTACAAGATTCCTATGCATGACTCTTCACATATACTTTAACCGGTGCGACGTTGTCATGCAAGCTTGCGATCGCTCGTCCGAGTGAAGAAAGAGTCGTACATCTTGGCCACACTCATCCCAGACGACTCTACCAGTAGGATCGTCGCACGGCAGCGGTTCGCAAGAATAGACCTAACGCGAGGCCAAAGTTCATTGGGCGATCTGCAGCTACTTTGGCGCCCACCAAGAAACTGTGCATACCTCATATCGCTCACATGATTTAGCTTCAATTAATCTTCCCGGCCACCGTCATGTTCCGCGTGCACATGCGGCCCGGCATGCCTCCTGTCGGCAAACCAAGAATAGAATCCAGGCCAATTTGGTCACTATCGTCCAAAGATGGGCATATAAGGTACTTGTCCACGACCTCTTCCATGGCCAGCTCAGCATCGACCGCCTAATTAACTCCCATTCACTTCGTGCGCCTTCGACACTCGAGCCCGCTGGCCAGGCCGAGTAACGCTATTGTTTAATCTTTCTGCCCTGCCTATACCGTCCTTCCCGCACCCTGTTCGTCAGACCCCAGCCATTGATTGGCAGGTTGACTACCCATTTGGAGCTATCCACCTCGCTCTGTACATATACTAGCAGATGTCTTCGTCCGTGTCGCACGCAGGATCGTCGACCTCCAACTCGACGAAGATGGCTGTCTCAGCAACCAAACCCACCGCGCCCTCAGCAGAGGGCAAGTCTACCACTGCTGCAAAGATGCACCGGAGATCTCGTTCCGGTATGTTTCGGATTGCTTGAAACCATGACTCGTTGCCAGGGCTCTTTGACTGACGAATAAATTCCAGGTTGCTTTACTTGTAGGCTTCGTAGGAAGAAGTGCGAGGAAGGCAAGCCCTCTTGCAAGGCATGTCATCACTTAGGTCTTCGATGCGATTACAAGCGACCCATGTGGTGGTCGAACGGCGAGCAACGCCGACTGCAGAAGGAACGCATCAAGGATGTGATCAAACAGACGCAGGTGTCGAAGAAGGGAACGCAAGTTCCTCAGCTCCAGAGCGTAACGACGCCACCTCCGCTCTGCCATTCGATCTCATCTGTCCCAACATCAGCAGAAGTCTACACCGACTCAGCGCATGACACACGCGCATCTTCAGTGGACACACCATTCACCGGACCATGCGACTTTCCTCACATGTCCAACGACTATTTCCAGATTCCTCCACACCCTCAATTCGTGCCACAGCACGCACAATATCCAATGTTCTCGCCTTACGATATTGACATCAAGACCGAGCGTTCGATTTATGTCAACGACGTTCAAACTCGCAAGGACTCAACACTCTCAACCTTCAGCACCTTCCAGCCGCCTCCTTCATCCGATGGCTTGCCAGGCTACCCAGCCGACAGCTGGATTCAAGAAGAATATCACGAAGACCTTCAAGAGACATTCCCCGAAGAGCCAGTTGATTTCAACTTTTTCGAGTTTCCGCACGGCCAGCTGACACCCACACATGAAACGGTCATCACCGTGGAAGACGACGACAAGTATCTTCTGACCCATTTCCTGGATAAAGTCATCAAGTTGGTCTTCCCAATCTTGGACACCAACCAGCACGGCTCCGCTCGCTCCGACGTTATCTTGCCTGCGCTGGAATCAAACAAAGCGTATCTGCACTGTTGTCTTAGCATTGCAGCGACGCACATGAAGGCAACAGAGGGCAGGTCTGGAGAGCAGATCGATAACGACATCGTGCGACACCGCTTCTCTGCGGTCACTGAGCTTTGCGAAGCACTTGGCCAGGACACCAACCACGATCGTATCTTGGAGGCGACTCTGGGCATGATCTTCTTCCAGTGCTCCGTTGGCCGTCCAGATGATTCCCTCCCAGATATCCCATGGCTTCATCATTTCCAGGCCGCGACCAGCCTCGTCAACAAACTGGAGTACCCTACCAACTTGGTCGAGCTCTCAATGAATCGCACTGCGCATGCGCCGCACCCGCCATTCAACATGACCCTGACCGCCTGGATTGACATCCTTGGTGCCACAATGGTCGGTCGCATGCCTGTGTTCGCCGACACCTACCGCGAGCTGAACCTCAACCACGGCAGTGCTGGCCTCGCTGAGCTGATGGGCTGCGACGACAAGATCATGTTCCTCATCTCAGAAATCGCATGCCTTGACCTGCAACGCTCGGAAGGTCTCGATGACATGCTTCTGTGCAAGTACGTCGAGATCCTCGCGACAGAGATTGGCTCTTCCGAGCCTGCCATCGGCTCGGCGGTAGACACCTGCTTCTCCCCGACAGGTGCGATCAGGCCCAAGCAACTCCGCATCAACCTGACTGCCGTCTTCCGTCTCGCTGCGCGCATCTATCTCTGTACCCTCGTGCCTGGATACGAACCCCGTTCGCCTAGCGTCTGCCACCTCCTCGCGCAATTCGCTGAGCTCATGAACTTCATCCCAGAGGGCCCTGACGGCTTCGATCGTAGCCTTGTCTGGCCACTTCTCATCGCCGGCTCCTGCGCGACTGCCAACACACCTTTCCGGTTCATGTTCGCCGACCGCAGCGCAAAGCTCGGTGACGTCGCCGCGTTCGGCTCATTTGGTCGCGTCCGCGAGATCCTTGGATCCATCTGGGAGATCAACGATGCGGCAGCCGAGCGAGGCGACTTCCAAGGTGTACAATGGCGCGAAGTGATGCGCGAGAAGGAGTGGGACTTCCTGCTGATCTGATACCGCTTCACCTCTTCGACCATAACCCAACCACACCTCAACCTTTTACGACTATACCCTCACTGTTTCTTTTGCATAGCGACTGGCGTTCGACTTGCATCTCATTCCACAGTCTCGGAACTTCTCAACGAGCTGTTTTTTCTTTTTGCTTTTCTGCGGATCTTCTGGCCGCGCTTCTTCCGAGCATTATACCCGTTCGATGTGCTCTTTGTTTCCTTTTTACATTTGAAAGACGACTCTGGCTGGACTGGATGATTCATGCAACGGATGGGAAAGGAATTGATGGATGGCCATGATCTAGTGCAGCTCTCGGGCCAGCGACATGGGGCGATGATCTAGGGTTTTTGAGAACGATTTCTTTTCATCTCGGTTGGACTCCCAAACAAAAAATACTACATATACATGAAGTCAAAGCATCTTCAAAATCACCATCGTGTCTCTATTCACATGTCCTCTTAACAAAGCCTTGACATTACATCCTAACTCAGACTAGGCAATGATTATGAGCGAGCTACACAATTACTCACGACGTAGAGCCTTAGAAATCAGCTTTCAAAAAGACATCAACGGACTTAGAATACATTTTTCAATAGTGGAACTCATCAACATTCACATGCAATGACGTCACCTCAAACCCAAAAAGTTGGGGTCAAATCTAGCATATATCAACCCCCAAACTTCTCTATATTGTAACACAAATAAAAAGCGGTTTCACACTTGGCCTAGCGGTTAAGGCGTGCGAACTTAGCGAGGTTGTAGAACGCCTAGGGGATCGGAGATTCAAGTACGAGAAACCTTTAAGGAATCACTAGAGCGCCCTGGGGAGGTCGAGAGCAGCCTACTATATGCATCGATCGCAAGACGCCCGAAAGCTAGGGGCGTTTGGAGAGAATATCTTTTTTGTCGTTTTTTTGTTGTTCTGCTGATATAGCTTTGTTGATGCTGTTATTTGTGATGGGGTGCTAACATGGCTTCAACAGATGTATCCTTTTATCTTAGATCGGATCGCACCTACATATCATGACCAGATCAACTCGAGCTTTTCAGTAACGAGCGCACTGCTGAACCATTCGAAGATCTCGATCTCTTCACCAACGGCGCTGGCGCCTTCGAGTATGCCTCCTCTCGCCACGGCTTGGATGGCGAGCAGCAGTTCGGTCTGCGCCAGGTTTCTCGCCAGACAACCTCTGGCGCCGAGGGAGAATGCAAACCAATCGCGGTGCATCTCCGGCGATGGGTCGTCGAGCCACCGCTCTGGTATGAAAGCGTGAGGGTCCTTGAATACAGCGGGGTTGAAGTGCAAGGTGTAGGACTGGCAGCCTACTTGAGTGCCCTCGGGGAGGTAGTGGCCATTGTACGACCAGCCGCCTCGAGGCACTACGCGTGGAAGGCGTGTGGGTGTTGACATTCCCATCCTCAAACCCTCACGGACGACGGCGTCTAGGTATTTCAGACTCTGCGGGTTGTACGAATGCGTGGGGTCTTCGAGGTCTGCTTGCATGATCTCCTCACGGAGGCGCTTGTACCTGGTAGAGCAATGATATCAGCACAAACTCACGGGCACAACAGCTCTCGCGGACTCACACTTCAGGATTCTTGGCCAGTCTCCAAATCAGTTTACTAAGGATGGTACCGGTAGAATCGGTCCCTGCAAACATGAGGTCCATAAGCTGAACCGCATTCTCATCGTCGCCAACTCCAGCTTTCTTCAAACGACCTTGGTATGTTTCCTCGCCGGGAGGAGTATCCGCAACAAGCCCCCGAACGAACTCATCAAAATACGCACCACCAGCTTCCGCAGAAGCACCCGCGCTCGGTGCCAACTTCGCCCTCACAGCCTCGACTATAACGAAGAGCCAATGCGGCAAGTAAAAGAACCGCCCCGAAGCAACGACCGAGTCCACAAACCCACTCGCACTCAACCGCCCGCTCCTCTCCTCAACACCCCCATAACTCCTCCCGAACAAAAACGAACTCACAGCATCCAGCGCCAAAGTCCTACACAGATTGAACACATCCACCGCCTCCCCCGTCCGCGCCTCATCCCTCATCCTCTCCACAAACCTCCACACACACCCCTCGATCCTCCCCCGCCCAGCCCGTATATTCCCCGTACTAAACAGAGCCCCCACAGCCCTCCTCCTGCGCGCCCGATACTCGCCATCCCTCGCGCTGAAAACCGTCGCGTGCCCTTCAAAGTCAAAGTTCGCGTAGCAGTCTGCTTTGCGGAAGCCGCCGCGCTCGGCGTAGATGGCGTGCAGGGCTGCGCCGTCGGATATTACGCATTCGCGGGGGCCGATGCGGATTATGGGGCCGTGTTGGGCGTGGAGGGAGGTGAGGAGGCGGGCTTCGTGGCCGAGGTAGGAGTGGTACCAGATCCAGAGGGGGGTGAGGCGGCTGATTGGGGGGCCGGGGATGGTGCGGAGGGGGGAGAGGAAGGCGTTGTAGAGGATGGGGAGGAGGGGCAGGAGGATTGTGGTTGAGAGGAGGATGAGGGTGAGGGGTGGTGGTGTTGATGTTGATGTTGATGTTGATGTTGAGGTGTAGGAGGAGGGTGTCTCGGGTGTTGACATACTTGCTGCGTTATCGATGTTCCTATGGTGTCATGGAACATACTGTACCGTGTAGTCCATCGATTAGTTGCTCACTGTTTTCGCTGACTCCAGGTCTACCTTGGCTTCAAAGTTACGACGCAAATGCCGCTTTTAGCCCTAACTCGACAGCAAGCCATTGGCGACGACTTCATGTCTTGAGTGTCTAGAAATCACCGGTAGGCTGTCGGCTAACGAGTTGCTCTTTTGACGAATTGTTGTGGTGATCAGTATGTCACAGGTGATGTTTCGTACCTAAGGAAAGCACTTACAGAGTATGTCGTATCTCGCCCAGACCAAGTCCGATACCGCTCCCTCTGCCGAATGTCCGCCAAGCTCGACTCCTCTCACTTCGATGGAATCTGCCGACCATTTACTCTCTTACCACACTCCCTCATTGGCAGAAGATTGATCTTCAGGCTGCGCAAACACTTTGCCATGGCTTACGAGTGGAGAAGCCAAGCTGCGCTGGTCACTTTTTGGAAGGTTACAATACCTCTATGACTCTGGGTGAGAGGAACAACTTGGTTCAGCTTGACATGGTCGTATCAGATGGTTACTTCTGATTCTACGACTCGACTAAGAATCAAGTGTGGTCTCCACTGCTGCCCTACTTTCAGTTGCCGCCATGATACGCATACGCCCGAAAGCCGCGGGTATACATGGATATGAGTGAAGTGTGCCCCTCAAGACTTGGAACGCGAATCTTCAATAATTTGTCTTTGACGACTCTTTCAACGACCATGGCTCCCAAGACTCTTTCTGCGGGCCTTCTGGTCCTTGCTGGCAGTATCGTTGGAACTGCTAGCCTTGCTCCAGCTGGCAGCTCACCTAGGACTCTCATTCCTCGTCAGAGCAACTCGAGCTCGCCTTACCTTGACAATGTATCCGATTACATCGACTCTATCTACGACGAGCTATGGACCATCAACAAGGAAATCCACGACAACCCTGAGCTCGGCTATGAGGAGTTCGAAGCCCACGACTTGCTCACTTCTTTCATGGAAGACCAGGACGGGTGGAACGTTACCCGCTCCGTTGGCGGTGTAGAGACGGCCTTCAAAGCAGTCTTCGAAGGCGAAGGCGATGGCCCCGTCGTTGGCTTCAACGCCGAGTACGATGCTCTGCCGGAGCTTGGTCACGCGTGCGGACACAACTTGATCGCAACGGCTTCCATCGGTGGCGCTCTTGCTGCTGCAAAGGTGATGCGCGACGAGGGGCTTCCGGGCAAGGTAATTCTGTTTGGCACCCCAGCAGAAGAGTCGCTCGGCGGCAAGATCAAGATGCACGAGGCTGGAATCTTCGAGGACGCGAACATCGATATCTCCTTGATTTCCCACCCCATGCGTACCGGCGACACGCCCTGGATGATCACCTCGTCGACAGACCGCTTCGACGTCGAATACTATGGTGTTGAATCACACGCAGCCGCAGGTCCGTGGGAAGGAGTCAACGCCCAGGACGCTCTATTGCTCGCCAACAGTGCGATCGCCTACATGCGCCAGCAAATGCGCCCCACCGACAGGTTCCACGGCATCATCAACACGGGTGGCCAGACGATCAATGTCATCCCCGCCCTTGCTTCAGGATCGTACCAAATCCGTGCCGACAACGAGGTCTATCTCTCCAACCTGACCGACCGTGTAGTCGCTGCCTTCGAAGCCGGCGCGCTGGGCACAGGCGCAGAACTGAACTTCACCATGCGGCCCTACGGGTACGCGAACATGGTCAGCAACGACCTGCTAGGCGAACACTTCGCGGCATGGTTCGAGGGCCTCGGCGGTGAAATGCCGGATCTCGAGCTGGACAAGCTGCGCGATGCCTCTGGGTCGACGGATCAGGGAAACCTGAGCCAGGAATGGCCTTCCATCAGCCCCACCTTCGGCATTTTCACTGACAACGGTACTGCGCCGGCGACGGGGCCTCACACTGAGGCTTTTGAGGCTGCGGCGGGCACTAAGCTCTCGTTCGAGAAGGCCCTCTTGGTTGCTAAATCCCTCGCTGGTGTTGCGGTTGATGTCCTCACTGTTGATGGCTTGCTGGATGAGATCAAGGATAGCTTTGAGGCTAACAAGACGCCTCAGCTAAGGAGGTTGAGGTGAGATATGACAGAACTTGTCTCTACGACAGTAATGGGTCGGGCAGAGCGAGCTGGCAAAAAAAAAAAAAATCAAGCGTCGTAGCAACAACCTAGCTTTGAAAGCCAACCCCCAATCCATTCAGAAATGCGCATATAATCGCCTCGTCATTTGGGGGGCGGCCGACACAAACATTCCATTTCAAAGACAATAAAACCCCCCTCACCCTTCCCCAAACCCCTTCAACCCCCTCGGCTCAACCCCATGATCGCAAAA
>Ga0265797_10003270_pt1 | contig 26160 bp, 18 predicted proteins | sample P2T30metagenome_FD_192433 | JGI IMG/M metagenome (GOLD analysis project Ga0265797, IMG submission 192433) | Plant litter microbial communities from East Loma Ridge, Irvine, California - P2 T30 | ecosystem: Environmental > Terrestrial > Plant litter > Unclassified | place: USA: California... | reverse complement strand
GCAGGGAGCTATACAGCAGCTTCATTGGCCAGGTCCGCTCCCTTTACCGCGAGGACCGTGTCAAGGACGGCGTGTTCGGAGCGATGATGGATGTGGGACTGGTCAATGATGGACCAGTAGGTGTTGATTTCCGCTGCATAGACGAGGCGGTAAAAAGTACTCGACTCTGTGTCTGACATGGTGGACTAATTCATTCTCAGGTCACCATCTTGATCGACTCGGATCCTCCTCCTATGGACAACCCCTCTGGCCTGCAGCCGCCGGAGGATGGCGAAACTACCATGAAGGGTCACATTCACAAGACTTTCGAGCTACCGGCGTCGTTACTGGAATAATTGGATTGAACGAAACGAATAAATGAAAGAATCATAGTTCTGGTCATAAGATCTATTATTTATCCCATCTCTGAAAGAGGTATTACACTAGGCCCGCTAATACTTCAAAACAACAACTTTTCAGCATGTCATCTCTATCTACTGACGGAGGAGGACACCGCGGTAGCGCATGTTACCGGCACCGAGCTTCTCGATGGCCTGGTTGCAGCCCTCCTCGGTGAGGGGGAACTTCTCGATGATCGGCTCGATCTTGTGCTGGGCGGAGAACTCAAGCATGCGGTTCTGGATGTACCTAGAGGCGACGAGGGAAGCCTGGACGGTAAGGCCGTTGACGAGGAAGTCCATGTAGGGGATGGAGAAGTCACCGCCGGCGACACTGAGGGGGAAGATGGTGGCGCAGGGAGCGAGGACGGGCATAATGAGCTTCCAGTCAGGCTGGGCAGAGGTTGTGACGAGGAGGGCGTTGATGGGACGCTCAGTCTTGAGCTCCTTGGCGTCCTTCATGGCGACGAACTCGGAGGCACCAAGGCGCATGGCCTCCTCCTTCTTGCTGTCGGTGCCGGAGAAGACAACGACGCGGCAGCCCATCTTGGCGGCGTACTGGATGGCGAGGTGACCAAGGCCACCGACACCCATGACACCAACGACGTCGGTGGGGAGGACATTGTACATGTGGAGGGCGTTGAAGACGGTGGCACCACCGCACATGAGGGGAGCGGCAACCTCATCGGTCATGTCGTCGGGGATCTTGAAGAGGAAAGACTCGCGCCAGACGGCGCCCTCAGCCATGCTGCCCTGGTCGAGGTCGGCGAAACCGTACATGACACGCTTGGCGCAGAAGGTCTCGTTGCCGCGAAGGCACTGCTGGCAGCTGCCGCAAGAGTCATGCTCGTAACCCCAGCCGACGCGGTCACCCTTCTTGAGGATGGTGCAGTTGGGGCCGAGCTCCTCGACGATACCGACACCCTCGTGGCCGAGACCCATGTCGGCATGGTTGTAGTGGAGGTCAGTACCGCAGAGACCGGAGGCGGTGACCTTGAGGAGGACCTGGTCGCCCTTGAGGGCGGGCTTCTCGGTGGTGGCCTTGACGACCTTGCCGGACTCGGAGCCCTTGTAGACGGTGAAAGAAGGCATCTTGATGTTTGTGTTGTGTGGGTATTTGGGGTATCAGATGGATGGTCGTAAGTCGTAAGGCGAAGGAGTGATGGCGAAGTTGTTGGGTTGTGGTGAATCTGAATGGGGAGTCAAAAGGAAAGAGCAATGGGCTTGCGACATGCTATATAGTAGAGCCATGGAAACTGCAAGCAATGACGTTAGGGCCAGGATGTGAACGTCCCTGACACAGAGGTCTCGCGGGAGCAGTCTCTGGCGTGCCCCTTCACGATTAGAAAGCGCATCGCATATTCAATGATTACAAAACGTTGATTTGATGGGGCGCCTCGATCAGACGTCGATGGTTCCTAGCGCGAGGTCCCATCTCGGCAGCTGCACACGCAAGTGGCAAGCGTGCTTCATGCGGGCGCGACACCGCTATCTACCGCACGCCTGCGAGGCCTGGCGTGTTCGTAGTGGGCGCTGGTGCTGGTGGAGGGACAAAACGTAGAAGCTCACGGAATCGCTGCGGATATGACGTTGCCCATAGCGCTGAATTTTCCTGGTGACGGCACTCACTCAATTTGAGTTCTCGAACTGGTTGCGGAGGGCTGGCGGAAGCAAGGCGCGCGGAGAGACCCGAGCCCCAGGCACAGGTGAAGAACATCGGTAGCAGTGCGCGTATCGATATCGTCGCTTGCGGTGATCGCTCGCTGTTTGGCATGTAATCCTCGAAGCTTTTGCTGGTCGTTGTCTAATCAACCTCCAGGTAGCTAAGGCCTTCTCGAGGCGTTCTAGCCTAGCCTGGGGTGGAAGGAGTGCGGCCACGTGAAGCTGGTGGAGCTGTTGGCTGACTACGTGCGTGCGCATGCCTTGGCCTCTACTTGTCAGGATCTGCCCTGCGAAAAAGAGATCACTAAACCCCCCACGGCTCCTTCGCTGTACCTTGCGCCAGAGGTCGCATACTACTCCTGGAAGCAGTAGTGATCTGAATCTTGGTGCATGGCGTCTGGATCGTTGGATAAGTGCCTCGCTTTGTAAGCTCGAGGATGTCTCACGAGTTTTCTCCGACTTGTACGCCTAACCTCGGCGAGTGCCTCCTATGTGAGACGCTCTATCTACGCACGAGCTGTAGTCGGCGTGTATCTTCCGGAGGATGCGCTATTGCCAAGTAGACCTGTAGGGCTGACATGCTTGCCGCTGTGTAATCTTGATTACTGTCACGATCACTCAGCCTTTTACCCGAGGATTCTGATTCTGATCAGATTGTTACTGGCATCAACTGCATCAAGAGAGTCTGGCGATAAGATGCTTGTGCTACACAAAGAATTCGCAGAGGCTTGATGCTCATGCTGAGCTGTTTTTGACATGTAGTTACACCAAGTAGCAAGCCTATGTCGATACGCGTATGTCTCGATGCATTCAAGACCCACTTGAGCTCATGTATCTTCAGCTCCTCAGCGTGTGCCCTTATCAAGTACGAGGCGATCCGAAAACTGACAACAATCTTCCTTTTATGATTGCATTGCCTATTTGGAGCGTGTGACACGTGGAAACCTGATATGCTGCACTATCCTCAATCGAGAATGATGTTAGGGTTACGTTACTGTAGCTGTCGACAATCAGATGTGCGATTCATGTGGTCAGTGTTCTTGGTTGCACACGGCTCATGAGGTCCCAAGCCTGTCGCAGGTGGGTGTCTTCCGGTTGACCAATATACCCTTGACCGCCTCCAGAAGAGCATTTGAGCATAACAATTGTATATACAGTAGGTAGTTGCTTTCCATCGTATGTTCACCGCTCGTGGCGAGAGAAGTGGGGTCTTTGTGTCGATGCCGGGCCGACTGCCAGCTCATCTGACCAACGTCCCCCGCTGTATGTAGCTCACACCTCCTACTTTAATGTTTACTCATACCATATACTTATCAAGCTTTTTATTTGGGTGGCCACTCAATATTATAGCCAGAAACTCCGGTCCGACGCTTGAAACCTCACGCGATGGCATTTCGCCTGCACCTGCAGGCGGTTGCGAAGCACAACTTCCGCACCCTGCGCGATGCACCTCTTGCGGAACTATCGGGATCTCTTGGCGACCTGGGTACTCTGCTCCCGTTGATGATCGCTCTCAGTATTGGTGGTTCTATCGATTTAGCTAGCACGCTGGTCTTCTCTGGCCTGGCCAATATCGCTACGGGCGTGCTGTTCGGCGTACCTCTACCTGTGCAACCTATGAAAGCTATCGCGGCCGTTGCCATCAGCCAGAAGTTCACAAAAGATGAAATCGCTGCTGCTGGCATAGTCGTTTCTGGTGCTGTCCTCTTTCTCAGCGTTACAGGACTTCTCCACTGGCTACATCGTGTAGTGCCCGTACCCGTTGTCAAAGGCATCCAAGTTGGTGCTGGCTTGAGCCTTGCTATCAGCGCTGGGACGACGCTTATACAGCCACTTGCATGGCATACACCGGCCTTGGACAACAGGATCTGGGCTATGGTAGCGTTCCTGCTCCTTATTGTAGCAGCGCTTGTTCCGCGGCTCCCGTATGCTCTGCTAGTCTTCCTCCTGGGCGTCGTTTTTGCAGCGTCACAACTCTCAGCTACCACTTCGCCCTCTCACAGTGCAGCATTCTGGACTCCACAGCCCTTCATCCCTACAAGAGAGACATGGCTCTCATCAGCGCTATCCGCTGCACTTCCCCAGCTACCGCTCACCACGCTCAACAGTATTTTGGCAGTGACTTCCTTGTCTGCCTCTCTCTTCCCTACATTCCCGCCGCCTCCCAGCACTACATCTCTCGGTATCTCTGTCGCCATATCAAATCTAGTTGGTTGCTGGTTCGGCGCTATGCCCGTGTGCCACGGATCGGGCGGGCTAGCAGGCCAATACCGTTTCGGCGCACGCAGCGGTGCCAGCATCATCGTCTTAGGCAGCGTGAAATTGCTACTCGGGCTATTCGCTGGCGAAGCCGTCGTGCCATTGCTCCAGCGTTTTCCGAAAAGCTTGCTCGGCGTCATGGTTCTCGCTGCTGGTGTTGAGTTGGCAAAGGTAGGCCAGAGCGTAAGCGACTCTTCGGATCTGTGGGCAAGAGCTCAGAGAGAGCAGGCGGAAGACAGAAGGGCTTGGGAAGAGAAGCGGGCTATTGTGGAGAAAGAAGGAAGAGAGAGGTGGATTGTTATGCTGGTTACAGCGGCTGGGTGTTTGGCTTTCAAGAACGATGCTGTTGGATTTATAGCTGGATTGTGCTGGCATTATGGGCTGATGGTCCCTGGACTCTTGGATCGGGCAAGGATTTCACGCAGGCAAAGTGTTGCAGAAGAAGGAACGAGTCTTTTGAGGAACAGCTCAAGCGGGTTGTGATACCAAGAATGTACGTATGACATGCGCTCAGCCGGGTTCATGTTGTGCATCTAGTTGACAGCCGCCGGTACTCGAATATACTACTCTGAGCACATATCAACCCCAGAATCCAAGAATCACCCTGGTTGTCGCGAACAAGAAACAAACTCGTATTCGCTGTCAACTCTAGGGCAGCATTATTTGGACCAACAGAAGACTGTGAAGTCGACATAGCTGTAGCTCCTTCTCAGGTATACGTGTCCGACAACTTCAAGTTTCAAGTTGATACCTCGCTGCTCCCTCCATCTCACGCGCTCTTCTGCGCTTTCCACCTCATATCTTTTACGTGAGCGACACCTTCTCCTTGGGCATTGTTTACCTGTGTATTCCACCGGTGCCGTGTGAAAACCATGGATCCATTTGGCTTTTCGCTCGGACACCGCATCCATGGATGCTTATCAGCGTCCAAGCCGAGAGAACGAAATGCTACACTGCAAACCCTCTCAAATTCAACTCACACCCGCCGACGTCAACGAGTTGGACGAGCGCATATCAAATCGGCGAAGGGCTTTCTCCGACGTGACCAAAGGCAAAGCAAGACTAAGCACAGGTCCACGACTGCCGACCATCATCGCAGCAGCCCATGCGGAAGATGGCATCGTCGCACAGCATGCATCGACTTCAGCACCGTACTCGCCACCTCGACCCGGCGAAGAGACTGCGAAGCGCCCTCGCTTTGCCATTCCTACCAGAGAAGCATCCGCACTGGTTCTTCGTCCTCATCTGCGGCACGCCAGTCAATCGGCACCGACGCCTGACACTGAGCCCGTCAAAGTTGATTCACCTCGGACGTCGCCATCGCCGCCTCCAAGATTGAGTCTTCCCAAGCTGGACATCGAGTGGGATACTTCTTTCCGCCATCGTAGACGCCAAACCTCACCCTCACATCACGCTATTGCCGCTTACGATGGTACCAATGATGCTGGACAGAATCAGTTCCTCAGACCGCAGCCCGCGACTACACTATCAGCACCTGTGCACGCAGGACGTCAAGTCTTCCGCGAGCTGCCTGGTAGCGGCCCTTCGGCATTGTCACCACATACCAGCCCACGTTGGCGGCCAGGTGGACAAGCTCGCCGCTCAAAGACAAGGAGTCAAGAGCATGGAACCCAACTGCAAGGGGATACGGCAGGACATGCATCAGGTCGCAATCCTTCGCCAGGTACTTCTCGGCCAAGGCATGACCATTATGTTCCTACAAACCAAGCCAGAAGGGACCTCGACCCAGGTGCAGCTGTGTTCACACCACGTGTACGCTTCGGGTCCACAACATTTGCTCCAGATACTGCGATGGCTTCGAGCGAGATCACAGAGCCTTCCACTTTGCGTCTTCGCACGCCTTCCGAGCAAAACGCCAGTCCAGACAATGAACGGCGCCCACAAACCAATACGCCAATCTTTGAGACCATACGTCGCCGTCCGCGTTCGAATGCAATTGTCTCACGAGCCCGTCGCTCAAGTGAGAATAGTGCTTTACCTCAGCCGAATCTAGACCGATATCCACTTCTCTTGCCGAGCAATCACAATGCTCCTGAGCGAGAGATGCGCGGATCTTCGACGTCTGCAGTTTCAGTGCCGCAGAGAACGCCAGTCACATTATCGCCGGAGGACCAACCTACTGACACATCTAGCACGCCAGAAGTGCCTTCTAGCCGCATTCCCAGCATTGTCAGCGCTGCAAGTGGCATATCATCATTGAGTATCTCAGACGATGCAGCGACTGAGTTCTTGAGGTTCCGTTCATCGCCACTAGACGACCTCACAGCAGAGCTCAGCAGATTGTCTACCGCATTGGGCCCAGCAAGCAAACCTGCAGAGAAACGTGTCAGCCTGCTCAACGGCAACCCATTCGAAAGCAACAGCGCAACCATTCATGAGGAGGTTCCACAGACAGAGTTGCCATCGGTCCCTCGCACTACAAGCAGAGATGCGGTATCGCCGCGACTGCTAGCCTCGCCATCTCACATTACCTTGCCTAGCCCGCCAATGCAGCCAAGCACACCCATACAACATCCAACTGCGTCTCCAGCAACGGCATTATCTCCACCTTGTCGCTCCACCATAAGAATTGTGAATGCCGCCGACAGCACATCGCCTCCCGCTCCGCCAACCGCAATATCGGCAACGCCAAAAATGCCCGTCTACAACGACGCAACCCCAGCTCGTCTCCAGCCCCAGACGCCAGCAGATATTGCCCGCCCATCTCGACGCGCACGCAACCGCTCAGACTCCAGCGCACATCGCGAAGCATTCTGCGTGGGACAAGTCCTCGTCGCCCCATGCCCTGCGATTCCAGAGCGGCGGGCATATCGCAATACTTATCCGACGAACGCTTCAGGAAGTAACGTGGTTCCCCTGACTGGCACTCCTGGAATACGTGAGCGCAATGTTTCCAACAGGAATGAGACGGAGAACGAGGAGGAAGCACAAATGGCCGGGCTCGAGAGGGACAGAGCGGAGTGGGTGCGGAGAAGACAAGGCGGAAGTTTGGATGTGACGCCGCCGGGCCATGGGCGTTTTGAGAGGTTCTTGCATTGATGAGGTGTGGTATCTTGGATTACTCAGACATGGCATGATATCTGGCAGTTTCATGAGATGGTGGGCTTTTGATGAATATAATAATGTAAATCGTATATCTTGATCGATTTCTCACGAATGCTTGAATTCGCCACCTTCGCGGAGTGTTCGTCCGGGCAACGTGGCAACCCTAAACTCTTCCATCATCGCCATTCATCTGAAACTCAACACATAGTACTACAACCTGCTTGCATCTTTACAGCAACAGTAGAAGATGGCTTCACCTGCGCGGTCACAGGACTTATCAAACCACGTCAACATCATCGCTACCTTTCTCGCCCACAACCAAATCCCATCTCTCTCAACCTGCGATCCAGTAGACTGCATCATAATCTGCGCTTCCTCGGTCCTATATCAAGCATCATATGTCTTTCAAGCCACACAAGACCGGCCATCAATCGCCAAAACACTCGTCCTCGTCGGCGGAATCGGCCATTCCACGAACCTGATTTACGAAGCCGTAGCGCGCCACCCAGAATACCGCGAAATCAAGGACGATGGCGATGTCGTTGGCTTGCCGGAGTCTCACGTACTGCAACGAATCCTGAATCGCTCGTTCAATGTTCCCAAAGTCGACCACGGCAGTCCAAAGGTCCTCGTTGAAGACCGCTCGACGAATTGCGGCGCCAATGCCGTTGAAACACGCAAGGTCCTAGATCAGCACGGCATTACTGGCCCGCTGTCTTGCATCGTCGTTCAAGACCCTACAATGTCGCTGCGCACTGTGGCGAGTTTCGAGAAAGCATACGAAGATTTACCAGCGGCTGAGCGGCCGACTTTCAAGGCTTGTTCGGTTTTTGTGCCTAGGACACGCATGGAGAATGGCAAGCTCGAGTATGTGGTAGATGTGGAAGATGGGCTGCGGGATGAGTTGAAGCTACGGCCCGAGGATCTGTGGGAGAAGCAAAGGTTCTGTGAGCTTTTGGTCGGCGAAGTCACGAGGCTGAACGACAACGAGAATGGCTATGGGCCGAAGGGCAAAGGGTTTATCGGGCATGTTGATGTACCGGACGGGGTTGTGGAGGCAGCAAAGAGGGTCAAGGAGGCCTTTGGGACCGATCGGTGACGGCAAGTATCTCCCGCTCACACGGAGATGCAATGAAGCGTGGATCAGAGGCGCCGAAGGCCGTGTTGGCTGACATTGGCAATGAGAAATACGTTCAGAGCCCTGTTATCAACCTTACCGACTTCTCGCCATACCCACTCTCGAATCGTGCTCAGCAGGGCTGACACTTCGGAGTCTTGATCGCCTTCGCCGCCTTGTTCAAATATTTGGCAAGCTTACTCTTCCCATCGCAACGGCACTTCACAGCCTGCACGAAAGTCTGCGTGTTCAGTTCCGCACCTTCAGGATTCGTGTGCGTATTGTCGTTTGGGTAGTAAGTCTTCGCCTTCGTCGGCCCGAAACTCTGGAACAGCGCAACCGAGTAAGCAGTATGGTCGATATACTCTACTTTCCTCGCCTCAGCCACTTGTCGCGCGTAGTCTGCGAAAGCCCAGTCGCTTTGCAGCGTAGTACCAGTCCAGTAATTGCGAGGGACCATGCCTGAAATGACGGGCGTGGCTTTCTTGGCTTTGACGTCGGAGATCATCTTGTCTAGGTACCAGCCGAAAGTGTAGACGGTTTCGTTGACGCCCTTCTGCGTGAGGACAGTGACCGTCTCGTCACCAATCCCTGGCAGCGTTCCTCTGTCTTTGACGTCGGTTGTGGGATCGACGTCGTCGTTGTGTCCCATTTCGATGAGTACGTAGTCTCCTGCTCTGGTTGCGGAGAGTAAAGCTGTCCAGAGACCCTCATTGATAAATGATCTGGTGGAACGTCCGTTTTTGGCAAGGTTGGTTACTGTCAGGGTGGTGTAGTTGTTAAGGTAGTAACCCCATCTGCGGGGTCCATCAGTCTTTGGCTCGTGATGGTCTGGGGAGTAAATGTAAAGCGTACCCTTGAAGTGTGTCGTTCAGCGCATAGTTCGCAGTCGTGCTGTCTGAGCAGATCAACAGCTGGGCTGCGGATGCAGCTTCTGCTAATGCAGCGACAGCTATGGCGAATGAGCTGAGTCTCATCTTCGGTCTTTAGCTCTAGGACAAAAAGACAACATCCTACCACGGCATGACCATGGGTATTTGTACCATATCTACCATCCTCACAATACGGTGTCTCATTGAAAAGCGGGCTATATCACACCGAGAAACGCAACATGCAATGTAGGGTCGGGAGGTTGCTCATGATCTTTCCGCCAATCGTAACAAAGCGTACCTTTCAGACTTCGAGGAATTGAAGCAATATGGCGAAGATCGACCCGCAGAGTAGTGTTAGCGTGTATGTTTTTGAGGGGCATCCGAGGTTTGAATCATAAGTGGCCGGAAGAATAGGATGGCAGAAGACAACGATTGACGAACTACAGATGTGCTTCTCAAGGCGTGCAAGACTTCTGCTGCCGTACACTGAACCCGCGGCGTGCTACTGCACCGTCGCAATTGTGAGACCATGGGTAACATCGTGTAACGCGTTATGCAACAGTGGCTGCTTGTTGCGTACATTTCTAGATGTCATCACCCCAATTGATGTTGTCGAAAGCTTCTGAGTCGCCTTCTGGACCCGAGCAGTACTGTTGCTATTCAATTGCCCATGTTGGATACGTACTACAAGGAGGAAGCACCAGAATGCCAAGCTACATACGTAAGGTATCTAGAGTTTTGATGTTTAGGGTTTTGATGACGTTTGTTTCGTCTGTTGACTTTCCTCCTTGTCTACTCGCCCCCCACCAGATACACACAGATGTACATGTAGTATATCAAATGGACGACTTCCATAGGGAAATCTTGACAATGTCGCTTTCTTCCATCGCAACCAGGAGAATATCAAGCGGGTAGCTGTGAGTCAACGATGCCACGACTTGGAAAGAGCGACAGCAACACAAGATCTTCCGCCGAGCGCCGGCAAGGTATCAGACCAGAATGGTGGGACCGAGTGACTCCCGGGTACAAACAGTGATGATGGCATTTCTGCCGTTCACATCGGTCCTTCACCTTGACAAGACACTCCTACGACTTGGCGAGGCTTCGCATGATGATCTTCCCGCCCAAATCCTGCCGTTCCCGCCTTCAGCGTCTCAGTTATACCAAAACGCCACAATACAAAATATATATTAAGCCTGCAATCTCGTGTTCAAAGCCTCGAGTATAGAGCTAACAACGTTCGATATCAGCAATGTTTTCCACAAGATGAAAAAGCCACAAGCTCAGCCATGAGCTGCTTGTTATCTTGCCTTTTTCACTGCCAAGCTGCTACTGAACCTTCAATGAAAGACGCCGACTTGACCGATGGTCAGCAATGATGAATCGTTGATGCTAAATCGCACTGCCACAGTCTCTCATCCGATGTGCACCAATGCTAATAGAACGTGTCTCCAGGCCCTCCATCACAGACCTCCATTATCTCGCACTTGGTGACGGCTTCTTGCCAAGCACATGCGATTGAGCAGATAATGCGTGTCGGTCACAATCACATCAATCTGTTGAGAACAAGCCAAGCCGCCTGGAGTACGACACCTTTGGAGGGTGCATGATTGTGACTGTAGACGATCGACGCGACGGAGACTGCAGCGAAGATATATAAAGTACGCACCAGCCCGGAGTCCAGTCAGTGTCAGTACCAATACCTCACTCATTCTCAAGACCAATCTACACGCTATCATCATGCATTCATCGCCTTTCTTGACCGCCTTTCTGGTTGGAGTCTCCGACGCCTTACCCCATCGACCGCGCGCTGACGAAGCCCGTGGGATCACAACAAATGTCGACCGGGTCGCCAATCAGACATTCGACTACATTATCTGTGGTGGAGGCTTGACAGGCTTGGTAGTCGCAAGCCGGCTCTCAGAGGACCCGGAAATCAGTGTCCTGGTCATTGAGAATGGATACGACGACCACGAGGATCCTCGCGTGAACGATGTGAGAACCTACGGAGAAGCCTTCGAATCCGAGCTCGACTATAACCTTACATCTACTCCGGTACCATGGCAGAACAACACAGGTCTACTTCTTGTGGCTGGCAAGACACTCGGTGGAAGCGGCAGCCTCAATGGCGCTAGCTGGACCAAAGGCGACAAGACGCAGTACGATTTGCTCCCTGTCTTGACCGGAGACGACTCTTGGTCATTCGATGCTTTGAACGAGATCATGCTCGACATTGAAGAGTTCCACGAACCTGATCCAGAACAAGTTGCCAAAGGTGCACAGTACGAAGACCAATTCCACGGCCGTGACGGAGTTGTCCAGGTCTCGTTTCCATCTGGCATGTTCGGAGGCATTCAGCTTCCTGCCCTGCAAGCTTCCACTCTCGTCTGGAAGGGTCTGAAAATTGTCGCAGATTTTGCAGCCGGTGTGACAACTGGTGCAACTCTTATCCCGAACATGGTTGAACCGGACGATTCACAGAACCGTTCCTCTCCATTCACAGTCTATGCCAAGCACCAGACACGGGAGCGCAGCAACTTCCTGATCCTGACGGGCCACCGCGTTACATCCATCAATTGGCGCAATGGCACTGACATGGTAGCTGACGGTGTCAGCTTCCAAGCATGCCGCGGATGCGCGACACACACAGCCGCGACAAAGCGTGAAGTACTACTGGCTGCCGGCTCGTTGCAAAGCCCACAGCTTCTCGAGCTTTCTGGTGTCGGTGATCCCGAAGTCCTGGCAGCCGCAGGTGTTCCGTTGAAGCTAGCATCTCCAAATGTGGGCAAAAACATGCAAGAACAGACCAAGAACACCCTCTGGTTTGACCCCATCAGCACCGATTTCGACGGCTCCGGACCTCCAAACGCAGTTGCTTTCCCGGACGTCCACCAGCTGTTCAAGAATGACAGCGCAAGCATTTACAAATCCATCATGTCTAACCTTGAGGAGTACGCACACAACTTGACCGCCGCCGGCATCGTCACAAATGCCACGGCAACACACCAGATCCTTGAAGCACAAGTCAACAATCTTTGGATTGACAACGCCGGAGCTGCCGAAATCTTCTTCGTCACTTCACCTGCCACAGGCCAAGTTGGCATTGACCTCTGGAACCTCATCGTCCTGGCGCGAGGCTACGTGCACATTACCTCGAATTCCTCATGGGACCACCCTCAAATTGAGCCCTCCTACTTCGGCCACCCCTTCGATCTCGAGGTTCAGCTCGCAGCCACTAAGCAATCGCGCGAAGTATTCCAAGCAGAACCTCTCGCGCCGCTCATTAGCGCCGAGACGTTCCCTAGTTTCGACGAAGTTCCTCAAAATGCTACCGATGATGTATGGGAGCAGTGGGTCAAAGAAACATTCACATCTGTGTGGCACTACATTGCTACGCTGGGCATGATGAAGGAAGAGTTGGGAGGAGTTGTGGATAGCCGGCTGAAGGTTTACGGCATTGAGAACGTGCGAGCGGTGGATGCTAGTGTGTTGCCAATTCAGCTTTCGGCGCACCTGAGCTCTTCGCTCTATGGCATTGCGGAGAAGGCGGCTATGATGATCAAGGAGGATCAATCGCACTGATCGCTAAACACCTCGCCTTGAGGTGTCGAAATTACCACGCCAAACCGACAGGTTATTTTTCAGTACAAAAGTCTCTATCTGTACATGCTATCGTTTGCACTAACGAACACTTGGAAATCATGCAAAGCTACCTTATATGTAGGTGTTCGTGCCTGGAGGCTTGCCGCAGATAGTCTAACCCTAAGTACTTAGACGATATTGCAATCCCCATTCAACAAGCGAAGCGGGCTGCATGCATCTACGCGCGCGTCCACTTTTGCGGCTGAGTCCTGGCTGTTGCCACTTGATAACGTGCGCACCTCTCTTGACTGCTGTAAAAGTCTTTTCTTCGGCTTCGTGAGGGTTCTCATCTCAGCTTGAAGGCGCAACATTCCGCTCAGTGCAACGTCAACCTTGATCAAGTCCCGGACAGCAACTCCGCGGACATGGAAAATGCGAAACCACCATCGCCAGGCGAAGCGCGCCAATCACCCGTCGCATTCCCATACAAGACCTTGTCTTTTGCACTAGACCATGATGACTCTTTTGACGGCCTTCTTTCCAATTTTGGGTTGCAAGACTACTCACATCAACATCGCGACAGGAAATCACCTTCGCAGCGCTTCACATCCCCACATGACAGCGATCACCCTGGGAGCCCAGAGGATCAGACCACATTGCGCGTACGGCGCAACACTTTCGTTGAAATCCCTTCGGCAATGAACTCCGATCAGTCTCGTCTTGCGATGGAGACAAACACCACGGAAGAAAGCACACATGCTACGGCCGACGGGGAACGTCGCCCTCAAGCCAACACAAAAGCTACAGCTTCATATATGGCACCCTCCGATACCTCCAAGCTTTTCTATACAGTTGGAGGCGTGTACCTCGACCAAAGTGCTGATCAAGGTCGAGATGGGGATCAACTTTCTCAAAGCACCACTTTCGACATGGCAAAGGTTTCGCCTTCCGACATCTCAGGCCGGTACTGGACTCCGGTTTGGCTGCGAAGATATACACTCATAGCCTTTGCGGCATTGTTTGCAGCTCTTGCCGCTGCCCTCGTAGTTCTCTGGTTTACGAACAAACACCAGAACGGATTTTCTACGACTCTCGGGACGAATCACTACGCCTGGACGTATGGCCCTACCGCCATACTTGTTGTAGTACTGAGTCTATGGAGACAAGTGGAATACCATTGCAAGCTGCTTCAGCCGTGGCAAGAGCTACGTAAAGGCTCTGCAGAGGCCGAGCGTAGTATGTTACTAGATTATCTGTCGCCTCTACAGGTCACGAGCTTCGTCAGAGCAATCCGGTACCGCCACACTCCTGTTGCTGTATCAATCGCAGGATTCACTATGCTGAAAGCGATCGTACTTGTCTCCACTGGACTGCTCGTTCTTACGCCGGTGAAAACCACCGAGCCACAGTTGATAACAGTCTCTACAGCATTTGATAGCCAGCCATTCTGGGATACGATACCAGGGGCGCCATACGCCTGGGACCGGAGTGGACCGGATCGGGTTCTCTATACCAATGTCTCCGCGCACCCAGTCCCCTCTTACCTCAATACATTCAGGGAAGGCGCTGCGCCTCTGGCAAACATGGCGGGGAGTACGGTCTTCCAGTCGATTGATCCTATACAAGGGAATGACCCACTGAGTGTCACCATCGACGTCGATGCTTTCACACCAGATATGGAGTGCGAAATCGCACAAGCAGACTTCAGCTCGCGGTACGCAAGTATGAAAGCTCAGTTCAAAAGCGCCACGTGCTCTGAGCCTGGAGGACACATCTTATACGATGCTTACAAGCTGTGTGAAGCAGAGTGTACGGACGAGATATCATTCAACATCTGGAGGGTCAATTGCTCTCAAGGTCCCATAGCTGACCCCAGCAATATGGTCCCATTGAGGATTGTGGACGAACACACCTCGGATGACATGCGGTTCGCGATGCTTGTTAGCGACTTGGCATTCGAACGATATCATAGCACAGGTGCCAACACATCGACCAAAGTCACACCAAAAGATACTGCTGCGGTCATTTGCAAGGCAGGCTACAAGATGTACAACTCACTGGTCACGCAGAACCTGACGGGGGGTGTGAACCAGGCTATCACGAAAGAGCCGACGCCACACCTCAGTAACCTGACTGGTCTGATGCTCGGAGAGATCATCTGGTCAGCACTTGTAAACTCCAAGTACCTGAAGGGTGACCTCAAAGGAATTGAGAACATGCCTATATCGCAAGATTTCAGCCCACGAGTCGCGTTCTACAACATCATGCTGCAGACGATGGAAGGCGAGCAATCGATCGACCGCCTTCTCTCGGTACAAACTCTGTTATCTTCCGCCGAGCAAACGATGTCAGGTTTAGCTGCTCATATCATCCGCGAATCCTTCTTGAAACTTAGCTTCTCCCAACGAAATGGGACAGTGCTACGATCTGAGGAACGTCTGGAAATTGGAACCGCTTCTTTGTGGGCCATGGTAGCAGGATTTCTCATAATGATCATACTTACGTCTTGTGTCATGTACACGACATCGCAGCATCTCGTTCCACGAGATCCTGGACTCCTCTCCACAGATGCAATTTTATTACTAGCCTCGGATCCCGACCTTCGCAAGCTTTTGGCACCATGCAGCGCCATGCGAACAGATGAAGTTGCCGATACGCTTCACGGCTCCAAGTTTGGAACGCTGGTGGGCCACGACTCCCTTCAGATCCCTTTCACTTGTGGTCCGTCAGATGAAATTTTCGACAAGCCCAGATCTAATTCTACAGCCAAAGCATGGGAACCGCTTCTTGCGAAGCACTGGGTCGCATGTATAACTCTTCTCGTTCCGCTTGTTGCTATTGCTGGGATCGAATTTGCAGATCGCGTCTCTAAAGATAACGGTGGATTCCTGATCCAAGTTGGCTCAGAAGACAGAGTCACCTTCCTCTCGCGGTACTTGTCAGCATTGGTGGTCTTGCTCATTGCCACTTGCTACAACAGTCTGGACTTCACGGTAGCATCTTTCGCGCCTTACAGCAGCCTACGTTCGGGACCAGTGCCTGCTAGTAGGAGTTTAGACCTCCGAATCCTTGGGTCAACACCACCAGTGTCGCTTTTCCGCTCGGTAAGCGGTGGGCACATCAGTCCGTCGCTTTCAAACATAGCCGGAATGATCGGAAGCGTCTTGACCATCGTTGCTTCGGGCTTGTGGGTGGTCAATCGAAATCTTGCTGTCGAACAGCCCATCGTGGCCTCTTTGACGAATAGATGGGATTACCAGTGGCATGACAGCTACAGCTCAGGCGACGGTGGAGCGGCTATCATACTAGATCAACTACAACATGGTAGTGCGATCATGCCTGAGAGTATTTGGGACAACGTTGTGCTTCCTCACATCGAGGATATCAGATCTCTTTCCAGTGACACGCTTCTACAATCTCAGGACAATCCGCAGATGCAGAATCATACGCTACTGGTCAAAGGCTTACGTCCCCAGCTCAATTGTGAAGTGTTGGGGAACGAGCATATATCCATATCCCAAACTCATTACATGCAAGCATTGGCACCCTTGCCACCCAACTGTCACCATGGCGGACCTAACGGCAGTAACAGCTACTACAATTTCTCATTGGATCTCTCCAGTGAATACTTCGGCTCCCTGTACGACCTACATCTAGCACCTGCGGGAAACATCGATTTACTTTATGATGAGTATGACATGGGCACAGCACAACCAGATAATCCAGTTGGCTGCCCTTCGGTGGGCGCCATCCTCGCGAAGACTTCACTCAACGATAACGGGCCTGACCAAGTGACTGTACTCATGTGCTCACAGCTTTTGCAGCAAGTCGACGTCAAGGCAACCTATTTCGGATCAAGCTTGCAATACCCGAATGTCAGTGCTGACCCAGCGCCAACTTTGGACGAAAGCTCAATCCAACACCTCACCAACGGCACCGTCGGTTTCGATACTTTTCCGTATCGTGTCAAACCATACCTCCAAGATAACCTGACATCATTCCCACAAAGCCGACTCGGTTCAGTGGACAAGTTCACTGAACATCTAGTCTTTGGGCCCAACAGTACCTCTCTAGACGACTTGATCGGCACAGCCAATGAGCAGAACTTCATGCAGGCAGTGCAGACCCTGTACGCCAGATACATGTGCCTCGTAATCGACATGCGTTTCCGCGTCCCGGTCACCGCGGAGATGAGAGCCGATCCTCAACAAAAATCACTCCTTGCGGAAGGCACCTCGTACAGCTTCTCATCAAGATTGTACTTGAACACCACGTCAAAACTGACTTTGCAAATCATGCTGGGTGCCATGTTCGTGCTGGGAACTTGTACGTATCTTCTGACAGACCTACGAGGTACGTTGCCAAGAGAACCGTACACGATCGCAAGCAGGATGGCGTTCCTCGCCGGATCGGATCTATGCGACGGAGAACAATCGCACTTGCCACATGATGCTTTGTGGAAGTCTCGAAAGGAACTCGACCAAGTATTGGAAGGGTGGCTGTTCAGCTTGGGTTGGTGGCAGCAGTCTAACAGCAGCGCAAGCGAGCATGCTGAGGCTACAGCGAACAAGAGTGATTGCGATGTCGTTGTGGAGGAGATGCAGAGACCAAGAAGATTCGGTATTGATGTTGGCGTTCCAGAGCAGTTGGGATTCCGGGAAACGAAGTGGTGGACTTTGAGGCAAAGGCTCGGGCGGCGGAGAGAGTAAAGCTAGCACCTTTGGGGGACATTGAGTATGTAAATCTTGATGAGACCTTGTTGCCAGCGAGGTAATCGCGGTTCAACGAGACATGCGGAAGACATCTGAGCGAAACGCTCATCTTTTTCGTTCGCTGTGTGGCCTGCTCACTTCCGATGTTGCGATGCACATGTCTCTGTGTGGCATCAATTAAAGTGACGCGAATATACTCGTGCACCATTGAAAACTTCGACTTATGTTGATACACTCTTTTGACGAAGGTTGGAGGATCCTCATGGTGATGTCATCATCTTCGTGACGTTCAATGTCCACGTTCCTGAGACAGTCGGACGACACTCCGGCAAACATCACATCAAAGACGGTCGTTTGCTGTGTTTGAGAAGCAATAAGTATATTTACTCCCCATCTTGTGAAGAAGGACCATCTAAATCTGTCCAAATCATTCCAACAGGAAATCAGCATGGCGATAACGGGTCGCATCGTCACTCACCCAACACTGGGCAAACTGCATGGCTTGACACGAGGCAAGTTCATCCACTTCTACAATATCCCATATGGCAAGATTTCACAGCGCTTCGCCAGAGCCACGCTTGTGCAAGACCTCCCTCAAACGTTCTACGATGCCGCCCATGATAGCACAGACACCCCGCCCGCCAGCATCCAACCATTGGATTCAGGCGAGATGGATTGCAAAGGCAATCAGTTTCCGGAAGACTTGATGAACGGCTACAAAGAAGAGCAGTCCGAGGACTGCCTCAGACTCAACATCACCATGCCCGAGCCAGACTCCGTAACCTCAAACTCCCCCCTGCCTGTTCTCGTCGTCGTCCACGGCGGCGCTTTCTTCATCGGTTCCAGCACCAGACCATACTACGAACCTACCACCCTGTGCAAAGCAGCCCTCCGGAACAAAAGGCCACACATTTTCGTTTCGATCAACTACCGCTTAGGTGCTCTGGGCTTCTTCCACTCTCCAGAAGCAGACAACCTAATGCCCGCGAACAACGGCCTGCACGACCAGAGAATCGCTTTCGAATGGATCCGTCGTTTCATCGGAGGTTTCGGCGGCGATGTCGACAACATCACAGCCATGGGCCAGTCCGCCGGCGGCATGAGCCTGACGATGCACAACCTCTCCGGCCAAGAGAACGCTTGGAAACGCAGCATCCAATTCAGCGGCTCGTTGGTCACGATGCCCGTCAAAACGCCCGAAGAGCACCAGGAAAACTTCCTCACGCAAGCCAAAAAGCTAGGCCTCAAGCCCGAAATCAGAACCAGCTCCCAGCTCGCACAGGAAATGATCCCTCTTCCTGTCGAGAAGATCCGCGACCTGGGCTACGTTGGCCAGGCGTGTAGCTCGAGCGAGCTCTTACCGTACTCATCCGCCAGCATGGCCACCATGACGTCCCGGCCACCACAATCCCCCAATCTCCAATCCCAAATCGTCTCCTCAACAACATACGACGGTGGCATCTCCTACAACCTGATGATCCAGAACCCAGACCTCAAAAACCACGCCCAGAAATTCATCAACATCGTCAACTCCTCATCCCTCTCCAACCCCCAAGCCCTTCTAGACCTCTACGAGATAACACCCTCAGACTCCGACTCCACAGCCCTTCGCAAGATCTGCCAATTCGAATCCGACATCGGGTTCTTCGCCGGCTCGCTCGCTCAAGCACGCGGCTTCCCAGGAAAGAGCTACCTGTTACTCTTTGACCTCGGGAATCCATTCGAAGGATTCTTACCAGCGCGGGAATGCGCGACGCATACGTGGGATATCGTCGCTTTGCTCGGGTCGTGCGAGGCCCGTCTTGACGAGAACTACAAGCGCGTTATTGGCGAGTTTCGGCAAAAAATCATTCAGTACGTCGTGGCAGGCGAAGAGCCCTGGCCCGCGTGGACGGAGGAAGACGGGAAAGCGATGGTGGTTGGAAAAGATGAATTGCGAGTCGCTGGGAAGGAGGAGTACATAGGCGAAGGGACGAGGAGGGGCAAACTGCTAGCGTTGGCCGAGACGGAAGGCGGAGAGGAAGGAGTTGATCTTCTATGGGACGGTGTGTGTAGGAAGTTTCTGGTGGGTGATGAGAAGGGAGAGGCGAAGAAGCCGAGGAGGGCGCCGAAAAATGTTTGTGATTTTGGACCGAACAAGGCCTGCACGAGGCAGTAGGAAGGTGTAAGATTAGCCGCCGCAGTTTGGGACAGGAATTCAATACACCGATGCCTGCAATTTTCATTCCCTCGTTGGCATCTTTCATGATATCATCTGCTAAGTCTGGCAAGGCTCGAGATGGAAGGTAGAAAAGACCGGGGATGACCTGCTTTTGAACGGTGAATGCAAAAAGCCATATGATGAGTAAGGTAGCCGGGAGGAGTCTGAACACCTAGAAACAGGGTCCCCAGCTCAAAGGGGGGTATAGTTGTATAGGTAAAATCATTACACAAGCCAATACTGCACACGCCGAGAGACGAGAAGGACCACAACATCATGGCAAAGACAAGATTAGGTCGCACACTCCCCAACTCTCCTAGAGAAGCTTCTGCATCATCAGGCCAATCTCGGATGTCACTCCGACACACGAACAGCCCTAACTCTCAAAGCCCAAGGGTCACAACGAAGTGGATCCCAATCGGGCTTTCAAAGTGCATTCAAAATCCGAGCGACGATCGTAACCCCCACCAGTTCTACTAAAGAGATTCAGGGCTCCACACAAAATACACAATAATGCAAAAGTATGCAATACGGATGCAGGTACAAAGAATCTTCACATGTTTCCGTCCCGAGCCTAGCTAGAGGAGCACGTGCGTAGAACACTTGACGAATAGAAGGCCAGAAACTCTTCGCCCGGCTCTATACACGACACACTAGGCCTCTATGCTCTCGGCAGAGCGCCATTCCCGTCACCCGTGACATCGGTTCAACATTGACACAGATCCGAACGAACGCACGTCAACATCGTGAAAGAGAATGCAAGACGCTACGGAGGTAGCAGCCATGGTTTTCAGTATATATGTGGACGTCGCGGTTGAGGCAGCCTTCAAATCGAGACATCAATCGTGAATTCCAACTCGCCAACCATGAAAAGAGGAGAATTAACAGGAATATCTATCCTCATCGTCGGCGGAGGCATAGCTGGGTTGAGCTTCGCCATCGAAGCCTTCCGGAAAGGGCACGATGTGCATGTCCTCGAACGCCGCGGCAAGGGAGAATACTTTGGTAAGAAGCCCCGAACGCCAGTCCGAAGCTGTCCACCTGCACTACAGAGACACCACAAATTCGATCGAACCACCCGATCATCAGCCGCTGACCATTGGCTTACAACACCCTTCCAGGCGAGGTAGTCGTCATATCAGCGCCTGCGCTACGAACACCCCAGAAATGGCCCGGGTTCATGGAAAGCGCACGACGAGAAGCCGGGGCGCCCTTCGTCACAATGAAGAAGTTCGACGGGGCCACAGTTGGCACATTCCCCGTCGGCGACCCAGAGAACCCATCCCTGCCGATTTACAGATCGACACTGCACGGCATGCTGCACGATTACGCTTCCGATCTCGGTATAAAGATCGAATTTGGCTGTACAGGCACGGAGTACTTCGAGACCCAGGATCGTGGAGGCGTCGTCTTGAGTGATGGTCGCCGGTTCGAGGCTGACGTTGTAGTCGCCGCCGATGGTGTCGGATCCAAGTCGTGGGGTCTGGTGCTCGGCGATGAGGCCCAGCCGATCAGCTCCGGGTTCGTGCTGTACAGAGTGTCGTTCCCCAATGAGAAAGCGCTCGAAAATCCGATCATTGCCAAAGAGTTCGAAGGGTTCCAGGATCGTGGGATCCTGCATGCCGGACCGGGAGCTCACATGGTGACTTACAAGTCGGAGAAAGACATCTGCTGGCTGTTGACCTGTCGAGTAAGTGTAGGAGCTCAGACAACACCCCCAATCATGTCTCAACGAACCCTGCTGACAACATCCCCAGGAAGAGAGCGACAACTCGGAAGAAGATTGGGTGAAGGACACGTCTACCAGCAAAGCCTTGAAGGTGACTGCAGACTGGGAGCCTTTCGTCACCGAACTCATTAAAGCTACGCCAGGAAACCGAGTGTTGGACTGGAAACTCAAATGGCGCAACCCTCAGCCAACATGGGCGTCGCCCGGCGGACGAGTCATCCAGATTGGCGATGCCGCGCATTCATTCTTACCCACCTCAGCGAGCGGAGCAACCATGGCTATGGAAGATGCATTTTCCCTCGCGGAGTGCCTACGGATCGCTGGCCGCTCGGGCGTGACCCTTGCAACCAAAGTCCACAACCACCTTCGGTAAGCGAAAATTCGTCCACATCGCACATCCCGGCGACATCACATCTGCCCACCACAACCGCTAACCCACCCAACCAGTTTCGAACGCGTCTCCTGCGCGCAAAAAATGGGCTTCAACAACCGCGAAATCTTCCACAAGACCGACTGGGACTACGTCGCCAAGAATCCCGCGAGCATGGGCAAAATGATCGGCGACTGGCTGGTCAACCACGACCCGGAGCAGTACGCGCGCGCCAACTACGCCGCGTGCGCTGATCATCTGCGGGCGGGCACGTCGTTCCAGAATACGAACGCTGTTCCCGGGTACAACTACGAGCCTTGGACGGTGCAGCAGCTTCTGGCGGCGTCGGATGCTGGGAAGCCTGTCGTTGATGATGGGGATTGGTTTTAGGGGTTTGTGTTGTTAGTATTGGTTGCGAGGAAAGAGGCGTGTTACGGACATCTCCACTCGTTCTGCTTGTCTTCTTGCCTCAGTATGGGGTTGAAATGCTCCTATATTGCTGTTAATATTACCACTCCGTATGATTCGGATCTCGGCTAAAGAGACGAACAATGAAGCAAAACCGTTTGGTCAGGCGATTGAGACCAGTCCGACTGAGGATGTTCCGAGGCATGTTAGTGTGATTGAGATCTGGTTCGGACAAGGTGTACAGTATTCAGCATGCATTGAAACTTGCAAAATATGAACTTTTCTGTATAGATTCTATGATATTTTTGCATCGCGGAACATGTCTCGTATCGCACAGTAGGCGGCGTGGTCGGCGGAGGCTAACAGGTACAGTGTTGGACTTAAAGACTGGTTTCCAACAGAGCTGTGCAGCGCGCTTCCAGGACTTGGGCTCAGCCGACATTTTGGGTTCGATCAGCGCAAAGAAACCGTGGGTGCAATCAGTGCACCAGACTGAAAGACAGTGGAAATTCAGTTCCCACGCGTATTCGCATGGATTGCCGCCCAACCACTGCCGTAAGCAGCACCATCATCTACTTCAAGAGCCTGGCCTTGCCAGCCTTCATGGCAGCGGCAAGAGCACCGGTGAGACCGAACTGGGTGCGGTGGCCGTTGATGCGGTGAGTGGAGTTCAGGTTCTTAACGACCATGATCTGGAAGCAGGTAGCGCTACCCTGGCGGGAAGCAATCACGGACCATGCAAGGAAGAGTTCCCAAATCTGCAAGAAGTGGTCAGTAAGAAGAAGTTGTATCAATTCTGAGATGGAAGACTTACTCTGAACCAGCGCTGACCGTACTTGGCCTTGATGGCATCGACGTTGCCGAGCCAGTTGCGGTACCATCTCCAGAGAGTAGCAGAGTAGTGCACACCGACGGTGTCAACGCTGCAAGAAAATCATTAGTGGCTGTCTTTACGCGCAAGACTTGCGAGTAATGAATTCAACATACCTCTTAACCTCAAAGCCAGCCCTCTCGAGCGAACGGACGTAGTTCCAGAGTGGGGTGGAGGCATCGGCACCACGGAAGATGTACTTGTTCAGGTAGATGCCCCAGATGAAGTCCTCGTATTGCCAGGCCTGGCGGAGACCGGAAAGCTGGACGTACATAGCACCATCATCCTCAAGCATGTCGTAGCACTGGCGGAAGAAAGTAGTAAGCTTCTTGACACCGACGTGCTCGCCCATCTCGAGCTGAGAGATCTTGTTGAACTTTTGCTTGGGAATGTCGCGGTAATCCATGCACAGGATGTTGCTCTGCTCGGAAGTAACACCAGCAGAACGGAGAGCGTCAGTAGCGTAAGCAGCACCCTGCTCGGCAATGGTTACACCGGTGACCTTGGCGCCGTAGTTGACACTGGCAAACTTGGCGAGAGTACCCCAGCCACAGCCGATATCGAGCATGGTCTCGCCCTCCTTGAGGTCGAGCTTTTCGCAAACGACAGCCATCTTGTTGTCCTGGAGCTCCTCGAGGGTCTCCTCCTTGGTAGGGTCAGAGATAACACCGCTGGTGTAGATCATGCGAGGGCCAAGGAACCAAGCGTAGTGGTCGTTGCCGCTGTCGTAGTTGGGACGGATCTGCTCCATGTCCTGCTCACGGGTGTGAAGAAGGACGTCACGAGCGAAGGTGCCGAGCAAGAATTTCATGAAAGACCAGGTAAGCTGGAAGTGAGCCCAGTCGTGGCGGTACTCGAGCACATCAAGGATGTCGCCGTTAACGTCCACCTCGCCGTTGATGTACATCTCAGAAAAGTCCTGGAGAGGGACCTTGGTGCGACCGTGGTACTTGCGCTTAAGCTCATCGGTCTTGAAGGTGAGGTAGGATTCAATGGGGCGGTTGGGGAGCTTGGCCTTGTCGTCAACGCGAGGGCTGAAGCCAGAAGTCCAGGTCCAGATGACGATCAAGATAGGGAAGAGGAGCAAGATGCCGAAGAAAGTCATGGTCTTCCAGCCGCCACCGATCTTCCATCCCAAGAACATGGGAATGGCGAACAAGCTGAGCAGGAAATAGTTGTTGAAGCTCTCATAGCCAGGACCCTCAGCGGGAAGAGGAGCATTGTTGATGGTAGGGAACTGTGGAAGTGGTTAGTTTGATGTTTGCAATGCCACACAAGAAGCGACATCTACATGAGAGACGTCACTCAGTAAGACACACCTCAGTGGTGGGAACACCACAGTCCTGCTTCTCGAAGGAAGAGGGCTGCGCGGCGGGGGTCTTGATGAAGTCGATGTCCTTTGCCAGGTGGCCCTTGGTTGCAGCCATCTTTGCTGTTGCGGGAATGCCCTAAGCCGTTCACTCAGGGAGGAATTCTGCAACGGGGAGCAAAGGTGAAGCCTCAATGGGTGTTTATAACGGCGCGAGGACGTGGGAAATGTCGGTGGGACAACACGTGGAGCAAAAGTCCAGGGGCTTCCGCGCGGCGCCATTGGCTTTGCTGAAGTCTGGGGAAGAAGATAACAAACAGATAACACTAGGGTTAGAAAACGCCATCAATCTTATCTTATCTTGAGATGGCGGTGTGGCAATTTAGAACATATGGCTCACCGTATCAAAGCCCTCACTCCATCAACACGTGACACGGCAAACGTTCACCGTAGTCTGCTTGCAACGTCGTACGGCGAACGTTTGCCGTGTCTTGGCTAGAAGCTACTCCTTCGACTGCTGCCGGCGATCTCTTCCATCCACCCCACTGCCTGGTTTGCGTTTTTCCATACGCCTTGGAAGATCTGCTTTGGATTGGATCTCGATTTCACGAATGCACTTGGCACTACGCCTGGCTTTATTACTGTTCCATCGAAATAGCAGGCAATGTGAGCTAGAATGTCAAGCGTGCGGCTAAATGCCTGCTTTGATGCGGCGATCAAAGGACTTCCATAGGATCGGGCTGAGTTTTGAGGGCCATTGCCGTGCGACGGACTGCTATCAATGACCTCTGTTAGTGCATGTCTCCCAGACATACGCTTCATCTGCGCCACTACCTGCAAGCAAAGCCGCCCAACGATCTCCACCCTGCTGATCGACTATACAGGCATTAAACATCACACTAGAATCCTTCGCCAAGCTATACTCCGCCTACCTCAAGCCTAGCATTTGTCTGCGAGTGGCCTGCATGACGACGAGTAAAATCATAAAGGTAGACTCGACAATCGATGTCCGTCGTTCGAAGCAACGTCTGTAGGATCTATAAGTATTGGCATCCCATCCCTCCAAATAACTTTCCAACTCATCAGAGCAACATTAAACTCCAATACCATTGACCACAAACACATTCTATCTTGCACCACCAATCCAACTCGCCACCAGCCATTCACTCATCAGTCCAACAATGGTCGGCTTCAGACCCACCAACTCCCAACCTCTCCGCAAGACCACCGCCGCCCTCTACCTAACCACTTTCATCCTGACCCTCACCACCCTCAGCACAACAGCCGCCGTGAGCAAAACCCACCCTTCAATTCCCCTCCCAAAGAACCAGCACTAACATCCCTATCCACCCAAGACCTACCACCTCTCAGCCCAATACCCATCCGACACCTACCCACTCGCCGCCTCCGCCCTCGCAACAGCCTACACCCTCTCCATGCTCATCCTAACTCTCCTCGCCACCCGCAAAACGCCCACTTTCCACCTCACCTCCACTTTCCTCTCAACAGCCTTCTTCGCCCTCTTCATCGGCATAATCTACCTCTCCCGCCACTCCGCCATCCTGCCTTGCACGGCGGGCACGACGTACACTTCGCACAACCCGTATGTGAGGAGGTGTCAGCTGC
>Ga0265797_10003269_pt1 | contig 26162 bp, 24 predicted proteins | sample P2T30metagenome_FD_192433 | JGI IMG/M metagenome (GOLD analysis project Ga0265797, IMG submission 192433) | Plant litter microbial communities from East Loma Ridge, Irvine, California - P2 T30 | ecosystem: Environmental > Terrestrial > Plant litter > Unclassified | place: USA: California... | reverse complement strand
TCCTCGCTGGACAAAGCCGATGCTCCTCAAACACAGCCTGCCAATTCCGTAACGCCGTCTCAGCTTGCTGCTCCCACTCCGCAACATCCTTCAGATCTGAGTTCCGCGGTTGGAATCGACGAGCAACGTCGAGCTGTTGCACCGCGGCATCATACGCGTTGCGCACGCCTTTCACACGAGTCTCGCAATGATCGTCGCCGCCACAGAATGGTCTGACTGGGCCTTGCCGGCCGCCTTGGCTGATGATCTGACAGCATGGCTGGCGGAGGTATTGGATGTGTTGAGGATCGAGTCGACATTCGAAGTATTCGATCCGGGAGATTCGGGCGAGTGAGTTGTCGGCTTCGGTGATCTGACGCTGCTTGACGCGGAGTTCGATGCTGTTGTCTTTGATGTTGGTGGGTGTCCAGAATTCGATGTAGAGCTTGCGGCACATCGTTGTGTTGTGACGATTGTTCTTGAACGATCTGGCTGTGAGAATCTGATCAGGTATGCAAGGTATTGTTTTAATATATGCAAATTTAGCTGACAGTTTTGGCTGTTCAAGTATCCAAGTCATGAGAAAAGAAAAGAAACAGAGAAGAGATATCCCCGTTGCAAAGGATAGAGCTGTTAAAACTCTACCGGTAGCCAGTCGCACCTCCCAGCCTCATGGGCTCAATCGCAAGACGATGTAATCGATGCTGCTGACCTGAGTAAGCATGTGACTCTCCCTGGACACCGGCGCTCCCCATACCGGGTTTCGCTGTTCAATGTCACCTCGGTGTACGCCCTATCTCACCCTCCTAAATGTGGCAGACACCACACTTACTACTAGCGAGCACTGTTAGAGGTAAGATCTGCAATTGTGTAAGCTGGCAAGGTGAAGATCGCTGGTATGACCCTGCGACCACATGTGGCGATTTGACCAGAAGTGTCACATGCTATACAAACGCCTAATCCTAGCAATACACAACCCGACAACTTATTCGACAACTTCCTCCACACACCTCACCGCCTCATCGGCACCGGTGTATGCGTCCTCTCAATCCCCACCGTCGGAATCGGCAGCTGATTCGGATTCCTGCCCAACCGCAAACGATCCGGCAAACCATAGCCCCCAGCACACACATTCGCCGACCTTAACGCCCTGAAATGCTCATGTCGATTCCGTGTCTGCGGACAGTCCTTATGGTTCTCATAAATGCTCACCCAATCGTTATACGCCCGCAACCATTGCTGCGCCAACCAATTCTGCCTAGCTTCAGGCTCGCGCCTCTGCTCAGAACGCCGCACTTCGCGCGCATAGTGCTCATACTCTGCTTCGAACTGCTCAATGCGAGCACGGCAGTCGACGTCGTCGAGGCAGAATTCGAAGACGCGGCCGTAGTAGACGCCGCCTTCTCGGATGTCTTGACCGCGGCAACGAGGACTGGCCAAGTACTCAGAGTCGTGCAGCCAGAATTCTCTCTGCCTTGCGGCGCGGTTTTGGCCGGGTGCGAGGATGCCACGAAGGGCTCTGCGCTCGATGTCGGCGTTCGGGTTTGGGTTGGGAGTCCAGAATTCGATGGTGTAGTGGATGCACATTCTGGGTTGTTATCGTTGAAGCCTTTGGGGTGCAGTTGAAGAAGATTTGATGCTGGGATCGCTGGTTGATTCTGCAGAGTTGATTGCCGACATGGTTGATGTTGAAATATATAAGCGATCGGAAAATGTGGAATGGCCATCATTCACTCTGTTCGATGTGTATTCCATGATTCAATTCCAGAGAGTTCGAGGCCGCAGTGACTCCAAAAAGGTGTGCCATTGCCTGCATCAGGCCTCATTCACTTGTTTGCCATCATGTAAAGTATTGAGACTGGCATGGTGAATGCGAGAGTGAACGGGAGAATACGAGTGATGCTGATGTCAATGTAGGTGTAAAGACCGCAGGGACCGACAACATTGAGGCCAGCGATGGTCACTGAGACGTTTTGCTGGAGACGCTCAGCTGCATCAATAGCATCAATAGCATCAAGAAACCCTTCAAATCCTTCACTATAACTAAAGGCCATCGTAGGCACGTTAGCATCAAGTCGTAGTGTCCACACAGGCAAGCAACAATCTAAGCAAGCAAGCATACCACCGTCAAGCAAAGACAAGCCTTCCCACCGTCGGCGTAACATCTCACGAGTCAGCCATCACGATCGCAAGCATGACAGATGACTGCTCACGACTCATTGAACTTGTGTTTGTGAGCGCCAACGTGTTGGCGAACGACTGGTGCGCGCAGCATTGCAAGGGTCACTGGCATACAGTGCAGCGTTACTTACGTAGCACTCTCGGGCTACGCAAGCTTGTTACATCGGAGAAATTAGCCGCGTAGCGTGATATGGGCTGCTTCTCGGGTGTCGTCGGCTATGTGTCAAGCTGTGCTAGACATGAAACTATAGCGAAGACGTCAATTTGAGACTTGACTGGGACGATGTGCAAATGTGAACAATGGTTTCATGACCGCTATCAAGACTCCGATGCTGGTGCAACCCCAGTTGCGTCAATCATGGCCAAAGGCCATCCGATGCTTTCAGTATTTCAATAACGTCTTCCCGAGCTCTCGTATTGCCTGTTCATGCCAACGTTAGGCTCTGGCGCAGATCTAGGGTGTATGCCCAAGCGCGCCGCATCGCCCATACGCGGCTTGTCATGCACGACGCCAGCGGTCTTCAGGTCCCGGAAAAGCTGCGACATGGATCGCCTGCCAGGGCAGTCGCGGTGGTGCTCGTAAGCCGACATCCACTCGTCATAAGCTCTCCTCCAACGGCTCGTGGCTTCAGCCTGGACACCTGGGGTTCGCTGCTCACGCTCTGCCGCAATCGACTCGGCTTCCCTCTTAGCAGCAGCGCAGGCGGCTTCAAAATCTGCCATGCGCCTGGCACAATCGTGATCCTCGTAGCAGAAGTCCAAGATACGCGAACCGTACCAGCCGCCGTGGTGACACTGACTCGCAGGGCATATGGCTCCACGCGAAAACCGGCCCCGGCATTCCCAGAAGGGTACGATCCTGGCGTTGACGTTCTGGCCGGGCTGTACAAGGCCACGCTTGACCCGGCGTTCCCAGTCTGGTTGGTCGTTGGCGACGGGGGCCCAGAATTCGATGTGATACTTGATGCACATAACGAAGGTTGCTTTGCTTCGAGAGGATAATGAGATGTTCGATGCTGCGTGTGGGCCGATCGCTGATATCCGCACTGATGCAGTGAGAAGGAAGTGTGCATTTTCATGCTCGTTGTAGGGTTTTTATATGCAAATGTTGTACAGTGAGTTCTATTCACTCGATGTATGTTACAGTCCATGAAATGTCGAAATGGAAAGAGATATTATACAATGCGGCGTGCTTGCGTCTGTGGTCTCGCAGGCACGGCGAGGTGGACATGAGGTGTGATGCGTGCCCATTCGAAAGACGCGCAAGGCATATGACATGATATACCATGTCGCCATCTGGGCTGGTCAATGTACTCACAGTGGCATCGGAGATCGGCAGCGGATGACTGTCAGTTGACGTTGATCTTGACGCGGCCGTCGAACGCAGTAATTACATGTTGAGACGTGGCACCAGAATCGCGAAAACATCGTCGGATGAATCTGTGCCAGCGAATGCTTGGTCAAAATCATCGCTGCCCTGCTGCGCATCCTATGGTAGCAGCAAAGATCTTTTCAGATGAGCCGTATCGTTCACAGTTTGCCGAAAGTCCATCGAGGGAACCGCTTGCTGTTGCTGAACATTGTTGATATGGCGCAACAGCGGCAGGGAGTTTACCCATTCTGTTGTTCGCGATGTGTGATATGGAACATCGTGATTGCTATGATCCAGCGAAGTTGGCGTGAATATCGACAGTTTTACAGTTTGTGTTGACCGTAACAAATACCACAGCCAGAGACGAGCAAGGTGTAGGGTGTCGGCCGCTTGCCAGCACTAGACAACGTACTGGCCTCGCTTCTTGTCATGCGATTAGGCCCTAGCATTCCACTCCTTCTTACTCCTCACCCTTGTGGCCCTCTTGCAAGGCATGATGGGCTTGCGCAGCGGCATGCTCAACTCCAGCCATCTTCTCTGCACGAAGCCCGTTATAACCGAGCTGAAGATGTACAGAACGATGGCGGCCGGCATATGCTGCAGGACGTACCCAAAGACGCAAGCGAGAGCCATGCTGAAATTTTGCATGGGTGCGTAGCGTGTCATAAAGAACTTGATAGGTGTGGGCATTTTTTGCGCGGCAGGGTTTGGGCGCGGAAATGGTTGGGCGTTGAGCAAGATATTGCTCAACATTACGGCTCCAGTGGCAAAAGGCAAGATGTGGTAGGGATCGCATGCAGTAAGGTCTGTGCACCAGGAGAAGCCTTCCGTTTGAAGCGTAGGGTCGAAATACATTGAATCGACGTTTATACGTGGAGGCGCTGGAAGTTCGGAGGGATAAAACAGGTTTTCTGACATGGTGGACTCCCCAGAGAGCGCCTGGCCGTCAGCGCCCAGAGTCTGCTCTTGGGCTTGTTGTAGGCGCATTTCACGAACACGCTCCATGCGCTCAGCGAGCTCCTGAGCGCGTGCTTCATGACCGACGGTCGGCGGAGAGCTGTTTGGATTGATTTTCCCTACCAGCCACTCGAGGGGCGAGAGGACGGTGGACAAAAGACCATCTCGAGCGCCACACTTCATTCTAACCGCCTCGGAAGTCGCGAGCAATGTAGCAAAGTTGACAGGGGTCGACCACGATACCGCTGGGGCGCCAAATATTTTTCCAACCTCATGCGCGCGCGAGATTCTTTTTTGCATGTGCAACACTTTTGGTATGTCTTTGAAACGCCTGCCTGGGTGATCTTTCGCGAGGCTGAGAATAACGTCTGCCGCCAGGAGGGGCTGTAGGTTGTTGCGTATTTGCTCGCGTTTGCGGGAAGGTTTAGAGGAGAAGTAGTAGCCAAAGATGCCTCGGATGAGGATGGCTGCAGTCGGAATGGCCCCGTACCACGGAATACCAATGCCATGAAGGCCATTGAGGATGGCGAGAGGAGGCGCGGTGACGATATCGACGAGTTGAACCTTCCTCGGGGCGGACGCAGAGAAGGACCTGGACGATTGCTGGTGCGAGAGCTGGCGCAGTTGGGATGGCAGCTGCAAGAAGGCGGCGCGCGCATTGCTGGTGGTCGCTCGTGAGGCCAGCATCTTGCACACCACGCTGCCTGGCGTCCTGCAGCACGTGATGAGTGTATGTGAAGTAGCAAGTCAGGTGACAAGAGTGTATGAAGTGAAACACAAGCTCGTGAGTTGATCACCTTGGACCTTGGACCCTGCCTGCTGCCGCCGCTCCTCTCCCGCAGCCAGCACAGCCTAATTGGGCGATGGCAGTGACGTCGCCCGCTTGCTCCAGCCATGTCACTTTCACGTGCCAGCTGTCTGTCTTAGAAGCAAAGCTACTATTACTGCTACTACTACTGCACCCACGCACGCCATGATATAGGTCAGCCCGCCGCCTGCTGCCGGCCTCACTTCATTTCAACTACAACACCACCGCCGCCGCTATGGCGCTTACCTACGACCTGCTGGCTCTTGCGATTGGGACCTTGATCGCCATCTCGCTCACACCCTACTCCTGGCGTCTGCTTGGACGTCTATGCGGCGCTCAGATCAAGAGCAAGACAGCCCAGAGGAGACAACTACTACTGGAACGTGCTATCACCGAGGAAAACTCTCAGCAGGACCACGGGGCCACTTCCGATGAGGACTGGGAGAAAGTGCCTGGCAGCAAGACGCCAGCGCAAACGGACCCTTCTTTCAAGGGAGTAATTGGCTTCTTCCATCCATTTTGTAATGCTGGTGGAGGAGGCGAACGCGTGCTCTTTGCAGCAATCTTGGCGACTCAACAACGCTACCCGAACTCGCTTTGCGTCGTCTACACCGGCGACCACGATGCCAGCAAAGAACAGATCATTACCAACGTCCGCAACCGTTTCAATATCCACTTGAACTCTGCCCGTGTCAGCTTCCTCTACCTCAGCACTCGCGAATATGTCCTTCCCAGCACATGGCCACACTTTACTCTTCTCGGCCAGTCTCTCGGCTCCATCTTGCTTACATGGGATGCGTTCACTCTACTCGCTCCGGATATTTTCATTGACACTATGGGCTACGCTTTCGCTATTGCGACCTGCAAGTGGCTGTTCCCTAAAGTCCCGACCGGTGCATACGTACACTATCCCACCATCTCCACCGACATGCTCGACAGCCTCCATGCTGAAGTAGCCAACACCCACGGTGTGAACGCTGGCAAAGGTGCCGGCCTGCGTGGAAAGGTGAAGCAGTTCTACTGGCAATTGTTTGCTAAGCTGTACAGCTGGGTTGGTGGCAATGTTGACGTCGTCATGACAAACAGCAACTGGACGCAAAACCACGTTTCTCAGCTGTGGGGTGCTTCACGCACAAAGCGTGGCAAAAAGCACGCCATCAGTGTCGTCTACCCACCCTGTGCCGTCGGCGAACTCGAACAAAAGATCCCTGTCGATGAAGCAAGCGAGAAGAACCGCACTCGCAATCTCCTGTACATCGCACAGTTCCGCCCCGAAAAGTGCCACCAGATGATCATTGATGCTTTCCGCGCTTTCCTCAAAACCTACAAACATCTCTCCGACATCGAGCCTAAGCCAAAACTGATTCTTGTTGGTTCTGTCCGCGACGACTCAGATGAGAAGCGCGTGTACAAACTCCGTCTGCAAGCACAGGAGATTAAAGAGCGTGTCGAGTTCGTCGTCAACGCTAAGTGGCCACAGATTCTCGACTACCTGGGTACAAGCTCCGTCGGTGTCAACGGAATGTGGAACGAGCATTTCGGTATCGGCGTGGTCGAGTACCAGGCTGCAGGTCTCATCTCCGTAGTCAACGACTCCGGTGGACCCAAAGAAGACATCGTCATTCCCATTGATGGCAAACCTACTGGTATGTCTCCAAAAAGTAAAATTGTAAATCCGTGCCCGTACATGACTAACCTTCCACCCCATCACAGGTTTTCACGCTTCCACCGAAGAGCAGTTCGCAGAAGGTTTCGCCAAGGCGCTTGAGCTGCCTCCCGCAGAGGCTCTCGCGATGCGCCACCGCTCGCGCGAGAGTGCAAAGAGATTCTCCGAAGAGGTTTTCAGCGAGCGCTGGCTGACGCAGCTCGATGCGCTTGTGGAGCTGGAGAAGGCGAGCGCGAAATGAGATGTGGACTTTGGTCATGATCGCATGACTGCTTGATGATAGTATAGATATGGAAAGCATGAATGTCACCAAGCGATGCATGGTTGTGAGGCCATTGCCACCAAATCCACCCGAATCCTGAATGATGCGCTGTGTCCATTTCATCTACTTGATGACCTCCTGCTCCGAGTTGCCGTCGTTGCCCTTTGTGGTGACAATCGCCCCTCCCAAACCCACTTCTATACGACGATTCCGAACGAACAACCAATGGAAAATTGCACGGCAAGGAAATTTAGGACAAAACGGACGTTGGACGCGAACCTGGCGTGCACGAGACATGATTTCGTCAGCGTCATCGAGACGTGTCAACAGCCGTCATCTGGCTCAGTACTTGCTTATCGTAAGCGTTTGCAGAGCCTGCCAGCGTAGTATCCGACAGTCGAGCTTCGCTTTTCAGTCCGTCGTTATCGTTCAGGAGGCGGTAGATAGATGGCAGTCGTTCGGCTTGAGGCGAGGATAGGCTTGGAGAGTCGGGTCTGGAATCATCAAGCTGCCAAGCATTTGGTGGTTGAGCGTCCGAAATGTTCTCGAATGGTGCCAGTGTTTCGCCGGGCAAAGATGGCCACGGCAGTTTGGTATCTTCGAGCCGCGCGTTCTCGAAACGCTCACTGTTCTGCGGCATTGACGCCTCGGCCTCCGAAGGAGCGTTTGGTAGATACTCAATCTCCACTTGAGCATTCGAGTGAGGCAAGGCCCCGGCGGTAGCAGTGTTGCCATGAGGGGAGATTTGGAAGTATCGCAGAGAGGACACAGGGTGGCCGTGAGTTTGCTGAGGCTCATCTTTCTCGTCAAAAAAGCTCCTCGAACGACTTTGCAATGTGAAATTGTTTATTGAGCCATCGCTCACCGCATGGGTATCATTGTTAGCCTGTTGACGGAATGATGCCATCTCCGCAAGACCACCAAACTTATTGGACAACCAAACAGGCTGTGAGGTTGTGTATTCGTGTTCTTGACGTGCCATCTGCTGTCGTTTTTGGTTCTGCCTCTCTAGTAATTGTGTTTGCATCTGATAATCTAGAGGTACGTGAGGAGCAGGAATAGGCTCGTCGGCAAGATCAGACGAGGCAGGCCTTGGCGGTTGGGAAAGATATGGACCGAAAACCTCACGTGATTGACTGTTGAGCATCGAAGGCCATTGCGGCATGGTCAACGGCTGTGACTGTGGCTGCTGAAGAGCTCGTTGTACATCCGCTGGAGGTGCAACATTATGAAACTCAAGCACTTCGTGCTTTGGTGTTATTGTTCCTGAAAGCCCTAGATTTTGCTGGTGGCCTCCAACCTGTCGTAAGTCTCTTTGACGTGCCAGCACTGCAAGCTGTTGAGGGGTCAAGCCGCCCAGGCCGGGTGGTGACCGGAAACTCTCTTCACCGTTGCTGATGGCACGCATAGTGAGATCGCTGCTGCCTGACGTCTCAAGTTGCAAGTCTAGTCGGCTGCTGGATGAACCCTCGTAATTGATACTGGCAGGGACGACCGTGTCGCCAAGATTTGGCGAGAACATTGCGTTAGCGGGTTGAGCCTTGGTAGCTGTGGTGTCGAAGTTAGGCGAGATCGGATCTTGCGGTTTCACAGCATCCAAGCTGCCATCCTGATGTCTATTCTGGCTCATAGCAGCTAACCTTTGCTTGCGAGTCAATTTAGCGTAGTTTAGGCCACATACATTACAGAGTGTGCGAGCCCCGTCCGGTCCACGTCGCCACTCAGGTGTTTCACTGCGACCGCAGCTATGGCAGCGGCCAGGACGAGCAGCACGTTTGCTACACTTCTTCGAACTAGAATTTGTGAATCCAGCTTTCATGTCGTCCTCATGAGGGCCTCCAGTCATGATGGGTTCAGAATCCTCAAGGACCGACTGCAACGCTTCTTTCAAACGTGGGCTGGGCGCCGACGATTGCGTGCGTACGTCGTCAGAATAAGCATTGGATATCGAATCTGGCTTGGCGAGAGATGGAGCTGTGAGTGACGCGCCGGACTGAAGAGTGGCGTGGTCTTCTTCTTTTGGAATCTCATCTGTTGTGTACAAATTATGCTCTATAGGACTGGCAGTGGACGGAGCAGTGTGAAGTTGGTCTTGAATGATGCTGAGAATGCAATCATCGAGGTGTTCGTAAAATTCTTGCGCGCTTGAAAACTCGTTGCCGCAATTGGAGCACTTAGAGCCATCGCCGACACCTGTGTGAACAATATCATCGGACAAGCTCTCGGATTTCGCGCGCCTGCGCGCACTTGGTCGGATTTGTTCGACGCCATGTGAATTGATCAGATGTCTCTTGAAGACGTCCACGCGGTAAAAGCTTTTCTCGGCTGGAGGGACAGAGCTTGGGCAGAACCCGCACATCATCGTGCCTTTGTAGTGTGTTAATGTATGTTTTCTCCTGTCGTATGTATGAACGAAGCCTTTTGTGTGATATTCACAGCTTATAACTGGGCACTTCTCAGGCCGGTCGTTCTGGTGTGTTAGCATGTGCGCCTTGAGGTCCCTGAAGCCCCTACCACAGGCAGGGCAGAGGCCTCGATCACTTTCCTCGTGAAGGTTTCCTGGGTTATTTGGAGACTGTGTTGGTGCGACAGATGGTCTCTTGGAGTCAAAACTCGATAGTGTCGAGATTGTCGCGCTGTCCTCGCCTTGGCCAGCGTGAACGGCATTGCTGCCGATATCATCCGAATCGACCTGATCCTCATCTGGCTGAGGGACGACGAACAGTGCAATCTCTTCGAGATGTCTGCCAAGATGTTTCATGAATCGTCTTGATGGAACTGTCAGATCATGCTCCTTGAACGTGATGTTGTGCTTTCGCAATGTCGCACTCCAATCGCAGAATGGACAGTCATCTGCCGACAAATACTCTGGTAAGCGAGAACTTGTCTGCAGGAGGAGGTCAGCTTGGTGATGGTCATCTGAGTTGCCGCAATGTTGTATCATGTGCATTCTAGCCTTGATCTTGTCGTGGTATACAAGGTTGCAATGCGGACAGAACCACTCGCGTCGGTGATCCATCTCGTGGCTCCGCCAGGCATTGAAAGAGCTGAACATCAGCATCCCACACTTGGTGGAAGTACAGATATAGGCTCGAATGTCGGAGAAGATGTGTCGGCTAGGCGATCGAAGCATGTCAGCAGACTATACATTGGTCCAGCAGGAGTCCAAATGATGAAAGAGATTAAGAGAACTAGTGGAATTCGTCCAAGTGGGACTCACCGCCAGGCAACCTGCCCATTGAAGCGTTGAACCGTCTGACACAGCGGGCAGATAAAGTGCTCGCCGGGCTTCGCATACTGTGCGAGCTCTGGTACCTTCAGTCCGCTAAATGCCTGTCCGTCCACGATGGATGTGGCGACCGTAGTGCAACTCCGAGCGTCATCCAAGCCGTAGTCAAATGCATTCGGATCCACAAATCCTATCGTTGAAGCTTTCGTCGGTACAGCAGACTGCTTGGTAATTTCCGAACGAAGAACAGAATGGCCGATAGAGTTCTTGTCGCTCATGCCGTGTTTCGCATGTCTCTGGTCCGATCCTTGATCATCGTCTGGATCGAGGTGACTGAGCTCAGCGTTGTGCTCGTGAGAATACGCGATAAATTGCCTTCGACTCGTGTTGGCTTTTCCCAATCTTGTTACCAAACATTCATCAGCTCGACCACTGGCGTGTTCCACCTTCTCCCGAACATGTTGTATATCATAGTATTCGTACGACCCGAGCCTGCATTTTACTTGGGCACGAACAAATTTGTCTCGCGTCGACGACTTTGTGATTAGAGATGACAAGTGAAAGAGTCGGCGCAGGGTATCATCGAGAGAAGCGGCAAGCCACGAGGTCGTACACTTTTTGGAGGTCTGAAGGCCCAACAGCTGCATCATCATGGCATCCTCATCGTCCATGGGGTCTACCGTTTCGGTAGGATATCTCTGTGATGCGTCACAGTCGCAAGGTCGTTCGGCTTACCGGCAATTAGTATTGAGGACTTGTAATGCTCAAGAGTTATATCGGAGTTGGCTCACATTGGCTCAAGAGATCTTGCAAATCTCCTAAGATATCACGAACACGACCTGCGACCTCTGGAGCATTGAGCAGTCGTCTGTCAAGGGCGCGGGGATCCTCAGCCTTGTGCATGACGCCGAGATTGCCGGTCCATAGTAAGAAACGTGTGCGGGTGTCCATCAGCTTTTCGGGACCCAATGTCTCATGGTCTTCCAGTCCTGGACATGCCGTAGTAGGGATGTTGATGTGATGGTCGAGGTCACGCAATATCTTTTTTGCAATGGCACTGAACGAAGGCAGTGATGACCTGTGGATCGGAGGCATCCTCAAGACCCAGCCCGGCCTCACCGGGTTCGATTCGATGTGCTGCTTTCACGCCGAGTATCGGCTCATAGCAGTTCTCAAGTGGTCGCAGCAAGAACAAGACGCTCATGTCATTGCGAAAAGGGTTGAAATGATTAGCCACACTTGCCACGTAGCGAAGACGTACAAGGAGTATGCGGCTGGTACACACCAGTAACAAATTGCTGTGTCGTTGCTTGTCGCTTGTGGTGGCGCAGCTGAGCTGCGCCTTGGGACTAGCCAGCTGCATGTTCGCTTAGCAGCCCCATTGCGCCCCACTGCGAGAACCTCAATACTCGGCTGGGTCTGTACCTCCTTCACAATACTTGTGAATTCGTGAGTGAACCATGAGTGGTCTTGAAGTCGTTGGAGTTGTCTTGGGCGCTCTGCCCTTGATCATATCTGCGTTCGAGCATGGCCAGTCATTGGCAAAGAAGTGGAATCTTCTAGCCAACTTCAACCTGGAGAACCTCAAAGTCTGGAACGATGTCAAAGATGAAGAACTCATGTACCGTTTACAACTGCAAACGCTCCTTGCGCCGCTGATACGTGACGGCGACATGACGAAAGATCGATTGGAAATTCTTTTGTTGAGCCCACGGAGCGATGTTTGGAAAGATGCTGATCTCGACGCTGCTCTGAGGAAGAGACTCGGCGAAGCCTACGACAGGTATATGGGCAATGTTGAAGAAATTCAAGCATTGGCCTGGCGGCTGCTTGAGCCATTGGCTCGGAGTTCAGCCTTCAGGGCACAAATGAGCAACAAGGTATGCATGCCCTAAGCGGTCAACTGATGTTAATCTGCCTAATCGCTTGCCCGAACCAGAATGCAGCACCAAAAGACCAAATAATGCTGAAGTCATATACACGCCTCAAAGACAAGTACAAAAGCGGCTGCGAAAAACTCAAGTTTGCCACCTCGAAGGACCAACGGGTTGAGATCTTATCAGAAATTCATGCGAAGATCAAGAAGCTAGAACGAATACTAGCGGCAAGCGATCAGGTGGCGGCCTTCGAAGAACCTAGCAAGTTAGCGGTGTCACGTCAGTCCGTCAACAATCTTATGGGCTACTGGAAGCACGCAGATCGGATCTTTGCTTTGTTGTTGTCCAGCTGGGTATGCCCCTGCCGACAGACGCACTGTGCGCATTTGTGGTTACAGCATCGAACGTCTGCTCATTTCGAATTTCGCATGCTGGTCATGTTTGCGCCGACGAACAGCAATTCGTCGCTGGTGGCTCCTTGGCAGCAGCATGGCTTGAAAATCGAGTGGGCGTCGCTGAAAGGCCCCATTGCGAAGCAGATCGTCAATACTACTACCTTCATCCCGCCTCCACAAAGACTGATCGTACCATCAGCGATTGCTGGGAAACAAGGAAGGCCCGGGATTTTGTCTCGACGTGAGAAGGGTATCAAGTCTGCGAAGGCATCGATCAGGTACCAAAGGCTCTTGTCTTGTGCCTCTGTTAGTATGCTAAGAAATTTTGTAGGTTTGATGGCACAGCAGTCAACTCGGGCTTGATGCCATTCGTACACCAAGCGGTGGCAGATACATCTGCGGCCAGCTCCGAGCCGAGCTTCAAGAAAACTAAGCCATGTCCAGCTGATCCTGCGACCCAGTCACAATCAATTTCTCTTGAGGTAATCAAGAATCTTTGTCGCACCATGGAGTCGTGCGGCATGCGGAGCGAGTGTCTCGGGCTATTGGTCGATGCGAACCAAGGCGACCAGTATCAAGTAAGCTCACAGCCAGAGCAGAAGGTAGTCGCTGGTGAGATCACACTCCGAGAGCTCCTTCATCCTGACCACAAACCGAGAGTATCGCGAGCCCAGCGGTTCCAGATTGCACTGAAAATAGCATCATCGCACCTGCAGCTTCACTCTACCTCATGGGCGAGAAGACACTGGGAGTCAGGAGACGTAAGATTCCCGCAAATTGGCACCAACGCCGCAGACGTCCTCCTGGATCGCCCTTTCGTGTCGGCCAATTTCGAGCCTGAGCTGCCATCAGCATTACGAGTCCCGAAGGCCACAGACAGAAGCTTTGCGTGCCTGGGCATCATGATACTGGAATTGCTGTTTGGCTCACAGCTCGAGGAACATGAGCTGTGGCAGCAATTTGGAACCAAGTCTACCGACAACCCAATGCTTCGTTTGATGGTGGCCAAGAAGTGGGCAGATGACGTGAAGGACGAGGCGGGGCCAGAGTTCTCTTCAGCCGTCCGCTGGTGCCTTGACGAGTCGCCTGCGACTTTGCATGGTGACCAGTGGCGTAAGGATTTGGCCTGTGAGGTTGTGTTGCCGCTGCAAAACTGCTGTGGGTGGATCGACCCTGCGAGTGTCGTTGATGAGTGATGTGCTGTTTTCATGTTAATTTGTTTGAGGTGGTTCCTGCGTTGAGTTCGCGTTTTGGCGGGCGTTTTCTTGGCGGTTTGTACACTTCAACATTATTGATACCTTAAATACAAACCGCAACCAATGCACTTTGAACGAATATCAAGGGATGGGAGTACCTCCGGAATGGCTTGGAGATTGTAAATGTTGGTTTCCCGCATTACTCCCGAACTTATAGAGTCAACTCACAGCATCCCGTCGCCACCATTTCTGGCCACAAGATGCCCAGTGAAAAACATATTAGAGCCAGCAACAATCTCATGTTCACAAGAATAGTAGTACAGTTCCGAATTGAGCCCATCTCAGTTCTGGCTCGCTGGCAGGACTGGGTCCTGGTGTTATAATCATATTTGTAGGAGACATAGACCGATCTATTCGCAAGTCGTTCACTGAACTTGGCGGCAGCATCGTGGGTCGCCTGGCACCGTTGTGCATGAGTTCCAGCCGAGAACTAATATCCAAATCAAGATTCCAAGTGGGCATAGGCTTCGGTGATGGCATCCTCAAGCTTGTCAAGGTCACTCTTCTCCAGCTTGGCCAATCCTTCGCGCGCCATGATCAAGTCAACCAAAGCCTGAACACTTTGTTCGTGGTAGCCTTGGACGTCAATCGGCCAATCTCTCATGCACTGACCGGTACTAAGATCAACAGTCCAGGCGGCCCAGGGTGCTCTGTTCGACCATGGTTTGAACTCGATGGAAAGGTGCTTAATTCGCGCGAAGCTCGAGTTCGGAATGTTGGCCCTTGCGACATCGTTGTGGTAATTTAGCTGCACCGGGTGCCGGTAGCGGAGTTGTTGGCCTTGAGAGGCATACACAGGCCTCAACAGGATGATGAACGTACTGTGTTCAAAGAACAGTCCTGTGGTCTCCAATCGCAGCTGACGAGATGCTCTGCAAAGTGGCGGTACGACAAATCGCGGCGCAACTTTGCCCAGAGAATCGAGATAAAACTTATACACGCGATTTCTCAATTCTGGTGGAAGTTCGGAGAATCCGTGAAACTCTGGCGTGGCATTCATAGCGTTCGTCGCATCGTCTGCGTCGTCCGCAACCTCCAAGCGTCGGACAAGCTGTCTCTTGTTGGCTTTGCGGCCTCCATATGGTTCCAAACCACGGCGTTGCAAAAGCGCTCGGAGTTTCTTGACGCCACAGGCATCGTATGACCGGTGACCGCGGGCACAACGCTTGGTAAGTTCTTGAAGCCTCGGAAGCTGATCGGTCGTCTTGTGGTAAAACCCCTTTTCCTGTAGGTAGTATCTGAACTCTTCCATGCCGTGCATTTGTGGTAGGTCTGTTTGCCAATAGCGATTCCACCAGCCCGGGTTCAGTTCTCGCTCACACTGCGGATATTTCCTGTCACGGCGTATGCCTTGCGTGGCATTATTGCCCAGGAAGTTCAGGCCCACGCTTGCCAGTGCCATGTGTGAGCAGATACTTGTTGTGCTTTTATGTGAAGTCGCTGTGGCGAAATTTTGTGGCACTTAGTTATTGTCTGGTGTGAGAGCAGGGATGCAATGTGATCAGTTTGTGGTTGAGATTGTGGGAGAAGAGACAGTAGATATGTGCTGTTACCATGTTTCCACTGTCTTCACATGATCATGGTCAAACGCGAATCAGCTCTGACTCAGATGGCAACTGAAAGTAAGTCTACGTTGAAAGATGGTAAAGATGCTTCACCCATGACAACATGAATGAACCAATCCTCGGTATTTTTGAGTCAGTTCATGCATGTGAACTAGACACAATCGAGCGCCGACCGACTTCATCTGGCTGTTGTTGAAACGAGCACAGAAGTGGCATTAGCATGTCCCTTGTTATATACACACGGCCGGACTGTGGCATGTGAACAGTGAAGGCGATATAAGCCAGTGGACTAGAACGCCCTTATCGATAGCTGCCTCAGGCCACACGAGCCCTGTGGATTACCTCATTGCTCCAACTCATTCGCCCGCTTCGGGCTTCGTTACACTCGTGGGATTGCTGTGCTCTTTCACAAGGCAATCGATCTTGCGATCGCTCATTTATTTCCGGTGCTACCTTACATGAGTTGGTGCTGACATCAACACACGTCTCAGCCCATCTCACACAGCACTTGACACCAGCAACCAGGCAGACGTCGATTACAAATAGAAGCCGTGATCTCAACATGGCGGACTCTCAGGACCCTACCCTGCCTGAAGCAGATCAAGTATACACAAGTCAGTGAATCACAAAAGTGAGCGCCGTACTGACTTTATATAGATTCGTGCAAAACGCCTTGCAAAGCTAGGAGGTTCTGCAAGTGCCACACCCAACCAGGCGCCATCACCGACCGGATCACCAGCACCTACGTCCTCAAATCAGAACGCAGTGCCTTCGCCACCTGCCGGGTCGACTTCGACGTCAGCCACACCTGTATCGAATGGTGCCGATAGCACACAACAAACATCCAAACCTGGCGCACCTCAAGTGAACGTACAACCTCGAACTGTATCGCCTGTCAAACGCGAAAGAGATGGGTCACAACGACCAAAGCCGGCGGCAGCAGGAAAGGCACCGGAGTCTTTGGAATCGTGGCAAGACAAGATGCTGCGACAGGTGTTCAGGACTACTTTGAATCCGGAAGAGACTAGGGACCTTCACGGACATTCTCTCATTTACCTTGCCAGCACACGTGATGACCTCGTGGAGCAGTCAGCGCCTCTGCAACTGAACATCGATGTCGTCGAAGCAGCTATTGCGGAATCTGCCTCGCAAGCACCTGGAGGAAAGACTTTCAAATACCTGCTCGCCTGCTTCAAGCGCGTGTCACGCACCACCAGACAAACGAAATACTCAAGTCCTGAGGACCCGAAGCACTCTATCCTCGCCGAGACACGCCGACTCTGTATGAGCTACTGCATTTTCGCAATCACAATGCCCGAGATGTTTGGAGACAACGTGCAACCCGGCAATCCTCTGGTCGAGCACATGCTCAGCGATCCAGAATCGGACTCTGGCATTTGCTTCGATTTCCTCAACGAGGCGAGCTCAAGGTTTGATGAAGATGATGGCATCAAGGACGCGATGGTGTCAGCAGTGGAAGAGCTGAGTAGACAGCTGGCGACAAAGAGTATGCTTGGTGAAGAGAGAGTCTACGTGAATGGTTTGCGGAACTTCCTACGATTCCCCAAACTTGTGGTCGCGATCACCAAATCTCCTTTGTTCCTCCCTGAGGGTATTGAGGCCCAAAAGATCGAAACAGACACTTTGCTTGGCCCATTCTTTCGACTGTCACCAATGCAACAGGAAGTCGCAAACAACTACTTCTCTGCGCCGAAGACACGAGACCGAGGTTTCATTGCAAATGCACAAAATGCTGTTCGCATGACACTTAGGACTCATCAGGGTGATCTATTCCAGATCGCCGACACAATCGTCAAGGCTGGTCCAGAGCCCAGAGGAAGGCTGCTTGACTGGTTTGCTCTGTGCGTCAACAAGAATCACAAGAAGCGGGCTATGCGTGTGGACTACAAGTCTGTTTCCAGCGACGGCTTCATGGTCAACATCACCAACATTCTGGACCAGCTTTGCGAGCCCTTCATGGATGCCAGGTTTGGCAAGATCGATCGTATTCACATCGACTACTTGCGTCGCAACCCGCGCGTGGACATCTCGGACGAAACTAAGATCAATGCCGATCAGAAAACCGCCGATGATTTCTACAACCAGAAGGTGGACGGCACCAACAACTTCATTTCCGAGATATTCTTCCTTACTGTTGCGGCACACCATTACGGCGCAGAAGCCGCCCAGACACGTATGTCGACTTTCCCGAAATCGGCCAAGCGTATGGAGAAAGATCTTCAGGCTTTCGAGGCGGACAGGCACAAGTATCAGAATGACCCTCGTTACTTGGCTCGCTTTGATGAACACGTCAGGCGTATCAAGCAACAGATCGATGAGATGTGGTCTACATACCATGCCACCACCGGCGTGTTGCTTGACGACCTCACCCAGGCACGTTCCATGCAATTCATGCGATACGTAATTGTGTGGCTCCTTCGCCTGGCATCAAAGCAGAATGTTCCCCAGGAGCAACTGGTTCTGCCTTTGTCGCCTGAACAGCCTGATGCATTCACCGCACTTCCCGAATACTTCCTTGAGGACATCGTCGACAACTTCAAGTTCATTACACAGAACATCCCTCACATCATAACACCCCAGCAGTGCGAAGAGATCATGCAAATATGCATCACGTTCCTGCGAAACACCGAGTACGTGAAGAATCCCGGAGTCAAGTCTGGCCTTGTCACAATCTTGTACTTTGGCGTGCAACCTTTCCACCACCATGCTCGAGGTGTACTTGGCGATCTCCTAATGGGCTCTCCATTTGCTCACAAGCATCTCTTGCATGCTCTCATGAAGTTCTACATCGAGGCGGAGTCGACTGGTCTGTCTTCACAGTTCTACGACAAGTTCAACATCCGCTACGAGATCTTCCAGGTCATCAAGGCTATCTGGCCAAACACATTGTACAGAGAGAATCTCCGCAAGGAGGCAGCCGTTGACACAGATTTCTTCGTGCAATTCGTCAACATGATCATCAACGATGCGACCTTCGTGCTGGACGAGCTGCTCAGTGCTTTCACCAAGATTCACGACTTGCAGAGAGAGCTCGCCAACTGGCCAGAAAGCGACGACGAACAACGGAAGGAGAAAGTGGACCTGCTTGAGGACAACAAAGGCAAGGCGAAGAGCTATATGGGTCTGACCCGCGAGTCCATGGCTACTTTGACTCTCTTCACAGAAGCATTATCCGGCGCGTTCACCATGCCTGAGATTGTGCAGCGTCTGGCAGACATGCTTGACTACAACCTGGACACCATGGTCGGCCCCAAGAGCAGCAACCTCAAGGTCGAGGAACCGGAGCAATACGGATGGAACCCTAGACAGCTTCTTGCTGATATCCTCGGTGTCTTCATCAACCTCTCTGGTCAGCCCACTTTCGTGCAAGCCATCGCTCGTGACGGACGTAGTTACAAACCTGGCAACTTCGACAAGGCAGCCGATATCATGCGCCGTGTCGTCCTGATGTCTCCCGATCAGCTCCTCGCCTGGCAGGCTCTCGGTGACCGCGTAGCAGAAGCCAAGGCGACCGAAGAAGAGGAAGAGGAAGACTTGGGCGAGATCCCAGAGGAGTTCTTGGACCCGCTTATGGCGGATCTGATGGACGACCCAGTCATTCTGCCCACCAGCAAGAACACTGTCAACAGGTCTACGATCCGCAGTCACTTGCTGAGTGTTGCACACGATCCCTTCAACAGAATGCCTCTGAAGATCGAGGATGTCATTCCCGACACAGAGATGAAGGCGAAGATCGATGCCTGGAAGGCTGAGAGGAAGGCAGCTAGAGCTGCCGAGAGAATGGATACGAGTGCGTAATGATCGGAGCAAGGTGATTAGGTCGCACGAAGTAGAATAGCGCGACAAGGTTTTCTGACTGACTTTTCCCACGCCACTGACCAAGGCTGGTCCGCATTGTTTCGTTTGAGCGTACGAGCCTTGCAGATGGTATTCAATTGGCGCTCACTCAGTAGATCACGAGTACAGGAAAATGATGTTCGTTTCATGACGTTGTTCGCGAGGTCTTGATGTCCGTGTTATCTTTCCTCGAGTCATATGTACGATACGCCTTGCATCGCCGTGAAACTCATACCTGCATTGAACCTTGCGCAAACACTAGTCTATTTCGAAGACTCGTTCCGGTTGAACGAGAAGTTCTCACTGTATCATAAAAGGCTGACGTTCGTGGTCAAGTCTTGTGAATTATGCTACCGTGAAGTGTGAAGTTCTAAATCTCACTCCGAAGATTCCATATCGATAACTTCGTTACGACTAATTCCGTGACCTCCAAACGCGGCTATTTCGATACTTCCAACAACAGTAGTAGTGGCCTGCGATTCGACGTGTGATCCAAAAGATCGGCCCTATCACGGCGCTTCTCCGACCAAAATGCAAAAGAATAATTCCGAATCGGGGAATTGAACCCCGGCCTTGTCGGAACTGATCATCTTTCAATGATTGAGAGCGACAAATCCTAGCCACTAGACCAATTCGGATGTTGTATCCAGCCATTGCTGGTTGGATGAGGAAGATGCCACCAGCTGCGTTTATGAATTGAAGCTCCGTGTGCACTCCTTCCTCGCTAGTGAGCAAGACGTGCAGTCCACCTCGGCCCCTCGATCAAGTTAATGCCCTCCCAGCAATACTCAATAGCCACGCCGCGTCTTCCCAAACCCCAACTCTCTGTCCATCGTTCCCAGGCGGTGGCTGTGGTAGAGGTGGCGTCCTGGTCTTTCGTCTTTCTTCAACTCTGTCAAGATCCGTCTCGACGCCACTGTCTTCGCTATCGCCTCCAGAAAACCATCCGATTCCTGCGATACGTTCGAAGATCCCACCAAAGCCGATTGCAGGATTCTGCACCAGATGCGTGAGTTCAGCTTCGTCTTTTTGTTCGTCCACCGCCCCAGGAATAGCGTCGCCTTCGCTCTCCTCAGCGATGTAGTCGGGTCCTGCGTCTCGTTGGTCGTTATAAGCGTCGAAATAACCCGTCGCTCCTTCGAGGCTCGTCGTTGCCAAAGGTGTACGCAAGTTGGTGAGACTACCACGTCGACTTGTCCTTCGGCTGCCTGATCTGCTGCCGAAACGGCTTCCCCATCTGTAAGCTCTGGGACTTGATGGAGAGACTGTGCCGGCATTGTGGGGAGAGGAGAGCTGAGCCGTTGCGGCTAGTTCCTCATATCCCTCGTCGTCCACATCGTCGTCTGAAGAAGGAATGGCTAACGCTGCCGACGAGTCTCGCGAGCTCAACCATGATTGGCCACGCGATTCCTGAAGCAAGGCATTTGTAGTCGCAGTGGCATGGGACAGCCAGTCTTCCTCGGAACTCGCACCAAGCCGTATTTTGCTCCGTACGCGTGGTGTGGTTGCTGTTGCCGTCTTGCTTCGAGGTGGGCCCGGACGCTTCTGGTTTAGTTGTACGCCCTGTCCAGAAAGCCGGTGCTGTTGTTGGTCTCCCAGTGCGAGCGCAGCTTCGCTCTTTGCCTTGGTCATACCGCCGCCGCCAGTCCTCTTAGTCCGCAGAGCCTCTTCTCTCACGCTCGCAGGATATACGATGCTAACTTCCGCGGTCGCAGGTGTATCATCGTACAAAGAGCCACGTCTGCTCAAACCGCCGCCGAGGTGCTTTCGGCTCGAACTGCGACTCAAAATGCCTGGCGACGTAGGAGCCGAGCGGCCTTGCATATATGTAGGATGGTGTCGCGTGAAAGTCATGTCGGCGGCCTCCTCGTACGGACTGCGAGGCGCTGAGCCATGTCGAGTTCTGTTGTTGTCGGGTACGAAGCGTGTGGATAGCGGTGCTAGGCGAAGGTCGGCGAGGTTCGTGGTGCTTCGTTTCTTGTTGCGCGAGGAGGATCGTGAGGTCGACTGGGGTGGTAATTAGCTGTCTATGCTCAACAGTGTCTTTAGATTTTGCTAGACACTTACCATTGTTAGTCTTTGTCGAACGAGAGGAGTTGGAAAGGTAGACAACAGAGCAAGATGTTGACAGCCGGCTCAAGGCGCATCCGTCCAAGGGAAGGGCGATCCCCGCAATACCCCAGAACAGAAGGGGCTCCACACTGGCCAACTATTTGACATGTGACACCGAGCGAGCGAGCATATGCTTTGCTAGTAGACGCATACCGGTCATCGTCATATGTCATGGATGACAATTGACCGAGAAGAACGTGTGGAGGAAATGCCAAAATAAAAAAAGTAACGTTAATTCGTCTCTTCGTTCATTTATATACAGTAAATCATCATCTCCAGTCTGAAGCACTCATTATAGAGGCACTCAAAACCCAAAATTCGCAAGCCGCCTACAACCACACCATACCAACTCCTGTGCCAAGTGCCAGCATTAAGAAACCCCACGCCCACCTCACCGCTCCAGCACCGCTCGGTTGCTGCTTTGCCTGGTCTGCAACACCACTGATTGTAGCAGTACAGCTGGCGCCACAAACATAATCTGCGGGACAGCATCCGCCTCCATCGCTCTCACTACACAAGAACCATCCGTTCGCGCAAGTATTATCTTGAGTGCTTGCGGCAGACGAGGCATCGGGATCGAGAGTCGTTGTAGACGTCGATGCAGCGACGCCGCCTGCGCCTCCGATTGTGACGCCGTTCGAGACAAGCTCGGTGCTGTCGCTCGTCGGACATGAGGTCGTGTCGCAGTTACGGCCGACGCGGCAGCAGCCTCCGAGGTAGTGCGCAGAGCACATGTAGAAGCCTGTCGGACAGCTGGCGTCACTTGGGGTGGGCTCTGCTGTAGTGGTGGCCATACTCTCAGGAGAACTTTCGGAGCTTCCTGTTGGACGAGCAGGAGGGAGTGCTGCGGTCTCTTCGGATGAGGCTGTGGAGCTCGGCTCTTCGGTTTCGGTAGATTCTTCAGTCGTCTCAGATGGTGATGCTGTGACGGTAACTGTCGTGGGCGCGGTGATCGTACCAATGCTAGTCGTGCCGGGTGCAGTTTCTGTGACGGTGTTCTCGATTGTTGTAGTATAAGTAGAGCCTCCAGCTCCGCCAGCCACAACCACAGTATCGGTCTCCTGCTCGCTGGTCGAAGAACTCGGTTGTTCGCTCGTCCGTCCCGACGTCACAGTCGCAACTGGCAACACAGTAGTCGTAGTCTGTGTACTCGCCCAAACACACCCAACATCATAGCAAGAGTATCCTGCAATGCAACAGCCTTTGTTCTCGCTCTGCGGGCAACTGGTTTGACCGGCGCTCTCGTCGCATTCTGAGATCGACTTTCCACAGCTCGAGCCTTGCGGGCAGCAGCCGACATCTCCATTCCCAGTATCCTCGACTGTAATGCACTGATCCGTCTCGCCGCAGCAGCTGTTCGGCCGCTCAATCTCAGTACAAGCCTTGGTCCCAGAAGGGCAAGATCCCCAGTCTCGCGCAAACAAACTGTATCCAGGAAATCGTCTGGAGTTATGCGCTCGCTCAAAGTGAGGCGCCAAAGGTGCCAGCAATCGCGTTGAAGTGTTGGCGTAATCCCCCGCTCCATCGATTTGTTCGTTCAATGTCTCAGGCTCCGCCGACGACTCGCCAAAATCCCAATAATGTAGGAAGAATTTCTCGCCCTCGTCGCTGCTCATCTTTCGCATTCCTATGGGCTGCTGCCATTGTAGCTGCTCTTGTGCCTGTCGTTCACGCTTGAGGTGTGCTTGGTGCTCGGGAAGGAGGTCTGCCGGTCGTAGGTTGCCTTGTGCGTTTGTGGTTGAAGCGGCGATTAGTGCCAGCAAGGTAGATGGGAGCGCCAGGAGATCTCGCATGGCTACTGCAGGTCGAGACCAGGATGGTGGGCGGGTGGCTGCTTTGCTGTTTTGAGAAGGTCGCACAAGCTTATAGTGGTATGCTTTTGAGATTGGAGAAGGGGGGCAGAGTACGACGATTGTGATGCGCGCGCAGGAGAGACAAGAAATGGAACCTAGCTTGTGTAATCTTCGCCCTCTTGGGTCTTCATGTCTTTGTGGCGGTGGCTGGTCGGCCAAAAACTGGATGTAGCTCGTGCAGATGCAGCTAGCGAGCCGTGAGGTGTGAGAGTGGCTGGGATGCCGCAAGTTCAGGTTTCGAGACGCCCAAAGCGTCAGTGATCGAACTTCAATTCGCGTTGATGAGACAACCATTCGTCAATCCTATAAGCTATCGTCACTGACCGCTACAACACCGTGTCATGCCCATTGTTTTTAACACGACACCGCCATATCGAAGGTCGCAAACATTGGCGTGCTACAACGTCTCGTCCAGGAGGAAGCTCAGGGCAGGCGAGATCGGAGTTGGATTCAGCGCCATAGGTTGTCGACAACTTCTTCCATCATACGACATGGGAGCGTCACGGCCACCGTAACCTTTCCAAGGTAATCTCAATGACCTATTAACCAAAAGACGCAACTACGACACGACTACATCCTCACTGTCCATTCTCCGGCTGCAAATACTCAACTCCACCCACCACCGTCTTCAACGTCCCATTCGCCTGGAACTCATTCTTCATCACATCAATTATAAGCCTAAATCCATCTGGACTTGTAAATTGAGATCCCTCATATTCTCCATTCCATGTCAGATCGGAATACCACTCCAACCTGTCCAGCGTCATCCTTTCAATATCTTCCGTGACGCTCTGCGTGCCGTGCAGGAAACTGCGCCCATCCTCGGAATGGGCGTGGTAGCTCACACTAACAGTGCGAAGATGAGTCTTGGATGCATTCTCTTGGAGGGAAACTGATGCATAGCCAGAGACAGTGCCTTTGAGAGTGTAGTTGCCTTCTCGGGGGTATTGTCGGGCAGGATCTGGTTGACCCGCAACGTAAGGCACAGCCCATGGAATCTCATCAGGTATCGAAACGACCGGACGAGGCTCTATTGGCTTTCTGCTGGTGAGATGAGCAATCATCACACGTTCTGTGCGTCCTCCTGGCTCTTTTGACTCGTAGCAAGGTAAAGGATTCTCGCCTCCGCACGCTGGCGCAACAGTCTTCGCCTGCCAGTATACGATGCGAGTGCCATCAGGCGAGAACCACGGGTCGGCTCTTCCGTTCCATTCGGGGTCGTCTACATCACCACTGCCAGGTACTCCAGACGAAGCAGAGTTGATCTCTTGGCCGTAGTAGCCATCGTGATCCCCGTGGCGGTCGAGCAGGTACGGTTGAAAGAAGCGACGATCGCCATTATTGCGTACGGAAGAACAAGCCATTGTCGTGACCAGATCGACAATCGGTGGCACTCCGCGCAGGCCGGCCATAAAAGTCGTGCGATCGTTGCTGCGGGTGTCCATGATCACAATCGATTTATCGTCTGCGGACATCTGCACTGGATCGACGTAGCCAGGATGACTGGTCAGTCTGCGCACCTTCCCAGTAGTCAAGTGGGCAGCGAAGACGTCCATGTTACAGGACTCATGTGGATATCCCAAGTAAAGGACTTCCTGCCCTGTCCCACTGAAACCACGCAGCTCGCCAACAGTGATAGCGTCTTGGTTTATGACAAGCTGATCGCCATCAGTGGATACCGGTTGTGGAGCGTTCGGGTCGTAGAGTTGGTTGACATGTATAAGATCGTATCGCGGACCACCCGGCGAGCCAGTAGTGGGTGAAGCATTAAACTGTAGCCGTCCAATATAGGCCGTTTGGCCCAAACGTCCACGGACGAAGTTGAATACATTGAAACCAAGATGTAAACCATCGGGATGAAGACGTAGCTCACGAAGGGAGGCACCGGGTCCTGAGCCGTCTTCTCTGTTTTCGAGACGAATGGGGTAGACAAAGACTTGTTCTGGCCCACAGTCTTCGCTGCTCAGAAGCGCCTGTCCACAGTCGAGAATGAAAGACCCAGTCAGAACGCGTTTGCCATCCGAGAAGGCCTGCGGGTATTGATGGTCGAGATCTCCCTGTCCGAACTTCTGGTTTTCGGGTACACCGCAGGTAAGACACTTCCAAGTGTCGCCATTCGGGAAAGGTGTCCCGTCTGCTTTGAGAATGATCAGGTGTTGGCCATCAAACACGCTCCTCGGATCAGGAGTAGAAGGTGCTCCAACGAACTTCACAGTGGCCAAGATATGATTCCCGTCCGGTAGGAAGTTTCCTGCTTGGAGTCTAGTCGCCTGGCCGATGCAGCCGGTTCCATGGTTGTTGACAGCAAAGGAGCACGCACCGGGCTCTTCTGACTCAACAATAGGTGGCAGTGGTATGGATGTGATCTCAATTGGCTCATGCTGTGATACTGGATAGCGAGATTGATGAGCTGATGGCGAATGCTCTGTAACCGGCTGCTGTAGAGGAGTCGCTGATCCTGCGACGAGTGTCACGATACTTGTGGCTTGAAGCAGCGATAGTAGCATGCTGATGTGTTGGAGACGCGAAATTGCATCGCGTGAGAAGGCATCACCAGAGCGTGCAGACGGTACCTGGAAGGCTTTTATCCTTTCGAAACTCGTTGTGTCGCCTTGTCAATGGGATTGGAACGCGAGGCTCGGATTGATCGCGACTTTGCGGAGAGGACTTGAATTCTGGTGGCAGTTGCGATGAAAGATCATGATTTTCAAGGCTGCAGAACTTATCGACAGCGTCTTCATAAAGATGATGTGAGCTGACACGTAAGTGAACGTCACTTGCGTTTGCTCAAA
>Ga0265797_10003268_pt1 | contig 26169 bp, 22 predicted proteins | sample P2T30metagenome_FD_192433 | JGI IMG/M metagenome (GOLD analysis project Ga0265797, IMG submission 192433) | Plant litter microbial communities from East Loma Ridge, Irvine, California - P2 T30 | ecosystem: Environmental > Terrestrial > Plant litter > Unclassified | place: USA: California... | reverse complement strand
CGCGGGGGTCGAACCCGCAGCCTTCAGATGGCTTGTTAAGAGTCTGACGCTCTACCGATTGAGCTAGCCGGGCTGTTGCTGCTTTGATGAAGGAACTGATATTTTGACAAGTCATATATAGCTAAACAATTGCTGAACAGCTACGAGCAACGACTAGGAAGCAAGTGCGCTTGACGTCCATTTGGGACGGTTTGTGCCACGGTCAGACTGTGTTGCGCGAGAAAAGTTTGCTCGGTGCAAATTTTTGTGAGTTAAAGTGGGTCCACCTTGTAGCGGCAGCAACCTTCTCAATTTCGACATCACCAAACACGATCAATAATCACAGCAGCGTCACAGCAATCGCCCGGCCTCAGAGCCGCTTGACGCAGTACTAGACTTCTATCTTTATGGTTACTTCCTAGTACCCGTCGATCGCTTCGAAATAACTTCACCGTGGTCATGTAGTGACGAACTTTTGAGGCAACCCAAGGCACCAGGTGCGGCGAGAATTCATAATCGATTAGCTCAGCAAAGATATACCCAGAGTACGACTAAAGTGTAGCCTGTATAGTTATCCTCAATACGTTTTATAAAGGCTTCTTATTTACTAAAAGGCTATTGTCGTAGCTACTAAAGTCAGTGGGTAGCTGATGCTGTCTCACACGATCACGAATCATTGCCGCACCCGGTGACGGTTTCTGTGAGTCCTGGCTACTCACTAACTTGAGCCTTCACTGTTGCCCAATCAATCTCGACGTTAGCAACAGCCACAACGCATCTTTAGAGGACCTTTATACCACATTCAACCATGTGCATAGCGATAACGACGGGTCATGGCAACCGTACAGGTAATTCCACACTACTGCAGGCTGGAACAAACGAGCGAAAATCGAAATATTTCTGAGGAGTCCGCTGTTGAATCACAACGCGTTGATCTGCTTGATAAACTACAACTGTAGCGACCATTCGCTACTATGATTCGATAGACAGCCCAGCATCTTCGCTCGTATGCTCCAGCCTGCAATGCACCTTGTAAAGCATTCGCGCTCCTCCGTCCCCGCTTCAACATTGCCTTCACGCGTCCAAGAGCCTTCGAATGACAAGAGCATCTTATGTACACGGTTAGCTTAGTGCGTGAATCTTTCGCCACGTACGAATCGTGAGAATCACCTCACAGTTGCTGTATCCGTGGCTGTCAAGGAAGAGCAAGGATAGAGAAAGTTTACGACGTTCAGCGAGAGCAGCGCATTCCAACTACTGTTCATTCGCCGTAGCAAACTAGTTAATCTTCGCACATGCCCCGAAAAGAGTGACTCAGGTATGCCGGTATCGACATGTTGTTTGTGAAGAGAGAGCAAGCGCTGAGAAAAACAAAACAGTGAATAGATCGGCTCACTACAGAATGACATCTGTATCACCCACCAAACCCTCGCTAAGCTCCGCCATCGCTTCCTCCAAGGCCGCCATCTTCTTCATCAGCCTGTCGATCCGGTCCTTCCTTGCAGTCCTTTCCGCATCAACCATAGCTCTATTGACCCATGTCTCAATACGCTCATCAGTCATAAGCTCCGCATTAAGCTTAATGATCCCCAGGTTAGTCTCTAACGCCATACCGTGTTCTCGCAGGATGACCGCAAAGTTGCTGCGCTCCGCCGCGTCAGTAGAGTTTGCGTGCTTCCCGTAGAGGTTTTCGAGGACGAGGACGCTGGCGAGGTTGGCATCGGCTTGAGTGTCGAGTTCGTCGAGGATCGGGAGTGGGTCGTTCGCGCGGAAGAAAAATGTTGGTATGGTGTCTTTGGACATCGTATGTGTGTGCTTCTAGTTTGCGAGGGTGAGTGTTAGTGGTCTCGCTCAGTAAAGCGTTGAAAAAGTACGCAAGCAACGAATTGAAGCGACGTCTTGAACGTGATGTGCGGTTTTGTGGCGTGACACGCAGTAAACCTGTGCGTCTTCAAGTCTTTGCACAAGATATATGCGCACATTGTTGTATGCGCACATTCCCAATAATCTACTTCGCAAAAGTCATCGCGCCGAGGATTTCGAAGGTCCCCTCGACATCAAACACCTATCTCTCGAAGTACGCTACTCCTCAAATCACATATAAGGCCTGACACGAACTCGACAGTCAGTAGCGATGACCTTCACAAGCATCCATCCCTTGGCGTTTGCTTGATCCGAAAACCGTCAAGTCAACCGCAAATGATAGACCAGAGCAGCCGAGATTGCCAACATCGATTTGGACGTATAAGTGAACCTGTGGACATTTGTCAATGACTTTCCTCAAATACTTCGAGTATATACACTCTACATTCATGACACACCAACCAGTGAGATAATGTCAACTGAACGAGAAAGTAGTTAGGCAGCGCACCCACTTCAGTTTCACTTGAGATATGCCACGGTGTAAATCCGCCTCTTGCGGCCATCCACACGCCCCCAAAGTGAATGTTGCTAGGAAGGCTCACATCCTGACTACACCTCACGCTCAGCAGCGATGGCTGCATCCAGATACTCCTCCAACTTTAATTACCGCTTCTTCTCAGCTCCACATTGGCCAAGAAAAGACCCATGCTAAGCTGGAAGGAATTCGACAAAAGTTGGAAGAGCATATCAGAAAAGAAAAGAAAAAAGCCTACATGGAGCACAAGGAGAGCTTGCTCAAAGACATGTACTCCGTCGCGTAAGAGCAACCTATCTACTTCTATGCACAAGACAACGAAGGCTACCCGTTGCATCGGATCGAAAACAACACAGGGGCTGATGGGCAGCGAATATATCCAACCTTCCAACCGAGCAATAGCTTCAATGTAAGCGATTGGCCAAGAGACATGCCAAAGCCAGACCTATACCACGGAGTCTGGCCACCTACCTCGTTGGCAGCTTTGCTCGGCGACACGACAAGAGATGCATTCTGCGTATACGGATGTTCAGAGTCGTGCGAGCACACATAAAGAGACTGGTTCACGGAGCATGAGAACGACTGGCTGAAGATGTTTCGCATCCAAGCCACTCAAGACAAGGGATACGGCTTGGTCGCCAACAAAGACCTCGATGGCGAACTCGGAGAATACGCTGGCTTCATCACGAAAAAGGATGAGGCCAACAAAAGCAACTATCTCATCGACATTCCCATCGGACGTATCGCATCGAAAGAGGTGGCTTTGGGTGCGATTGACGGGGAGCGGGCGGGATCCGTTCTGCGCATCATGAACTCATCCTGCAACCCGAATATTGAGCTCGACGACGTTGCTGTGAGATTAAATCGGCGAATACTTTATGCGCGTAGAATACGACCGATCAAGAAAGGCGATCCAGTGGTCGTGGCGTATGGGAAAGACTGGTTCGTGGATGGGAAGTTTTGCAACTGCGGCGAACCAGGTTGCCAGTTTCCCGAACCAGCGTTCACGGAGTCTGAAAGCCTTATCAAAGTACATGCAGACACTTCTACGCTAGTGCCAAAGCAGTCCGTTGTCACAAGTGGCGAAATCAGCGAAAACGTCCACGAGAAGTGCCAGGTCAGCCTCAGCATTCGATCGTCGAAAGGGTCGCGGATATCTACACAATTACCCATAGGGAACAATCCAAAGAGCAAGGAGGAAACTACTGAAAGTTCTACCAACATCACCGCCGAATCCGATCAACCCAGGATTACACAACCGCCCGCTGATGACACATCCTCAGACATAGCTCCAGCACGACATCAGCCAAGCAAGTCCGCTCCTACACGCCAATTCACAGATGAAGCTTTCAAGATCAGCTTCGAACAATCGCAGACAAAAGTGGAAAACTTCGACGATTCAGATGAGGCGGATATAGTGGACCTGTTGACAGAGGAAGTATTAGGGGAAAGACTTCCATGGAATGAAAGCAAGAGACGTCGTTGACACGGGGTGGTTGCGGACTGAGCAATAATGCTAGGGAACTTGATGGAGAGAGCTCTATCATGGTCATCGCAAGAAGAGTTTCCGAAGCAGAAAAGGAAGTATGGGGTACTGCAGCTAGATCGCACGATGCGAAACTAAGAAATCATCGGTGAGCACGCTGTCGTGTCAGAAGTCAAAGAAGCACCTCAATGAACTACAAGTGTATCTTCCCTAGTTCTGCGTGATCCTCTAAGCATGGCTGTGAGCTGCGATTACGGAGTCCAGTGGTACTGTCATTGTATACTTCACTTCACTACCAAGATCTGGCTCGATTCTCGACGAAACGCTGCTATGTACCCATGATATACGTGAACACTGTGTAGCCTCAAACTAGAGACCCTTCATCAAATAAAGTGCTTGACAACATCAACAGCACAACCCAAAAGTACCACACCCACCATGACCCGCACAGCAATAATCTCACCCACCGTCGCTTTCCTCGCCTGCATCAATCCATCAAAAATATGATTCCGCCGATACCGAAAAGCCACAGGTTTCCGACTCCCAATCCGTTCAAACACCAACGTTGTCCGCGGGCCCAATTCTACGATCCAATCCGGCTCACGCCAAACGTCCTGGTTCTTAGCACAATCGACTACCGCCACTACGTACTTTTTGGGTTGTTGATAAATCAGTAGTGGGGGGTCGATGACAAGAGGCTGAGCGTGTAGTACGCCGGTACGATGCATTGCGGTAACGAGTATGTCTGCGTCGAGACTGTAGATGTTCCCGCTTGAGAATGGGACGTCGTTGTCTTCGTGGAATGTGAGCGTTGGTGAATCGAGATGCAACTCCATTATTACGAGGAGTTGGTCCCAGAAGTACAGGTCGGCGGGGTCTACGTCTGGTATGGACGCGCTTGTTGCGAGGGAGATCCGAAGGTGTCGTAGCTGTTGGAACGTGGCCGGAATGTCGAATAGGATACCAGCCTCAAATGGTAGGCTTTTCTTGATCGTGGCGTACCGGGCGCGCAAGAGCTTCTTGCCTTCTGCGTCCATCTCGGCGTGGATCTGTTGGCAGGAGAGGAAGAGGCATTGAGCGTCGATGAAAGGTGATGAGTTTAGATTGACGGCATAGCCGTAGACCATGAGGCGGATCTCGGGCAGAAGAGCGAAGCAGGACATGGCGAGGTTGATGAGTCTGGCGGAAGTTGATTCGTTTGGCGGGAGTTGACGTACGTGTAAGAGTAGAGATACTAAGAGTGGCAGCTGTGCAACGAAAGTAGTGTGGGGAAGAGGTGCGCCTCGAGTCTCTATAATTCACCAGCGAGAGAGGTTTCACCTCCGAGTTATCGCCGATAGTAGTAGGCGCAAGGGGTTTGACTACGCTTTCACTATGAACCGCAGCCATTGTGAAAGGACTGTTATGGGGCTAGCAATTGGTGGAGGCGATCATCCTTTAACTCCTCTATTATTTAACCAGTCCCATAGAAGGTTCGAGGCGGCCTCGTGCTGTCGAGACAAACTCGAGGTCATTCCAATGCTTTTCAGAGGATCAGACGTAAGGCGAACGTCGCGTTCAGGTCGTGCTTCTGGATTGATGCCGTGCATTCTGTGAGTGAAAGGTAATGGTGCGTCGATTTTGCAAAGGTGGCACATGGATTCAATTGAGCTACATGAATCGTCAACATATAATAACTACATACTGTATCTACACTCACGCTCCGTGTATACCTCTACACCGGGCGCATCTCTCATCGACACCTCTCCACCGCATCCTGTACATAATCCACCATTTCGCTCTTGAATTCTACGCCATCTCTCTGCGAGAGATTCTTCAGACTAGCCAGCCCCTCAGTCAACGCCTTGTGCGTTCGCCCTTCCAGCTCCTGCGCCTGCTCCGCTTCAGGCATATCTGCGCCCAAAACTCCCCTTGCTGTCTTGAGTGCGTTCCAGATCAGGACGACCGGCATTAGATCGTGCGCGAGTCCCATAACACGCCTGCGCTGGGTGGAAACGCTCGTGAAATCAGTGGGCTTGTTGTTGAACGATGCGGTGAGACTGTCGACTTTGTTCTGACCAAATATTAGTCGAGCTGGATGAAGTAGGCCTGATTATCATACCGAGTAGTCGTCTTGCTTCAACGACGCCATCAAGCGCCTTGCTAATGTCTTCACTTGCTCCACATCCCCACCGTGACGATCGGCCAGCACGGCAGCTAATTCGGTTGGCAGCGCGACGACGGCAGGGTCACCTCTAAAGTCGGTCTTGTACAGGGTTTTGGCTGGCCCAACGCGGTGCTCGTCGTCTTCCAGCATCTCCACAATCTGCTTCGCGAACCGGAACGCCTTGTTGGTTTCGTCCTTGTCCCAGTCGGACTTCGCGGCCATGTCATGCACACCGCGCAACACCTGAAGCACGAGCCTGCCGTCTCGCATCCGCAGGCCCGTGGCCTTGACGCGCTGCAGGGCTTTGAGAATGAGGTGCTGATTGCCGCTCAGGTGCAGGCGCCGGACAACCAATTCTCGCCATGTTCTACTGACCTTGATTCCCGCGTCTTCAAGGCCCTCGAGTACGCGCACCACGTTCTCCCAATCCTCCCTACTCTCGCTTTTGCGGATTATCTCCATGAACGTCTCAGTGCGGTTGGGGAGGCGATTACGGTCGAGAGGTTCGAGTGGGAGAGTCACTTCGCCAAGTGCGATGTCTACAGGCTCGGCCTCGAGCTTTGCCTTGTTTTCTTGCTTGTAGACGAGCTTCTTTTGCTCATTGGTGAGGAGGCTGGGCAGAAGAATCTTGGAGTTGAATGTCGACAGGAGTTCGGTGAGCTCCAGCGAAGAGGGCGTGAGGAACACGGGGAGGGCCCCTGTGATGGTCTCAGACTGAGTTCACTGGTGAAGTTTGAAGTAGAAGTACCTTTTGAGCGCGCACACGATCTCGAGAAGGCGCGTTTCGAGCCATTGGCAAACACCAAGCCCTCACTCGAGCTCCTGAATGCTGACTGGCAACTCCGCCGTATTGAATGCATGTTGTGTTGTATGTGACCGTTTTCACGCCGTCAAATGGTTCCAAGGTTCAGCTCGGAGGTCCGCAATCGATATCGACATCGAGAGACTTTGGGCGCGCCAAGAAGTCAAGTTGAGCCACCGCACTGTTCACGAAGACGACTCAGCCACACTGGACGCACTTGCCATAATTGCTAGCGGATCAAGCATGATTTCAACACTCACACAGAATCGCCGTAGTTGGTTGCCCTGGGCGAAGAAGGACAGGAAGATGAACCGCATCGAGGCTAGCGACTGGCTGTCGCAGTTCGTCGGCAAGACGCTGCGCGTGCACGCTGAGGATGGGAGGGTATTTGGGGGCCAGTTGAAGTGTACGGACAAGGTAAGCGGTGGATGGTCTTTCATGTTCAACGTCTCGACATCAAGTCTTGCAATGTCTCTAATAATTGATGTTGATATCCTGCAGGATCGAAACATCATCCTTTCTCTGGCCCACGAGTGGCGCGCTCCACCAGCAGAAACCATCCGCAAGGCAGTCGAAGACTCTGGCAATCTCTCTCATACCGTGAACTGGAACAGTCGATACGTCGGCCTCATTGTTATTCCAGGCCAACATATCGTTAAGATTGAGTTCGAAGAAAGTACTTTTCCGGGATCGAAGAGCACGGTCACTTTGTGATCTTCGATGAGTTCAGACGAGTACCACATCAATATCAAGATTGTGCACACAAGCAGGCGAATCCAGCAGATTATTCGGCCTGTCAGCTCGTAGCTCCAGAGTCACACGATACCTATCTGCATGCATGTACATATGCGGTAGCCAAGGAACGCCCCCAATGATTCACTTATCCAACCCCGCCAGGCTGCAACATCCAGCCTTGCCCCTCACCAACCCAGCTCAAATATCCTTCGGACCTCGATCATCAATCAACACACCAAGTATTGCGGCAATGCCACAGCCCCCTACCCTTCTGACTCTCCCCGCCGAAATCCGTCACGAAATCTACACCTACGCATTGACATCCCTCCCCTACCGCACACTCTACTTCGACTACTCGTCCACCGACCGCTTCGACGTCTCGGATATCGGCGCCGGACTGCTCACTACATGCCGGCAATTGTACGAAGAGACGCGCTGGATGCCGCTTCAGCTGAATACGATGGAAATTGGAATAACTCTAGAGCCGAGTAAGAAGTTGTTGGCTTGTGTGAAGAAGTTAGAGGCCTTGAAGAAGGATAAGAATAAGGGGTGGGATTTCAGGTTGTCGGTGGGGCTGGTGAGGGAGAAGGGATGGGATAGAGATTGATGTAATCAGGCAGACAACGCCAGCGAGCACAAAGCTGATGGTCCGGAGCACTACATTTCTCATTTCGGATGATCCTACTAATCCCTATTCCGATTTGGACTCCACCTCTTCACCACAACCTCCCGCACTTTGTAGCTCCCCAGCACACCACCCACATGCACATCCTTCCCACCACCCTCATCCCACGGCGCCGGCACCTCCACATACACCAGCACCAACGTCTTGAACACGGCGCTCTGCACGCGGTTCACGCGATGCAGCCACCACCAATCCTTGCTCTCCTTCTTGTTGTGTTTCCAGTGCTCGTGCGAGTATGACGGCACAATCATGATTGCGAACTCGGCGTGGTGGAAGGCCGGGCCGCGCAGGTAAAGGAGGAAGTCGACGGCAAATTTTATGCCGGGACGCACGACCCAGCCGAGGCTACGGAAGTGGTGGTAGACGACGTAGCGGAGGATAAATTGATTGTCAGGGGCGATGGGAGGCGTGGAGATGCTGGACGACGTGGTTGTGAGCGTGGTTTGGAGTTGTTGCATGCCTTCCTGGGGGAGTGGGGAGGTCGCGTGTAAGGCGAAGAGGCGAACGAGGTACCATGTGGGTAGGACGCTAGATGATGAGCCTTCAGTCCCGGAGCCAACAACTTCAAGGGCGCCCAGGGCGTAGGCGAGGTAGAACGCTTCCTCTAGGTTGAGCTGCAAGTGTTCCTGGTCCTTGATCGCAACGTCCTTCTCGATTTCATCGTCGTCCTCGACCCAGTCAGGCGGATTCTCAGTAAGGCTCTTGCCAACTTCCGACGCAATGGAGTCACCGTTCAGCGTGACCTCATCCCCAGCGCCAGGTGTGTAGATTGTCCCTCTCGGACTCTCGGTCACGTGTCCATCCTCCACAAGCTCTTCAATGCTCGCGTCAACCTCCAGCTTGCCCTCTTGTTTCAGCTGCTGCTCAATCGCCTCTCTCTGCGCTCTTGCTCTTTCGAGCTTGAACTGCCTTCGCTCTTCTCGCCTGTTCTGCGTCACTTCTGCGCTCGTCTTGTCCTCTGCGACGCCGCGTCTCTTCTTCTCGCTAGCAAGCCATTGAGGCTCACTTCGACTAAGCGAGCCTTTGCCCCAGAAGCCGTGTTCCCAGAGCGCACGAATAGAGGCCGGATCAGTCACGTGGACTGACTGTGTCTCGTGAGAGAAGTAAGCTTTGTGCACTGCCATATGAGACGACGGTGAGAATAGCGAGTGTCGAATCAAGGTAAAGGCGATGCGCACAATGGAGATGGGATTGTGCGGAATGAACGCCGGTAGCGGGTACACGTCTAGCGGTATCGGCTTGGCATGTAGCTGGTTGAAGTTGGGTCTTTGGGGCCTTGGTTTCCTCGGTGCATTGCTTGCAGGTTTGTCCTGGAGTTGTGGTAAAGTGCTGTCAGGCTTTGCGTCCTGTACAGGCGTCTGCGCCTCCAGGTCAACCGCCATCTTCCAGATCCGGTTTCGAATGAGACTGTCACGAGTCAGAGATATTCGCAGAAAGTTAATGAACAGTTGCAGTTGTGAAGTGTTCGATCAGATACCGTTGTAGTCTATAAGTAACGGATGCAGCATGGACCACCAGAGCGCAGACAAGTGAATGCTACGCAGCGGTGGCCCGATATGAGAGATTTTGTCATCATGAAGTAAGAGAAGGGATTGCGTTCTTTAACTTACCCGTCGTTGGAAGCTTGCTGGTAATGTGCAGCTCATGGAGATGGTAGGCTTCAACGTGCGTGTGAGAGTGTCAAATGGTCGCGGCTCCTTCAAAAAAGTTTTGTCGCTCCGCTAGGCTGCGCCAAGACCGCGCTTGATTGGCGCGAGAGCTTGGGGCAGCGGCATCGCGAAAGTGCACCTGAACATCGTAAGGACAACAATCATATTTGATACATAGATACATTCGTATTTTTAGAATAACGTTGTGCCACCGGCTTCTGTCTTACACTTGTAGCTTATCGAACTCATGGAGTGAGCAAGCGAAGACGTACTCATCTCGAGCTCGACAAGAGCTTCCTCGGAAAATGTTTTGTTACGCAGCTACACCCGAGCGCAAGATCTTTCGAGCAACGACCCCACATCTTTGGGCAGAGTAGGATTGTTCAACATTCACTCTTCAAGACTAGATTGCGACAACACACTGTAGAAATGTTACCGGCGGCGAGATGGTATTTGCGACTGCCTCGACAAGCCATCCGTACATTTGCAACTGGACGCACACCACCGCCACCTGGACCTCGCGCTCGGCCGCCGAAACACACTCCACCACAGAGCAGAGTACCTCCATACTCTTCCAGGCAACCCGGAGTACCACCGCCGTCGAACGAATCCAATGAATTGCCGAAAGAGTCCAACGAACCGCCAAAAGATGCCTCCGCTGAGCCATCTTCGAAAGTCGATGCCGTGTCGAACGCGCTCGCAACCACACCAGATGGCGAGAACAGTCTCGTCACACCTGTGCACATACCCGAAGACCCCCATGGCGTCTTGAAGGAGACGCATCCCGCCATGCGTCTGCTTGACAACTCAACTCTGATCATCCAGCGGCAGCTCGAGATGATGAACGTGCTCATGGGCTTCGAGCAAGCGAATCGCTATGTCATTATGGACCCCCATGGCAATCACATTGGCTATCTAGCGGAACAAGACCATGGTATTGGCAATGCGATGGCCAGGCAAATGCTGAAGACACATCGAAGCTTCACAACACACGTCTTTGACAAAGAGGAGAAGGAAGTGCTGAGATTCCACAGACCTTTCAGTTGGATCAACAGTACAATCAGAGTCTACGACGCCATAGGGAAGGATGCGGCGACGTACACGAGCTCCGACAGCTTGCAAGGAACCAGCACAGGCAGCATCACGGGCCAGACTAGCGCGAACATCTCCAGCATACCCCTCCAGGACATGCGAATCATTGGAGCTGCCGAGCAAGAGTGGGCACCCTTGAGGCGCAAGTATAACATGTACTTGGCGCGAAATCTTGAAGACGACCCTGCCGCACCAAACACCCCGCAGATTGCGCCCGGCAATCTACCAGTATCGAACTCAAAAGCTGTGGCCGTAGTGGAGGGTGACTCAAGAGAAGTCGGTATGCTACAATTCGCACGTGTAGACGAGCCATTCCTGTCGTGGGACTTTAGTCTCAAATCCGAAGACAGCCGCCTCATCGGCGCAGTGAACCGCAACTTCTCTGGCTTCGCAAGAGAGATATTCACAGACACGGGAGTTTACGCGTTGAGAATGGATTCTGCCGGCGCAGCAGATTCGGAGCCAGTATCCGGAATGACACTTGACCAACGTGCCGTCATGCTCGCGACGGCCGTCAGCATAGACTTTGACTACTTCAGCCGAAGCCGTGGCGGTGGTATTGGTAGCATGTGGCCTCTATGGATGCCGTTCGGAGGCAGCGAAGCAGCTGGAGGAGCCGCCGCTGGCGAAGCTGGTGCTGGCGCAGTCGGCGCAGCGGGCGAGAGCGGTATTGCAGGTGAGGCTGGCGCCGCGGCACGTGGTCTTGGAACCGCTGAAGGTGTTGGCGTCGGCGCGGGGACAATGGCTGGCTACGAAGCAATACAGAGAGGAAGAGAATCGAGCCAACAAGGAGATGACCAGAGTCCCCAAACTGGTAATTCGGATCCGTATCTTGATAATCCTGGTCAGCAGCAGGGCCCGCAAGGCGGCGAAGACATATGGGGTGAGAGCCAGGATCCTTCGGCTGGACAGGACAATCAGCAAGAAGACTTTTGGGGTTCGCAAGGGGGTGGTGACGATAGCGGAGGTGGAGGAGATTCGGATTGGGGCGATTGGTTTTAGAGGTGTGTATGATTAGAATGTACGGCACTACACTCAGTGTAACTATAAGTAATGATACCCAATATTTTTCGAAAAGTATTGGCCCTTCGAAGTAGCATTTTAGTTCGGTGTATTTGGGAGTGCTATGCTAGCTCCTTCTCACTCGATGGTTGGGACCTACACTGTACCGTGAAAGCACCCAGACTTTCTGCTGCGGCGGCTGCTATAAAACTTGTCGCTCGCGATTTCGCGAGATTGATAGCTACATCAAAGCCTTAACAACAACGCACTGAACCTCACCATGTGGCCTCAACTAGAGCATTGTGCGATCGCCCTGACTGGACTGATACGACAAACCGTAAACCTCCTACTTTTCCTTCGCCACAGCATTCTAGGACGCGCGACCACTCCTTGCGCAGCCAGGCTGCGTCAAACATCATGCCGTGTTCACAAGACTCGGGCCACATTCCTCACCCTGCCGACAGAGATACGCAACGAGATATATGGTATAATCGCTATTCCAAACACAACCCCACTGAGCGAATACCATGGCCTCCATTCCTCCTGTCGACAGATTAAAGCCGAGCTGGAAGGAGAAACATCTAGGGTACTCAGCGCCTGCTTTGCGCGTATGACTGGAAATACGCCTGGTTTCCAAATAATCACGCTCAGTACGCTTCCAGCACCACTACGCTTGTGCGTTACGCTGGACCGAATCGTTCTCCCCTGGCGCCGAAGTATTGATGCTCCCTTCTCACTTCACCCCCTGTGCACGGGCGAATTTCTATATTGCGAAGGGCCGTTGGCAGGCGTCTTCAGCCTGTATACCGAGTCTGTCACATTGTCGTTCGGAGGACCATGCCCGGCACGACCGATCACTGCAGATGCGCGTAGGGCGAGACGCAGAAACAATGACTGGCTTCTGACGGTCTTCGCACACTACAGTATGTTGGCGAGGACGCGGCGTGTCAACATCGAGTTGAATAGTATCGACAGCTGGATTCATGGGGGCTTTCGCGCGAGGCTTGATTTGTTGGCTCTACGTGTACCGGGATGGAGATGTGTAAGTGGTGATGAACGGCACACCACACTACTCATGGAAAGAAGATCAAGTAATGGCGTATGCTAGTGGGGTTCACGTACGTTTCTATCGTATCTGCTTCAACTTGTCGCAGATCCGCGGGTCTGTGAGGCCAGGCGTGGCGCCGCAATGGTCAGATACTCGATCCATTTTAGCTCGCCAGCTGCGAGACTTTCATTTGCTTAGATTTCTTTGGAAACGATGTGGGTGTATGATTGGAGGTGTATTGCTAAGAGTGTAGAGGAAGGAAAGAATGAACAAGAAGAGATTCCGCCTCTCGCAATTTCTCCGAGGCATTCAAGATGTGGAAAATCCTTCTGTCTGAGCTTTAAGTCAGTTATTCTTTGCTTGGCACCCTGCCCAGTGTTTCTGTAGTAAGCTGAGTATCCACTCAACTTAACAACACCAATACATATCCGACATTACTATATTCTGGCCGTCCGACAGTGACAACGTAAGTACCCGGCTAGTGCTGCCTCAATTCGCATCGCAGCCAGAAGTCCTCCATGAGCCAGATACCCTGCAATGGGTGTTAGTAAAACATCAGATGTAGTCACTTGGATTCCACATACCGAGTTGTTGAGCTTGGTAGGTCTCTCTGGGTTCGCGATGACAAAGTCAAACTTTCTCAAGAGCTGTGCAAGGGGTAAGTATTTGTTTCCATGACCAAGATCCATATCAGACATGCTTACCTCAACAAAGATCTTGTTGAACTCCATCAACGCAACGTTCTTGCCAAGACACTGATACTTGCCATAGTGAAAAACGAGATCCACGGTATTTGACATCTCAGCAAATTTCTCAGGCCCAGCTTCGAGCCAACGCTCGGGCCTGAAATGATCTGCATCTGCACCAAAGATCTTCTTTGAACAGTGGATAGCCATTGGCGACGAGCCAATTTGCGTACCTCCGGGGATGAACATGCCATTGATCATGTCTCCAGCAGGCGGCACCTCCTTGTAGAAAGCTCCAGAAGCAGGCGGCATGAGACGAAGTGCTTCCTTAATTATGGCCTGAAGATAAGGCAGCTGGCGTCCCTCGGAGTCCTTGATGGGCGAGGAGACTTTTCCAGCAGCAATGCCGTTGTCGATCTCGGCGCGAAGTTTCCGATAAGAGATCGGGTTAGTCAGGAGGCTCAACATGACAGTTCGAATGCAGCCGGCGGAGGTGTCACTTCCAGCAACGACCTGGAGTAACGCCTCTCCAGACGCTTCCTCCTGGGTAAGACCGTGACGCACGAAAGATTGCAGCATGTCGGGGTGAGACTTTGCGTCGGGGCCGAAGCGCTTAGCTACGAGCCTCTTTGCGACGCCAATGAATGCACCAAAGCCGAGCTTGTCGCTTTCTTTCGGAAGCAGACCCTTGAGATATTTGGATTGAAGCGCAGTTGCCAGATATGGGATGTCGCCCAGAACCATCATGACAGGGATGAAGTTCTTCGTGATCGCGAGGTAGTCGTACACATCAGCGTCTTGGTCCAGATAGCCAAAGGCTTGCCCGAAAGCCAATTCGCTGATAACATCGAGGGTGAAGAAGGACGCCTTCTCGCCAAAGTCTACAGGTCGGTAGTCCCCGCCAGTCGAAAGGTATTTGGTTTCGAGCAGATAGATCAGCTTCGCGATTTCCATATCAATGGAGTTTTCCATGGACTCATTTTCTTTACCAGAATACTATATTACGCGATTAGTCGCTACGATAACAAGTTCGGGTACTTCAACACACCCCGGCAGCCATTTTCGCTCGCAATTTGGTGTGCGCAACCTCATCGCGCATCGAAAACAAACTGTCTCTTTCCGGGTCGAATTTCATTGCGCTGTACCCTAGTCATGTCTTAGCGTACGGGGCATTGGTGTAGTATTACACAATTGCTTACAGGGACCGCGAGTATAGGTTGACCTTGCGGCCATCATTTTCCGCAGAAGGTCCGGGTCGTCCGTGATCAACTCATTGGGGCCAACACGCGCGAGTGAACCTATTCCTCCTGTCAAATAACGCGGTTGATCGGGCGCATCTTTGCTAACCGTATTTCTCGTTCACTTCTTTGAACGACATCGGCTGCCGCGCCTTGAGAGATTCTCTCGCCAGCCATCCTTTCGTGAGGGAAGCCCAGAAAGGACCCGGGACATGCGACAGGCGTCGCCACTGGAACACGAGGCGAACGAAGTAAGCCAGGAGTGAGGCGCTTACCACGCCAATGGCGAGGGTTGTCCTGTCAATGCTACCCATCGCGGTGAGACCCAGCGTGTGAGCGTGGCACGGATGTATGAAAGGAGCGAGGAACCTGTGGTACGATTCCCGAGGAAGTGGTCGCTCAGCTGGGTCCTAGACGAGGGGCAGGCCACGAAGATAACCCTGGTACGCCAAGTGTCATCGCGGCTAGTTACGCCCGCACGTTCCATTTTCCCCTTTACCCTTCCAGCCGCCGCGACTGCGCCGTAAGACGAACATTGACGCTGTAACAAACGGATGTACCGTGGACGATGGCTACTAACGCTCCTAATGAAGAAGAACAGCCCTCAGCCGCTAGCTTTGAGCTAGAGGTTGCGGAAACGGCCCCACTCGAGCCTGATTCTGTAAGACCGCTTGCTTGGCGCCCGCCGTTAACTTCGACTAACGTGCCGTTAGAACACCGACGAGACGTCCGACTATGATGACGGGGATTCAGCCATAGAGAGCGTGGGTGCTCTTCACCCTGATGGTCTTGTCTTGCCTGGATACCCCGGGTTCAGCTAATCACGTGGCTGTGTAGTTAGCGAGCTCAACCGCGTCGATAAGAGAGGACCTCATCAAGGAGATCAAGATTCATGGTCGAGGGTACCAAGGGTATATGGAAGCTAGTGAGTTCATGTCTACATCTCTTGGCGTCTGACACATAGACTATGCTAACTACGTGCGTTAGAATATGTGCTTCCCGTGGACGAGGTAAGCGACTGTTGGTGTTCGTGTCCGATGCTCAAGCTTACAACTTCGCTTGACAGGAGGAAAGAGAGCGTTTCGGTGAGTTGAATTTGCCAATGTTGAAGTCGGTAGCCTGACGAGGCGTAGACTTCCAACACCACATAGTATGGCTCACGATAGACGAAAAGCTCTACCTTGCGCCAGTCAAACACATAAACCGAGCTCTGGACGTCGGATGCGGTACAGGGATCTGGGCCATGGATTTCGGTACGTGAACCTGGCCCCTGTCCTGATTCATACTTATGTCGCAAACAGCCGATGCCCATCCGGAGACGGAAGTCCTCGGCGTCGACCTGGCACCTGTACAGCCACACAAGTAGATTATCCTAGTCTAGATACTTCCTTAGTCTTCTGACAAGCCTCGCAGTGTGCCACCCAATCTCAACTTTGAGATCGATGATCTAGAACGGGACTGGACGTTCTCGCGCAAGTTCGACTTCATCCACTCTCAGATGATGTGCGGTGCTTTCAACGACTGGCAGCGATACATACACCAGTGCTTCGAGTAAGCTACGACAATTTGGAGTGTGCCGGAAACATGCTTACACTGGCGCAGGTTCCTGGAGCCGAACGGTTATCTCGAGATCCAAGATATCGACATCATCATCTCATGCGACGATGGCACAATGCCGTCCAACTCGACCGTCGTCCGATGGCATAATTACATGCACGACGGAGCACGAAAAGCTGGCTTTCCACTCGACGCAATAGGCAAGATTCCTCAAATGATGAAGAACGCTGGGTTCGTGGACATTGTCGTACTGCCGTACAAGTGGCCGATGAACACGTGGCCCAAAGAAAAGAAACACAAGGAGATTGGCAAGTGGGTGTCTGAGAACTTCAATTGGGGCGCTGAGTCCATGACGCTCGCGCTGTTTACGCATTATCTGGGGTGGTCCATCGAGGAGGTGCAAGTTTTTGCGGCACAGTTCAGGGCTGATCTCCGCAACAGGAAGATGCATGCGTACTGGCCGTTTTATGTTATCTACGGTCGAAAGCCGCAGTAATAGGCGGCGGTCGGGTTAATGATCGTAATTGTAGCGGAGCCCAGGTTGAGCTCGAGGAGCGCGGGTCTCTGGCAACTAGTTGTCGCATACCTTGTGGGAGGTGCATTGAATGACAATAATGACTGAAGTTCAGACATTACTTGCATCAGAATAGGGGGGATCAGAGCATGTGAAAAAGACAATAAGGCGGTAGGTAAGTAGAAGGCGCCGACGAATCTGCACTTTGGCTGTTGGCCCTGGTGCGGTAGAAAATTTGAAAGTGAAAGTAAGGAGACGCAGCTTCGTGCCGGAGATCCCAGCACCGTCGGAATCCTGGTACCATGGCCACTTGGTTCACATCCACGCGGAACTCTGAGTGCTGACGGTGTAGGAGACGCAAATAGTGGTTCGGTGCGAGCTGGCTCTCTATACTGGCTCTACAACGAGGACATTGCATTCCCCGGCTGACACGTAAAATACTGGGTCCTCAGATTTGGATCGATCTTCCAGTGCAGCGTCAACAACGCCAGATGGTCCACATCAATCCTCAAATCAAGTCCCGAATACATACCTTCGAATGAGGTCAAAGTCCGGATCAAATCCGTACACAGCCTAATGATGCATCTTTCAGTATTGTGCGAGCAAGTAAAGGGTCGGGTAAAATCACATGACCACTCACGGCACGCGGTGGAAGCACATCGTCCCACGTGTGACTTCATTATCTTCATGTGACTTCAACACACTGTACCATCACTTCATTCACCACTCACTCTCATTACTTCCTCTCCCCTTCTTTCCTCTCTTTGATATCCCCCTCTCGAAGTGTCATCTACCTCCAACAACCCACAACCAACCAAACATGTCTCCCCCCACCCCCTCCGTCTCAATCCACCTATCCACCACCACCACCACCACCACCCCACCCCTTCTCCCCCGCATAACCACCAACCAAACCACCCTCCCCTCCTTCTCCCCCACCCACCCCATCCTCCGCTTCTCCTTCCCAACCGTTGCATCCCAAGCCTCCCACCACCGCGCCTTCGCTCTCCTCCGCACAACCAAGGACAAAGCATCTTTCATGGCCCATTACTTCGATTCCTACGACGGCGTGATTTCGATTCCAAAAGTGCCAGCGCGCTGGGATACGAGTGGCGATGAAGAGATTGCGAAGCGCTTGTGGGATGAAGCTATGCCGCCAGCTACTCACGACGACGAACGTCTTGCTCGGTTGTTGTATAGTGATGCGTTGCCGCCACCTACGCTGGGCGATCGAGAGCTCACGAGACGATTACAAGAGGAGACGCCGTTGCCAGTCACCAGTCGGGATGAAGATATAGCACGCATGCTACAACAAAACTCACTACTTCCTCCTGCTACTCACACGGCGCGAGACGAAGCGCTAGCGCGCCGCATGCAAGAGAATACTCATCGCGAGAACGGCATGGAGCGTGATTTCGGACGCATGACGTTTGCGGATCGACGGCGGAGGACGGAGGAACAGCATGGACGTCGCCAGCTAGAACAGCAAAAGGAACTTCGTCAACCAGAACAGCATGGACGACGCCAGCCATAACAGCATGCAGGGCACCGCCATGGGCGTGGGCCACGTGATACCGGTCGACCACGCGATGAGCCCGGAGTCATTGGTCCACCGCCGGGATGGCGCCCTGGCGATCCAGTTGGTCCGCGTGGTAGGCGGTAGTGTGTAGTTGGTGAGTGGGCGTAGTATGTAGTTGAGCCGGAGAGAAAATAGAGTTCTGAGACGTATCAATTCATGCCATCTAATCAAACTGTAACCCCATGAAGAATGACAATCATGATCCACATATGAAAGACACTGCAGAACACTCCAGTTGCCCCCAAGCACCCAAATGAACCCTCACCGCCTTCCAAACTTCCTCCGCCAATAATTTTCAAAATCCCACTTCCTCCTTCCCGCCCTCTGCGTCCTAGCCTGCTCTTGCTCACCATCATCATTCCCGTCCCTGCTGCTGCTATTACCCTCCAAGCTCACACTTTCAACGAAGCGAGATCCATTCTCCAACCTCCCCACAGTGCTCTCTGCAGGCGCCGCAGGCCTAGTCGGAGTCGCCAGAGCGTTCTGAGCAGCTGAGCTCGCGGATCTCGAGAGCCGCTGCCTGAGTCCCCGAAACGACAAGGATGGAGTCCGTACGGTATTTGCTAAAGATGGAGTCGTCTCGACGTCCTGGGCAGGCTCGCTAGCACTGGCACGCGTCAAGAATCGTGGAATGTAAGGGGTAGAGGGGGTTCTTTGCGGAGTCTGGGTGCTGCTTTGACGGGACCTAGGATCCGTGATGCTCTTGCGAAGCTCAACTGGTATAGCGGGCAGGTTCCGTTCGCCGATTCGAGGGCCCAAGTAGTGATCGGGATCACGTTCGGGTGCGTGTGGGGGAGGTTGCCACATTCCCCTATCGCTCATGGTTCCGTTCTGGGGCATCGTAGCTTGGACAAACCAGTCCCAAAAGTGGTGTGTTTTGCTTTTGTCGCTCTTGCCACCCTTCTTGTTGCCCTGGTCGGCTGTGTCGCGCTTCAGGCTCTTGTCAACCTTGAAGCGTACCCCATGCTCTTTGCGGCGCAAGACGTGCCTGTTAAATCGGTCGCTGATACGTTGCCTCATGCCAGACTTTCCTGGAACTTCAGGCAGAAGTCGGGCAGTACTATCCCCAGCGTTCTCCAGGAGTTGATCAGTGCTGTGGTTTGGTGGGTCAGCGAAGGGATCCTCCGATGGGTCAGCAAACGGGTTTCCTGTTGTGCCATCGCATAGATCTCGTGCGATGATCTCACTCCGAGACACTTCAGCCATTGTCGGTGCAGTGCGGGTGCTGTCGAGCCAGATGCCGAACTTGGAGTTCCTGGAGATACTGGAAGGCACCGATTGTGATTGTGGTGGTAGGAGAGGAGCAGTGACTGGTCGGAACGGCAAAGGTGCTGACGATGCGCGAGGCCGTCCATGCTGCGGGGAACCTCGAGCCTGGTGAGATCTGACGGGGTGCTGAGAGTTGACGAGCTGCTGAGATCTGACGAACTGCTGTAAGTTATCGTGTGCCCGAGACCCCCCAGCCTGCCCCGAAGCCCGATCGCCTCCAACCCGTTCCTCCTCCCTCGCCTCACCTCCCTCTTGCTGATCCTGAACGACCATTGACGACCGCTTCGGTCCCACTCCCGTGATCTTCGAATCCACACGGTCTTCAATCTCAGGGACCTGTCCAGTCCAAACCTCCAGCTGCGTGAGGTGCGCTCGTCCCGGCGTGAAGTGCTCTCGGCCCGTCTCCTAAAAGGGCATCGGGACTGCAAATCGCTCCAGAACCGACTGCTCGCGAATCGTCGATTCTGGTAGGCTGGCTGGAGCGCGGGGCTGCTCGCTGGAAGGGACAGAGTGTGATGGGGTTACTTGATATACGTTGGTTCCGCTGCGGCAGTGAGGATTGCCTGGGGCATTTGTAGTGGTGATTGGTTGGAATGTCATGGTCGGTGAGGTATCGGGTGAGTAGTCTGCGTTGTGGTCAGGACAGAGTTCTGGGAGCTGGTACGTGACGGTACCTGTTGGAGATGCGACGGCGTAGTGAGCCATGACGATAGCGATAGGTGATAATACGCCAGTAGCCGGATGAAGTAACGATATGGAAGGCGGCGGTATGTATGATTAACGATGTGTATGTGGTGGATGTGTGGTGTAGTAGATTGCGAATGCGAACGTTTAGTCTGACGGACAAATAGCCAGGCTATCTTGGGAAGTTGAGACTGTACATTTCGGCAGGTTGAGACTAGGGAGGACCGAACGGCATAAACAGGGTAGGCGTAGTTCTAACCAGGGTAGGCGCAAACAAATCAGAGTCGTGAAGGTCGGTGAGCATTCTTGCATTGCAAATGGAAGGGTATCAAGCAAATCCAAGCCACTCGCCAGCTTCCTCATCGTCGTCGTCTTCACCGTTAACCATTTCTTCATCCTCCAGAACATTTTCAACTGCCTTGACCTCGAAATCAAGTTGCCTCGTCCTCTCCTTTCTGTCTACCGGTTGAGCCAACAAATACTCAATGCGGTATATGTTCTCATCTGCCAACTTCGCGAGCTCGGTCTGAATCCTCCGGACTGCCTTTTCCACACTTCGTAGCTCTGCCTCCAGTCCAGTCTTGTTGTCCTTCATCCAGCGCCCATGTTTACTTAGCAGCGCTTCTATCCACACTAGGTTAAATTCGAGATGTGGAGATTCATCTGCTTGTAGTGCGACAAACCGAAGTAACCGACCGAGGTAGACTGGTGGTAGATCTCGGACGACGAGAGATATGTCTGATACGGGAGTGGCTTCGTATACGCGGCGGACGAGGTTGCGGTCGTTTAGTCGGAAGGCCATGACCAATGCCTTGAGGTAGTTTTTCTGTGCGAGTGTGTCTAGTGTCGTGGAAGGAGTGACGTCGATATCTAGGTCGAAGGGATCGAATTGGAATGTGTTGTCGAGTGAGTAGATGAGCAAGCCTTCCGTAGATGCTGCGCAGAACGCACGACCGGTTGGTGAGAAGGCCACAGCTGGCACGCGAACTTCTGGACGTGTCTTTCTTGCGCCGACACCTTTCTGCGCACCAGGAAGAGTCTCATCGCGTCGATCTTCGGGGTCTGATGCCTCGCCTTGATCGTCGATAAGGCCCTGCGGACCGGCAGCTGTAAGGAGCTTGCTGTTCAAAAATTCTTGGGTGCCGTCCAGCGACAGGTTGACTGACACAGTAAACTTCTTCAGCAACGCACCAGATTGCACGTCGTATAAGCAGATGTACTTGCTATTGCCTCCCGCCAGAACGCAGGTTCCGTCTGCGCTGTACCTCACGGTCGTGAAAGCCTTAGTACCTGCCACATTAGCGGCAGTCCTACGATCTGACATTTTTCGACCACCTGTGACGTCTCTTCGCGCATCGACGCCGTTCTCTTGTGCAGCATCTGACACGTTCCAGAAAGTCAGTTGGCCGTCTAGTGTGGTAACAGCGATCTGCTTTGAGTCAGGTCGGAATGCGACGGAAAGGATGTCGGCCATCAGCTGTAAAGGTTCGCTTGTCTGCGTGCGCGCAAAGATATTCCAGACCCGAACAGTCTTATCCCAGCTTCCACTGACTAGAGTGCTTGCGTCTGGAGAAAAGGACAGTGATGAGACCGGGCCTTCGTGGCCTGACAAGCGATCGAGAAGCTGGCCGGTCTGTACAGACCAGATGTGGATGTCGAAGGAGTCGATCGAGCCGGCGCACACTACTTCGCCGCTGGGATCTACTGCTAATGACGAGAAGGATAATCTTGATGGCGCGGTGAATGTACGGAAGTTGCGGTATCTGATCAGATCCCATGCCCTCACTGAGCCGTCCAGACTAGCAGTAAACAGCACGTTGCCTCTTTTTGCGAACTCGCATGCGGACACTCCTCCCATGTGTTCGGTAAAGGTGACAACGCAGAAGCCAGAGTTGACGTCCCAGACCTTGATCTTGCCGTCATCGGCTGCTGTGATGATGCGCTGGCCTTCTGGAGAGTATGCGATTGTGTTCATCGAATCGAAGTGCCCCTGCTGCTTGAGGATGTATGATTCTGACTGCCACTCCCAGACCAGCAGTTGCCCCAGCTTAGATGCGCCGAACGCCAGCCATTCGCCCGTCTTGTTGATTGCGACATAGTCGATGTCATTCTGTGATATGCTGAGATTCTGAATCTGCGCAAAGTCGGGCAGCTCGTGTATGAAGAAGAGGCCGTGCGAGAAGCCGGTGACCAGCAGCTTGGATTCGGGATGGAACTGGGCGCATGTGACGTGCGCGTTGTTCTGCATGAAGAAGTGCCGCTCGGAAATTCCCCACTGCAGATTTGCGTCGTCGTCCTCGTCGGCGTCTTCGGACGCATCGTAGCGCAGCATGTACTTCCACACAAAGAGGGCGCCGTCCTTGCTGACTGTGTAGATGGTCTCCTGGTCCTTGGAGAACCATGCGCCGACTATCGCCTGCCTGTGTCCGCCAAGCGTGGTCTGCGCATGTCCCTCCTCCTGGTCGACGCTCCAGATGCGTGCCGTCAGGTCTTTGGATGCGCTCAGGAAGAAGCGCGAGTCGGTCGACCACTCTATGCTCTGTACTGTGTCGTAGTGCCCGATGTACATTCGGTGTCGCACAAACGGCGCAAATTCAAGGTCGCCCTCTGCCACATCTGGGGTCGATGGCGTGTGCCATACTTCTATCTTCCGCCCTATGCCGACTGCGAAGTGCCGGCCTGATGGTGAGAAGGAGAGCGCTGTGAGCTCATCGCCGAGGGAGAAGTGGTAGAGGACGATTCGACGTGGGACGTTGGTAAGGATGGCACGGCCATCTTCGTCGACGGAGAGGAGGAGGTTGCCGCGAGGGTTCAGTGCGAGGCGCGAGATGTTCTTTCGGTGGGCGAACGGGAGGGTGTAGGACTTGGAGCTGCAGGAGTTAGTGATCGTACCTTCCTTGTTCACCAGCCTACATACTTCACCAGGTCAAATATGGAGACACGATTGCCGACTGGAGAAAGCAGAGATGTCCCGTCTGGAGTGAAGAGCAGGTTTCCTCTGCTGTAGACGGTGCCCAGCAGGTTGGAGAACTACGCATTGTTACTTCTGGGCGACTCTACAATCTGCGCCAGGCGTACCTGAAAGTCTGTCTTCATGTTGGACTAGTTGAGGGTATCTGTTATCGCGACATAGCCGCGGGGCGTGGGTATGAAACTCATGATGGCATCTCTCAACTTTTTCGAGATGGCGGCCCGTGCGCGACTAGGAAAATGGGCGGGCGCGACTAGCGCGACTTCCCCGTTCAGGGACCGTGCCTGCCAAATGGGAGAAAGGGGACCCAAAATGTCCAGGACAGCAACACCGAGACCACGTTCCCCATACACACAACACACCGCCATACTCCCCATAGCGGTTCTACTTTCACAGTACATCACATTCTCATGTGCGTCAAGCTTCAACAATACGCACTGTGAAGGCTAACACCTGCGCAGAGCCCATAGCAAGCTGCCCGCACAACAGCACCATGGCCGAAGTCCTCTCCCCCATTGGCATTGCCAATGTACGTGTCCCGTTGCATCATATGTCTGTATGGAGCTGACGAATTGCTGCAGTTGCCCAACCAGAGGTAGACACTCACCGCGCAGAGACGCAAACACGGCCCTAACCCAGCACAGGCACAAGATTGTTGCGAAGCGCGGCGCCGCCTTCACCATAATGGTGCGCCCAATTGCCTTGCTTCCTACCTACCACATGACTGTCTCTAACAACAGATCAGGTCGCCGGCGAGTCCGGCCTCGGCAAAACCACCTTCATCAACACGCTCTTCTCCACCACCATCAAGAACTACGCCGACCACAAGCGACGCCATCATAAGCAGATGGACAAGACGGTCGAGATCGAGATCACAAAGGCCGAGCTGGAGGAGAAGTTCTTCAAGGTCCGCCTCACCGTCATCGACACCCCCGGCTTTGGCGACTACGTCAACAACCGCGACTCGTGGCAGCCCATCATCGAGTTTCTCGACGACCAGCACGAGTCGTACATGCTGCAGGAACAGCAGCCGCGCCGCACCGACAAGATCGACCTCCGCGTCCACGCCTGCCTGTACTTCATCCGCCCCACCGGCCACACCCTGAAGCCGCTCGACATCGAGGTCATGAAGAAGCTGTGCACGCGCGTCAACCTGATCCCCGTCGTCGCAAAGGCCGACACACTGAGCCCAGCCGACCTCTTCAAGTTCAAGCAGCGTGTACGTGTCTTCCTGCATAGCCATCTGATCGTGCTAACAATGTTCAGGTCCGCCAGGTCATCGACGCCCAAGGCATCAAAATCTACCAGCCACCGCTCGAGGACGACGATGCCGCTGCTCTCCAGCACGCCCACGGCCTGATCGACGCCATGCCCTTCTCCGTGATAGGCTCCGAGAAGGACGTCCAGACCAACGATGGTCGCACCGTCAAAGGCCGCCAATATGCCTGGGGTGTCGCCGAGGTCGAGAACGAGGACCACTGCGACTTTAAGAAGCTCCGCGCCATCCTCATCCGCACCCACATGCTCGACCTGATCCACACCACCGAGGAGAACCACTACGAGGCTTACCGCGCGCAGCAGATGGAAACTAGGAAGTTCGGTGAAGCCCGCCCGAGGAAGCTCGACAACCCCAAGTTCAAGGAGGAGGAGGAAGCCCTGCGCAAGCGCTTCACCGAGCAGGTCAAGGTCGAGGAGCAGCGCTTCAGGCAGTGGGAGCAAAAGCTGATTGCCGAGCGCGACCGCCTGAATAAGGATCTCGAGGCCAGCCACGCAGACATCAAGCGCATTGAGAACGAGGTCGACGCGCTCCAGGGTAGCGTCAACCGCTCACACGGACGTCGCTAGGGTGTTGCACATGTCTGTGGGAGCAGGGCGTTCGAAATATTCTTCAAGATTCCCCTTCTTCTTCTCCATTCTCGTATGTTTATAATGTTATGCCGCAGCGTGGGGTAATTCGGACGGGCCGGTCAGGACTACATGATATGGGAAAAGACTTTGATGGGCTGCAGTGCTGTAGTTGTAGCTTTGAGCGAATTAATATATCGTAGTTGCGGCTGGTCGCATTGAGTCGCGATCTCTTTGACTTGACTTGTTGCTCATATCTTTTGAAGTGTGTAGACGAGGCGCCTAATATGCATTCGTGGTATCACCAATTCATCCATACCTCCATCCATACTTTCCACCCGCGTTTTCCTCACACCTTCATCCCCCCAAACACACGATCCAACTCCTCCCCCTCCTTTTCCTCCCTCTCTTCCCTCTCCCTCCGCTGCGGATCATCATCCATCAAATCCTCTACCCTCACCACCTTCCCACCTTCCACACCCTCCATCTCCCCCCCATCCTCCTCCGGCTTCAATATATGCACCCCACTATCCAACCACCCCGGCGCAACCCTCCTTCTCTCCGCCAAATCCTGCGCCTTCCTCCTATCTTCCCACTCTTTCAGCGTGTTGCGCGCGTCGTCGGAGAGTTTCTGGAGGTGTGTTTGGAGGGCGAGACACGAGGCGAGTATGGCGTCGGGAGTTGTGGTGGTTTGGTTTGTAGTGGAGTGGATGTATGATGCTGGTGTTTGGGGTTGGTGGGAGGGGTTGTGGGGGCCTTGTGGCGGTTGTTGGAGGATGGAGGTTGGGAGTGTGGATGGGAGGG
>Ga0265797_10003267_pt1 | contig 26170 bp, 27 predicted proteins | sample P2T30metagenome_FD_192433 | JGI IMG/M metagenome (GOLD analysis project Ga0265797, IMG submission 192433) | Plant litter microbial communities from East Loma Ridge, Irvine, California - P2 T30 | ecosystem: Environmental > Terrestrial > Plant litter > Unclassified | place: USA: California... | reverse complement strand
CGATCTTGAGTCGCTGATCGCGGCGAAGGTCAATTCGATGCTGGGCCATGGTGGCCCCCGACTGGAGGAATGACAATGCTCACGGGCGGTGCCTTCGGGCGCAAACATAGCGGAGCGTTGAAGGTCCGCGACTTCGATCTGACCACGAAGGCCATCGGTGATGACGGCACGTTCGACGGTTACGGCTCGGTCTGGGGCGTCGTCGATAGCTACGGCGAGATCGTCGCACCGGGCGCGTTCACGGACAGCCTCAAGGAACTGGAGGCCAAGGGGCGTCCGGTCCCGGTGCTGTGGCAGCATCGCGCAGGCGAGCCGATCGGCGCGTGGAGCAATCTGCGCGAGGATGAGAAGGGCCTCGCCGGCAAGGCCGAACTGCTGATTGCTGACGTCGCGCAGGCTCGCGAAGCGCACGCGCTGGTCAAGCGCAAGATCGTGACCGGGTTGAGCATCGGCTACTGGGTGCGTGAGAGCAGCTACGACGAGAAAACCGGCATCCGGACGCTGACCAAGCTCGATCTCGTTGAGATCAGCCTCGTGACGTTCCCGGCGAACGACGACGCGCGCGTCGAAGCCGTCAAGTTCAAGCTCGCCCACGGCGAACTGCCGACCGAGCGCGAAATGGAGAAGGCCCTGAGGGAGTTAGGGTTCTCCAAAACTCGGGCCGCAGGCGTCGTCGCCCACGGCCTTACCGAATTGCGGCGGAGGGAGTCCGATCGCGAACCAGACGAACAACCGGGGCTCAAGGCTCTGACGGACACCCTGGCCGGCTTCTCCCTGAAGTCCGCCTAACTAGGATCACCGCATGAACATGATGACTTCCGCTGCGGCCATGACCGCGGCTTCGATCCCGCTCGCCCGCGAGTTTGGCAAGAAGGACGGCAACGGCACGAGCGCAACACTCGATCAGCGTCTCGCCAGCGCGCTCGAAGAGGTGAAGGGTTTCGCGACCGAGTTCAAAACCAAGAGCGAAGCCGGCGAGAAGATCTCGACCGAGACGAAGGAAAAGGCCGACAAGGCGCTGGTCGATCTCGCTGGTATCCGTGCCGAGGTCACCGAACTGGCGCAGAAGTTCGATGCGCGCCGCCCGAACGACGACGAGCACGGGTACAAGTCGATCGGTCAGCAGGTCGGCGAAAGCCCCGAACTGAAGGCGTTTGCCGACAATGGTGCCTCGGGCACCGTCACCCTGTCGGTCAAGGCCGTGACCAGCACGACTGGCTCGGGCGCTGCCCTGATCGTGCCCGATCGTCAGGCCGGCATCGTCGGCATTCCCCAGCGCAAGCTGCGGATCCGCGATCTGCTGACGCCCGGCCGCACGACGAGCAACTCGATCGAGTATGCCCGCCAGATCGCGCGGACGAACAACGCCGCACCGGTAGCCGAAGGGGCGCTGAAGCCCGAGTCGAACTATGCCTGGGAGGTCGCCAATGCGCCGGTTCGCACCATCGCGCACTGGGTGCCGGCATCGCGTCAGGCGATGGACGACATCCCGCAGCTGGAGAGCCTGATCGATGGCGATCTGCGCTACGGCCTCGACGACGCCGAGGATCTGCAGCTGCTGCTCGGCGATGGTCAGGGCCAGAACGTCTACGGGCTCTATCCGCAGGCAACGCCCTATGCAGCGCCGATCACGATCTCCGGCGCGACCCGCATCGATCAGCTTCGCCTTGCAATCCTGCAGGTCGAACTGGCCGACTATGATCCGGACGGCATCGTGCTGCACCCGGCCGCATGGACGGGGATCGAACTGACCAAGGACGCGGCCGGTGGATATATCTTCGCGAATCCGCAGGGCATCGCCGGTCCGACGCTCTGGGGCCGTCCAGTCGTGCCGACGAAGGGCATCGGCGCGGCAAACTTCCTCGTCGGCGCCTTCAAGCTCGCCGCCCAGATCTTCGACCGCATGGAGACCGAGGTCCGGATCTCGGATCAGGACCGCGACAACTTCATCCGCAACATGCTGACCATCCGCGCGGAAAAGCGCCTCGCGATGGCGGTGAAGCGCGCGGCAGCAATGGTTCGCGGCACCCTGCTGTGATCTGACGAGGGGGGCGCCGTCGCGCCTCCCTCCTTCGGGAGAATCGTGAAATGAAAACTGCATTCGTGCTGGTCGCCCATGTCGGCGACCGTGGTCGTAAGGACGAGGGTGCTGTCATCCCCGACCTGACCAATCAGCGTTTCGAGGAACTGGAGAAGATCGGTCTCGTGCGTGAGGCCACCACGGCCGAGATCAAGGACTGGAAACCCCGCTTCGAGGCCGAGGCCGATGAGCACCCTGCCCGCACGATCGTCGTCGACGTGGCGGATCTCCAGTCGCTTCGCGACAAGGTCACCGAGCACACCGACACGATCGTTGTGCTGACCGACAAGCTGGATGCCGCGCAGCTGCGTGTCGATGAATTCGTCGACCTGCTGAAGACCGCGCACAGCGAGATCGACCGCCTGAAGGCGGAGCTTGGCGACGCAGCCGGGCTGATCAAGAAGCATGAGGATACGATCGTGACGCTGACCGATGAGCGCGATCGGGTGCTTGCTTCGCCGCCTGTCGATACCTCCGCCCCTCCGGGCAGCGGCGAGAAACAGGCGACGGCGCCGGACAACAAGCAGGCGCCAGCACCCGAGAATAAGCAGGCTCCCGCCCCGAAGACGAAGGCCTGATCATGCGTGTCGTCGTCGTCGAGGCCCCTGCCCCGGTCGTGACCTGGGAGATGGCTGATCAGCATTTGAAGCTCGACGGCGACGATACGCAAAAGGCTTATGTCCAAGGCCTGATCGCAGCGGCCACGGGGCTGCTCGACGGCCCTGATGGGTGGCTGGGCAGGGCTATCGGCATGCAGACGCTGGAAGCCTATCTGCCAACGCCTCTTCGCTGCGCTGTCGTCCCGCTTCCCTACCGTCCGATCGTCGATCTCGTGCAGGTCGAAACACAGGCGGGCGCGGCATGGGAAGCGATGGACCCTGCTGCTTATTCGCTCGATGGCATCTCCGTCGGCTTCCGGTACCGATCGACCACGCTGACCGCTGCCGCAGCGGAGGGTCTGCGCATCCGGTACCGCGCCGGCTATGAGGACGTTCCGGCGCCGATCCGCACCGCGATCCTTATGATGACATCCGAGCTTTACCGGAACCGTGGTTCCGGCGAGGCATCGTTCGCGGCTGCTGAAATGCTGCTTTCGTCCTTCCGGGTCTATCGCTGATGGCAGGGCTCGACGAAGGCTTGCTGCGCACGCGCGTAACGTTCGAACAGGCCAACCTGATCGACAACGGCCGCGGAGGCCGGACGCAGGCGACCGGTCAGGACGCATGGAAGCCGGTCAGAACCGTGTGGGCGGAGTGCATCGCACTGCGTGGCGGCGAGGCGTTGGCAAACCTCGTCGAGCGTTCGACCCAGCTTTGGCGCGTCACCGTTCGCGCCCGCCCCGGCCTGACGACTGAGATGCGCATTACATGGACCGATGCGCTGATCGGCAAGGTCGTCGGCAACATCCGGAGCCTCGCGCCGAATGAGGAACGCGACGGGTTGGTGATGACCGTCGAGGCGAAGAAAATCTGATGGCACGCCGTCCGAACATCCGCGGCCTGATCCGCACGCGGCGACTGCTGAAGAAGCTGCCTGATACGGTCCGCGGCGAGATCATAGTCGAACTGAACGTCACCGGCCGGCAGATCGCCGCGGTGATGGCGGCACGCACGCCGCGCAAGTCGGGGCGGCTCGTCGCTGGCGAGTCGTACAAAGTGTTTCCGCGGACGCTGCGCCTTCAGGTCGGTCTGCTTCAGACGCGCCGCGGCGCCGATCCGCTATTCTACGGGCGTATTCAGGATCTTGGGCGCAAGGCGCAGGTCGTGCTCGTGCAGCGTCGCTTGCGCCGGGCCAGCTCGAAACTGACCAAACGGTACCGGATGAAGGTGCGCGGCAGCGAGGGGAAGCGGTTCGTGACGGGCCGTTTCCCGGAACTGCGCCGCACGCTCAATCAGAACCTGCGCGGGATCTTCGGTCGCGCGCTGGCAAACGCAGCAGGTGGTGGCGATGAGTGATGCAAAATCCGTGGTCGAGGCGGCGGTCTTTCGCGCCCTGGCCGAAGCCGTCAGCAACGCGACGGTGTATCAGGATGCACCGGACAATGCCCCGCTGCCGATCGTCGTCATCGGTGACATGCGCAGTGCGCGTCTCGCCGGCAAGGCGGCATCGCCGGATCGTTCGGTGACCGTCGCGATCGTCACGCTGATCGAGGCGCAGGAGCGCGCGCCGTTGCTCGCGCTGATGGACGAGATCGAGGGGGCACTCGATGGCGTCACCTTCGAGGCCGATGGCTGGACGCTGTCGGGTTCGTTCGACGACGACGAGGCGGTGCTCGCCGATGACGGCAGCACGTATTCAGGCCTGTCGTCCTTCACGTTTCTCGCGCTCGCAGACTGAGCGCTCACAGCTTTCCAACAGCCCGCCGCGCTCTCGCCAGCGCGGCTTTTCATATGGGAGAAGACGCATGGCGAAGAAACTCGGCAATGATTATCGACTGTTCGTTCGCGCAGCCGATGGCACCACGTTCAGTCAGCCGGCCGGGCAGGGCAACCTGACCCGCAATGGCGGCAAGAACTTCTCGTCGAACGCGACGAAGGACACCGAGGGCTATGACACGCAGCAGCCGGGCCTCCGGACGCTGACGCTCAAGCAGGACATGATCCCGTCGCTGCCCGATCCGACCGGCTACACCCGGATGGAGACGCTCGACAAAGCCAACGGCACCGAGATGTACCAGATCCGCAAGAAGCCGTTCGCGACGGGCGACGTCGTGTTCGAAGCGGTCATGTACACCGGCCTCGACGACACGAGCTTCAATCAGGGCACGAGCGTGACCGTCGGTGTCACCCTGACGCTCGCCGAAGCCCCCACGGTCGACGCGCTAACCTGATCGGCGCCTGACCGCCCTCCCCTGTCGCCTTTCAACCCGAGGAAACACCGATGACGATCAAACTGGCGGGCAAGAACCGCAAGACCAGCCGCCCGACCGATCTCGACAAGCAACTCATCGCCGCGACCGGCTGCGGTGAGAAGGAGATCGAGTTGCTGTTGAGCGCCGGCCCCGATCGGGCCGCACGCGCGCTGCGGCCCTTCCTGGAAGACGGCGTGTTGCCGGGGCCGGAATTGCCACGCGCCATCGCAGCCGATCCTGCCGCGATCGATGCCATCCGGCAGCTGTACGCGGCACCCGTCGACGACGCCGCTCCCGCGGGCGGCGAAACCGAGTGAGTGACGGCAACCGTGCCCCGGTCAGCGACCGGGGCGAAGCATCGCTTGTGCTCGACGGTACGGTGATGGGGCTGCGACCGTCGTTCGAGGCGCTCGACGCCATCGAGAAGACGCTGGCGCGTGGCCTCGTCGATCTTGCCGGCGCCGCGATCCGCAAGGAACTCTCGATGGCGGAAACGGGGCAGATCGCATGCGAACTTATCCGCGCATTCGGCCGCGAGACCGAGAACGACGGTGCCGCTCGCTCGAATGCCCCGCGTGTGACCAAGCTGATCATGGCGAGCGACGGCGGGTTGCTCGAAGCCATGAAGACGGTCGGGGGCGTCCTCGCGATCGCGGTCAACGGCGGGTACGACACCGAGGGAAACCTGAAGCCGCTGGCGACGACGACGACGACCGACGAAGCCCCCGCCGGCGGCTGATGGGCGCCGCGTCCGCTGCCCTCGGGTGGCGGCCGCGTGAATTCTGGGCGGCGACCCCGCCCGAGTTCTGGGACGCAATGAATGGGTACGAGCGGATGAACCGCGTGCCCGACGAAGAAGGGTAGCCATGGCGGACAATACCGAACGGCTCCTCCTTCAGGTGGACGCTGCGACCGAACTGTTGCGGCGTCACCTCGCCGAGGGCGAACAGCCGCTTGCCAAATTCGAACAGCGCGCCGCCAAGATGGCGGACAATGTCGACCGTTCGGTCAATGACATGGGCAAGCGGTTCGGACCGTTTGCGAAGCTGGCGGAGGAGTCGGCGAACCGCGCGCAGCGTGCGTTCGAGGAAAGCTTCAACGACATCCAGAAGCTGGCCGCAAAGGCGATCGAGGCGCCGACGGTTCGCGGCAGCGTCAACATCGGTGCGGCCGATGCCCGTGCAGCCGCGGACAATGCGCAGCGGCAGGCACTCGCGACCCGGCTCGTCGCGGAGGCCGCGGAGCGTGCGTCGGTCGGCCAAGGCGAACTGACCGAGCGGACGCGGCTTTACGTGCAGGCCGCGCGTGCTGCGGCGCTCGAAGCCGATCATCACGCGACCGAACTGGCGCGCGAGGCCGGCGCGCTCGAGCGCGTTGAAATCGAGTTGAACCAGGCGGGCGCCGGGGCGCAACTGCTCGCCACCCGTCAGCGCGGCGCATCGAACAGCGCGGGTGCGCTGCGGTCGGCCATGCAAGGCGCGTCCTATCAGGTGCAGGACACCTTCACCCAGTTGAGCATGGGTGCCAACGTCCTGTCGGTCGTTGCCATCCAGGGCGGGCAGCTGGCCGGTCAGTTCGCCAACATCGAAGGCAAGGCGGGCAGCTTCGCCCGCTTCATGATCGGGCCTTATGGCCTCGCCCTCACGGCCGCGCTGCTTGTGCTCGGGCCGCTCACCAAGGGCATGTTCGAATTTGGCGATGCGACTGACAAGGCGGTCGAGAAGCTGAAAGAGGACGCCGCGGAGAGCGAGATCACGGCGCGCGCGAAGAAGCGTTTCGCCGAATCGGTGGACGGCCTGACTGCCGCGCTGAAAGAGTCCGACAAGGCGCTGCGCGATACCGCGGCGAACGAACGCTCGTCGGCCGAACGCGCGAACATCGCCGCACGCGCGAAGCGCGACGAGGCGCTGGCGATCAGGCAAACGACCGCCGCGCGCCTCGCGGACGCCATCGCCGCGCGCGACGGCTTCAGCATCACGACGGGCGGCACATCTTCGGTATCGATCCAGCAGGCGGCAGAGGCCGCGCGTGTCGTCGAGTTGCGCCGGCAGAGCGTCGCTGCGGACAAGGCCGTGACCGAGGCCGAACGCCAGTTGAACGTCACCCGCGTGGATCTTGCGGCCGAACAGGCGGCGATCTCGATCGATCCGGTTCGCCGCGTCAACAAGCTCTACGATGACCGGATCAAGGCGCTGAAGGATCTACAGCGCGAGGAAGCCCGCCACGGTCGGCAGGTCGGCGCAGAGTCCAAGCTGCGGCTTCAGCAGCTGGAGGCAGAGAAGAAAACGGCGGTTGATGCGGCGCAGGCGCGTGAGAGCGCATCGAGGCGTACCCCGAACAACAACCAACTGGGTCGCACCATCAACGTCGACGAAGCGCGCACGATCGTCGCGTCGATCGGCGGGCGCGTGACCAGCGGCGTGCGCAGCCGTGCCGATCAGGAACGGATCTATGCCGACAAGCTTGCTGGCCGGCATGATGGTCCGGTCGCAAAACCCGGTACCAGTGCGCACGAGCGCGGTCAGGCGGTCGATGTCGCTTATGGTCCGGGTATCAGCATCGCCAGCCTGCGCGAGGCGTTCCGCAAGCAGGGCGTGTCGCTCCGCCAGATCCTCGACGAACCCGCGCAGCGTGTGTTCCACGTCGCGTTCGGCAAGGCCGGGCCATCGGGTACGCAAGTCGCCCGGCAGCAGGAAAGCGCGCGCCAGAAGGTGCTGACCGACGACAGCGCCTATACGAACGACGAACGGCAGGCACGGCGCAAGCTGATCGAGGCAACCCGGAAAACGGCCGCGACCGAGCAGCAGCGCGAAAACCTGCTCGCCGAGGACATCGCAGCCGAGGCAACCGCCAATCGCCGCGTCATCGCCAACGATCTAAGTGCCGGCAAGATCAACGCCGCGCAGGCGGAGCATCTGACCGCACTCAACAATGCGACCGAGACGCAGCGCCTGGCCAATTTGCTGACCGAGCGGGCAACCCGCGCGATCGAGCAGCGCTACGATGCCGAGCAGGCCGATCTTCAAGGCAAACTGACGCTGCTGCGCATCACCGAAGGCTTGGCGACGACCGAAAGCGAGCGGCGGACCGTATCGCAGCAGATCCTCGAAACCGAGCAGGCCATCCGGCGCAGGGCATTGGAACGGCTGCGCGATACCTCGCAGGATCCGGTGCAGGTGCAGTCCGCGATCGACGATCTGAAGCGTCTGCCGACGATCGAGAACGGCGAGCAGAAGCAGGCCGATCGCGCCAACGCCGGGCCGCTCGATCAGTATCAGCAGCGGCTTCGTTCGGCGACCGACGACATGGGCCGCGGCGTCGAGGATGCCGCGGTGCGTGGTTTCGACGCGCTGGAGGATGCCGGTTCGCGGGCAACCGCCAGTGCGGTCACGAACCTGCTGCATCTGAAGGGTGTCGCAGGCGAGGTCGTCGGCAGTATCGTGGCCGATCTCGCCCGCCTCGCGGTGCAAAAGGCGATCGTCGCGGCGATCGGCGGGGGCTTCGGCTTCGCCGGGGGCGGGCAGATCGGTGACGCACCCGGCTTTGCCGAGGGCGGTTCTCCCGGAGGCCTCATTCAGGGGCCGGGCACCGGCACGTCGGACAGCATCCTTGCCATCCTCGGCAATGAGCGCGGTCCTATCCGCGTGTCGACCGACGAGTTCATCGTCAACGCGGCCGCGACCAAGCGGAACCTGCCGCTGTTGCACGCGATCAATTCCGGTCGTTTGCCGGGATATGCCACGGGCGGCTCGCTTAGCGGGCCGAACCTGCCCAGCCTGCGGTCCCCTCGCCTGCCCGACGCGGTCAACGGCAGCAATCGTCGGCGGGACATGCTGCTCGTCGACGGGAACATCAGGATCAGCCCCACGGCCGAATTCGACGCGCGGATGGAGAACGTCTCTTTCCGCACCGTCAGTGCGGCAGCGGAGCCGATCATGGCCGGATCGGAAAATCGCACGATCCGCCGCCTCAACCGTCCCGATCTGCCTGGAGCGCCCATCTGATGCTGATCAGCATGCCTGCCGCCCCGGTGGCGGCAAATATCGCATGGGACATCGATCAGCCCGGCCAAGCGAATCGCGGCGAGTTCACCGGCCGGCGCCGCGCCACGTTGCTGGCGCAGGCGCCGCGCTGGTACGCCGAGGTCACCCTGCCGCCCATCATCGGCGAGGCGCGCGTCTATGACTGGCGGGCGTTCGTGGTCGACTGCGATGGCATCGCCAACAGCTTCCGCGTGATCGCCTGCGAACGTCCCCAGATCACGGGTGTCGCGGTCACGGTGAAGGGCGCCGGGCAATACGCGCATCAGCTCGTCACGCAAGGCTGGGGCGCAGTCGGGCGGAAGCTTCGCCGCGGCCAGTTCTTCACCGTGAACGATCAGCTGCTGATGCTTCAGGCCGATGTCGTCGCGGACGGCAGCGGCACCGCGGTCCTGACGTTCAAACCGTATCTTCGGTTCTCGCCTGCGAACAACGCTGCGGTCGAGGTCACCCGGCCCTACGCCGTCATGGTGATGACGGATCCACGCAACGGCTGGAAAGTCGGCATCGGTCAGAACTACGCCGTAACGTTCAAGTGCGAGGAGGCCTTCTGATGGACAGCCGCCCCGACAGCGCGGCGCAAGCGGCGCTCGCTGCTTCCGTCCGCCGGCCGGTGACGTTCGCTTTCCTCGATCTTAAGGGCGAGCCGATCCGCGTCACGAACGCGCCCTACAGCTTCACGTTCGCCGGTACCGGCGACGAGGATCTCGACGGTTTCACGTTCGATGCCGTCGATCCGCGTGTTGTCTCTGTCGGGCCGGTGAAGGCGCGCGAGGGCGGCACCGATACGCTGACGTTGCAGTTGTCCGGTCTCGCCGGCGTCGACGACGAATTGATGACCCAGATCGGCGACAGATCGAACTGGGCGGGCCGCGATTGCCGGTTGTGGCGGGCGATGCTCGATCCGCACGACATGACGCGGATCGGCGCGATCTGGAGTTTCTACACCGGGTATATGTCGGTGCCGAAGATCAACGGCGACCGGACCGGGCAGGTCATCAACATGTCCGTCGAGTCCTACCTCGCCTTCTTTGGGCAGGCCTCGAACCGCACCTATCTCGACCAGCAAAGCTACGATCCGGGCGACCAGTCGGCCGCGCTCGCCATCGCCATTGCCAACGGCGCCTCCAAGCGCAGCTGACGGAGCAATCATGTATCGGAAACCCGACTGGGAGACGCGGCTCGCCGCGTATCTCGATCCCTTGCGGCTGCGTGCCTTCGCCTGGGGGCGGCACGACTGTTGCACCTTCGCGGCCGGCGCCGTCGAGGCAATGACGGGGATTGATCCCATGCCCGAATTCCGCGGCCGCTATTCGACCGCGCGTGGATCCGTGCGTGCATTGCGCAGCGTCGGCCGCGGTGATCTGGCGGCGACGCTCGATGCGAAGTTCGAAGCGGTCGACGCGAGCCTTGCCCAGCGTGGCGACATCGTCATGTCGTCGGGCCTGCTCGGGGTGTGTTTCGGCGCCTTCCTGATCGCCGTCGGCCGCGAGGGTGACCGCGAGGGCCTGATCCGCATCGATCGCGCTACGTGGGCTGCCCCACGCGCGTGGCGCGTCCAGTACGGCGTCTGACGGATGGCAAAGGCCCTCAAAACAGCGGCGCTCGTCGTCGGCGCCGTTGCCCTCGTCGCGACCGGTGTCGGCGCCGTAGCCCTTGGCGGTCTCGCCGGTTCGCTGACGATCGCGGGCATTTCGACCGGCACGCTGTTCCTCGTCTCTGGCGGCCTGACGGTTGCCGCCAGCCTCTTGCAGAAAACGCCGAAGGTGGTGGCATCGCAGACCGACCGCCTCACCGCCTCGGTCAACCCGGGCGCCTTCCGGCATACCGTGCTGGGTCAAACCGCCATGCCGGTCGAGGTGCGGTATGAGGAATGGTCGGGCAAGGATCAGGAATATTGCGACTGGATCGTCCTGCATGCGAGCCATGCGTGCGAGGCGATCGACGAGATCTGGTTCGAGACGACGATGGCATGGTCGCGCACGACCGGCGTCGTCGGCAAATATGTCGGCTATTTCTCGGTCCCGCATATCGTCCTGGAGGGCAGCCCGGCGAACGCGTTCGTGCTGCCGTCGGGCAAGTGGAACCAGAACGCGCGCCTGACGGGCTGCGCCTATTCGCACTGGCGTTTCAAACTGACTGGCAACAGCAAGAAAGCGGAAAGCCCGTTCGTCTCCGGCCTGCCCAGCCGCATCACCGTGATCGGCCGCGGCGCCAAGCTGTACGATCCGCGCCGTGACAGCACCGTGCCCGGTGGCAACGGCTCGATGCGTGCCGATGATCAGTCGACGTGGCGGTTCACGACCGACGATGGCGTGACGATCGGCGAAAACCTGCCGTTGCAGATCCTGCGGGTCGTGCTCGGGTGGCGTATCCGTAACCCGAGCACGGGCGCGCTGAAGCTCGCGACTGGTTCGGGCGTCCCGCCGCGGCGGATCAACCTGACGTCGATCGCCATTGCCGCCAATCTGGCCGACGAACTGGTCAACCGGTCGGCCGGCGGTCAGGAGCCCCGCTACCACGGCGCTGGCGTCGTTTCCGAGGGTGATGATCCCAAGACGGTGCTCGACATGCTGTGCACCGCCTGCTGCGCCCGTTTCCGGGATACCGGGGGCAAGCTGTCGCTGGTCATCGCGCACAATGATCTTGCCGCAGCCGCGACCGAGGAGGGGCTTAACGATGACGACGTCGTCGGCGCCTTTACCTGGGATCCGGATGCAGCGCTGGAAGCCACGCCGAACGTCGTGCGGGGCAAGTATGTCGATGCGACGACGAACTCGCTCTATCAGCTGATCGACTATCCCGAGATCCGCCTGCCCAGCCTCGACGGGCAGGACCGCATCTTCCCGCTCGATTTGGGCGTGGTGGAAAGCCCGAGTCAGGCGCAGCGGATCGCCAAGCAGGTTTTGCAGCGCAAGCAGTATCCGCGCGAGTTCTCCGCGCCGTTCGACATCCGTGCGTGGAAGTACGGCGTTGGTGACGTCGTACCGTTCACGTTTGCGGCGCTGGGCTTCGATCGCGCGCTGTTCCGGATCAAGGATCAGGAGCTTGGTCAGGGCGGCGTCTGCAACATGACGCTGACCGTGGAGAATGCCGCAATCTACGCATGGGATGCAGATGACGCCGCGCCCGTCCGGCCGGCCGAGCCGATCGTCTATGATAGCCGCAATAACCCGCTGATCCTCGCGATCGACGAAGCGGCCATGACTGCGGACTGGCCTACGATCACCGGCGAGGGCAAGCCGGAGGACTATGCGGACGTCACCAAGGACCATCTGCCCGCTGCATGGGCCGAATTTACCGGTATCCCGGCGACGCAGGTCGTCAGTGACCTCCGGTCGGCGGTCGACACCATCGCGGCCGAGACCATGCGCAGCGCGACTTGGCGCGGCGAAAGCGACGATGTCATCTATATGCCCGATGGCCGTCCCGTCCGCGTCGCCGTCGAGGCGATCGGCGCGAACGTCGACGGCGTGCAGCAGTTCGTGGCCTTCCTCAAGGAAGTCGACACAAGCGCCAAAACGTCGAAGTTCCTGTTCTCTGCGCGATCGGATGGTTCGATCGTCGGCATCGAGGGCGTCGCTGGGGGCGGCTTCAATCAACTGAGCTTCGTTGCGTCCCGCTTCCTGTTCGTCGACGAGAATGGCGGCAATCCGATCAACGCCATGACGTACGAAGGCGGGGTGTGGAAGCTGAAGTCGATCGTCGTCGACACGCTGGAAGCCAACACCGTCAAAACCCGCAATATCGTCGGCGCCGCGGTTCAACAGACGCGGTTCGATCCGGTGACCAGCGACATTACTATTGCTCGCGGCACCATATCGACCGTCGCCTCCGTCACGTTCACCAAGGACGAGGCCGCGAGCATGGTGAAGGTCACGTTCTTCGGCATGTTCTGGAGCACGGACGATCTGCAGTTCAATTGCAGCGTGGTGGTCGACGGAAGCGTGTCTTACCCGGCCGGGCAGCAGGACAATATCTTCGACAACCGCGACAGTAATGCGAAGTCGACGATCACGCCCTTTGTCTATCTGACGGGCCTGACTGCTGGCCAGCACACGGTCTCGTTCAACGTCCAGAACGTCGAGGTCGATAATATCCCGCTGACCGTCAAGGCCGGCTCGACCCTCGAAGTCCTCGAACTCAAGCAAGGTGCCGTCTGATGGCTGATCCTGTCGATCAGGCGAGCTTCGCCGACCTCGTGCAGCGCTTCTCCGCGCTCGTCGACCAGTGGCGCGGAATCGTCAGTCGCGTGCTGTTGCAGTCGTTGACCGGTCCCGGGCCGTGGTCGCTGTCCGCGGCCGAGCATGGCGGCAAAACCCTGCTGGTCGGCAATGGCGCGACTGCGGCATCGATCACGCTGACGCTCCCGGCCGATGCACCTGCCGGCACGCTGTTCCTGCTCGATCAGGATGAGACGGCGCCGCTTCGCCTGGTGCCCGCTGCCGGCGCTACGCTTCAGCATCGCCTCAATCACAACGGCACCGCCGGAACGGCCGCCAGCATCATGGTCAAGTGCATTCGCAATGTTGACGGCGTGTCGGCCGCATGGCGCATGGCCGGTGACTCCGCGGTGGTCGGATGATGCTCGCCGTCCACGCCGGTTTCGCCGCGGCGCTGCTCGGCACGCTCGGTCCGCCATCGTCGCGGCCCGTGCTGCACATATCGCCGGGCGGTGCCGGTAACTGGTCGGGGGACAGCTGGCGGAACGCCGGGCCGCTGGCGAACCTCAACACGTTCATCAGCGCTGCGAGCGCGCGTAGCGGCGAAGTCTGGCTTCGCGCTGATGCCGGCACGTACACCCTGCCGACGAGCACCCAGACGCTTACACGGGGTGGTACCGTGGCGGCGCCGGTCAAGGTTCGCGGGGTCGACGTCAACGGGTTGCCGATGAAGGCGCGGTTCGTCGGTGCGCGAGCAAATCCACCGACGTTCACCGGGGGCGACAATACCGAGCAAATCTGGCTCAACGCGGGCGCGAGCAACCTGCGTTTCGAGCAGATGGATTTCCGCAACGCCGGCACCGTGTTTCGCCTGCGCCAGTCCAACACCAACCTCGCCTTCGAAGATATCACGGCGAACAACATCCGCCGCCTGATCCAGAACAACGGCACCGCGGCAAACATCGTCGGCTTCGGCATTCGCCGGTGCAATGTCCTTGGCTACAGCAAGCAAGCGGTCATCATCCGCTACGACAGCGCGCAGGGCGAGATCGAGGACTGCGAGTTTGACGCCGGCCCCAATCAGGACGGCGATCTGTGGTCGACGGGCATACAGCTTGACGACACGGCGCACGACATCACGTTGCGCCGCGTCAAGGCGAACAATAACATTCAGAACAACGGCACGTCCTATTGGAACGGTGACGGCTTCTCGTGCGAGCGCGGCAATTACCGGATCGTCTACGTAGATTGCTCTGCGAAGGGCAATTCTGACGGGGCGTTCGATCTGAAGGGGCAGGTTACGCTGATCCGCTGTCTGGCTGATGGCAACAAACGCGGGTTCCGCATGTGGGGCGATGCCCTGCTGATCGACTGTATCGCCCGTAACCCGGTGCGGATGGGCTCTGGCAGCGTGGGGCTGGTGTACGCCTACCAGCATAGCCGTGTGCGCGTTCAGGGCGGCAGCTATACAATCACGTCGGCACTTCCGACCGCGCCGTTCCATATCTTCGAGGCCGGCTTCATGGCGGTCGATCAGGCTGCGCAGGACGCCGTGGTAAAACCATCGAGCGTGAGGATGTTCGACACCGAGGGCAACGCCGACGCGCTGTATGCGACCTGGGATCACGCGGACGTCGTCGCGCCGACGATCGAGACCATCACATGGCGGGTGCCTGGCGTTGCCGCGCCCTATGTGGTCACGCCCAGCACCGCGGGGACGTCGATCGAGATCGCCGAAAACCAGTCGCAGAACCTTCTATTTACGCTGAGCGAGCCGGGCACGCTTAGCATAGCCGGACCTGACGTCGGGAAATTCTCGGTCTCGGGGCGCACCATCGTGATGCGGGCGCAGGACTATGATGTCGCAAACGGTCCGGGGGCTGACGGTAGCAAGACGCTGCGGATCACCATCACGGTGCGCGACGCGAATGACAACGCGTTGTCGATCTATCCTCTCGCGGTCACGATCACCGATGTTGACGACGACCCGATCAGCGTTGCCGAGATCTTCAACTATCCCGGCGCCGATGGATGCGTGTTCGATATCGGAAACCGGATCGGCCTATGGGCGGATCTAGCCATGACAGTGCCGGCGCAGGTCGGTGATCTGGTCGCGGCGGTGTCCGGCAAAGACGGTTTCGGGCGTCGTATGTGGCAGCCCGATCCGGAGCGGCAAGCAGTCCTGCGCTCGGATGGGTTGTACGCCTATCTCGACTTCGATGGCCTTTCGACCTTCTACAACCTGGGAGATCCGGGAGGCTTCCGCTTTCCGCAATTCACAGCCTTCGCCACCATTCGGCGTGCCGTAGAAGACAGCGACGGACCGAACATGGTCGTGTTCTTCGGCCGACGAAGCACCACGGCCGCCACAGCGTCCAATGGCACGTTCTGGATGGGCGTTCGAGGTGGTGTGTCCGTCACGTATCGGCTCACGGGGCCGGGCGGGACATCGGATGGTGTCGGCAGCACGCCGAACCGCACGCTGATGCTTTCGCTGCGCAGCACCGATGGTGAGTTCCGATCGAACGCCGTCCAGGTGATCGCGCCGGGTGGCGGAACTGCCGCTAATCCGTACGCGCTGCCGAACGAACAGCCGCTTGTCGGGGCGCGTTGGGATGGCACCGCATATCGCGGTTTCATCCGCATGCGCCTCTACGCCCTGGTGATTCCGAACCAAGCGTGCAGCGATCCGATCCGTTTCCGCATCGAGCGTCAGTTCGCCGCAAGCGGCGGTCAGCCTCTCTAACCGGCCAAGGAGCCTTACAATGAGCAATACCAGCTTCGCGGCCCAAGCGGTCGCGAATGGCCCCCGCACGATCGCGCAACCCAGCTTCGAAGGCATGGGGTGGCTCGTCGTCATCAACCTCGCCGTCATGACGATCGCGACCCTCGTCGGAATCATGGTAGTGGTGAAACTGGCTGGTGACGCGTGGAAGCATCGCCGCCTCGATACCTGGCTATCGCCGGCGTGGATCTATCGCGCGCTCGGTATCATATTCGCATGCGGCATCACGATCCGCTGCGGCGCCGAAGCGCTGACCCTCTGGGGCTATGACCCCCGCGACCCGGCAACATCCGGCATGTACGCGACGGTCAAACGGCTATTCGATCCCTTTGCAGTAGCGTTCGGATTGTCAGGCCTCGGGCTCTACATCTGCTCGGAACCGGGGATGATCGAGCAGCAGCGCAAAGAACCCTTTGCGATCAACATGTGGCTGGCGTGGCCGATGATCCGACGAATGCTCTGGCTTGGTGGGGGGACCTTTCTTGCTGCGGTCGGGGTGGTGTCGACGCGATGATCAGCACCGGGGGCATCTACAAAGGGGGCGCAACGATGGCGGCTATACTACCTGTCGCCGCGGCAGCGATGGCGCAGAAGGGCGCGACGATGTCCACGTCGCAGCCGATCGTACTCCACTTCCTTGGCTATCCGTTTGAGGTGGCAGGCATGATCGCCGCTGTGTTTGCCTGCGGCGCGGCGCGGTGGTGGATCGGTGCCGCTCAGGCGGTTCGAAAGGAGCACCGCTGGAGCCTTGATATTCCGGTATCGGGCATTGCCATCGCATTCTCGATCGCGATCGTGATCTCGCAGCGGCCCGAACCGCTCGGCGGGCTGCTCTACGGCGCCGGCTTCGGCATGCTCGGCGAGGGCATTTTCAAGATCGCGGAAAGCTACCTGAAGAAAGCCGGCACGGTGTTCGGGATCGATACCGACAAGCCGGAAGAATAACGGCCCGCCCAACCGGGAGGGGTTCACGACGGGCCGACCGGACCACTTGGAGGTAATTCCGGCGCGGGATCAACGGTCGACCTGCCCGATAGCTTCACATCGAAGGAAAAAACCATGACGACGGCATCAGAGCCGGCGTGGCTTCGCCATGCCCGGACGCTTCTTGGCACCCGCGAGGCACCGGGGGCAGCGAATAACCCGACCATCATGGGCTGGGCGAAGAGGCTCGGCACAAAGGTGCTGGGCATGCTTTACAACGCCGACAGCGTGCCATGGTGCGGGCTGTTCGTCGCCCACTGCCTTGCCGAGGATAACATCTCGGCCGCGCCGATCGCGGTGCGTGCGAAGGCATGGGCGACGTGGGGCGCGAACATTGCGGCCGATCGCATCGCGCCCGGTGCGGTGCTCGTCTTCGATCGCACGGGCGGCGGTCACGTCGGCTTCTATGTCGGCGAAGACAAGACGGACTACCACGTCCTGGGCGGCAATCAGGGCGACCGGGTCAGCATCATGCGGCTCGATAAGTCGCGGTGTATCGCACGGCGCTGGCCGCTCGGACGCGCCGTCATCGGGAAGCCCCGCCTGATGACCTCGACCGCGGGCGTCCCCTCATCTTCGAACGAAGCATGACCTGGGCGGGGGGCTTCGCCCTGCTGCGACGCTTCTGGTGGGCGGTGCCGATGATCGGCCTGCTGATCGCGCTGCACTTCACTCGCGAGACGCTCGCCGATCGCACGGCAACATTGAAGTCAGAACGGGCGGCATGGACGGCCGAGATCGCGAAAGCCGAGCAGCTGCGCGCTGCTGCGGAAAAGCGGTTCGCCGTCCAGCAAACCACGGCGCTGACGACCTTCGCCGACCGCCTCGCGAATCGCGAACCCATCATTCTTCGATCCACTGACACCGTGAGGACCTATGCGCAAACTGATGCTGGCCGTGCTGCCTGTCTGCCTGCTGACCGCGTGCGCGGGATCGACGCGCTCGACGCTGAACTATTCGCCGGTGATCCCGTCAGTGCCAGCGGAGGCGGCGAAGCCATGCACGGCAACGCCGGTACGCCGGCAGCCGGACGGTAGCTCCAACAGCGCGGACGCGGAGGGCTCGCTCCGCGATGCCCGCGCCGATCTTGCGCTCTGCGACGTGCGTCGCGGCCTCGCGGTCGACGCTTGGCCTCACTGAAATCGACAACGCAACCACAAAGGAAGCCTTATGGTTCGATCACGCTATCCCCGCGTCTTCGGTTCGCCTGCTGCCAAAGCACAGTCGCGCGCTGCGCAGGCAGCGGCATTCTCAATTCCCGCAGAAGCCGCACCTGCTCAATCTAACTTTACTTCTACACCGAAGGACAATTGATGGCCCGCTCACGATACCCCCGCGTCTTCGGCTCTGCTGGAGCGAAGGCTCAATCCCGCGGTGTTTTTGTTGCCACTGGCGGCGTCACTCCACCGCCTATTCCGACGCTTACCCTTTCGGTGCCCGCGCCCTCGATCGCATCGAACGCCGTGGCAGGCGCGCTGGTGTCGAACATCAGCAACGTCCCGACAGGTGCTACGCCGACCGTCACCCCGAACGACGGCCGCCTAGTCATCGCCGGCGACGCCTCGGCAGGCTGGAAGGTCGTGGTCGGTATGTCGGCGCTGTCGGCAGGCACGGTCAACTTCTCGGTCGCGGCGACCGGTGCGACGGGGGCAAGCGGTGTGCTGACTGTCACGTCGGCGATAGTGCCGCTATCGACGCAGACGGGGTCTGGTACGGCTCTCGTTCCCGTACAGGGTCGCGACTTGACCTTGGTGTCTGGTAATCTGCCGGCAGGGCGTCGCATCCAAGGTGAGGCGGTTCGCGGCAATCGCACGGCCAGCGGGGTCTATAATTACACCCTCCGCAGCACGGCAATTACTGGGGAGACGACGGACACGAGCTACACGGAAACTGTCGCATGGGCTCCGCTAATTTTCGACGGGCTGGTCCCTATTTTCGATTGGGACAAGGTAAACGACAAAGTTTTCTATAAGGGCGTGACCTATCAAAGCCTTGCCGAGTTCAAGGCCGCGCTCCCCGCATTGGGTGATAGCTGGACGGACTCGGGCGCTGGCGGCTTTCTAGAAAGTTCGACCGATCTTGTCGGCAGCGAATACAACATCCGCGTTCATGGCATTACGCCCCCAACAGCAGTTGAGGAAACGCTTGTCGTTCTAGATAACGCAGCCGTGGCTAATCAAAACACGTCGCTGCGAATAGGCTCCACGGGTTTTGCGTTAGGTCGCAATTTCTCGGGATCGACCGTAACTACTGTTCAAACCGCGGCGACCGTTGGTGTTAATACCGAATTTGCAGCGTCAGCCGCTTATAAGGCGAGCGGTTTCAATGTTGCTATTAGCGGTAGTGATCCGCGCTTTACCAACACAGGAAATCTCGCCAGCGGTAAGCGGCGATTTGCGGTCGGGACGAGCAACACGCTTACCGCCACCATCTCCCGTGCCACGCTGTATCCTTCCGTCCTGAACGGGGGGAAACAAAGCGCAATGAGCATCACCGACTTTAACGGTCGAACGATGCGCAACGCGGGTACCGGCTACCTCGGCAATTATGCGGTTCGCAGCGGAGACTACAGCTACATCGGCGGCAACTATAAGAGCGGTCCGTGGGTAGCGCGCATCCGGAACGACACTGGCCAAATCACGTCGTATTTCCGCCTTGCGACGAACTACAGTCAGTACGACGATCACAATAATCCGGCGCTCCTGATTACCGCGACCGGGGCGCTTTTGATCATGTACACTGGTCACAGCGTTGACTCGGCGGTCCGCTTCCGGCGGTCCACGTTGCCCGATTTTGCGTTCTCGGCGGAAGTCGCGGTCACAACGGCGGCTATCGGTACGGCGGCATATTCCCAGCTTCGGACGCATGCCTCTACCGGTCATATTTACGCGTTCTCGCGCATCAGCGATACGGCATGGGGTTTCTTGAAGTCGACCGATGACGGCGTAACTTGGTCCGCGCCGCGCACGCTTGTTCGACGGTCGGGCAGCGTGAAGCTTTACGGCCGGTTTGGCTGGAGCGGTACGGACACGCTCTTCATGAACTTCGGCGGGCGTGTGTTCGAGTGGAACGTCGTCACCGGGGATATCACCGACGGTTCCGGCGCGGTCACGTTTAACACCACGACCAACACCGACGTGACGGCCGGGGCAAGCTGGGACGCAGCCCCCGTGTTCGATGCCTTCAATCAGGTGCAAGACATCAACGAGACGGCGACGGTGATGATTCTCGCACGGCAGGATGCCGCCCACGCCTTCACGTACAAATACTACAGCTACAAAGGCAGTGGCGGGCGTCTCAATTTCGCCAATTGGAACACGTCGGAATTGCCTCTCGACCCGAACAATCGCGGCTTCAGTTCCGGGTTGGACTTCGACGGCTCGGCAATGGTTAGCGGGGAAGCCGGTCTCGCTTTTCCACGCGTCTATACCGCTGCGCGCTATCCAGACGGTAAGGCTCGGACATTGCAGTTCGATGCCACCAACGCGGAGGGCACGAGCTGGAACCTCACGCGGATCATCGGCTCGGCGTCTGACGCTAACAATTTCGCCGTGTTCCGACCCAAGTCACCAGCGAACGCTGATCCAAACTTTGCCGTCTATTGGCAGGAAGGGACCTACGTCGACTTCGATAACTGGGATCTGAAGATTTATTGGTGAGTTACTACGCAGATGAACAGGTGGCGCTACTGTCGCGCCACCTGTCCTACACGGCTTCACCGGCTCTTATCGGCAAACTAGACCATCGAGGCGGCATGTAGAGCCACCATAGCCTCGCACGCGTCACATGATAAAATACAAGTGCCAAGGGCGGAGAAACCGCAAATACGACGATGGGCAACAGCGTTAGCATTACGCCCGACATAGGCAGGACAGCCATCGCAGTATAATACAGAGCAGTGATCAGCGGCGCTTGCAGCAGGTAAATCGGCAACGTCCGTTCACCCACCCAGGATAAGAGACCGCCAATGCTGGGAGCGGCACGCAAGATAATTGCTAGAGCGTTCCCAACGGCAAAAACACCAACAAAAGCGGCCGTCATTTTGACCAGGCCTCCGAAGCCGTTGCCGTCCAGATAATGCGATGTGAAGGTGAGCACGGTGTAAGCGCCGACGAGACAGCACGTCGATTTATATTTGCCGGCTACCAACGCCGTAGCGGTCGAACGGAATCGAGCAGCGCCGATGAAGAAGACAAAATACTTCAGGCTGTTCGTGATCGGAAGCGGCAATGCCTCCGACGACATCTGTGTGGTTTCGCCTAATACGAAACCCAGACCAGCGGCGGCTAGCGCCCCTATAAGTACAATCCTCGGATGCCGAACCCCGACCCAGGCAATCAGGTAAAAAAGGCCAAGGCACCACAAGAACCACAGTTCGTTTTCGGGCACGATAAGATTCTCGAAGTACGACTCAATGGTCGGGAAAACGGTCGGATGTCGGGGATGCGGCACAGCTGCAAAGAAGAGGCAGGAAAGTCCAGCCCACAGCGTAAATACCCACGCATACAAACTTAGCCTCCGATTCCAGAGCGAGCGCCAGCTTTCGGAAAGAACGGATCCCGCGGTCAGACCGGCTGCCGCGAAAAAGAGAGGCATGCGGATAGGCGTGAGAAGCTCACTAACGCCTTGCATGGCATCGACGTGGAACCCGAGCGCCTTACCAAATTGGGATACGTGATAGAACGTGACGAGGATTATCGATGTGCCCTTGGCAGCGTCGATCCAGCCAATGCGCCGTTTCGAGCCAGCAGGTTGAAGAGTTTCCGACTTAGTCATTGAAATGGCGCGCCCCCTGTTTTCCCTCGCCCGGTCATAATGAGTGCTGACGATAATACGATCAGCTCTTGGCTCGGCTTGGCCCGCTTTGACACAACTTCGCGTCAGCATCATTCGAAAGGAACTGCAATGCTTCGTTACCTTGCGGCCATTGGGGCTCTTGTGGCCTGTGCCGGTACTGCACAAACGATCGTCACCTCTCCGGTTCGCTTGTCAGACAACAGCCCAGCGACGCCGGGGATCATCATCGCCAACGCGAAGACCACGCCTTCAGTTAAGAAAGGGGCGACGGTCTTCGAGTGCGAGGGTGGTCCGCCCTGGCGCTACAGCGTGGCGGTGCCTTGTCCCGCGCCGGCCGCGCCGATCGTCACGGCCATTGCCGCAGCACGCATCACGACCGCAGCCAAGGACTATGGCAGCAGCGGCGCGTGCCTCTATCCCCGCCCCGGGGTCACGGGCGACTTCTGGGCAAGCCGAGCCCTGGATTGCGTGTTGTTCCGCGTCGAGAAGCCGGACGTCTGGGACCAGTCGCCCCGTACGGTGCAGGATTTCCGCATCGACGCGTCGCGCGAGGGCATCACGACGCAGCCCCGATCGAGCAAGACCAGCGCCTATACGCCGATCAACAACGTGACGCTGCAACGGTTCGCGATCACCTCCCGCAAGCGCGGCATCTTCATCCGCAACGGGTCGTCGAACTGGGTCGTCCAAGACTTCCGCATCACGGGGTCGGGGGTCAACACGTCGCCCGGCGACATCCCAGGCGGTATTGTGATGGACGGCGCGTACAACATCACGATCCGGCGAGGCGAGATCAGCGGGTTCAAGACGGAACTGGCCGATCCCAAGAAGTATGCGAACGCCGACTGCATCGCAGCGGAGCGCGGCGACAGCTTCACGGCAATTGACCTCTATCTCCACGACTGCACCGATGGAGGTATCGACACGAAGGCGATGACCACGCTGGATCGCATCCGTGTCGCGAACATCGGGCACTACAGCTACCGGTTCTGGGCCAAGGTCACGGCCGGCACGCTGACGTCCGAGAACCCCGGCTATGCCCACGTCCAGCTGGGCGCGGCAACCGCGGACGTACACATCGCCAAGCTGATCGCGATCGGGGGCAGCAACCTGATCAAGGTAGACAAGGCCGGGGGCAAGCTGACGATCGACGCATGCGACTTGGACCGGTTTACAGGAAAGACGCTGGTCGCCGGAGCCAAGGCGACCGTGATGCTGGGTAAGGGCTGCGTCCTCCCCCGCTGACCGCGGTTCAGCGCATCAACAGGGCCTCATCATCTGGGCGGTAGGGCGGGTCTCGCTCTCCCGTCCAGTGCCCGCTACCTCCCCCGATCGCGTTGCGCTCCATAGGGCCGGGGCGAACGGACTGGGGCCGCTGCCCGCATTCTCCGCAGCGGAAGTGCTGATGCATGCGGATAACGACGAGGGCGCCGTCGAACCGGTCGACGTTGACCTCACTCTCTCGGCCGCAACGGCAATGCACTGACAGGGTCCGGATCCCGATCGCGCGCATGTTCGCCAAGGTCATGGGGGCGGGGTCGGTCATACGCTCTTACAACAGGATGCGATCGATTCGGCTAGGCAGTCCGATAACGCACGATTCCTGTTCCCGGCACAGACCCGTATTGATCAACGGTTTCCCGGAAAGTCCCGACGAGCAACCATGCGATAAATATCGCCGGACACCATTGCCGGTTTTAACGCCGCTGCAAGACTGACGTGCTGAGGCAGGGTTCTCGGCATATCGTTATCAAGCCACCTTTGAATGCTAGCTCCAAGCGCGTCAGCAAACGCCCCCATCGATTGCACGAGGGGCTTCAATGGAAGAGCGATCCCGAACGCCTGTAAAACGATATTGTCGATCGGAACTTTGAACTCTTTGTATTGAATTGGCTCCCCATCGAATTGTGTGTCTCGTTCCAATGCAGTGTTTACAAGCACGATCGCGTGGTATTCTAGACAATGAGACTCTGAAATCACCTTGCCTCGTTCTAGAGGGACCGTCGCATTTACAATCTTCGTGAACGACAGGGCACCAAGGATTGGTGGCATTGCCTCGCTCTTTTTTCGGTAATCCGCTACCCTTTGTGGGATATGCCTCATCCAGTTTCGCGCTTTTTTCACGTCTGCGGCCACTTTCAAAAATGGCCCTTTTTCTCTTATTAAGATTGCATCGGATTCTGACTCTATAAGATGCCGGAGAAGGTCGGCCTGATCTATAATACTCCACGCCAACATCATCGAGTGGTTGATCTTTTGTATGTCAGGTTTGGCATCCTGTTCGGCCTCCCCAAAACCTTCAAGATGGATCATCAGAGCGGAAAGCGCACACTCAGCCATTTCAACCATGGCCTGAACTACCCCGTATTTCAGGCGCTGGTCGGCATCTATCACGCACGGTAGCTGGCGTAGTAAGTCTCGTGACAATAGCTCTCTCCTTACCCCGATCTTATCATACGGAGCGCGAAGAAAGGTTAGCCATTCAGCGTGGGACGCCGCAGAACGCCGTCGCCATTCCGGCCAAGGTTAGACAACCTATGCCATTGAGTTTGCACAATTGTTGAAAGCCCTCCGGGCGCGTCATTCCCAGAGGTTGAACGCCCATGTTCGTGCTTTGACACGGAAAACGCCTTCCCGGCGCAGACCCGCATTCGGGTGCGCTAACCGAAATTCAAGAACACCCTCGCCGGCCGTAAGGCCGAGCGGGGGTGCCGTGCGTCAACACGGCAACCGACGGACCTGAGATCCGTCACGAGCGGCTGGCCTAGCCGCAACGCCCCGCACCTGTGCACCAGGCGGGGCTCCTGTGAGACATGAAACCCATGGAGTCGAATCTTACCTCAGTGCGTCCGGTATCCCCGGCCGCGCCATACATCGGTGGCAAACGCAATCTAGCCACCCGCATCTGCTCGATGATCGATGCGGTTCCGCATGACATCTATGTCGAGCCATTCGTTGGAATGGGAGGCGTGTTCCTGCGTCGGTCTCTCCGTCCCAGCGTCGAGGTCATCAACGATCTGTCTGGTGACGTTGCGACGCTCTACCGGGTCCTTCAGGAACATTACCCCTACTTCGTCGACATGCTGCGGTGGCGGATATCAAGCCGGTCGGAGTTCGAACGGCTTTTAGCTATCCCGGCCGGCCGCCTGACCGACCTTCAGCGGGCCGCACGCTTCCTCTACCTTCAGCGCCTTGCGTTCGGCGGGAAGGTTGCTGGTCGGTCGTTCGGCGTGAGCAAGGCTACACCGGGACGCTTCGACATCACGAAGCTGGAGCCAATGCTGGCAGACATTAATGAGCGCCTAGCGGGTGTCGTCGTTGAGCAGCTGCCTTACGCGGAAGTGATCCGCCTCTACGACAGTGAGAGCACACTGTTCTATCTTGATCCGCCATATTGGGGCTCCGAAAAGGACTACGGCCGAGATGCCTTCGAGCGTGCCGACTTTGAGCGCCTCGCGGACATGCTGGCCGGTATCGCGGGAAGCTTCATTCTCTCGATCAACGATACGGAAGGCGCTCGTGACGTGTTCGCGCGGTTTGATATTGAGACCGTCGAAACGACCTGGACGATCGGGACTAACTCGGAGGCGGGGAGCAAACGCGTGACGGAGTTGATAGTCAGCGCCGGCCGTCCACCTTCCGCGCAGGCTACCTTCCTCTAAAAACACCGCAGAATGGCACCCGCCGCAGGTTAGACACCTGCGGCGGGACGCCGCAGAACACCGTCGTCGATCCAGCGCAGGTTAGACAGCGTATGGCTTTGATATTCCACTATTGTTTAAGGCCCGGTCGGACGCACACGGTTCGTGCTGTGACACGGAAAACAGCAAGCTAGCCAGTCTGATAACGTACGATTCCTACTCCCTGCGAAGACCCGTCTTTACGACGGGCGAGGCTGCACGGTTTTCCCCCGATTCATAGGCGCCTTTTCGACCGGCGGGCTGATCTTCGAATTAATCAACTTTGCCGTCGTGAGGACAACCTTGTAGCTGATAAGGGACTCGACGCCCAAAAAGAGCAAAACGGTGACGATCGAGCCGACGATCTGTGACCGTCGTGTTCCACCTTCCGAAACAGCACCTCTACAATATTCGTAAACTGGCAGCACCAGATATGCCGACGCCGCGGCAGACAGAAATCCCACCGCGATCTCCGCAAATTCGGGATATACCGTTCCAAAAATCGACGCGATCAGAGCCGTAATGCCAATCATTTCGATGAAGCGGAATATGCGTTCGATCAAACTTCCCATAGCTGATGCTACCGTACGCCTCTCTAAAGTACAGCGCTTCCCCGATGCTGGCCGCGGGTGGGCCATCGCTAGTTGCGGTAACGCACAATCTGCCTCTGCGAATTCGTCCGCATAATGCCCCGAGACGAGCCGCGCGCCGCGTTTGACGAGCGGCAGGATCGGCAGTTGCACGACGGCGTACCGGTCGATCAGCGAATCGAACACGCGCAGTTCGAGCG
>Ga0265797_10003264_pt1 | contig 26192 bp, 16 predicted proteins | sample P2T30metagenome_FD_192433 | JGI IMG/M metagenome (GOLD analysis project Ga0265797, IMG submission 192433) | Plant litter microbial communities from East Loma Ridge, Irvine, California - P2 T30 | ecosystem: Environmental > Terrestrial > Plant litter > Unclassified | place: USA: California... | reverse complement strand
GCACCGCGGGACTGCCATCCGACCGTCAGCCTTCAAACTGTCGTCCCGCCATACAAGGAACCTCATTGCCGCTTTGTCGTCGTTCAGTCCTTTATCCCCCTCCTCGCCCTTTGACTGATTCCTCACGTCTTCGACATACTCGGAATTGACGCAACCCAGGGTATCAGTCGGCCTCACCGCAGCTGCTGACCTTTTCCCGTGCCGCGACCGCCCTTCCATGCTCCCATCGTAGCTTTCCGGCTACCGTGCCGCCCACGCCCGCCGTATCACCTTATCCCAATCATGCCTCAAGACGCCCTAAACAGCTTCCACTCTCTCCTTGAGCAAGTACCCGGCTGGATCACTGGTCTGCAGAACATTCTCGACAATGCGACACGACAACAGAATGAACTCTTGTTCGTCAACGAACCGGCCGACTCCGACGAGACGCTTGTGCGGAAGGCGTCGAAATCCTCGTCGCTAAAGTCAAAGCGATCGAGAGGGGGGAAATCAGTGGAACCATCTGCTGTCAACGATACAACGCGATTGCACACACCCGAACGGCCCATACCCACTCTACTTCGGCCTCAGCTCGCACACATGACTGAGTCAGACGCGTTGAGACTGTCACAGCGGAAGCGCAAGACCTTCTCGGCCTGCTCGGGAGACATGTCTGGTCCTTGCAAGTACCGTTCACGGGCCCTGGTGGTCGTTTACTATGACGGCGACATACAGCAGCGCTTGACGGACATTGTACAGGGACTCTCTGCCTGTCGCAACGACATCCGGCGTTCCAAAATGAGCGCCAAGGTCGATATGCTTTCTCGGAGCGGGTCTTCGAGCAGCGGAAGCGGCAATGATGGCAGTGCAGGTGAGGAGACTGCTCCGAAGAGTATTGGCAGTTTCACGTACAAAACAACGCGGTTGCGGCTGCAAGAGTTGAGTCCCATGGGCAAGCCAGACGGGTGCGAGTCACTCGACAAGGTGGACGGCCTATTGGAAAGGTCCCAGAACCTGTGTGAGCACGCGGCACATCAGGTGTTGCGTGACGGCGACTGCGTTTCAGAGGTCTCGAAAGTCAAGAATCTTTTAGAGGAGGCAAAGTCATCTGCTGAGCTTGAACTTCCAAACCTAGAGAAGCTGGCTGCTCAAGCAGAAGAGCGTCGAGCCCGTACAGAAGAGCGGCAGCGCTTGGATAGATCCAGGCAGCCACCACCACCGCCTGCCGACAGTGAGAAGATCGAGCTGCTCAGCCGCCCACCTTCCAACGACCCTCTCGAAGTAGATGAGATCGAGGTCGACGATGAAGATGACGACAGCGATACGGAGTTCGAGATGGCTGCCCTGAGGCTGAAGCTGCCACCGAATTCGACAAAGTATTCCATGCAAAGTGCGCGGCTAACGGCCTACTGATGTAAAAAAAAAAAAAGAGGTCGAGTTTGTTGTAGATGGATTTGTTTGTACATGCGTTTGAGCGGACGTTTTTTATTTCGGGTTTGGCAGGGAGTTTTTTCGATTATGGGACACAGTCAGTCGCTCACGTCCTCAGCGAAACAAGATACCAGAGGCAATGTTGATGTTTCGAATTTTGGCATTTGTCTATTCGCATTTGATTCACCTACATCATCTAGAGGTAACGGCCTATGAGGTCACGTTCACCGGCCTTTCTCATTTCACCTCCTCACTCACTTGCCTTGCCTCTTCATCACTGTCAAGCAGCACCGGTGGCGATACACTTAGATGAACTCTCGTCGGGTCATTTTCGCGGAAGCACTTACTGGCCGCCATTGAAGGGCATATCCTGCACGCTTTGCAGTGGCAGGTGCGCGAATACATAAAGATGGCCTAGGTGGTTGCGCTACTAAAAAGGAGTACGAGGCAGATTCACATGTGTTGAAGTTTTAGGCTCCAGCGTCGCGCCTGCTTCACTGCCAGTGAAGGCATGTTCCTTCCTTACCACGGACGGACGGGATTTAAACAGCGTCACCACACTTCTGGCCCACCTGCATCGATCCCACCCGTCTTTCATTCTTGGGCGAATGATCCACAGTCATTGCAGCCGAAATTCATTCACTCCGACGAAAACATGACCAATAAGAAGCCGGGAAACAAGTCGCTAGGCGACACCAACGTGGCTCGCCACTTGGAGGAGGCTAAGGCACGTGTATGCTCATCGCCTCTGGATTAACGGATCTAACGATCACAGCAGCAGTCCGCTTCTCGCACACCTCGAAGATCTACTACCAAAAGTCCCACTCGAATCCAGCCCGTGGCGGATAGCCAATCCGAAGATGAAGTCGTCACCAAAGCACCGCGTCACCGTGGCCCTTTACGTGGCCTCGACACGAGCAACATGCTTGCACCGCCCGACCGTCGCCACTCTCATAGTGCCAGCGAAGATGGACGGCAAATCACACCTGCAGTCACACCGCAGCACGAGACCCGGGCCTCTAGGCACGGGAAGACATCAGTAAACTACAGCGCCAAATGGCACCCAATGGATGAAGTGACACGACCGAAGCGCCCACGTGCTCTTGCAGGCGGTTCTGCCTCCCGCCAAACGACCGAAGTCAGCGACGACAGTGAGCCAGAGTCGTTCTTTGGTGGAGCGACCGAAGACGACGACGATGACGATGATGACGATGATGAGATGCCCGACGCACCCTTCGAGAGAGAGCCGGATGCAGGAGCAACACGTCGCTCTGGTCGCACAGAAGCCATGAAGCCTGTGAACTACAGCAGAGCCCATCATCCGCAGGATCATTTGCTGCCGTTCCACCGAAACCGCGCGAAGCGTCAGAGAAGGAGCACATCTTCGACAAAGCCACAGAAGACCAAGGCATCTAGTGAGCCTGATGTAACCTCGAGCCAAACGCCGGTCGACGATGACAATGATGGCGGTGACAAGAGTGAGGATGATTGCGTAGAGGTGCGAGCTGCAAGCGCAGGTCGTGCTACAACCACAGCTTCATCGCCGAGAGAACAACTGGGGGGCGAAAGCGGACGGGAGAAGCGCACAATTCTTACCGCCGCCGCTGATCACATGGATCACTTACGAAACCCAGTGCGGAGCTTGCTGCGCGGCGAATCTTCGATAAATGCTGCCGACGCGCTCATCCGAGGACTACTGCATGTTGACACCCCCGGACATGACGGCTTAAACTCCAGTCAAGCTGTCAATCAAAATCTGTCCGACGAAGACGTCGACAATCAAAGCACCGGCGCGCTGATTCTGGGTGTATCCGCAAGACTTGCAAGCGTCGAAGATCCGCCTCCCGCCTGCTCTGACAAGGTGGCTGGAGAAGATGCTCAAGAATCACCGATCACTGGCCATCGCAGTGCTCTGGGCGCATCGATTCAAACTACAGCTACGAAAATGTTGCCAACACCGAGTTCTGCTATGGACAAATCGGGCACTCAGATTGGTCCTTGGGGTCTCGCTATTATCCGGCCTTACTCGACACCCCAAGTTGAGTCCTCGGTCAAGTCCCAGCCCTTACCGACAACGCAACAGTCCAGAGACGCTGAATTCCCAGAGCTTACTGACCCGTCGAGCAAAGGTATATGCGAGGTTGAGCCTGTGGAGAGCCAGGAACAAACCGACGCTCCAACCAGTCAGGATGTCTTAAGTCGAACTGAAGGGCATGTGAGTCCAGAGCGCGGGTCTCATCACTCTGTGGTCCGCACCGAACAGATCACGCAAGGGCTCTCAGACTCGTCTACATGTGCTGTCGCTACTTCGCATTATCCCAGTGGTCGTGTGACTGCTATTAGCCTTGCTTCAAGGCAGGCGAGTCGAGAGACTCAGCCAGAAGAGCTTCTGCACGGCGAGTCCTATTTTCTTGCCGCAATCTCCTCAAGTCAAAGTCCGTCGAGAAGGGCTCCAGAAGATGGTCCACTGTACACATGCAATGCCGCATCGCCAAAGCTGCCAAAATCTGGTCAGAAACAGGCTGAAGCCAACGTTCCCGGCCTGCAGCCGTTTCCAGGTGGACAACCGCTCGTCGCACCCAGCAAAGGCTTACCAAAACTACTCATCGATGATCCCCAGGAAGCCATCAAATCCAAAGAGGGCGATAATCCCGGGTCGGTCGGCGGTGCAAACAGGATTCAGTCATCCCCTAGATCTACTGTACCTGCGGAGGCACAGAAGGGTTCGGTCTCGTCGTCTTGGACCCAGTCCGAAGATGCTTTGCTTCTGGCCATGAGTGGTGCGTGATGAGAAGTCATAGGTGGATCGTAGTAGGACAAAGTGTACACTTAAGGGTTTAGGGAGACGATGTATAGAAATGTTGTGGCTCTAGCTTCACTTCAATTAAGATCCCGACGGAGTATGACGAAAGAACACAACGTAGACATGCATTGAGCTACGAAAGCGCCATGAATGACCCCTCCCCTCATATGATACAGTACATACCCAAAGCGGATTCGAAGCCCACCTCTCACGACTATGTACCGCCATCACCAGTCGTGTTTGGTGTGGCTCTAACCCCAACCCTAACCCGAAAGCACAGTACTCTTCCCTGCAGTACCAGCGCCACTCGATGTACCCGATATGTGTAGTCGACAACCATCGTAGCACTTGCAGATGCATGTATTCGAAACGGTGGAATCGGAGTAACTGAATTGAGCAATCCGAGGATGTTGTCCACGTTACAGCCATGTGTACGCCTGTCAACAAACGTCTCAATTGACCCTCACTGCTGGAGGACCTGGCACAATACATTGCTGCGGGTCTCGGATACTGGGGTTCCACGATAAGGCATCCATGAACGTTTGAGTAGGACCAAAGAGGCGGTGTGATGTGAAGGGTTTGATTTGATGATTTGTAGAGAGAATCGATCGCAATCGATGAACGCAATTTTTGATAGACAATGAATGGTATGTACCCTCGTTAATAGAGCCGCTCCGTCATGTAGTATCGGGGACAACTAAATCGGTGAGGTTCCGCTGTTGCATCAACTATAGACGGCACCTCCATTGAAAGGGGAGTAGTCGTATATGCTCGTGATGCGTTGGTGGTGTGTACTTCACGAGGAAAGAACAGAGAAAGAGACCGGAAACACCATGGAGATAGAACGAGACTTACCACCTTGCGCGCGAACATGTGCGGTGCCCTGCTTTCCACGTACGTGTGAATGTGCAGTGAGCTAATGTGACCGACAAAGAAGTGAAACTGAGTTCATACTTTCGTGTCATTACTCATATCGCCCACCCGGCGGCCTTCTTCTTCGACTTGACTTTCTGGGCAACGACGTCGGGGTCGTGTGAGAGCTCAAGTGGCATCATCCCGAAGCCCGCCGAAGGACTGGCGTCGTGGATCTTTGCAACCGAATCTTCGTCCACTGTCAGTGAGCCAAGCTCTTCGGCAAGCTTTGGATCGTCGACCTGAGGATCTTGCGGCACCGAGCCATCCTCATCGGCCAACGCTTCTGCACCGTCGAACTCTTCGGTTGTACCGTCCTCAGCTTGGAAGTCGTCCTGCTCGAGGAAGTCATCTCCCTCGGCTGTTTGCGTCTCGTCTGCGTCTCCGCCAGTGGCTTCGACGTATTTCGCAAGCTGTTTCGCCATCTTTCTGCTGAACCCAGTGGCCTCAACCTCAATGTCGAGTCGCTTCTCTGGTACAATAGTCTTGATTGCATCAGCGAAGAAAGGTCCAGGCTCGTCTGATGTGTACTTGAACTTCCTGCCGAAGTAGCGCTTGATGCACTCCACGTCACGATCAAAGTAGTACTCAGCGTTTGTATGGTCGGTAGACAGTGTTTGTGGGAAGTCAATCAAGATTGGGGTCATGATGATGTTCTCCGGTGGTGTGTCGTCGTCGACAGGGGTGCCGTCAGTGGTCGACTCTTTGAGCAAGATGTTGAACTCGTTGTAATCGCCATGAATGAGGCCACGCGAGGCCAACTGTACGATCATCGCCATGAGCTCGGCGTAGAGTTTGCCAGGATCAGGGACACTGTCGACCATGCGCATGGGGAATGCATCGATGAACTCCATGACGATTGTGTGCCTGCTCCATGCCACTGGCTCGGGAACTGGGAAACCTTCTCTGTGCAGGACCTTCATAAAAGCATGCTCTTTTTGAGCTGCAAGCGTACTCAAATACATCCAACTTCCGGCGTTACGGCCACGGAGGTAATCGCGGTTCGCCTTGACGGTACGGAAGGAAATGCGACCTAACCTATGGAGCTTGAGAACCAGCTGGCGGTCGGATTGTGCGGCGCAGACGTAGATGTCAGACTCTTTACCAACACCAATCTGGTTGCCGAGACTGTAGATCGCATCGCTTTTCCTGTGGGTGTTCATAGCAAGATAGTCGAGACCGCCGTAGGTGAGACGATAGCCATCGTATCGGGCGTTCTTGACCTTTGCGATCAAGCCATCCTTGGCGAGGGTCGAGATGTTTCTATGAACAGCACCCCCACCACGTTGGCTTGAGAGCTGCTGGATGAGCGGTGTAGGGACGACTTCATGGTTCTTGCTGCCTTGCTCGACCTGTTCAACACTTTAGCTTGTGTCAGTCAAAAAGTACGTGAGAACCACCAAGGTGCTGGGAACATACTGCGGCGAGGACCCTCCAATCGTCGGCGGTCAGGTAGCGCAGTGCGCGCGTGTCGAGCTTCATTGGTATGTACGCTCTGAAGATCGACGTCAGGACAATGCGTCGGGTTAGTTCAGTGGAGGAGAGAGAAAGGTCGAGGCGTTCATAGTTGCAGAGGAAATTGTTGCGGCGTGAATCTATCTTTCTCCAGTCGCATGACTCGCACCGTGCTTGGCGCGACAGCGTTGACGAGGGCAGGAGCTCGGTGACGGACTTGACGGCGGCGAAACGCGCATCCGATTCCATCATCTTCGCCCTTCAACAAGAACGACACCACTCTTATCCGCAAACGTCAACTTGGCCAATCCCATCGAGGCGCATCTCTCACTTACAAAAACACAACAACAATAAGCTACCGCCTCCAAGTGGCCCGAAACTAGTCTGCCAATCGACCAAACACCGTTTCAAGAGCATCATGGCGCAGGAGGACGAGAAGAAGACGCCCGTCCAGGAGAAGGGCAAGGGCAAAGTCGACGATGCAAAGAAGGCAAACGGCGGCGAGAAGGGCGATAAGGCCGACGGCAAAGATGGCAAGAAGGCGGATGACCTCGATCTGGCCACCGAGGAGCTCAGTGAGGAGGACCAAAAGCTCAAGGACGAGCTGGACATGCTGGCCGAGAGGTTAACAGAGGGCGATAAATCGCTGTACAAGCCCGCGTTAGAAGCCATCAAAGAGAGCATCAAGACCAGCACAAGCTCGATGACGGCTGTACCCAAACCGCTGAAGTTCCTCCGACCACACTACGAGAAGCTGTGTGAGGCATACGACAGATGGCCTGCGGGAGACGACAAGCTCTCGTTGGCAGACACGCTCTCGGTGCTGGGAATGACATACTCCGACGAGGACCGCTTGGACACACTGAAGTACCGCCTGCAGGCGCCCAACAAAGACATTGGCTCTTGGGGCCACGAGTACATGCGCCACCTGGCTCTAGAGATCGGCTCGGAATATCAGAACCGCATGGAGAAGGATGCAGAGACTGATGATATCAACGAGCTTACTAGGACGCTCGTGCCGTTCTTCCTGTCACACAACGCTGAAGCCGACGCTGTTGACATTCTCTCTGAGCTTGAGATGATTGAGGAGATCAAGGAATACCTTGACGAGAACACATACTCCAGAGTCTGCCTCTACATGGTTTCGATGGTTCCTTTGCTCGCATACCCTGACAACGACCGCTTCGTTCGCACCGCTCACGACATCTACCGACACTACAAGCAATTCACACAGGCCATGTGCCTTGCCATCCGCCTCAATGACATGGAACTGATCAAGTCCGATTTCGCCGCCGCGGACGACAAGGCACTCAAGCGCCAACTCGCCTTCATCTTGGCCCGCCAACGGATATGCCTTGAGCTCGAGGGCGAGGACGCCGAAGACACCGAGTTGCAAGAGTGCTTGAACAACACCAAGCTCCCCGAGCATTACAAAGCTCTCGCCAAGGAACTCAATGTTCTTGACCCCAAGCTCCCCGAAGATATCTACAAATCACACCTGGAATCTTCCCGTACCGCCGGTCTCACCAACACGGACTCTGCGCGACACAACCTTGCTTCCGCCTTTGTCAACGCCTTCGTAAACGCCGGATTCGGTTCCGACAAGCTCATGCTGGTAGAGGGCGGCGTACAACAGAGCTGGATCTGGAAAGTCAAAGAGGATGGCATGACATCGACGGCGGCTTCTGCTGGTATGCTCATGCAGTGGGATGTGGAGATGGGTCTGGATAAGATCGATGCATTCACCTACGTCAGTGAAGAGCAGGTCAAGGCTGGTGCGGCTCTGGCAACTGGTATTATCAACAGCGGCGTCAGGCTTGACGGCGACCCTGCAATGGCTTTGCTCGGTGATCTTGAGGGTAAAAGTGTGTCTGTCAAGGTCGCGAGCATCATGGGTCTCGGTCTCGCATATGCCGGCTCGAACAAGGAGGATCTTCTCGAGCTGCTGCTACCGTACGTTACCGACACATCGCTCGACATGCAGGTCTCTGCCATGGCCGCGCTGTCCCTCGGATTCATCTTCGTTGGCTCCGCGCAGTCAGATGTGTCGGAGGCTATCATCCAGACTTTCCTCGACGAGGACCGCGCGAACCAGCTCAAGGACAAGTGGACTAGATTTATGACCCTTGGACTCGCCCTGCTGTACTTTGGACAGCAGGAGGAGGTTGATGTCGTGCTCGAAACACTCAAGGTCATCGAGCACCCCATGTCTAAGCCTGCATCTGTCCTCGCCGAAATCTGTGCGTGGGCAGGTACCGGTGCCGTGCTCAAGTTGCAGGAGCTGCTGCACATCTGCAATGAGCACATCGAGGATGACAACGATGATGACGATAAGGACAAGAAGGATGACGAGGAGAAGAAGGACCGATCTGGCGACCAGCTTGTGCAAGCTTATGCTGTTCTTGGTCTTTCTCTTGTGGGCATGGGCGAGGAAGTCGGCCAAGAGATGGTCCTGCGACAGTTTGGCCACCTCATGCACTACGGTGAGGCCAACATCCGCAAGGCTGTCCCGCTTGCGATGGGTCTCATCAGCCCTTCAAACCCTCAGATGAAGGTCTACGACACACTCTCACGATACACTCACGACACCGACACCGACGTCGCCATTAACGCAATTTTCGCCATGGGCATGCTGGGCGCCGGCACCAACAACGCTCGACTTGCACAGCTGCTCAGGCAACTGGCAAGCTACTACCACCGCGATCCCAACGCATTGTTCATGGTGCGCATTGCCCAGGGTCTCGTTCACATGGGCAAGGGCACACTCTCCTTGAGCCCATTCCACACTGACCGTAGCGTTCTTTCACGCGTCGGCGCGGCGGGTCTCCTCACCATCACCTTGTCTCTTATCGACGACCCAAGGCAGTTCGTTCTCGGAGACCACCACTACCTGCTTTATGTCCTGGTGACCGCCATGCACCCGCGCTTCCTCATCACGCTCGACGAAGACCTCAAGCCTTTGCAGGTCAACGTTCGTGTGGGTCAAGCTGTAGACGTGGTTGGCCAGGCTGGCCGCCCGAAGACAATCACTGGCTGGCAGACACAGAGCACACCCGTGCTCCTCAGTTATGGTGAACGTGCGGAGCTCGAAGACGAGGAATGGATCTGTTTGACCAATGTCATGGAGGGCATCTGCATCCTCAAGAAGGTACGTCTATGTTTGCAACAACTCTTCACTGACGAAACATGCGCTAACGCTTCACAGAACCCTGAATGGCAAGCTTCATAGAGCAGACATGAACCAAGTCGCTAATGATTATTCGATGTTGGCGCGCGGCGCCGTATGGTGGCGAAAGTAGCGTAGGTAGCATTCACATAGACCCAGGCTGCTGCCATAGATGATTGCAGGCTCAACTGTGTAATATTACGCATATCTCATCCAAAGCTGTTGCAATGTTTCATCTGCGTGAATGTAATTGTCTGATCTACATGTATGCTTGCGTTTCATTTAGACAAAAGGATTGGTTCAAGTAATACACGTGGCTAGATACTGTACATTAATGTTAGTGAGGAATAAGCAGCGCGTCTAAAACACGAAATAGCCGCGCTTAAGCGCCTGTGACGATCGATCCAGCCGCCATCCTCTCCTTCCAACTTCTGGAAACTTGCAGGCACTCTCGTTCGTTCTTGCTTGGTGAGATACCTTACTTGCCTCAAGATGGCCGCGACCCACGGAGTCGAACTGCCGGTGATATCCATATCTGACCGATTTGATGTGGTTCTCGCAAAGCTGGCACGGTGAGCATTGTTTGGCTGCATCGGAAATGCAGCGCTGAAGCTGACAGGGGCCGATGTGATATTACAGGTACATGATCAAGTCCATCACGACCTCGCATTCGTTCGAAGAATTGCGTACCACTCAATATGCCAGCACTCTGCAACCGCTCGTTACTTACCTATCCGACAATGTCCATCATCCTGCGACCGTTCACGCGCTCTTGTAATCGCTCTCGATCTCCATCCTAAGACCTGCTTACTTGCTGACTGACTCTCGCTTAGGGCATTAAAGGGCCACTTTAGCGCACTCGAGGTTGAGGATGACCGGGGTATCACTTCGACCCGTGGTCTTGCGTGCGAGCTTGTAGCTTGGAGATTTGTGACGCATTTGAGCGAGCGAGATGCTATCGACTACTTGTGCACAGATCTTGTGCAGCGCAAGAGCTCACAGGATGATGAGACCCAGCCTAACCCAAGTGAGCGATCGCCACTACTGAGCCAGGACGAAGCTCAGTCAGACGATATCGAGAGTGACCAACCCGCCGACACCGATATCATCGACTCGTCAATCGCCAAGAACTACCAGCAACTCAACGCGCTGGAGATCGCCGCAGTATGTGATGCGAAGAAGTTCCTGAGCCAACGAGCAGTACAACGTATTATCGATGGCATGTGGGAAGGTAAAATTATGTTTTGGAAGACTATGAGTCCGAAAGCCGTCAAACAGGCAACGCTATATCATTCGAAACGCTGTGATCCATTCACGAGGCTGCGAGTGCCGCTGTATCTCAAGATATTTGAGGTCTTGTTCTTCGCTGCCTTCTTGGCCTTCTACTACACTGTGTTGGTGCAGAAGTCGTTCCACGCTGTGACTACGGAGGAGGTCATGCTTTACATCTGGCTTGCAGCCTTCACCTACAATGGTTTGACTTGCCGAATCAAAATCTCCGCATGAACAGTCCTAACCTCACGTGTAGAGCTTGTCGAGTTCCGGGACGCCGGCTTTACTTTTTACGCTGCGGACTTCTGGGCGATTTGGGACTTGGGAATTATCGCGGTCGGAATCGCTTTTTTCGTTTCTCGAATGATCGGATTGAGTACAGACCATCGCGTCACCACCGACACAGCGTTTGACATACTTGCACTTGAGGCACTGCTCCTTGTTCCGAGGTGAGTGTCATCGTGCTGCAGACTAGGGGTGCGCCCCCAAGTTACTAACCGTACGGCAGGATTTGCTCGTTGTTGAGCTTGCATCCGTACTTCGGAACCCTGCTTCCGTGTCTAAAGGCGATGACGAAGGACTTTGTCAAGTTTCTCGCATTGGTCTTTGTACTATATCTTGGTTGGTAGGAGAGTGACGATTTTGGTTGGTTGGAAGACTGACATAGCGAAGGTTTCAACACGACGTTTGGATTCCTGGCTAGAGGCACGTTTTCGTTCCGCGAGATGAGCTGGATTCTGATCAAGGTCTTTTTCGGCTCAAGCTACCTAGGATTTGTATGCATACCAACACATTGTGGAGAGCCTAAAGCGGCGCTAACAAGTCTCCCATGTAGGACGTCGCCGAGCAAGTGCGTAACGACCACAAGCCCAAACAACAGATTTGCACTGACAACATCAAGATATCACCAACGATGGGTCCGCCACTCATGCTGGTCTTTTGCGTCGCGACAAATTTTCTTCTACTCACCATTTTGATCTGTCTGTTGAGCAAAAGCTATGATAAGGTACAGTGCATGCTTGGCGTTCCATTAAGCGCCGGTTGCAAAGACTAACTAACGCCGTGCATTGCAACAGGTAATGGAGCATGCGCGCGACGAGTATCTTTTTGTGTGAGTTGCAACCTAACTAATGACGCTGCGCCTTGGAGAAACTGACCGCAGCACTCGTAGTTACGCCGTCTACGTTTTGGAGGCTTCCACCTCCAATCGTCTAACCTATTTTCTACCACCTTTGGTACGTGCTTCCATTTTTGCAAAACCCCACACCCTGATTGTGTTGAGGATGAGGATTTCCTTGCATTAGACACTGTCTCATTCTTCCATCCGAGGCGGGAGGATAATCAAGGTTTGGCATTCTGAGCCAATGAAGTGCAGACCTCACTTGCAGATGTTGGTTCCGCGGGCCCGTGTCGTCTTTGGACCTTTGCTCCACGATTGTGTGAAGCATTCTATGCAGTTTGCTAACACCCATGCATCTCCGCATTGCTGACTCGATACCAACAGAACCTTCTGCCCCTCGCGCTCCGTCCGCTAAGGCTGTTCGTCGCACCTGACAGCTTGCGTGCATGTCGCATTGCGTTGCTCAAGGCGACCCACTGGCCGTTGGTGGCGCTGATTCTGGCCTACGAGAGTGCACGACGGGCCGTTGATCGCCGCGGACAAGCCGATTCATCATCCTTGACTGCATCGGCAGGTACAATGTCGAGATCATCTCTAATGCGCCGTCCGCTGTCGAGTAGATCAGTGCCGACTCGACTCAAGATCAATATCTCCGATTCTTTATCGGTTGGAGAAGCACCTTCTGGTCAGCGATCCCAAGATCTGCCTCCGTCGCGGGCTACAGGCAGTCAAACTCGGATCGACACCCTCGAAGCACTTGCGGAGAGCTTGCGACTGCAGCTGCACGCAGTGGACTCGCTGATAGAAAGCGAAAAGAAGCAGAGCTCTTCGCTTGCTACATGAGATGACACTAACAGAGCGTACGCCCAGACTCACACCGGAACGGAAAATCTTTCCGTGCGTGAAGTTCTGGCTATTGGTATGGCAGCAGCATCTTAGCCGCCCGGCTGCGTCTGCAACATGCATGTGATGCATCTTTAAGCGCGAAGCGTTGAGAATACAGAGTACTACTGGTCACTGGCATCCAAAGCTATTGCTGCGGCGCGCCTATCCCAGTCTAACGCCGTAGAAAGCACCGACTCTTGATTGCACACTCAAGCGTGCCGCGTCCCCGGGTCGATGCCAAGCAAGCTATGGACGCCATTGTTCCTTAGGGCGTTGAGGGCGACGGCACAGCTCCCGTGCAGAGATAGCATACAAGATGGCGCATGGTGGGCGCAGTGGTGGGTGGTTGCAACAAGTCTACGTCCCTGGTGCACCCACACCCAGTGCTCCCACAAGGCATAGCCCTGCTGACCCTCAGGCTGTCGCCGAAGAACCGAAGCTGGCCACTGGAATATGCAGCACCGACGTCTTTGTGGATACCATAGCCGCATAGTAGTAAACTTATGCACACCCCAGGCAATGCGCTACCCCGAATGATGTACCGTCCGCCGCAATGCATAGACCTTGTTGCTCAGGGACGTGATCGTCTTCACATGGGTTGGGCCTAGGCGAGTTTGCAACGCGGCATTATTCTTGAGATGTGCGTTGTCTGCTATGACCTCGTTGTTGTAGCCATCATGTTTGTTCTCGCACTGCCCGGTCCAATTTTGGCAGCGTTATGAGTTTGGAAGATGTCGTCGCAAGACTCATAAGGGCGGCCATCGATCTGTGCATTCCCGAATACACTCATCCAGAACACCTTTGATTCTTATCGTCCGCACGACAGAACCGCCATCGATCAAAATGAGTTACTATCCAATCTCCGAGCCACAGAGGAAGAGACAGACACCGCAGCCGATTTCGACATATCATCAGTCGTATTCGATACCGGCACACGCTCAGAACTTTCCCATGTCTGAAACACCATTCGCCAATACGATGAATATCCCAAGGACGTGGCCGCCTCAAAATGAAGGTTATTCTGGTGAGCTTCCGACTCTGGGACAGAGCAACTACCACGACTTGATGCAAGGAATGGCGGAGCTGCCAAATTCGTTTCCAGTTACGAATCATCCAAGTGCATATAACCCACCATTGATGACACCCCATCATCAGCATTCCTGGAACAACGCAAACAATGCGATTCCGGAGCAAGCCGGATGGGAGCGGTCCCAGCTAGGATTCGGCGACTATCAGCAGCCCTCACCCTGCCGATCAGACGGTAGCTCGAGCACGCAGCGTTCCAGCGTATCCTCGCCGTATGTCATCACTCAATCGCCATTCATCAAACAAGAGGATCAATCGGACTTGGCCTACACGAATCGCCCGCCCTTCGAGCATGCGAATCGCCAACAGCAGCCACGGTTCCTGGGAACGGGGCCTTCGATGATTGCTTCGCCGCAATCTCATCGCCCTTTCACCACATCCTTTGTCTCATCCAGACGGCAGCAGCAGCCCGAAGATGTCAAGTACAATTTCGACTCGCACGATTTCGAATCGCTCTCGTTGTCGGGAGGACGTGGTGACCTCCGAACGATGTCACCACCACCGAAGCGTGGCTTCACAACGCCAGACACGGCCAGCTGCCAGTGCGAAGTCTGCGGCAAACTGTTTCAGCGCTCGAACAACCTCAAGACGCACATGCAAACTCATCTCCCCAACAGGAGTCATCCTCACAAGTGCGAGTACGTCGGTTGCAGCCGAGAGTTCGTGAGAAAAACGGATCTGGCACGCCACGAACAGAGCGTAAGTCGAAGGCATTATTTGCTCCATGTCCTTGCCTTCTCCTGTTGGAATTCCCTCGATCCCTCGAAATGATGATCCCCGTCCCTCCCCCATGTCCGCCAAAAAAGCGATCTTCGCTAACGCAATACTTGTTTTTCGAAATCAGGTCCACTTGAAGGAGCGCAATTACCCTTGCCATCTGTGCGGCAACTGTTTCGCCCGCAAGGATACCCTGACAAGGTATGTTACATACGCGAGGGGAATTTTGAGATTGCATCACCCCCAACTGCTGGACTGTGCTCTCTCCCTGTCAAGAATCCTGAACTCTGACATCGCACCTCCTCTTACAGACACGTTGAAGATGGCTGTTCGAAACGCCCAGAAGTGAAAAAGGCTTCGACAAGGTCCAGACGACCGTCTGCCAGACGCTCGTCGTCGTACGTCTCGCAAACGCCTGAGCCCGCTGCGTCTCCGCTTCGGTACCCGATGCGTCCGTCTTGATCTTGTCAATGACGCCGGACCGGAAAGCTTCTGAGAGAATGAATGGATCGATCGCGATTGGGAGGTCGTCTACTTGATACGGCACTGCTACACACAAAGAGTCGCATGCGACTGCGACTTTTGGATCATTGGTGTGGCTAAGCGAGTGATTAGCGAACGGGTAATGGGGCTGATTGGGGCGGCTGGCTTGCGTTTTCCGGAATCTTTTGGACGGAACAAGGGAAGGGAAGGGGTGCGCAATCACTTTACTACACCAACCTATATTTATGATTGAAACGACAAGTTCTTTTGAAGCCTTTGTGACTGCACATCCAAGCCCGGGCATACTTGTCGTAAAAGTAGAGGACCTGTCACCGTTATCAGCATCGCAGTCACTGCGGTCCATGGCTTCTTGTCACGGACTGCTTTCCGGATGATTAGTCCGCCTACCCGTTACACGCGATCACATGAGCGCAAGCTACTGCGGTCCAGACAGCTCGGCAGGATGTACCGGGGGATGCGAGAGGGATCAAAGAGGAATCCCCTGGGGCAACCTGACGGAGGGAGACAAGCTCGGGCGTAGAGGGGCCTGTCACCCAAAAGAAGCAAGGCAGGCAATCTTTCGGGGATCTTCACAAGACTCCGAGGCGGGAACCAGGAGAGGGCTAGGAGAGGCCGAGAGGAGCGGGTAGTGGATAGATGGACATGGGCTTGAAAGGAAGGGAAGGAAAGTGAAGGAAGGCAAGGACGGGTCCCGATCCCCGTGGCGTATGTCGAAGTACATTACCCTGCCCTGCCCTGTGCTGCCCTGGACTGTCTGAACCTGGACCTGGGCCCCTTCTGCCGTGCCCAAGCGTTGGTGTGTTGCATTGCGGCTTGCCAGGCACGCCATCTCGGTATGCCGAACGAGCGAGGGCGAATCTCCGCACTAGTCATGTCATGGTGCAGAAATGGCGCAGTTGTTGGTTTCGCGCGAGTCGTGTGAGGGTTGCTGAGTTGCTCATTGAGCAGTAGTGGTGGCGATGGTCACTGGTGGATTGGAGTTGTACGATAGCGGAGACGTGTGGATGGCGTCGATCCTCCGCAGGAAAGGGCAGGTGTTTGAGTGAGACTTGGGTAGTGCCCCTACGTACAGTACAGTACAGTACCAGGTTGGGTTGTTCGTCTGGTGAGGAGCCGAGTACTGGTGTCGTCGAAAGATTACCTGCCTTACTGATATCGATGGAATGGTCTAATGCAATGCAGATGCTCGCAACGAGAACAACACGTGGCATGCATCGTCAATGATGACAGTCGACCGGTGAAGGGAATCTAGCGACGTATGTAGCTAGAAGGCGAGCACCAAGGTTTCGGTGTCTCTGCACAACAGCAACTACATAGTGTTGAGGGCAGTCGGTTAGAAGCGTGTGCAAGGGAGCAAGGGAGGGACGTCAAAGCCCGGCAGTCGGCTGCTCTGAACCGGCCCCACAGCATACAAGGATCCAGGTTGCTGCAAGAAAAGGGCTCCACCTCAGCACGATCCGTCGAATCCGCCTGTTGCGTATTCCTTAAGCGAGCCATACAGCAAATTACCCGTCATCCCGTAAATGCACTAACATTTTGGTTGGCGGTTACCTGAGCGTTTTGATTGACTTTCCGTCCGTTGTGGATCAAGGTAATGCGCCCAACCAGTGCACCCCCATTCCAAGCCTTACTACTGAACTATTGATGAGTAGTGCTCCTGTTGCTAATACTGCACGCTGTAGACTGCCTGCGCAAGCACACACTTGTTGGCGAGTTGCTGCTCGTTCTATAGTGCTAGGACAGCACTCGCATGAACCCATAGATACACCGTCGCCTAACACCGGAATTGCGAGGCTTGGATTATCTGGAAGAAAGCCGGACTGAATCCATGTGAGTTCATGTGTATGCGTCCGCTGCGCGTCATGCTGTTTCGTGCTGTCTTCGTTCTGTCTGCGTTCTGTCTGCCCTCTCTGGAGAGTAGTCTTGGGATAGCAGTGTGAGGATTCGATGACCTCGATCAGGCCCCAACACCAACACTTGCTCCGCCCATACTCCTCCGCACCCTTTCTCTCCCCTCCTTCCTCGACACCTTGGCCACCTCGTCCAGCCCCTGTGCCACCAAGCCCTTGAAGTCAACGCCAACCTCACCAAGGACTTGCGTCTGTTCTCTCACAACACCCACACACTCTTCCCACACCTCGCTGCCCCATTCCACCGAGCCTAGCTGCCGCTGAAGGGCAGCATTGAACTCGTCCACCCGCTCTTTGGCCCACTTGACAACGGCTGATCCGGATGCAGCAGGGAAGCTGGCACTGAACGAGCGGAAAGTGTGTACCAGCATGTTGAAGGTGACATAAGCCAGCGCGTGCAAGTAAGGCGGAAGAGCACCTTTGAATGGCAGTTGACGCGTTCTCAAACGCAGCGTCTCCGTACGGGCGTCAAGATAGCGCGCTCGCGCGAGATCCTCGAATCCAAGACGAAGTAGCCACTGTACGTTTTCCTTAGTTTTCTCTGCTCCACCAGAAGTTTGACTCAATTGACGCGCAATTGAAGCGGCAAGACGCGATGCCCGCTCGTTGACTTTGGAAAGTATGATCTCCTGCGCGACGGGATACCCTCTGATCTCACGGCCGAGCTTGCGTAGCGTTTCGGTCTTGCCAACGGCTTCTTCGAAGTGTTGCAGAGCGATGTCAATGTCCAGGCCATCGATTTGCGCCTCAATATCACGTATGCTCTGTTGTCTTCCTGCAGCATCTACGACAACCGAATTGCTTCTGTTCAGTCCACCTGATTTCGCATCGGCGTTGTTGGAACGTTCCAGCGCAGCAGCTGCTGCTCTTCTGAGGGAACGTGGGTCTTTGCCTGTAAGCATGGCCAATTCGTCTACAGCCTTCTCCCGCTCGCCGTGTTCAATCGCAGTCTGTTTGCGCATATCTTCTTGAGCTTTGCGAAACGCCACGAGCATGCCGGCCTTCTCGGCCACATCTGAAGTGGCGTACGTGAAGCTTTCATTTCCAGCCCGGATGTTGATCGCGTTCCTGACCGCATCGTTTTCCTTTTGCCTCCCCACAGTCTGCGCGTGGGAGCCACTGAGATCCGCGAGAGAGACGTCTTGCAGATTCCAACACCTATCCGCCACCAACATCGTCTGTGATTGAGGGTTGTATACGCTTTGGCGATTGTTTTTCGGGCTCGCGTTCTGGCCAGGGAGCATATCGTGCCGCTTCTTCTCACTGGCGATAAGTAGATGATCGTTCAGAAGGACCAGCACAACTCGTCTCCGAGGTTTCCAGGTTGCCGCATTCAGCTCCACCCATCGTTGACTCTCCATGATGATATGCCGACCTGGCAGCGCTGGCAAGTATTTCTGGCTTCCTTCAACCCTTTTCCATAGCGTCTGTAGATGTGTGCTCCACATCGCCTCTAGGTTAGCGACACTGCTCCTATTCGCGCGCTTCCTGTCGGCGAGAGACATGGCGCTAGTAACATTGTGTTCAGCACCACCGGCGTTTGTCGCGTGGCCTAACGTCCCCGTGAGTTCACCCATGAGCGTCCTGAGTGTCCGCATCTCCGACTTCAGCTTATCGGCCTCCTTGGATATCCTGATGAACTGCGTTCGATTTTGATATACATTGTGCTGTAGATCGGCGCTGGTATGTGCCTTGAGATTTTGCAACTCGTTCTGATACGCCTGTATGTCGGCCTCGGAGGCGTCGGCCAGTAGGTTCTGTACGTACTTCTCCGCCTGTAACTTGGGATCTGCGAGGGCGCGTGGATCGACCTTGAGCGGTGTTGGTCCTCGACTGGGGCTGCGCGTGTCTTTCGAAGGGCTCTTGCTCCCTCCCCTACTTCGGTCACGGGCATACTGCGCAGGTAAATTGGGTAACGTTGGCACTGGCGGCACGAGTCCGGAGGTCGCATCCTGAGGCAGAGCAGCGAAACGGGTGCTATATCTTCGCTTGACAAGGTCACTGGTTGTATCGCCACTGCCTACGGTCCGCGACGAAAGACTAGGACGGGCTTCTCGCGGACGTGGGACAGAGAGGTTCGAGGCGGTGGTTTGGGCATCCCATCCCGAGTCGGTGCTGCGATCACGCGGTTGGATCTGTCGCGGCGCAGAGATGGTGGGACGGGTGGTGGTTTTCTTGCGGCGCAGGGACAACCCCTTCTTGTCTTCTGACATGATTCGTTTATGCTGGTACAGACAGGCCTGTCCTCGCCGTGACTGTTTTCGCGAGGTGTGAATGTGATCACGGTGAGACGGGTGCTGCTGATCACGGCGACTACGTAGCTCGCGGCCGGCTGGAACGTGCTTCAAAGCAACTCAACTAATTGCATCGGCACCAAAAGTTCGACAGCGACAAGTTACTCCAAACATCTCCTCGCCCACAACAACATACCCCTCCGACAACCTCAAATCCATCTAGGTCGTCGTCGCTAGCATTTCCCGATCAGGTACATACCATCACAAAACACAGGCACCTGCCCAGACACAACACAATGGCCTCCCAATCCCAGCAAATCTCGACATCGACTGTCATCCTCGCAACCGCCGGCACCCTCGCCGCTGGCGCCATCGCGTACGCCGCATACTTCGACTACCGTCGCCGCTCAGACCCTGAGTTCCGCAAGAACCTGAAGAAGCAGCACAAGAAGGTGCAAAAGGCCAAGGAGGAGGAGGGCAAGGCGGCCGAGCAGGGCCAGAAGCAGAGGATCAAGAACGCCGTCCAAGAGGCCAACGAGGAGGGCTTCCCCAGAGATCCCGAGGAGACTGAGGGCTACTTCATGCAGGAAGTTGCTCGCGGTGAGGGCATGTGCCAGGACGGCTCCGACCCTGTCGACGCCGCGCTGTGCTTCTACAAGGCGCTTAAGGTCTACCCTCAGCCGAGAGAGCTGATCACCATCTACGACAAGACTGTGCCCAAGGTATGTTGCAGAAATGTAGAAATTCCCAGCGTTTGACTTTGCTAACGAGTTATTCCCAGCCCATCCTCGACATCCTCGCCGAGATGATCGCCGTCGACCCCAGCATATCCGTCACCAGCTCCACTGCCGGCGGCGACTCTGCCAACGTCGAGTAAACCGGTCGTCAGCAGATTCGGACGTGCCATAATTACTTTGAAGGAGCAAACTGGCCTCTCGGCCGGCGTGTCTAGGAAGAAAGGGAGAGGAGAGCGGATATATCGTGGACTGCATTTCCTGCGAGCGGGAATCTGGACGGCTATGAGGTGATGTGACTACCCATCTCCTGATTGTCTGTTGTATACAAGTGTACATTTACTGTTTTGAAGAATCTAGCGCAACTTGGTTTGCCTATTTCGTCGAGGATGTGCGAACACCTTTCACTTTGGATCGCGCTCCGTCATGTGTCGTTACTTTGGCATTCTTTTGTACGGCCATGGAACGTTTTCACTGCATGTGTATTGCGACGTCGTCCAAGGTCGATACATGCATATAGGATTACTTGCTTCTCGGCAATCTTCGGTATCTAGAGTTGCCGATCCTTGAGGCGGGCACATTCATCCACATCGCAGTTCCTGGCGAGTATTGATTGGGTAACTTGATGATTGACAAGACCAAACAAAATTTCTCCAAAACGCACGCGAACGACCATCCGATCCAGCGACTTCATGGCGCTACTTCGACATCGATGTGCTCTCCCTAAGCTGTTGTGGAGATCAACAGTGGCGACCTCAGCACCATGTCAAGCCTTTGCAGCGGCCAAACATCAGTTCACATCTCTCAAATCAGCACGTGATATACGTACCGCATCGATCATGCCAGGCCAATCGAGGAACTTCGCCTCGGCAGCCTCAAGGCCATCCGATCCGCCCAAAAGCAGCGGCAATATACTACCGCTCGAAGGCACACTAGTCATAGCCCTCGAGCAAGCAATCGCTGGCCCATTTTGCACCCGTCAGCTGGCAGACCAAGGCGCACGCGTAATCAAAATCGAACGACCGGGTCGGGGCGACTTCAACCGCGATCACGACACCCGCGTAAAAGGGCTGTGTTCGCATTTCGTCTGGACGAATCGTAGCAAAGAATCGCTCGCGCTCGATCTCAAAAACCCCAAAGACCTCGCTGCTCTCAAGCAGCTGCTTGGAAAAGCCGATGTCTTCGTGCAGAATCTGGCCCCTGGAGCGACGGAGCGCATGGGATTGGGGTTCGGAACGCTCCAAGCGAAGCACCCCGGTTTGATCGTTTGTGACATCTCGGGGTATGGATGTACTGGACCATACCGCAACAAGAAAGCTTACGATCTGCTCATCCAAGCCGAGGCGGGGCTCTTGAGCATCACAGGCTCGCCAGGCCGGCCTGCAAAAGCGGGCATCAGCATCGCTGATATTGCCGCCGGCACCACAGCGTACAACAATATCCTCGCGGCGCTGCTGGCGCGGCACAAGACCGGGAAAGGGTGTAGGTTAGATGTGAGCATGTTGGAGAGCATGGCGGAATGGATGAGCTTTCCCTTGTACTACGCCTACGAAGGGGCGGATCCGCCTGAGTTAAGTGGTGCGGAGCACGCGAGTATTTACCCTTACGGGCCGTTTGAAACGGGCGGAGAGGGGACTGTTATGTTGGGCATGCAGAACGAGCGTGAATGGGGAATCTTTTGCCGGCAGGTTTTGGGCAGGGAAGAGCTGCTTGAAGACCAACGGTTTTGCTCGACGTCGAAAAGGAGCGAGAATCGGCGCGAGCTCAAGTTGATCATTGAAGATGTGTTCCGAAGAGCAGATGCGGAGACCTGGTTGGAGCGTTTGCAAGAGGCTGGGATCGCGAATGCTAAAGTCAATAATATGCACGATCTGTGGAACCATCAGCAGTTGCAGGAAAGAAATCGGTGGAGCCAGGTTGATACTGCGAATGGCAAGATCCCTGCGTTGAAGCCTGCTGGTGCGGCTGAGGGTCTGGCAGTGAGAATGGATCCAATACCCGAAGTCAACCAGCATGGTGAGGCGATCTTGGAAGATTTTGGGATCCAAAGGTGAAATACATTTCATAGCATGTGGGAATACTATAATTGCCATGCGTGCATTCATTCCGTTCCTACATCGCTTGAGTCTCAATCGAGTTTCGCAATCAGAGCATCCATCTGATCTTCGATGCTCTTCAAACCCTTGATCATGTTCTCATCCTTTCCTTTACCAGGCGTCCACTGAGCATGTGCGAAATCAATCAGCTTGACTTTGAAAGCAGGCGGCGGGCCTTCTTCTTCATCTTCTTCCTCTTCCTCCTCGCTCTTCTGCACTTCCAGCGTCGTCGGGGCCTTTTCTTCCATTCTCGGCTTCTTCCTTTCGCCGCTCATGATCGAAGCGAGAGCCTCGCTATCGCCCTCATAGACAATCAACACGCTGGCACTGTACATCCTTGATTCAGCACGTTCGAGTATGTGACGAGCCTTTGTGATCTCGGCAAGCACTGTCTCCAACAAGTCGGCGGCCTCCTCCTTCTTGACGCCAGGGGTAAAGAGCGAAGCGAAGAAAGTTTCGAAGCCATTTTTTACATTTTCTGCGTTGAACTCGCGCCCGTAGAATTTGTCGTAGGTGTCGAACTGTCGCCCGTTCCAGACTTTCATGCCTGCAATGCGGAAGTTCAGAGAGCCACTCGTTGTTTCCGAGGAAACCTTGTCAAGACGTGCTGCTTTCTCCTCACTCGTGCCGTCGGCATAGAGTCTGGCGCCCAATTTGAGATCGAGGACATTGGGTTGCTTGAATCCGAATGTCAAGTTTTCGAGCACAATAGCGGACTCTGTGGCGATTTTGGCGCCATGCAGTCTTTTGTCTTTCTGCTCCTGTTCAGCGACCGCATCTCCACCCAGCTGGGCGACTTGATCGTCGGTGACTTGGTCGGGAGTACCAAGTGTCAGTGTGCCCATGAAAGTGGGCATCAACTCGGCAAAGTCGGGATGTTCGGCTATCGTGGTTTGGTAGAAGTCGATTTCGGCTTGGACGCAGGGCTTCACGACCATTTCGCCCGACTCGTCTGAGAGAACACCATCATGGCCGGCGGCAGCATTGGAGAAAGATTTGAGGGTCGATGGGTCGAGAGCGTCTTCAGATGAAGTGGCCATGGCGAATCGCTTCTGGAGATAGTTTTTGAAGGCAGATGGTGTTGTTTCTCAAGGGTGCACTCGACTCGGGGAAATATGTCTTCGTTTCGTACAGTTTCTGATAAATGGTACCTGGAGACAGCTTTCATGTAAGGTACGCACGATCTTGGTGGCACCGCATGCGTGTAAGGACTGTAACATGTATCTTTGCTTGGCCTCGGCGCTGCTGCTGTCCACCGTGCTGCACAGCTGCCCTGACGTGATGTTTCCCACGACTGCGGTACGCTAGACTATACGCTAAACTGGAAGGTCCCGCCGCTAAGCACATGTAAACGGTCGTTCCTTCTTCTACCCTTCCACTCAATTGTGAATCGTCCATTCACGCAACAAGCAAACGCTTCATGTGCTTGAGATGGGCAGATAAGCACTCGCACAAGCAAAGGACATCAAAACATCACGTGAGATCATGTGAAGACAATCTCGAAATTAGCAGACTTCCTTTCCTTCCTTTCACCTCGTGCTTCCAACAAGCTCGATCAACTACATAATCGCTCCAGTCTGCACCCATATCGGAAATACTCACCAGCATCAACATTTTTCCTGCGACTGATTGCCTTGGTCAACAGGTACTTTCGGAAGCAAGCATCTACTGCAACCCACAAGCTACAGCGCGCTACCGCTTGACAACCAACTGCGATTCCTCGACTAGTTGAACAAGTCACGCGCCCGCGCAAGGTGTTTCAGACCGCTTTGCCCATCGTCAAAAACTATCGCTGTCAGCAGGATCATCGAGCGCATCCACCATGGCGACCGAGGAGCAGCGAAAGGCGCGACAGGTGGCGACGCTGATCGCCAACCCGTATCTGTCAAAAGGCATGCTCAAGCCCACTGGCTTCGAACGCGATTTCATCGAGCCTGCGCTGTCTATCGAAGAGCAACAGATCGAACTTGAGCACTACAGTAGTGAACACTCGATATGCGAGAGAGTCGAGACCGCCGTCCTCAGGTACAAGATGAACCGCAAGTTCCACCAGAACACCTTGAGTACCTTCCATGCCTTTCTCAATTTTGCTGGATTCGACGAAAGGCCATCCAGCTTCACGGGAGGAACAAGCAAGGAAGACGCGGAGGACCTGAGCAAGGAGGAAAAGGCGAGGCGCAAGCAAGTCAACTACATGTCCAAGCAAGTCAGCCAAAGCGTTGAGAACGACGATGGGAAATGGGTTGTCGACTTCAAAGGCGTCACAAAAGGTTTCTTCTCAACCTGTTTTCCAACACAGTTCCTCTTCCACGATGATCCCGAACACGACAAGAAGGTCACCAATGCGGCTTGCAATGTTATACGCAACTTCTTCAACTACTTGCTCTTCCATAACGTCTGCGCTGAATACACCGATCAGATTCGAGAAGCTTTGTCTACGTTCGAAGGTATTGAGAGCGAGTTGGTCAAGCTCGCAGAAGTCCAGTCTGTCTTCCCTGGAGACTTCAGTAAGGCCTGCTCGATCTTATGTGGTGGGTACTACGCAAAGTCTCAATACCAAGGTAACTGGATGGACGGCGACGTTGCGACAGACCCCAACAATGGGCTGACTGCAAAAGAGGCAAAGTGGGTTGCTTGTGCAGGCATTGCTGCATTTGCATCGTCATCGAAGAACAGCGACCTCGACCTCTCCGCCGAGCTCAAGATTGTGAATACAGAAGAGGAGGTCGGTCTTGAAGTCGTCGCCATCACACTTCCTATGCAGATGCCCGAGGAAACCCAGGAGTTCTTCAGCAAGCTGAAAGGCACGTTTGTCGCACCGATGGGCAAGCTTCTCTGCAAGCGCTACCACTTCCAACATGCAGCACCCCTCGATCTCCCTTTTAAGGATGCTTCAGACCGTGACTCTTTCGAGTTTGTCCTCGATGAGGGATCGCTACAAAAGTGCTACCCCGGCTTGAAAATCATTGCCACCGTCAAAGAAACAAACGCCGGGCTCAACTTCATCGACTACTGGTCTGAGTGCTATGGCACATTCTATACCTGGCGCTGGAACGACAAAGCAAAAGACTACAAAGAAGGAATCAACCCTCTCAAGCCGGCCAACCCGAAGAGTCACCCACTGTCTTACAGCGACATCACGCCGGTGGACAAGAACAGGATGTTGGAGTACGAGGCTCTCGCTGCTGAGCATGATTTCATGGCTGAGGCCTCAAAGATCGCACACATTCCACAGTCCAACGGCCGCGACGCTCGAATTTCGCAGCCCAGCCATGGCGAATTGAACCTTGACACACATGGCGACACCACTGGTACTCTCAATTCATCTGACAATGGCCATTTAGGTCAAGGTGGGTTAGTGGATGCCTGCAGCTGCGAAGTCAACATTGACAACGACGCTCAAGACAACGCCGAGGCTTGCAAGAAGACGAATATAAACGAGGGGGTAAGTGAGTCAAGACCATTGATTAGCGAACATTCAGGGATCGCTGGTGGAACAGAGGACGGTAGTGACAGTGAAGTCGTCAGCGATCAAGGTCTGTTCAGCGACGAGGAAGGCTCTGAGATGAATGACGACTGATAAATCAGTTGACTGATGCTACCTAGTATCAGACAGATATGCACATGCTGTGTGGAGTGAAAGACAAGGGTGCTAGTCAGTAGCTAGCTGAAAACAATGAATACTACCTATCTGAATATCCACTCAGCTCATTATGATCTAACCAAACTAGTGACTAAGATAACTAATGTTGATAGTATAGTAACGTGCCTGTAGGGGAAGCCGCTCAGTAGGGGATTCCGCTCACTTTTTCAATTCCAAAATCTCAAACTTGATTTACTAACTCACTAACGCCGTAATAGACTAACTAACTAAGCTAATTCATCAAC
>Ga0265797_10003263_pt1 | contig 26200 bp, 30 predicted proteins | sample P2T30metagenome_FD_192433 | JGI IMG/M metagenome (GOLD analysis project Ga0265797, IMG submission 192433) | Plant litter microbial communities from East Loma Ridge, Irvine, California - P2 T30 | ecosystem: Environmental > Terrestrial > Plant litter > Unclassified | place: USA: California... | reverse complement strand
TTCCGGCTGGCTCTGGAAGATTGTCATTGTGCTATTGGATCACTAGTATACAATGTCCAAGCGGATACCAGGAATTTGGCACATCAGCAGATCCCATTCAAACATGCCCATAACCTATCACCATAACGCTCCCTATGGCTACAACTTTCCTGCTCGCTCGGCACATGAGCTTCAACACAGAATAGCCAAGACCATGACTGTTCTCTTCTGTATCATGCGGGATGGAGGTTGAGTTTGCCAACAATACCATGTCGTGCCACAATGGCATCTGCCTTGGTGGACTATGGGTCGAGTCTTGCGTCGTTGGATCATTCAAGATCTCGGCGTCTGATACTGCAGTTGAACTCGCTGATGTGCTGTCTGAGCGTGCGTCGATATGGGTGGCGTCGTCATCACAGTTGGTTGTGCCGGATATGTCAAAGTTGTCGTCGGTACTGTCCAAGATCATATGGGTGGTGGGGTCGACGATTGAGCCGTCATGACAGTATCCGCCTCGTCCTGCAATGCTGCAGGCGACATTGCCCTCGGATGGATATCTCTGCAAGAAGGGATCAGTAAAACACGAAATGCGCAAGTAACATCGGTGTTGTGCTTACAGTATCGGCATGTCTCGGGTACGCCATGACTCCAAGGAAAGCTGTAATGGCTAGAACCAGAGGAATTTGCATGATTTGTATGCTTGTCGGATGACTGTGATGAAGATGGCAATATTCGTCGCTGTCAATAATGGAGTCCACTGCCATTTATACGACCCAGTATACAGCACAGACATCGGCACCTACACACGCAGTAGATCAATTGTTATCACCTTCACTGACCAGACATACCTTCTTGGGCATAGCACCATGTCCACAGACTCGCTTCGCACCCAACCTACGGGACAGATATGGCGGCGTCCCGCACGCAGCGAGTCGAACACTGTGGCTGCAGCTTACAGACATACCTTCTTGGGCGTAGCGTCATCTCGGTAGACTCATTCTTTGCGCTATACACAGGAAGGATCCCGTGGGGCGTAAGCTATGTCGAGGATCGGGCACCTTACCGACAACCGGGTTCTGTCCAAAATAACGTTTCAGGAAGACGGAACTTAGGCTCGCGAGGAATGATCCACAACGGGCTTCCGACGGACTTTCATTGGGCCGCCCACGTGCCCCTGAACTTCGCAGATCCACTAACCGGATGAGGTATGTCTGCAACGGCTGAGAATCTCCACATGGTGTTCGTTTGTCGTAGATGCCGTCAAGGAAGAGAACTCTTGGGCGGGATGCAGCTTGGCGAGTTATCCTGAGCATGATTCTTGTGAGATCTGGTCTAGCACATCGAGATTGCTAGTCATGATGCGCACAGACTTTCACTTTTCTCGGTCGTCAAAATCTGCTGTAAGGATCACAAGGTATGGGTCATGTTTTTGGGGTATTAATCATAAACAAGGCGCGGTCAAGGACGTCAGGCCATTGGTATGTAACTTTGGCTGGAAGTTCCTTCGTGGTGTCGAGGCGTGTCAAGGACCGTTATAGAATTCTAGACCTCCCAAGAAAAGTCTCTCCTCTGACCTTGTTGGAGTCCCTGGCATCGCAACATTCTGCGAACGTGATCCCTTCGCTGCCAGGTCTTCTGTCCTTGGAGAAAGGGCTGACCAAACAATCTGGGTGTGTATCGGGTGCCAATCATTTACCCAAGGCCATTTATGTAGATGCTCCGAGAATTTATTGTGGCATTGGATGTCCAACAAGTTCAAGACCGGACGGAGGAGCGAAAGAAGACGTTGTCGGTACGTGTGCGCGTGAATGTGTGCAGACGCAGTCATTGTGAATAAAACCCATAGCAAGGATTCAGCGCTCCCAAAGTCAAGCCATCGTGTGATGATATTCTGAAAGGTGTCGAGAATGCCGCAAGCTCTTGATACAACAGCCAAGTGGGACTCCCGCCTTTGAGGGGTCCAGAAGCGACAAGCCATCCAGAGGTGGAGCTGTATAGTCAATAGCACAAGCTCCACTGCAGGGGCACTGTGTTCTCGCAGCTCGTTTTCCGATACTTGTGACTGTACTGTTCGAAGCGAATATTCCAAGTCATATATCTGGCCATATGGTGGAACCTCCAACGCATCGAACTCGTTGGGATGGCGACACAGAGCATGGAGTTTGTCGAAGACATCGAATGCAATCTCATGTGTGAAGAATGCTGCCTGCGGACAGTGGGCTACATTCTTGGAGGCCATGTGAGCATTCTGTGGGGAACGATTTGAAGTATCGCGTCGCAGAGATGGTGGGATGTGGTGTGGTATGATCGGTGCCCGGCCTGTCAACAGAGCATATCTCAGGTCTACCCAAACGCAATGAAGCCAGGCAAATATTGGCATTCTCGAGACACAGACGAGATTACGAACTGCCTCGAGGTGCGTTTTGGCAGCAGCGAAATGTCCATCTCTCACGTCCATGTACGCCAGAAGTCCGATCGCGACCATAGTCAGGGGATCTGACGCACAGCGCGGGTGGCGCAAATTGTTGCTGATATGCCAAATTGTGCGTCCCTTCTGCTCGAGATAAGCAGAATTGGAAGTTCTCTTTGCCAGAGTGACTTCCTTGTGGAGAGCGAAGGCTCCAATTGCAGCGAACATTGGCTTGTTCGCTCGCGCCGAGTCCCAAAGAGCGTTCGTCCAGTGTGTTTGGGCGTGATCGAAGTGAAAACTTCGAACCACGTCAAGCTGATTATGGAAGTACCACTGGCCGATACTCTGAACATCCTCTCCGTTGGGGCCTAATATGGTCATGCCAATAGGCGCCGATATTGTCGATCGATGCGAGTGTGGTAACGTCACGTGACCTGTGCCGACCACACTCGAGCTTAGCAGGTCATTCGTCTCAAGACCTGCTTCCGAGACCGCCGCATCTTGTCGATTGCCTGTGCATGTAGTTCTGTCAACCAGATCCTTGTAGAGGCGTTGTTCCGCGCTGCTTGAAGGTGGGAGGCGTTTGCTCTTCCTGCGATTATATTGCAACGTATGCGCATGGATCAGTGCCTTCTTTGCGCGGGTATGTCGGCCATCAGCAGCTTCATGTGAAACGAAGACTAACTTGGGCATAGAGATGTCAGATCAATGCTTTACGCATGGCCATGTGAATAAGATGAGAAACAAGGTTCTCCTGGCGAGCGTTAGCCGGTTGCTGTTCTCGGAGCTAGGCCCCGTATGTAAATTTACAACCTGCATACATGTAGTTTGGGCTTCTTTGAACGAAGCCTACCTCCTCAAGCCTTGACCGCCTTGTACTACGACCTGCTATCTTTCTGTTTAAGAAACACAGGCAAGCATGCCTGCGCTGGATGGGTATGAACGCAATCTTGAGAGCTGCGTTCAACCTTCCGCTATGGTGGCTGCAGAGCAGGTCCGCGCCTTTGTCGCAACGAATACGAGGTAAGAACACAATTGCCAAACATCACACAAGGCCGCTTAATTCCGTACAGATTCATATCGTGTCTATCTTCGAGTCATCGGCAACAAGAAATTTACATAACAGACAGAAGCCTCGGATGGACACCCACATTGATACCAGTCGTCACATGCGCCTTATATACACTGAATCATCAGGTTGGAGAGCACGTCAACAATGCTAGTCCTGCTCTTGGATGATGGTTCGCAGTACTGCTGATACCTCTGATGCGCTCCCAAATTGTTCTTCAAGACATCCCCGAACGATCTGCGCCTCGCCATCTTGCAGAGAAGTATTGGCGATGTCCTTCCAGATAGCGCATGTCGCTCGAGCGTTGTCTGCAAGCTTGGAAGCGATGCCTCTGTATCGGGCAGGGAGTCCGCCATCCTGCAAAGCGACTCCGTTTTTGCCGAGCGCCAATCCTCGAGTCTCAAAGATCTGGCAAATGTCGTACTCAAGTCCGCCGTTCACGCTCGCCTTTTCAACGACAAAAGGTGTCCACAAGAGGATCTCGAGCATACAGACACCGAGGCTGTAAATGTCGTGTCTGGGTTCGTAGGCCTCGTCAACCATTGTGCTCTGCCTCTTTGGGTGCTGGTAGATGCGTTTCGGCCAGTTGTCATCGTTGCCGCATAGCGATGTGGTCGCACAGAGCTCACGAATGCGTGACCAATCTTGCAGATACATGCAGTAGCCTGGATCTTGAGCGCTCACATCTGTCAACATGAGGATATCCCGAGTCCGTATAGCCTTGTGCACAAGCCCAAGTGCATGGACGCTTGACACAGCCTCGGACACGGCGTGGCACAATCTCAACCGTTCCACAATGTCGGGAATTGGAGTGCTCACTATGTGGTATGCCAGACTTTCGTATTCATGCCCGCTCGGAAGCTGAAAGACCAGATCGAAGACATTCTTGTATCCCGGGCCTTGATACACGGGCCTGCGATATCCAAGGAGCGGGAGTACCCCAGTACCCTTACCGGGCTCACAAAGTCTGGCACTGAGAAACCGCAGATCGTCCTCGTCATGCACGGTCTTCCTCTCCAAGATGAACTTCCCCCTCATATTCTCATGATTCAAGGAGCGATTCCCTTCAGCCACCACAATGTCTGAGTTAGGCAATCTTTTGCTGGGATCGCAGGTCGCAGTTTCGTAGAACAATTTGAAGGTTCCGGAAGTCAAGAGATGTGAAGATCGGGAGTTGCTGACACTCGAGAACTGCAGATGAAGACGAGCGACTTCATCGCATGCACTTTTGAGATCTCGCAGAGCTCTGTCAAGCTGGTATTGACTACCTTTACCCCTCCAAAACGTGTACCTGAGTCTGCCAAGAACGGGGATGTCGTTCACATAATCGAGGCTGTGTTGAGCAACATCCAGATGGATCTTTACTCTGACTAGAGCACGTTGTAATTGTTCTTCCAGAGCCGCTGGAATGAGTCTATCGCGCGATGCGATTCGGAGTGTCTGCATACCAAAATACAGCGCTCCTGCTTGAAGCTCTAGCGCTGTTTCGCGGAAGCTGCATTTTCAGTCAGGATCCTTTCAACCAAGGCGAGGTCCATGCCAAAGATACCTGATCAAGGTCTCATGCTTTGTCCTAAAAGTCTCGACTTTCCGATACACCACTCCGCCGCCACGGATGATAACGTCGATGATGCCCGGGATTGCAAGGGCCAGGCCAGCAGTCTCGAACACGCCAGACATTACTACTATCGCATCTAGACACAACTTCAGCGCAATGAAACATGCGTGCTCTGTCGTATGGGTCGTTTGTGCTCTAACGGTCATGTGCTGCTTTGGTCGTGCCACCTCAGCCTGGTCGGGTTAAAAGGCAGCCCTCGCCGCCCAAGCTGAGCTCAGCCTTGCACCATATCGAATCATCGAGCTCGACTGTGCCGTGTCGCTGCCTCATGCGCTGTCGTCTGCATGGCTCAGATCAGGCGCGACTGCATCGCTGGGCGTCGCCTTTTTTCTCCCACCACTTCCTTCTTATTGGGACGATGGCCTCTTTCTTCTCGCCCTGTTGCACGGTCAGACCATCTGTTACCCTCGCAAGCTTTTCCCGCCGTTCATAGACCATTGTGAGCTCTAAAAAAACTACAACACCTCAACTTCATCTTACACGTGCTTCATGACGGACGATTCGGACAGCTATGAGTCCAGCGAGTGGGAGGATGGCGAAATCAAATCACGGTCGATCTGGAGACAGGCCGAGATCGTTAGGCCTATCGGTGGGAGAGGTACAGATACTTCGCATCTTGCGCTGTGTCAGCGCCGCGGAAAGGACGATTCTCGACTCGACCCAAAGCTCTACATCCGCAAACTGCTGACCAAGAAGCCTGTTCACGGTACGAAATACATCAAACGCGAGCTGGAAATGCTTCGGAGTTGCGATCACTGGAACATCCTGTGCTATGAAGACTTTTCGTACAACCCCAGGTCGTGGAAAGACCCAACAGCAAAACTGTACACTGAATATTGCGCACAGGGTGATCTTGATCAATTCACAGTCTCTGACAAAGGGCCGAATCGGAGGCTGAGCATTGAACAAGGCATTCAAGTATTCAGCCAGATCACTCAAGCCTTGCTCTACATCCATCATGGCATTGAGCTGACACGGGAAGGATTGCCATGCATGGCAAAGATTCATACAGCTCGGGGTGGTAGGGCAAACCTTCGGAATGGCGAATGGAAGACGATCATACATCGGGACATCAAACCCAGCAACAGTCAGTCACAGAATATTTTCGCCTACCAATGTGATGCTGATTGACGCTGCAGTTTTTGTTGCCCAGATACACAAGGGCCAAAGCATACACGTCAAACTCGGAGACTTTGGTTTCGCCAGATTCGATACGAACAAGACCCAAACGTATGTCGACACCGGGATCTGGCAGGCTCCGGTACGTCTCCTTCTATGACATGTCATGAATCCAACAGCCAACCTTTCACAATTTGCAGGAGCAACGCCACAGCAACGAGAACTCTGATGGCAAGCGGCGTACCACCTTCAGAAGCGACATATACTCTTTTGCCCGTAAGCCTGCCAGATTTCTGAGTACATCATACGGTCACTCTTCATACTAACAGGCCTAGTGACCATGCGTGCTGTCATGCCCCGACCAGATCCGAGGCGATATCCGCCAAACCATGCGATCTTCGGCATCAACACACTCATCGAACCATGTTTGTGGCAAGAAGATACGCAACGCCCCACAAGCGTCATGATCATCGACGGACTGAAGCGCCTCGGTGTCCTTCCAGGGAGAGTCTCGATGATTCTAGACAGTGCTTACCACCACCTTTCGCCCCCAATCGCGCGAGTGCGCGAGCCTTTCTGGCGCCATGAAACGCTTTGCCCGCTTTGTCGCCGACTATTGAAAGCTGGTGGGGTGGGGTATGTCAACGATTTCGACTGCGTACGCATCGAGCGCTGCCGGAACTTCATGCGAAATGAGTCGGTGCCTGCAATGCCTCGAACAATGGAAACGTCAGGCCTTTCTGAGGACCAGATCAGACTGGTACTATTCTTGCGGGCTAACGGTACGAGTAAAGAGTCGGCGATTGTCTGTGCCCGGGCCAAGTTTGCTCTCGGAGGCACTATAGCGGACGGCGAAGAGGTCGCACGTTTGGTATCTCGAAGGGTGCGCTTCGAACAGGCAGTCGCTCAGGTTCGTCGGAGGATGCTTGAAGATGCGCAAGATGATTCCGAGGATGATTCCGAAGATCGGGACAGTGACTGAGGTAACGATGGACGTGACGAGACAAACGACAATGACAATTGAGGCGACAGGGATGTTCTGACACTGGAACATATCGGGCAAACAAACTAATAATGGTGGAGTACATACTTGTCTCATAGCTATCTCATAACGGCCGACGTCAACGCAAATGCAAAAGGGCATCCAAAAACATCCTTAATACTTGAAAGGCTAGACGGGATATCTAGATGACCCAATGAACAATCAACCACACAGCCGAAAGCACCGTCTTGACAACACTACAAGGTGTGATGATTGACTTCAGGCAGCACTCGCCGCAGTCGCGTTGACCTACAGCTGCAAGCCGCACCAAGATCGTTCCATAACCTGAGATGGATGTACTGTCGCCGCTCTCACTGGCCATATTGAGCAGGAGGAAGAGCAACACGTGAACGATGGACTGGGCGACGCGAGGGCGATAGCAGTGTATCTTGCATGTACACAGGTATCTGCACGGCTTGACCGGTTGCCTCAACTGATTTTATAGGTCAAACCCCACCCACCACACACACACGCCTGAATACGGCATTTGGGCTGACACCCTCGTGTCAATTTAATATCCAGACTCCAAGAAGGCAACCTCTTTTGAGGAGGCGGAATGGATCTCACCTGATAGGTGGGCTAGACATACGCAATAACAAGACACGGGACACGGGACACATGTTGAGTTTCTCCATGTCGGTCGACGATCGTTTCCGATTCCCATCTACCAACAACACTTTTTGATCATGGTTGTTACAGGGAATTGATCATACAAATCACACAAGACAACCCCACCATCAACAAAACGAACCACACCACCACCAAAAACGAAAACGAAAATGAAGTAGATCAAATATATTTCTGAACAACCTAAGCTAGTTGGAAACCATCTAAGTCACCAATTTCCCATGCCTTCATCGAAGCAGGGACGAGCCAAAGAATCCCATCCATCCATGTCCGGGTATGTCAACAATGAAAAGAACCAAAACGACAGTTGTATCGTGAAAGAATCAGAAGCAAGAAGAAAAGATGCAAAGTCTGATACAACAAAATTCTAAAAAGAAGATGGGTATGAAGTAAAACTAAGATGGTGGTGGTATCGTTCTCGTTCTCGACAAACACTCGCTCGCATACATGCTAGGTGTGTGGTATGGAAACCCATTCGGAACCGAAGCAACCTTTTTGAAGAAGTAAAAGGTGTGGTGAATTTTGATGATAAGAAGAAGAAACAAAGACAGAGACAGAGACAGGAAAACGTAAAAGGAAACAGGGAATTAAAAAGAAAAGATTTCCCTTTGCCCGTCGGGGCCAATACCATGCATCGTCTATATTTCCTCCCAACATCCTCCAAAATTCCCATCTCCTCTCCTTGCCTTCGCTGTGTTGCAAAGTGTTTTGCTCTTTTAGTTTGTTTGGGTACGTTCAGTCGTAGTAAGATCACAATGGACGAACTCAGTTCCAGCCCAAGCTGTTCTCGCTCATGACCGGCGCAGAGATGCCCTGCTCTCGTACGCTGCGGCCGTTGGAGCTGTGACCGCTGTTGCGGCTACCTCTCGTTCCGCCGCTGCCGCTGCCGTTGCTGCGGCCAGCTGAAGAAGCTGTCACAGCCGCGGATGCGCGTCCGACCCCACTATTGTGGCCGTTTGCACCGGACATGAAGTAGCCGCCCATGCCACCGCTGCCTGTCAAGTTAGAGCCACGTTGTGACATCTCAGGCTGAGAGGCGGGGACAGACGGGGTACGCGCGTGGCGCGCACGCTTCTTCTTGTAACGGCGAGCGACGTATACCATGGCTGCAGCGTAGAGAGCTGCACCCGCGCAGGCACCGACACCAATACCGACACTGGTGCCACGAATGGGCTGAGAAGAGCCAGAGTCACCACCAATAGGAGCACCGTCACCGTTGGAAGCGGATGTGGTCGCAGCAGGGTTCTTATCAGAAGTAGCGCTACCATCGAGGCTTGCACCAGGCTGTACGGAGAAGCTTGGGTTGATCATAGACATCAGAGTACGGATCGATGCAGTCGGGTTGCCATAAATATTGCTGACAGGAGTGTGAAGGTCGAGCTGCAGCTGGTCAACGAGATCGGCAGGAATGTACGCCTGTGCGAGAGTGGTCATGTAGCCAAGCTCCTTGGAGGTGTCGTAAGGCATCAGTGCGTTCATCTTGACGTCCTTCGGGTCAATGCTCAAACCATAGGCGATACCCTGGGGCAAGAAAGCGAAGATCTGGCTAACGGCGGTGGAGCTGCCAGCAACGAAACCGTAGTTCAATCCATAGTTGAAACCGATCTGCACAAGAGTGCCGTTCGATGGCTGCTCTGGTATGCCACCAGGAGGCTGAATTAAGCGAGGCATGTTGGTCGGGAAGCCGGTAGGTGCGGTTGTGGACGAGCCGTCCGAAGCCAGTGTGCTGCTTTGATCATCGGCGTCAGTGGGGCTCGGAGGAGGAGCAGTGGTTGTCGGCGCGAAGGTGAGCTGGGTTGGGACCTCGACAGTAGTGGCATCGTTGGTGCCAGTGGGAATGATGCTGTGAGGGGCTTGGGTGCTTGTTGGGGAGAGCGTGGCCACAGGTGTGGACTCAGTCTCGGTGGGGATCGGAACGGGAACAACAGCGGTTGTTGACTCGTCAGAGGATGTGGTGGAGCTTGCGCTCTCAGTTCCACTGGTAATCGCGGACTCGGCTGAACCAGACGTGGTCGATGACACGGAGGACTCCGAAGCTCCAGTGGTGGTTGAAGCGTCCGAAGTAGTGGATGCTTCAGATGCTCCCGTGGTGGCAGTCGATGCATCACTAGCATCCGAAGTAGTTGTCGCGGCATCGGAAGCTCCAGAAGAGGTGGTCGTGGCATCGGAAGCTCCAGAAGTGGTCGTGGAGGCATCGGTAGCGCCCGAAGTGGTTGTTGCGGCATCAGAAGCTCCAGAGGTGGTGGTCGATGCATCAGTGGCTCCCGAGGTAGTTGTCTCGGCATCAGAAGCTCCAGATGTTGCTGACGCGCTGGAGTCGGTCGAAGTAGCTGTAGCAGTGCCAGTGGGCGAGGACTCGGCTCCGGATGTAGCATCACCAGATCCAGGGGTCTTAGTCACACTCTCGTCTCCCGAGGTGGTGATTGGCACTGGCACGACGGGTACGATAGTGCTGCTATCGGTGGCTGTCTCGGTGGTGTTGCTTGAAGAACCACTGGTGGGGCTCAGCGTAGGGGCGTCAGTAGACTGCTCGACAGCGGTAGCAGACACGCTGCCAGTCGAGGACGCATCAGTCGCGGTAGCAGAAGCAGAGCTGTCCGTGCTGACCGAGCTGTCGGTAGAGCTGGTAGTGACAGGCACAGGGATAGCGGTGGTGCCATCAGTTCCTGTGGATGTGCTAAGGCTGTAGATAGGAGAAGAGCTCTCCGACCCATCAGTAGAGACGGGCACGGGGATGACAGTGGTTCCTGACGAGCCAGTAATGGTGCTCGACGTTGTCGCTGGGCCTGAGGTGGTGCTGGCGGGAGCGGCAGTAGCGGGAGTTTCATCACCACCGGTGCTGGTGAGTGACACGGGTGCGGTGCCAGTCGACGGGGCAATTCCAGTGGAAGCAGTCTCAATATCAGTGGTGTTGGTCTCCGAACCGACGGAAGGCGCTGGGGTGCTAATGACTGAGTCGGTGGCGGCAGCTGAAGCGGCACTGTCAGTGGTGAAGTGGCTGGACAGGCCAGAGTCCAAGGAGGAGGCTGCACTCGACAAGATGCTGGAGAACCCAGAGGCGATAGACTCGGTTACTGCAGCATCAGTGGCAGTGGCCGCAACGCTGGACAATTCAGAGCCCAGCGAAGAAGCCAAGCTTGATAGAGCTGAGGATGCTGCATCGGTGATGGGTCCAGTAGTAGTGGCGGTAGGGCTGCCGCTGGCCTCAGACAGGACTGATGACTCGGCGGAGGAAACAGCACTGGCGAAATCGGAGGCAGCCGAGGACACTACGCTAGAAGCGACAGCAGTGTTGGAAGCTGCAACCGAAGAAGCACCTGTAGAGTCTTCAGTCGGTGTTGGGATAGGAATAGGCAAAATGCCACCAGAGGTCGATGAGTCGGTGCCGTTCGTGGTGAGTGCGCTCTCAGAGGACGCGGTCTCCGTTCCAAGCAACTCAGATGCAACAGAGCCAATAAGACCTGGAGTAGCGGTGCTCTCGGAAGCAGTCAATGTTGTGTCGGGGATTGATGCGTTGTCAGCGCCAGAAGTGGCATCAGTCAAGGCTGCGGAAGACGTAGTAGTGGAAGAGCCCTCAATAATAGTCGACAGCCCGACAGTGATTGCGCCAAGTGATGGAGATTCCGAAGCGTCTGTCTCGCTAGAGGTGCCTTCGGATATGCGAGTGCCAGTGGGAGCTGGCTCGGACGAAGGGATTACACCGATAGTGCCGATGTTGGAGGGGCTTTCCGCAGTCGCGGAGCGAGTGGAGATGATTGCAGTCGAGCTGACAGTAGGCGAAGGTTGCTCAACGGGACGACCACCGCCAGTCTGACCGGCGAAAGGCCGGGGAGCCCGGGAGCTGAAAACGTCTGAGTTCGAGTCGGACTCAGCAGGAGTGCTGGCAATAGTGGGTGTGGCAACATCGCTAGAAATTTGGCCAGTAGATCCAACAACTTCGCTTGCGCCAGAAGAGCTTGCGACAGTAGGCTGAATAGTGCTGCTGGGAGCAACACCAGTGGGAGCAGCGAACGCGCCAGGGTTGGAGGAAGAGCTGCTGGGAGTGGGCAGCACAATGGTGTCAGGCACCGGTCCGGTGGAACCGACTGAGCTGGCAGCGCTGCTGAACGTAGGCGATAGAGGGCTGCTAGGCATCTCACCAGTGGGGGCAACAACCTGGGCGCGGTCACTGCTAGTGCTTGCGACGGAGGAGGACTCGGAGAATGTTGGCGAGGCCTCCTCGGTCTCGGGCAGACCACCAGTAGATGCAACGAAGGTGGACGTAGCAGGAGCTGACGAGGTCACGTCCGAAGCAATAGTGGGAGAGACCTCCTCAGTCTTAGGCAGACGACCAGTCGAGGCAACAAAAGTAGATTCGACAGGAGCTGACGAACTGGCGCTTGAAGAAGCGAAAGTTGGCGAGGGCTCCTCGGTCTCAGGCAACTGACCAGTAGAGGCAACGAAAGATGAAGCAGGAAGCGCTGACGATTCCACGTCCGAAGCAATAGTCGGCGAGGGCTCCTCAGTCTCGGGCAGACTGCCAGTAGATGCAACGAAAGTAGAGCTAGCAGCAGCTGACGAGCTGACGCTTGAGGGAGCAGTGGGCTGGGGCTCGTCCGAAGGGACACCACCAGATGAAGGGCTTGCCGAGCTTGCCTCAGACGCCGTAGGGAACACGATCTCCTCACTGCTAGGCATGCCGGCTGAAGGCCGCCTGGAAGGACGCTCGCCGGGGGCGTAGGTTGAGCTGGTTGTCGCGCTCGAGCTGGGTGCGGTCGGCTGTACCTCGCTGCTCGGGGCAGGTCCAAGGGATGGGCGCGACTCAACAAATGACGAGCTGGGTGCAGTTGGCTGTACTTCGCTGCTGGGTGCAGGTCCAACGGATGGGCGTGGCTCAACAAATGTTGAGCTAGTCGTCGCGCTCGAGCTGGGTGCAGTGGGCTGTACCTCGCTGCTCGGGACAGGTCCAACAGATGAGCGCGGCTCGACATAGGTAGAGCTAGTCGTCGCGCTCGAGCTGGGTGCGGTTGGCTGCACTTCGCTGCTCGGTGCCGGACCAACTGATGGGCGCTGTCCGAATCGGCCATCAGATTGAGCGTCGCTGCTGGTGGTGGGAGTCGAGCTTGAAGAGACCTCCGAGGAGCTGGAAGGAGTCGGTTCCACGATGATTTCAGGGAATCCACTTGAAGGTGCGCTGGAAGTGGTAGATTCCTGGGTGGTAGGCACAAACTCCTCGCTAGTAGTGGTTGAAGATGTGGTCTCGGGAGTAGAGCTAGGAGCAGTCGGCTCCACAATTGTGTCGGGCAGACCTGTCGATGGCTGCGTAGACTCCGCTGGAGTGGTGGGTTGCACAATGCTTTCAGGGAATCCTTGAGAAGGCACATCGGAGGTAGTCGCTGGGAAGCCTTCGTCAAATTGGCTCTGGTTGTCGCTATCGAACGGGTTTTGGTCGGAGCCACCGAATGGGTTGTCCTCAAAATCGTCAGATGAGCTTGTCGTTGTCGCCGGCGCGCTGGAAGTTGTCGACGCGGGAAGAGATGAAGAAGTTTCGGTGTTTGTGATTGTCACGGTGTGAGTTCCAGTGAGTCCAGGCAAAGTAGGCTCAATGGTAGTCACGTGCTCTGTTTGACCAGGGGTATCCCAAGGCTCGTCGGCACTCAAACTTGAAAGGAACGGCGCCCAGTCAAAGTAGGGAGTTTCTGAAGGCTCCTGGCTCGTAGTCTCGGGAATAAATTCGGATGTTGTCGAAGGCTCGACCGCGGGTGTTGAGGAGTTGGTGTAGGCGCGTCTGAAATGGAATCCAGGTCGCTCTTCATATTGACGAGCGGGCGCAGCCTCCGCTGTTGTGAATGGGCCATGAGCAGACATGACTGCGAGGGCGGCTGCCCACGCAGCAGAAGAAGTCCTCATGGTGTAGAATTAGTGGTGCTGGTTGATTGGTAGACACAGATGTGGTGTGTGGCCTGTTTGATATTAGACTTGACGTGGCAAAGTGGCAAATATCACATGCCAGCTTACCGTCGGAGTTGGGTATAAACGAGTGTACTTGACGATTCGCCAAAGAATGAATGAACGCTTGCTTATTGGGGAAAGCTGGTGTACGATAATCCACGCAGGACCTATGACATGCTAGGCGGATGGGTATTGCTAAAGGAGCGTGGGCGTATCGCGTGAAGCGTTTCGCGTGGTTGGGCGAATGCAAATGTCAAAGTACAGAGGGTGTGCAGAGAATAGACAGGCTCGGCCGGAGTGAGATTGTCCAATTTCGAGAATAGCAGCGTTCTTCGAGCCAGTCAAAGAAACGCGCGTGGTCCGAGCCGGGAGCAACAAAGAGCGAAGAGTGGTGCAGATTTGTCTTTCAGACGTCGCAAGCCAGACTCAGCCAATGGCAAGACAGTGTTTTGCTTTGAGGAAGGATAGCGAGGCTGAGGGGCCAGACAGCGCGACAATGTCCAGACAGTAGGCGTGTGCGGGAAGGAGCGACTGGATGCGCGTGTGGTATATCCCTACGCTCGACTGACTGCGGTACACTTTTCGCCAACTATTACGAGGCCGTGAGAAAGGAGGAAGTCGCGAGAATGAGGAGTAGTGAGTGCTGAAGCGAGTGTGGACGGATCTGGTCGAACCGGTTGGAAATGCAGGCAAGGCGGAGGGCGCGAAAGGGGTGGTTGTCGGGTCGGTCGCACGCGGCGGAGGAAGGGAGGAGGCTGCGGTGTGTTGGCGGTGTCGCAGAGGTGGCCGGCCGGGGAGACTGGTCGATGGCGGCGGCGGTGGTGAGTGGGCGGTGGTGGAGGAAGGGCACAGTAGTCGTGCAGTACTCACGAGCGCAGCAGGCAGGAGAGCAGCAGCAGCAACGGCGCGCCGTCGTCTGAGGCCTTCAGGTCGCTGGTCGAGGGTGGGTAGGGGTGGTGCGTGTGTCGTGCGAGCTAGCAGCGAGTGCAGGGCAGGGCAGCAGCAGCGCAACGGGCGGGCGGGCGTGGGCGTGGAGCAGCAGTGCACCAAAAGGCAAGAGGCACAGCAAAGCACAGCACGCAGGGTCAGGGCAAGCGGCTCGCTGGAGGCATTCACACGCTCACGTCGCAGGCTAGTCGGGGTTTGGCAGTGCAATTTCTCCCATGCAGGGCCGCACCGATGCCATCACGGGTCGATTGGCTGTTTCATCTGCGGCGCCCGTCGATAGTGGAAGCATCCCTGTCGTCCTTGCGAGCTGCCAAAAAAGCCACCAGATGAGAGTCTCCGCCCGGGACAAGGCTCGTAAATAGCAAGGAGTACCGCGTGCCATCCACTAAACCCAGATCAGATGCACAGGAACTGCTATACGGGGCCCGCCCAATACGGCCACGGAGGCGGCGCGCCATGCATACACACACGCATACTAAAGATATGCACGTAGCCGCCTTCTTCATCAGCGCAGACATCCATCTGCGCTGTCATCACCACCACGCGCGGCGGCGCACGTGTGAGCACAGCCATACCACCCGCCTCGCTATACCATCGCAGGCCCGTTAGTCGGCTTCAAAGTGCTACACGACGTGAAAGAGCGAACGAGTGCCACGACCACATGGGCGTCCCTGCTCATACCAGGGCCCTAGCCGTGCAGACACTGGTCTTACGCTGGCGCTCAGGAACGGCTCCACCCTGCTCGATTTCCCCAATATCCGCGACGCCGCTAGCCTCTCTAGCTCGAGGGCTATGTAGCAACTTTAATTTGAAGGATGCCCACGCTTCTCCTCTCGCCGCCAGCCCGCCCAACAACCCGCCAGCCCGATGTTCTCGCAAAGCAACCATTTCATCATCGCAACCCCTTCGAGGGAAATGGACGCAGTTCGAGACCGGATCTTCATCCGGGTCCCACCAGCGAGAAAACGAGGTGAACCTGTTCGGAGGCCATCCGCGGTGAGAGAGATAGAGAGAGAGAGCAAGGTCGCACACTCTCGGCATTTGTCGCCTTTGTTCGCTGCGCTGCAATTTTCGTACTGCTGCTCTTGCTTGCTCGCACACCCGACGCGTAAGCCTTCCCTGCAGGGCGGCGGTGGAAATCCGCAGACGCAGAGTGTGCGTGGGAATTGATCGCGAGCCGCGTCCGGCTTGGTGATCGTGCAGCGCATGTACATGTACATGTTCCAAGTACATGCTGGAACCTGCCCCGACGCTGCTGACTTGACCCAACATTCATCAAGGCCTCTGCGTGGTGTGCACGTTGAGATGATCATCCTGCGTGTTGATCACGGTGGTGATCACCATCTCCACACGTTGACGTATACTTAGGCCTCGACCGCTGTCAATCGTTGTTGAAGAGTTGGAAAAGACTCGTCAGGCCACCTCTTAATTACTCCCGTGCGATCTTTGTCCCGGTGGTAAGCCTTTGCGAATTCTGCAATGTATGTCAGACAATGGGAAAAATTCTCAGCTCTGCTATGCGGTTATGCGTGTGCTATATTTTGCTCTGCGGGCTACAGAGATTTTACTTCCAGCAAGAGGCAAGGTTCGTCGGCAGCAAATGCTCACCTGCATGGTGGCTTGGTGGTGGCTTGAGATCCACCGGTGTTGCAGTACGGACTACGGACTAACTGACTGACATGACACGATCAGCGTGCAGCTGACTTGTCACTCCCGGTGGTCGCACGTGTTGTCGAGCGGCTCGCAGCTTTTTTACAGTTGAGGTGATGCAATTGTGTTCTTGGCATATTGATGAGCTAGATTTTGCAGATTATTCAATTGAGGACATCTGCTGGCGAGCTGATATCAGGACAGGAACACTCAGGCGGAAAACCCCGGTATTATGCACAAGGGATCAGCCTCCCAGCACAATTCGACAGAAACAGCTTGAAACATCCAGACACGTGGCATGACTGAGTCGTGCGGATCTCTTATCAAACGTCGATGTCATTCGAAGCCGTGTATATCAGGAAAAAGAACTGATCGCATTGAAGACAGCAAGTCTAGCCGGTACCTGTACTGGCAAAGAGAAAAACATCATCCCATACATCAACACTACCTCCTCTAATCTCCTCCCAACCCCAGAATCCAACTCAACTCAACACTCATCAATCTAAGCGTAGTTGACCTTGACAGAGTATCCGTTGGTAGTGAACACGGCGTTGCTGCCCAGGGTAGGCTCGGTGCCGGCACCGACGCTCTTGAGGTACTGGGTGCTGGGCAGGCCCTGGTTCTTGATGAGGTAGGAGTAGAAGAGGTTGACGTCGGCGTTGAAGCTCTTGATCTGCTTGCCGTCGGCGGGCAGGAAGGAGAAGACGGTCATGTCGCCGTTGGGGCCCTTGTACACGTTCCACTTCTGGCCGGCGATAGTGGTGGTGGCGAGGACCTTGGCGTTGCCTTGGGCGTCCCAGCTGCTGTGGTGGGTGTTAATTTCGTCATTCTTTTATGAGGGTGGGATTGCACTGTGTAGCGCAGAGGACGGATGACTTACCTGGCAATAGGACCAGCATTGATGTTCGCAAGCCAAATCATCATCTCATACTTCTCCTTTCCACCGGGAGCATCGCTAGTGAAAAGATCATAAGCGACGTCCGCCACGAGGTCGCTGCCAGAGTAGCTCCAGCTCCAAGCCGACGGGATAGACTTGATCTTCGAGATCTGCACGGCGTTGGTCTTGACGACGACGTTGGGGAAGCTCTTGATGCTGTTCTTGCCGCCGGCCCACGACCAGTTGGAGTGCCACTTGATGATCGAGCCGGACTTTCCGTCGAGAGTGGTGCACTGGTTGCCAGAGGTCGCGGCGCCCTTGCCCCAGAGGTTGTTGTAGAGGGTGTAGTCGCCGGTCACGACGTTGTCCCAGTCGCCGCACATGGCGGCGCGGCGGGTGAGGGTCGCCGGGGCGGCGGCGGCCAGGACGGCCATGGTGCTGGCGATGGCGGCGAGGGTGAACTTCATTTTCGGAAGGAGTGTTGTGGTTGGTTGCTTTGTTGTATTTTGGTGATAAATGAGAGGTATAATTCGAATCGAAGCGTTGTGAATCAAAAAGAGTGACTGATAGTTATTGAATATCGAAAGGATTGATTTAAGTTGTTCTACAGGATTTGATCTCGAAGCAAATGAATATTTATTCCACCACTTCCAAACCGAGCCCTCATTCCAAAACCCATAGACATTGATTGCGAAGCACTATAGTAGGAGGTAGTGTATATTTCTCCCGGATCAACAGGCATCATTACTAGGTCTGGCGCGGAGCGTGCTCGAAAGCTTGTAAACGAACCGCACGTCTTGAAACCATCGCGCGACTAGTCCACCAAGCTCTAGGCCCGCTACGCGGAAACAGCCTTCCGAGTGCTTGTTAGGGCTGCTAGAACGTTTTTAGAATGTGAGATGGTTAGAGAAGCTTTGCGAGCAATATGTATAGTGGATTATTTAGAGGTGCTCCATGTGCTGGTTGTTGTGGTGCTGATAGCATCATCAAGGTGCCGATAATGGAGTTGTTCTCTGAGGCGCAGTCTTCAAATGGCTTGCGCCGAAAAGCCGAGATATAGTGTGCTGTCGTACGTAAGGAGAGCAGGTACGACAGATCGTGGTCAGCGACCCAGCCTGTGGTAATTAGACGTATAGTACTTTGCCCCAAGGCGAAGGCTTGTGCAGCATTTCAGTACAAAAGCTTTGAAGACTAGATGTACGGACTGCCTCGGTTGTCCCTCAATAAAGGAGTCAACAAAGACCGTCACGTGTTAGCAGTCCCAGCAGACAGATATGATTGGAATGGAATGGAACAATCCATGGATCACACATGTGCCACGTCGCTGGGTCTGCTTTTGGTCCCGATCAGTGACACCGCATGCTCCTTCGAACCTGCAATTGCAATTGCAGTTTTCAGCCTCTGGTGCTTCTTGCTACCCGTGCAGTCGGTGTGACACAGCATGCTCCGACAGCCCGGTTGCACGCAGGCGCGGGTTCTTGATCCGTGGCTCGTCATTGTACAGCGGCAGGGCTCCCTTGCTTGCGTGGTCGTTACACGACAGATTCCTGCTTTCGACGTTTTCGTGAGACGCATGTGGCTGAGTGCAGGATGTGAGTTTCGGGGCTGTTGGAGGTAGGTTTTGATATCTGTATGTGTCTTAATAAATTAGAAGGATCAAGAGTGTTGTCTTTCGATTACATGATAGATGTGTCAGGAACGAAAGAAGTTCGTGATGGTCTTAAGATCGTTCTGGTTGTGATGCTCAGGCTGCTTTCTTTCGTGATAACAGATGAAATTACTTCACACGTACACATAAAGCTAGAGCTCGTTTTCATACCACCGTTATGGCCTCCTGTAGCTCCTGCTACATTAGTAAATGCAAGCATCTAAAATGATTGGAAGTAACGACCGGACATCAAAGAAGAGGACGTACATATACCGAGTTGACCCCAAACCCTAAGGTAACCCTAATCGGATCGATTTTGTTGGAGCTTCCAATGCTCGAAGATCGCATTCAAACCTCAAACCACAAACACCAACACCATTACCACTTGCAAAACCACTGTTTCGGGAGATCTACATATAGCCATACGGCAAGTAACCAGCTCAACAAATCAGTGTCCTTCAGCCCAAATTCGCAACAATGTCCCTCTGGCAATCCTACCGCGCCCTCGCTCCGCGCACGCGTCTGCTCATCGGTGGTGGCATCATGGCCTACGCAGCTTTCGGCCTATTGGCCTCGGACCAGGCTGAACAACTTCTGGGCTGGACGGCGACAGAGGAGGACCGCAAGCGTCTGAAGGAAGAGATGCCGAAAGTGCTCGTTGTGGATAGGCCCAACAAGTGAAGGACTAGATGAGAGAGCAGAGAAACAGGAATGCTAGCGGGATCCGGAGGTTTGGTCGATGCTCAAGGATACCTTTGCACTGCTGGAAGAAGCAGCGAGATGCCCTTAGACTGGGTTTTGCGTACACCGGAACCCGAAGACAACAACGCGCCTGCCACACGAGAGGGCTACCCATCCGCTCAGGACGGCATCGGATCTCCATGGACCCACGGCTGAGATTGGGCCACGTCAAGATAAAGGCTCACTCCCTGTGTCCGTTCGATAAGGAAGTCATAAAGGACAACTCGAGAGTCAGCTGGATACTGCGGGGCCTGTCACTGAACAAGGTCATCTGCGGTGCTACCTTTTCTATGGTAGAGACCAACAAGGAGCACACCAACATCAATCCACCCGGAGAAGCACGACTAGAATCATCCTACTGCAAAGTAGCATAAGCACCGAGCATCGTATCACACGTCGAAGGTAGCGGAGAATGAGTCAAGTAATGCGAGTGCTTCTCACCTCAGCTCAGGCTCGACATGGGAGGCGTCAAGATTCGACGAATCTACAAGACCAACAGAGTACTGCATCGTTGCCCCCATTCCACTTTTATGTTCGTCTGAACTCATTGAGCCTACCAAGCCGTTGTCTTCGACAAGAAAGGGCTTGAGTATGTTGTGTAAATCCGCAATCATTCAATCGAGCAATTGCTCAAAAGACTTTGGTTTCGATAGTATCATGCTACTCATAGTAGTTTTTATCTGATTTATAGCAATGCTACGAAGGCTGGCCCACAAGCGACGGCGCTTTCCACTGTGGATGTGATCACAAATCGATTGTTGCATGTGCGAGGCGCGCCTTAGGCCAGCGGTAGGGATGCCCATTGGTCCAGCAGCCAGCTCGTTTCTGTATATGTGTGTAGCGCTATAATCGAGCATAGGATGTTAAATTCCGACGAAGCGCATCGCAAGCCTCGAGTTTTGGGTTTCGAGATCGTGGCAGCGGTGGCCGACTTAGCTGCTGGATATGCTTTTTGGCAACTGAACATGCGCTCAATGGCTTTGCAGCCTGTTATAGTGGGCTCTACTATGTCCAATGATACGTGAAAATGGAATCATGAGGCTGTGACTGGCTGAAGACCATGTACTGAGCCTTGATATAAATTCAGTCTTCCCTTGATCTGAGCTCTTATGTTTCTGAAGACCACCGTTTCTATGTTCAGAGAATCTCGTGCTCGCGACGATATAATTACGCTTCCCGTGAGGTTGGCCAGAGCGCTATGGCAACCGTGCAACATCCCTACTTCACGTGCCAACGTGCGGACCTGCGAGGCTAGGTTCGGCACACATCATGACCTCAGGTGAACTGCAGGCTGTTATAATGGGAAGGTCTTCTCTTGGGTAGGCTCGCACAAGCTGCATCTGCTCCAGCAACAACAAGAATCGATGTTTGTGAACCCAAGAGGAAGCCGCGCCCGGCTTCCCGGCTCCGACAACCTTGAACCCTGCTTCGCTTCGACGAGCACACATCACCCAACTCTTCACTTTGTCCTGCCGCCCATCATCTCCCATCAGATTCTTTCTCTTGAGCCATCGGAAAACAGGCTCTTTGGAACGAGCTGTTCAAACCTCCAGTCGGTATCATGGTCCTCCGCCAGGTATACGCAAGGTGACACGAGCCATGGGCTGTTGACGTCCAGTACGCCTTGAGCTGAGCATGTTTGGGCCGCGACTGATCTAGCAAGTCCATACAGTCAAAGGCTGTCTTTCTGAGGAGATCAATGTAACCCATGCGATTCGCCGGACTGGCTGGATAGGGTGGCCGCTAGCAGATGACTGGCTCGCAATCTGGTACAAGGACCTTAGTGATGTCTGCAGACCAACAAGGCACCTTCGAGAGATGTTCATCGACCACACGGCTGACCAGTATTAGATTGACCTTGGCTGTCGAGGCTGTATCTGTAGGTCGTCCTTGAAAAAAACAAGAGACTGCAGGCTCTTTCTGCGTCGCTGGAGACACCTCGATAGCAACTTAGCATTCCTGTTCGATAATGGTATTGCCATTGGAAATCCAAGTCCTTGCGGAAAACGACGATCGGCATAAATTTGAGTATCTTCGACTTTGTACGCACCAGAGAAGCGACCGACAATACTTTCTGTCTAGATTGCGCAGCAAAAGCAACTTCTCAGCCTGATGCTAAGCGCCGTGGTCGTCAAGCGAAGGCATGCTGTCCTCGTGCTCAGAGCCGTGCTGCATAAACGAGGGTGGGTGCATGTGCATGACATACTGAGGAGCAACCATCAGCTGAGAGACCCACCAGCCTTGCTCGTGCTCTTAAGGTACGGCAATCAGCCTCGCAGTCTCACAGCGTTCTTTCCACTGGAGTGCAAATACAATGGTCTCAAGGAAACTATACAGACCTACACAATACCATTTATCGACGTCACGGTTTTCTAACCAACCATGTTCTCGACTCGCGCCTTGGCTTTGGGTAGTCGTAGGCCGCCTCAGCACCCCAGCCCAGCAGTGCCTCCTCCAGAGACCCAACTCCTCCCTCGACCGCAATTCCACTCCGGCCACCTTAGGCAAACCTCATCGCAACTCAACACCATCGCCATTATTATCAAAATCATCATTTGTCTATCATATTTACAGCTTCTCATGTATCTAAATCGGATTTGCTAAACTCGTAGCGTGTTACCAAACCGCCTTGGCGTTACACCGCTGGTAACAAGCACGAGCAGGATCGCCGCTGGAAAGGGACAACTTCTCCGAATCGCAACTACAGACCTTCCAAAGGACTTCATCGTCACACTCAAGACGGGAGACCTTGCATGGCGATGGCAGACAATCCAAATGAAGAATTCCCCGATTTGCTCCGCGGTACCGGCCGCGTCAGCCGATTCCAACCCAACAACACTCGTGGCTACCAACAGGTTTGTTTGCCAGATACAGCAAGAAGCTACGTGATCACTGACATCGAACAGGTGGGAACCGGAACAACGTACCCCGGCAACGTTATCATCCCCAGCCGCCATCAATCTGTAGCGGGCTTCTCGCTCAACACTCCACCACCGGAATGGAGCCCTGCTCATACAAACCATGCAACATGGAACCCTCAAGTCCAGCGGACCGATATGGGTGAAGCACACCTTGATCGTATGCCCCAGCATGCTGTATCTCAGACGCATTTCTCCATGTTGCAGGGCCCGCCCGCTCTGCAGTTGTTTGAGAATGCAAATGCCGGAATATTTGGCCCAGGACACTCTGCTGATCATGTCAGACCACAAACGATGGTCCGGGAAGAGCGATTGTCCGTTGGTACCAGATGCATGAGTCCAAACTCGGCTGATCTGAACCGCTTGTTGCTCCAAGAGAATGTGGACATGCAAGCTCCAAACTCACCTCTGAACTTCGATTTTCAGCACCAGGTCAACCAAACAGCTGCGTCCGCCATCTCGTGGCCCCTGATCCAGCAGCAAAACGATGCGCGGATCGAGCGTATAGTCTCAGACATTTCAGTCTATGACCAAAGCACGCACATCGTGACACATCAGGAGGAGACTCCACGTGGTGTCACGATGGAAGGCAATCCCGCGCTCGATGCCATGCATGGCGCTCCAGATGGCCGTTCCCATGTTCGGGGCATGGTGTCTGCGCACTCGGATCCAGGCTTGTCGAGCGACCAGATGCAAGTTTCAGTGTCTATTCCATCAGCGCCGCCCGTTTGCTCACAGTGTGATTATAAGTACCGCAACAAAGCGGGATTCATGTATGTCCGGTAGAGTGTACAGAGGCGGGCCACGAAGCTGACAGGTTCCCAGAAAACATCTTCGGACCCACAATCCAGCGAACAAGCGCCACAAGTGCGAATATGTTGATTGCCCTCGTGCCTTCATGTATCCTAAAGATCTTGTCAAGCACAAACGTGTGCACGAGGGACCAGATGGCCAGATCTTCTTCTGCCCGGAGCCAGGATGTGCGGCAAAGTCGAGCCGCCACGATAACCTGATGCGGCACTACCGGAACAAACACTCGACTTCCAGATCGAGTATCGGTGCTGATGCTGAATCAACGGGTGCGTCGCACTTTGATGATGTGCCGTCTTCCACGGGTAGCCAACTGCAGGGACCTGCCAGCCAAAGCTCGGTGATTGACCACGATTGGTCTTTTACCACATCTCAAACCGACACGTCTTCGCTCGACAGAAACATCGATCCCCGTCTCTTGTCGTCCGCTTCCGCGTCCGACTCTCACAACTTCACGATGGCAGGTTCGCAATACCCTCAGTAAGCGCTTTGCTCTTCCGCGACTGCTGGATTTCGGTTTTGTTCTTGAACGTGATTTTTCCTTGATTCGCGGTTCATCCATGATTGTTCGACGGTGTGGTGTATTCGCATCTCGAACAGTGATTGTATGAATACTGCGCATCTCCTTTGTCTCGTGATTTCGCGCTGCTTGTAGCCATGTCTTCTTTTAGTCAAGTGTAGATGTCATTTGGACGGAGTAATGAGCGTCGGAAGAGGCATTGGCATCTGCGGCAGTCGCGCAAAAGTTGTAATTCGAAAAAAGAAGTACAAACTGTATAGGCAGCAAAGATATGTCTAACACACTCGCCACTGCAGGCAACGGTATCTATACCTCATCTCACCCTCCATCGGTAAAAAGATGCTACAAGAAGCATAGTCTTGTCCCCTTGTTCCCGGGAGCGATCTTCCGGTGGCGATCTCATTGCAGTCGGTGGTCGAGAACTGCCAATAACGTGCCGCTGAAGGCGCTGCACATATGGCGTTCGCCGATCACATGTTCGATGCGCGCAGGCATCCTCAGCCTCGCGCCGTTTAACCGCGACGTCGGAATCGGATCGTGATGACTTGCAGACGTTAGCTCGGTTAGGCGAGCACGTACATCCATAGCGCCACACGTGATGTCTGTGATGCCCCACACAAGCGCTTAGCCGACATCAACGACATAAAAGCGACAATCGCTCTTGCCGCCGAAGAAGTTCTGGCCCACACCTCGCGTCCTGCATTACTTCGCTTAATGTGGCTTGAAGAAGAAAGTCCGTGGTGTCCACTGGCCTCGATAGTCGACGATGGCTGTTTACGGATGCCACCTAGAATTTCTCCGTCGAAGATGCCGCTCCTTCCGGCTTGTTTTTCTTATCGAGACGGGACTCGACAGTGTGCAGTATAAGATCGTTTCATGCAGTTACTTCGAGTGTCTGTAGTGTGACGTCCACATTATTCTGCTCCGAGGACGGGATGCCTTTCAATGTTGCAGGTGACGCTTCAGCCGTGCGTTTAAGCTGGAGGCATTCCTGAAAGTATAGCTTACTTCTCTAGCCATTGACAGAGATATGTGACTGCGATTTGGTGGAACACGCCAGAGCAATATATCAGAGCACATGCTTCACAAAGGCTTGTGTCGTCGACATTGTCATGGAGCAGGCGAGATACAATCGCAGTTCGAGTCCAGGCTCGCGGTTGTCTTCTGTTCAGCTTTTGCTGTTCGAACAGAAAGACACATCCCTTTCGTAGCGTTTGATCGTCACTGCGTAATGGATGTTTATCACGTTTCCGCTTCTTCTTGATGCTGCATCAATTTACTCGATTCCCATCGAGATCCCTCATTGTTTATGAATCGATGTAAGCGCATGGCAGAGGTTGATGAGCCGTGGCTGTGAACTCATTCTTCATATCCTGAGCTATCATTCCGTTCGATTCCCCTCTGTCCTACTCAACGAAGCCTCAGCCTTGCCCTCAATGTAATGCTCCGCCCACGCATAGCCACCATCATCCGGTCACTAGTCAAGACAGACAGGCAATAGTACATGCACGAGCGGGCTGTGTGAGGAAGTAGTGGAGGGTCATTCCACATTCCTCGGGCACAGCCTGATAGGCGCTGCGGCGCAATGGCGCATTGATCTGCCTACGCACCCCGGCAAGCCTTCACCTCTGATCTGATGTCTTCTCACTGTTACCTCTGTTTGCGATTTGCGCTTCTCTATGAGACAGCTGCGAAAACTCGAATATGAGACTTTGTCTTGTGCAATCGAAGCCAAGGTGTCGACGACATGGGTCTGACGGGACTGGTCTGGCGGGAGGCCGGCCTCCCTCTGAGTCTGAGGACTTGGAAGTGGAAGACGTCGGGCTTCGTTGCACACGTCTACCACCACCACCACCATCACACACCGTCGAAGAATTATCATTTTCGAGACGGAGGTATCTGATCGAACGGATCCAACGCCCATTAATGATCACGATAAAACATACACGCCATCTAGCGCTCGTTGACACTCTGCTGCGTGGGCCGTCGGGCTTACGTAACAGTAGATATGAGCTTCCACGATGATCAAGGCTTCAACTTCAACAACGATACACCTTTCAACAACAACATCCTATTGAACAACGTCGGCTTCGGACCCGATCATCAAGAAGCTCGTCCGGAGCCCTCGACAAGCGTAGGAGCGAGCACGGTACGGCATGACTCCGGCGTCAGTGTAGCAGGTGTTGTACTTACGTTCCCAGACCAGCCACGAACACCTTCTTGACGAGTTCCACCCCGGCGCGAACCCTGCAAACCTACTATCGCCTCTGTACGACGTTGACCCACTGCCTGC
>Ga0265797_10003262_pt1 | contig 26212 bp, 26 predicted proteins | sample P2T30metagenome_FD_192433 | JGI IMG/M metagenome (GOLD analysis project Ga0265797, IMG submission 192433) | Plant litter microbial communities from East Loma Ridge, Irvine, California - P2 T30 | ecosystem: Environmental > Terrestrial > Plant litter > Unclassified | place: USA: California... | reverse complement strand
GACGCGACCAGCTTCACGGCGAGCGATGCGGCGCTAGAATTGGAACTGCCAGGCGATGAGCTTCCCGACCTTGACGAGCTGAGCATCGACTTCGATGATCTGGAAAGCCAGGCCCAGGCGGCGGACCGTCTCGATCAGGCCCGGTCATTGCTGGCGCAGGGCGAACGGCAGGAAGCGAGCTGGCTGTTGCATGAGCTGGCGCAGGATGGCGACGAACCGACCCGCGAGGCCGCGCGGCAATTGCTGGCGGGGTTGTAGAGGCCACCCCGCTTAGAACGTGAGCTTGCCGGTGATCAGGTCACGGAACATCGCGAAGTCGCCCATCAGGCTATAGAGCGGGTGCTTGAAGGTGGCCGGGCGGTTGTGCTCGAAAAAGAAATGCCCTACCCAGGCGAAACCGTAGCCCACGACGGGCACCGCCAGTAGCAGCCATGGGTTAAGCGTGGCGAACGCGTAGGTCACGAACGCGATCACCAGGCTGGTGCCCACGAAATGCAGGCGCCGGCTGGTGCTGTTGCTATGCTCGGCCAGATAATAGGGGTAGAACTCGGCGAAACTGGCAAAACCCTGGGTATCGCTCATGAGGCCTCCGCGCGTGGCGCCTGTGGTTGCTCAGAGCATAGCCAAAGCGGTGCCTGTGCTTCAATGCCGCCAGAAGGCAGGCATGCACAGCACGAGTACCGTGATGATCTCCAGACGGCCCAGTAGCATGCCAAAAGACAGCAGCCATTTGGCGGCGTCCGGCAATGGCGCGAAATTCCCCGCCGGGCCGATGGTATCCCCCAGCCCCGGGCCCACGCCCGATACCGTGCTGGTCGCCCCGGTCAGGGCGGTCATCCAGTCCAGCCCGAGCAACCCCAACGCCAGCGCGATCAAGCCGATAGTGGCGCCGAAGAAGAACGAGAACGTAAGGATCGAGCGCACGATGTCTTCGTCGAGGCGGTGCCGGTTGTACTTCTGGCTGATCACCGCGCGAGGGTGAATCAGCTGGTTGAGGCTGGCCTTGAGCAGGATATACGCGACCTGGAAGCGGAAAATCTTGATGCCGCCAGCGGTGGAACCGGAGCAGCCGCCGATGAAGCCAAGGTAGAAGAAGAACATCAGGGCGAAATTGCCCCACAGGCTGTAGTCCCCCAGTGCAAAGCCGGTGGTGGTGATCACCGAGGTCACGTTGAACGCCACGTGCAGCAACGCCTGCGACCATGGCAGCCCGGTGCCCAGCCAGTACCAACCCCCCAGCACGACCCAGCAGGTGAACAGCAAGCCGAGAAAACCCTGTACCTGCTGGTCCCGCAGCAAGGCCTGGTAGTGGCCGCGCAGGGTGGCGACGTACAGCGTGAAGGGCAGGCTGCCAAGGATCATCAGCGCGATGGCCACCCATTGCACAGCAGGCTGGTGCCACTTGGCCATGGACTGATCGGACGTGGAAAACCCGCCCGTGGAAATAGCCGACATCGCATGGTTGATCGCGTCGAACAGCGACATGCCCGCCAGCCATAATCCCAGCGTTCCCACTGCCGTGATGCCCACGTACACCAGCACGATGGACTTGGCCACCATATGGGAACGTGGCATGAGTTTCTCCGAACGGTCCGAGGATTCGGTCTGGAACAGGCGCATGCCACCGATGCGCAGCAAGGGCAGGATGGCGACCGCCATGGCGATGAAGCCGATGCCGCCGAGCCAGTGCAGCAGTGACCGCCAGATCAGTATCCCCGGCGACATTCCATCCAGCCCGCTCAGCACGGTGGACCCGGTGGCGGTAATGCCCGACATGCTTTCGAAGAAGGCGTCGGTATAACTGATGTGGGTGGTGAAGTAGAAGGGAAGGGCGGCGAAGACAGCCACCAGTACCCAACTGCTGACGGTGAGCAGGTACATGTCGCGGGGGCGCAGGTTGCCTTGCTCGGGCCTGCCGCGTACCACCAGGGCCAACCCCGCGACGAATGTGACCATGCTGGCCCAGAGGAAGCTGTGAAGGTCTTGGGTGCGATCGAACACCACCAGCGTGAACATGGGAATGGCCATGCCGACCGCCAGCGTAAGCAGGAAAATGCCGATGATGAAGCCGATGACACGGAGGGTCGACAGTGACATTGAACCCACGCTGGGACGAAAGGGCCGGACATTTTACCTGCGAGCCGGCCGGTGTAAACGTTAGACTAGCTCGAACGAGCCAATTAGGAGTGCCTGATGGAAGCCCTGGAAGCCCTGCTGGAACGCGTGTCTGTGAGCCGCCTCGTGGAGCCGGCGCCAAGCGAGGAACAGCGAGCCTTGATGTTCGCCGCCGCCATGCGCGCGCCCGACCATGGCCAACTGCGCCCGTGGCGGTTCCTCACCGTTGAGGGCGATGCCCGCCTGGCGCTGGGTGAACTGCTTGCCGAAGCTGCGGCGGCCAAGGGCGGAGACGCCAACGAAGCAGCCATTGAAAAAGCGCGCAAGGGCCCGCTGCGGGCGCCGCTGGTAGTGGTTGCCATCGCGGTGACCAGGCCTCACCCGAAGGTCCCGGTGTCTGAGCAAGTGCTCACGGCGGGATGCGCGGTTCACGGATTATTGTTGGCAGCGTACGCACAGGGCGTGGGCGCCATGTGGCGCAGCGGTGAGCTCTCGTTCGCGCCCTCGGTGGCGGCTGGGTTGGGGCTGGCTGACCATGAGCAGATCATCGGCTTGATCTACCTCGGTACCCCGGCTCATGAGGTGCGCCCCGCTAGCCGCATCTCGGCCGAGGGGTTCGTCAGCGCCTGGCCGGGCGAGGCTGAGGTGAGCCACACTCCTGTAGGAGGGCTCTAACCCCTATTTGCGAGCTACGCCTTCGGCTAAGCCCGCTTCCCACCCGCAGGCGGAGCTCGCGAATAAGGGCGGTCTACAAAGGTAGTGCCCCACACCTACGCCGCGGAAGGCGGCGCCAGGGGCAATTCCAGCCGCGCGATGAAACCGCCCTCGGGGTGGTTTTCCAGTATCAGCCTACCGCCATGGCGCTCTGCCGCGCGGCGGGCGATGGCCAGGCCAAGGCCATGGCCGGGGGCTGCCTGGCCGGGCGCGCGATAGAAAGGCTCGCCCAGTTGCGCCAGATGCTGCGGAGGGCAACCCGGGCCGTGGTCCCTGATACTGATCATGACGCCGCCCTCAACCGGATTGGCGCTGACTTCGATGGGCTCACCACTGGGGTTGAAGCGCAAGGCATTACGCAGCAGGTTGTCCGTCGCGCGTTCGACCAGCGTCGGCCACCCGCGCACTCCGAGCCCCGGTGCCACCGCCAATTTCACCGCCTGTTCGGGTGCGCTGAGCGTGGCGTCATGCACGATGCCAGCCAATAGCGGCTCAAGCGGCACGGGCTCGGCGCTGGCTTGCTCCGCATCCACCCTTGCAAGCACCAGGATTTCACTGATCAACGCTTCCAGCCGGTCGCACTCCAGGGTAAGCCGCGGCCATAGCCGTTCGCGTTCCGCCGGCTCGGCCCGTTCGGCCAGGGCCAGCGCGATACGCAAGCGGGCCAAGGGGGAACGCAATTCGTGCGAGACGTCGCGCAGCAGCTGCCGCTGGCTACCGATCAGGCTTTGCAGCCGCGCGCCCATGCGGTTGAAGTCATTGGCGAGCACACCGAACTCATCGCGCCGGGCCGCCAGCCTGGCCAGGCTGTGCTGCTGGTAGGTGGCCTGCCCAAGGTCATGCACCGCGCCGCGCAAGCGCTGCAACGGCCGGGTGATCGACAAGGTCACCAGCAGGCTGAACAGCGTTAATACCACCAACGCGATGCCCAGCGCGCCAATTGGCCAGAACAGGCTGTCGCGGTGCCAGGCGTCCAGCTCCGGGTGTGGAATGCGGTAGATGAAGAGGTAGGTATCGCCACTGGTGGGGCTGGTGTACTCGGTGGTGAGGCGACGCCAGGGTAGCTTGCGATCATCCTTGCTCTGGCGGTCTTCGAACGCCTGGGCTCTTCGGGGGAACGTGCCAGGCACCACGGCCTCGCCGGCTTCGTTGAGCACTTGGGTATCCACATGGAACTGCCGCTTGTGCTCCTCCAGCATTTGTTCGGCGGCATCAGCGCCTTGGGCTTCATAGCGCTGCGCCCATTGCTCGGAGAAATGCTTGAGGGCCGGGTGTCGGCTGAGAATCCATGCATCCTGGTTCAGCACATGCCCCATCAATACCGACAGCCCGGCCACGAGGGTGATAGCCAGCCAGAAGCTCGCCAGGATTCGCCAGAACAATGAACGCAACGGGGCACCTCTTCACTCAAAAGACGAAACCCGGCCAAGGCCGGGTTCGTCGGGTTGCGGCTTATTGAGCCTTTTTGTCTTTCTGCGCTTTCCAGGCCTGGAACTCGGCCCACTCGGCGCGGCGCTCATCACGCTTCTTGTTCATCTCATCGAACGCTTTCTGTTGCTCTGGCTTGAGCACCGCGCGAATGTCGCTACGGGTCTTGGTTTCGCTGGCGGCAATGGCGTCTTGCATGGCCTTCTTCTCGGCCGCTGGCAGCTTGTCCAGGTAGCTTTGGGTGATTTCGCGACGCTGTTTCATTTGCTCGCCCATCAGCTTGCCGACCTGTTGGCGTTGCTCGCGGGTGAGGTCCAGGCCTTCGAACGGGCCGGGGCCGCGGTGATGCATCATGCCAGGGCCAGCGCCTGGGCCCATGTCCGGACCGTGCGCCGGGCTTTCCGGGGCAGCCATGGCCAGGGTGGGCAGGGTGGCCGCGAACAGCAGGGCAGTCAAAGTCTTGCGCATGGTGAAGCTCCTTGTCTCGTCGCCGGTCGTTTACCGGATGAGTTCAGTCTACGCAGGGCAGCGTCAAGGGCGGTCAGCATCGGGTAAAGACTTGGTAAACACCTGTAAGGCGACTGTTACGTGGCCGGTCACTCGGCATAGAAATAGCCGCGGCTGCGCAGGGCCACGATGCGAGGGCGGCCATCCGGGTGGGGGCCGATCTTCTTGCGCAGGTTGCTCACGTGCATGTCCAGGCTGCGGTCGTAGAGCGTGAGCTTGCGGCCCAGCGCCAGTTGCGCCAGCTCCTGTTTGTCCAGCGGCTCGCCAGGCTGACGCAGCAGCGCCTCGAGGATGCGGCTTTCGGACACCGTAAGGGAAATATCGTGCTGGTCGACGCTCGCCACGCCGCGAGCCGGGCTGAAGGTCAGGTCCCCCACTTCGATCTGGCTGGTGCTGGGGGCCGGGTGGCTGCGCCGCAAGACCGCGCGCAACCGCGCCGTCAGTTCCCGGGGGTCGCACGGCTTGGCCAGGTAATCGTCAGCGCCCAGTTCCAGGCCAAGAATGCGATCCAGTGGTTCGCCGCGGGCCGACAACATCAGCACAGGGAGTTCGGCGTGCTCGCTTCGAAGCTGCTTGAGCAGCTCCAGCCCGCTGCCATCAGGGAGCATCACGTCCAGTACTACCGCTGCCGGCGCCGCCTCGGCGAGGGCGCGGCGAGCGCTCTGGCCGTCGTGGCAGGCGCGCACCTGGAAGCCCTCGTGCGCCAGCCAGCTGCTCAGCAGTTCGCACAGCTCTACGTCGTCGTCTATAAGCAGCAGCTCGCTCATCGATCAGGCGCTTGGGAAGACTTGCTTGAACGGCTTGACCACTACGCTTTCGTACACGCCCGCGGCCTTGTAGGGGTCGGCTTCGGCCCATTCGCGCGCAGCCTCGAGCGAGGCGAATTCGGCCACGATCAGGCTGCCGGTGAACCCGGCGCTGCCCGGGTCGCTGCTGTCGATGGCGGGGAAAGGCCCGGCCAGCACCAGCCTGCCTTCCGCCTGCAAGGCCTGCAGCCGCTCGAGGTGAGCCGGGCGAGCGGCGAGGCGCTGGGCGAGCGAGCCGGCGACATCGGTAGCATTGATTGCGTAGAGCATGTCAGTCCTCGGTTTTGGTTGAAGGTGCGGCGTCGTGCAAATGGCGGGACAGGTAGATGCCCTGGCCGAGCAGGAACAGCAAGGTCATGCCCAGGCTGCCGAACACTTTGAAGTCTACCCAGAAGCGCTCGAAGGTGAAGGCCACGAACAGGTTGGCCGCGCCGCACACCAGGAAGAAGATGATCCAGGCGATGTTCAGGCGCGCCCAGATGGCCGCCGGCAAGCTGAGCGCGTGGCCCATGATGCGTTGGATCAGCACCCGGTCGCCAATGAAGTGGCTACCCAGGAAGGCCAGCGCGAAGAGCCAGTTCACGACCGGCGCCTTCCATTTGAGGAACGTTTCGCTGTGGAAGGCCAGGGTCATGCCGCCGAACAGCAGGCACGCCAGCAAGGTGAGCCACTGGCTTTTCTCGAGCCGGCGTTGGCGGATGAATAACAGGCCGTACACCACCAGCGAACTGCCGATCAGGAACGCGGTCGCACTGAAAATACCACCGAAGGCGAAGCTGTGACCGGCCAGGTCCAGCGTGCGGGGCTCGGTTTTATACACGATGAAGAACAGCAACAGCGGGATAAAGTCGATCAGTTGTTTCACAGTGGCAGCCAGGCGCGGAATGTGGCGGCATAATAGCAAACCTTCTTGATCTCGAAAGCGCCGCCATGAATGTTGATCTGCACTGCCACAGTACGGCCTCCGACGGTGCCCTGGCCCCGGCGAGCGTGGTGGCGCGCGCCCATGAACGTGGCGTGGAACTGCTCGCCCTCACCGACCACGACACGGTGGATGGCCTGGCCGAGGCCCGGGAAACCGCAGCCGCGCTAGGCATGGGCTGGGTAAGCGGGGTGGAGATGTCCTGCACCTGGGGCGGCGCCACCATTCATGTGCTGGGGTATGGCTTTCCCCTGGACGCGCCCGACCTCACCGAAGCCCTCGAAGCCTTGCACACTGGCCGCTGGCACCGCGCTGAAGAAATCGACCGCCGGCTGGCCGCCAAGGGCATGCCTGGCGCGCTGGAAGGCGCCCGGGCTATCCAGGCCAGCCTCGGCGACAGCCGCAATGCGCCGGCCCGGCCCCACTTCGCCGATTACCTGGTGCAGCAGGGCCACGTGCCAGACCGCCAGGCGGCTTTTCGCAAATGGCTGGGCGCTGGCAAGATCGGCGATGTGAAGCAGCACTGGCCCACGCTGGAGCAAACCGTGGCCACGCTGCGCCGCGCCGGTGGCTGGGTCAGCCTGGCCCACCCCATGCACTATGATTTCAACCGAAGCAAGCGTCGACGCCTGGTAACCGATTACCAGAACGCCGGTGGCCACGCCCTCGAGGTGGTCAACGGGCAACAGGCGGACGAGCAAACGGGTACCCTGGCTATCCTCGCCCGGGAGTTCGGCTTGCTGGCGAGCGCCGGCAGCGACTTCCACGGGCCTGGCAACTGGGGCGAGATCGGCAGCTACCGCGCGCTTCCGCAAGACCTGCCATTGCTCTGGGAACGTTTTGGCAATGACCGTGCACGCTTACCATCAGGGATATGAATTGAGCCAGTTCTTCCAGATTCATCCGCAAACGCCACAGGCGCGCCTGATCAAGCAGGCGGTGGACATCATCCGCGGGGGTGGCGTGGTGGTTTACCCCACCGACTCCTCCTACGCGGTAGTCTGCCGTATCGGCGAGAAGGCCGCCATCGAGCGAGTGCGTCGGCTGCGACAGCTGGACGACCGTCACAATTTCACCTTGCTGTGCAGCGATCTGTCCCAACTCGGGCTGTTCGCCAAGGTGGACACTGCGGCGTTTCGCTTGCTGAAGGCCCATACCCCGGGGCCCTATACATTCATACTCAACGCCACCCGCGAGGTGCCTCGGCTGTTGCTGCACCCCAAGCGCCGCACCATTGGCCTGCGCGTGCCCGAGCATCCCATCGCCCAGGCCCTGCTGGAAGCGCTGGGCGAACCGCTGATGAGCGTGAGCCTGATCCTGCCCGGGGATGAAGAGCCCCTGAGCGACCCCTATGAAATGCGCGAACGGCTGGAGCATCACGTAGACCTGATCATCGACGGCGGGCCGGGTGGCGGTTCCGCCTCCACCGTGGTGGACCTTTCCGGCGACGACCCTTACGTGGTGCGCGTGGGTTGTGGCGACCCGGCGCCATTCCAGGCGGGCGCATGACCGAAACCGTCGAGCCCGCCGCCGCCCTCGAGGCCGAAGCCGGGGGGCAGTTGCAGCTGGCGCTGGTCTATGGCGAAGCCTTCACCGAAGTGCCGCAGGACCTGTACATCCCGCCTGACGCGCTCGAGGTGTTTCTCGAAGCCTTCGAAGGGCCGCTCGACCTGCTGCTGTACCTGATTCGCAAGCAGAACATCGACGTGCTCGATATTCCCGTGGCCGAAATCACCCGCCAGTACATGACGTACGTGGAGCTGATGAAGACCATACGGCTTGAGCTCGCCGCCGAGTATCTGGTGATGGCCGCCATGCTGGCCGAGATCAAGTCCCGCATGCTGTTGCCGCGCTCCACGGAAGTGGAAGAAGAGGAGGGCGACCCTCGCGCTGAACTGATCCGCCGGCTGCAGGAATACGAGCGCTTCAAGGCCGCCGCCGAAGGCATCGACAGCCTTCCCCGGGTGGGCCGGGAAATTCAGGTACCGCAGCTCGACGCGCCCCAGGCCAAGGCGCGCCGGCTGCTGCCGGACGTGGCGCTGGAAGAGGTGCTGCTGGCGATGGCTGAAGTGATGCGCCGCAACGACCTGTTCGAAAGCCATCAGGTAAGCCGCGAGGCACTCTCCACCCGGGAGCGCATGAGCGAAGTGCTCGAAAAGCTCAGGGGCGGCGCGTTCGTGCCGTTCATTGACCTGTTCGCCGCCCATGAGGGCAAACTCGGCGTAGTGGTCACTTTCATGGCCATTCTCGAACTGGTGAAGGAATCTTTGATCGAGCTGGTGCAAAATGAGCCTTTTGCCGCCATCCATGTACGGGTGCGCGGGGAATGAACGCAGCGACCTGAGCCCTCATGAACCTGAATGAACCTCGCGAGCTGGCTTCGCTGCTCGAAGCCTTTCTGCTCGCCTCCGGCAAGCCCCAAAGCCTGGACCGCCTCTACGAGCTGTTCGAAGAAGCCGAGCGCCCGGGCCCGACGGTGTTTCGCAAGGCGCTCGAGCTGCTGCGCAAATCCTGCGACAACCGCGCGTTCGAATTAGTGGAGGTTGCCTCCGGTTACCGCTTGCAGATCCGTGAACGCTATGCGCCTTGGGTGGGCCGGTTGTGGGAAGAGCGGCCGCAGCGGTATTCCCGCGCGTTGCTCGAAACCCTGGCGCTGATTGCCTACCGTCAGCCGATCACCCGCGGCGAGATCGAGGATGTTCGCGGCGTAGCCGTGAACAGCAACATCGTGAAGACCCTGCTGGAGCGCGAATGGATTCGGGTGGTAGGCCATCGCGAGGTGCCTGGCCGCCCGGCAATGTTCGCCGCTACCAAGGCCTTTCTCGATCATTTCAACCTGAAGAACCTCGACGAACTGCCGCCCCTCGCCGACCTGCGCGAGCTGGAACCGCAGCCCTTGGGCGACGTGGAAGACCTGCCGGTACCCGCGCATCTGCAGGCCTTGGCGGACGCCAGCGCCGAGGCCGGCGGCGAAGAAGAGAACGGCGAGCCCGCGGCGCCCGCGGAGGAGACCAGTTTCCGCAGCCTGCTGTTGGAGCTGGATACGCTGGAAGCCGGCCTCAAAACCGACTTCGACGACCTGCGGTTGCCCGAGCCCATGCCCGACCTCGAGGCAGATCTGGCACTGGCCCCCGAGCCGTCCAGCAGCGATGAAGACGCCGGGCCACGCTGACGCGCTGGTCGAATAGTTGTATAGGGCGGGTGCGTAGCCTGGGGTTTGGGCGTATGATGCGCGCCCTTTTCGGCGAAAGCCGCCGTGTCGTCAACCCACCGGGAGGTGCCAACCATGAATGAACACGAACTCGACGAAGCCCAGGCTCCGTTGCCCCCAGCAGGCGAAAAACTGCAGAAGGTCCTTGCCCGCATCGGCGTGGGCTCGCGCCGTGACGTCGAGGCCTGGATCGGCGAAGGCCGCATCAAGGTCAATGGCAAGGTCGCCACCCTCGGCCAGCGCGTCGACCTGCACGACGCCATCAGCGTCGATGGCAAGCTGATCAAGCGTGAAGAAGCCGCCGAAACGGTGCGCCGCGTGATCATCTACAACAAGCCCGACGGCGAGATCTGCACCCGCGACGATCCGGAAGGCCGCCCTACCGTGTTCGATCGCCTGCCACGCCCGCGCGAAGGCCGCTGGATCAACATCGGCCGCCTGGACATCAACACCACCGGCCTGCTGATGTTCACCACCGATGGTGAGCTGGCCAACCGCCTGATGCACCCTTCCTACGAAATGGACCGTGAATACGCGGTACGTGTGCGCGGCGAAGTGGACGACGACATGATCGCCCGGCTCAAGGAAGGCGTGGTGCTGGAAGACGGCCCGGCGAAATTCACCGACATCCAGCAGGCACCCGGCGGCGAAGGTTTCAACCACTGGTATCACTGCGTGGTGATGGAAGGCCGCAACCGTGAGGTTCGCCGGTTGTGGGAGTCCCAGGGGCTGGTGGTCAGCCGCTTGAAGCGCGTACGTTTCGGCCCGGTGTTCCTCAACTCGGACCTGCCCATGGGCCGCTGGCGCGAACTGGGCCAGCACGAGGTGGACATCCTGGCTGGCGAAGTGGGCCTCAAGCCGGTCGCCATGCCGGTGCAAACCGCCAAGGCGAAGGAAAAGCTGGAGCGCATGCAGCGCAAGTCGGCTCGCCCGCTGGGCCGTAACGAGCGCGTGCGTCAGGTTCGCCCGGCGCTGGAGAGCGGTGAGGAGCGCGCCCCGCGTAAAGCCCGTGATGAACAAAAGCCACGCCCCGGCGCCAATCGCGGCACCGTTGTGGCCGAGCGCCCGAGCGAAGTGCGCGGCGGCAATCGTCGTTCGCCTGAGGGCAAGCCTGCCGGTTCGCCAAACGGGCGCCCGGGCGGCAAGCCAAGTGGCCGCTCCACTGGCGCCCCCAAGGGTTCGCCCAAGCGCTGAGCCTCTGCCGCCCGGGTAACCCCGGGCGGTGCGCTTTACCCCGTTTCTCGTCATTCCTTCCCGCCGATCGTTGCCAGCGGGAAGGCGCAGTGCTGAACATTCAAGGTGACCGCTTTTGACTGCTTCCCACCCCTCCGATTCAGGCACCTTCCAGCGTGGCCTGAAGAATCGCCACATCCAGCTCATTGCCTTGGGCGGCGCCATCGGCACCGGGCTGTTCCTGGGCTCGGCCGGCGTGCTGAAGTCCGCCGGGCCGTCGATGATCCTGGGCTACGCCCTCTGCGGGTTCATTGCCTTCCTGATCATGCGCCAGCTGGGCGAGATGATCGTCGAGGAGCCGGTGGCCGGCTCGTTCAGCCATTTCGCCCACCGTTACTGGGGTGGCTTCGCAGGCTTTCTGTCGGGCTGGAACTGCTGGCTGTTGTATACGTTGGTGGGCATGTCCGAGCTCACCGCGGTGGGCAAGTACATTCAATACTGGTGGCCGGAGATCCCCACCTGGGTATCGGCCGCCGGCTTCTTCGCCCTGGTCACCCTGGTCAACCTTGCGAACGTGCGGGTGTTTGGCGAAGCGGAGTTCTGCTTCGCGATCATCAAGGTGGCGGCCGTGGTGGGCATGATCGGCCTGGGTAGCTGGTTGCTGGTCTCCGGCCACGGCGGGCCCCAGGCGAGCGTGGCCAACCTGTGGCAGCACGGCGGGTTCTTCCCCAATGGCGTACACGGGCTGGTGATGGCGCTGGCGCTGATCATGTTCTCCTTCGGCGGGCTGGAGATGCTGGGGTTCACCGCGGCCGAGGCGGACCGGCCGCGGGAGGTGATCCCCAAAGCGATCAACCAGGTCATCTGGCGGATCCTGATCTTTTACGTCGGCGCCCTCGTGGTGTTGCTGTCGCTGATCCCGTGGGACAGCCTGCTGGCCACCCTCGGCTCGGCCGGCGACGCCTACAGCGCCAGCCCTTTCGTGCAGGTGTTCGCCATGTTGGGCAGTGGCACCGCCGCCCATGTGCTCAACTTCGTGGTGCTCACCGCGGCGGTGTCGGTCTATAACAGCGGCGCCTACTGCAACGGGCGCATGCTCGTAGGCATGGCGGAGCAGGGCGATGCCCCGGCCGTGCTGGCCCGGGTTGACCGCCGCGGCGTACCGGTGCTGGCGATTCTGGCCTCGGCGGTCGTCACGGCTATTACCGTGCTGCTCAATTACCTCATGCCCCACGATGCACTGGAAGTGCTGATGGCGCTGGTGGTGGCAACGTTGGTCATCAACTGGGCGATGATCAGCTGGTCCCACTTGCGCTTCCGTCAGCACCTGGATCAACAAAGACAGCAGCCGTTGTTCAAGGCCGTGTGGTACCCGGCCGGCAACTACCTGTGCCTGGCCTTCGTGATACTGATTCTTGGCGTGATGTGGGCGATGGGCATGCGCGTGCCGGTGATGATGATCCCGGTGTGGGTGCTGCTGTCGCTGGGGTTGTACCGGCTGACATCGCGGCGCTGAATACCTTTCCCGGCCCATGTGGGGCCGGGGCCCCTTGCAACAGGTACTGCGCTAGAATCCCTATCTCTGATCACTTACACGGCGCGCTCATGGCTTCTACACCGCACCCCTTGGCGGTCACGCTTCAGGTTGTTTCCATCGTACTGTTCACTTTCATCGGCTACCTCAACATCGGCATTCCACTGGCGGTGTTGCCGGGGTTCGTGCATACAACCCTGGGGTTCGGCGCGGTGCTGGCGGGCCTGGTCATCAGCGTGCAGTACCTGGCCACGCTGCTCAGCCGCCCGTATGCCAGCCGCATCATCGATAACCGGGGCAGCAAGCAGGCCGTGATCTACGGGCTGTTCGGCTGCGGCCTTAGTGGCGTGTTCATGCTGCTGGCCGCCTGGTTGCAGGCGATGCCGGGGCTTAGCCTGGCGTGCCTGTTCATCGGCCGTATCGTGCTGGGATCGGCCGAGAGCCTGGTGGGCTCGGGCGCCATTGGTTGGGGCATCGGCCGGGTAGGCGCGGCTAACACCGCCAAGGTGATCTCCTGGAACGGCATCGCCAGCTACGGCGCGCTGGCCATAGGCGCGCCTGGGGGGGTGTGGCTGGTGGGGCAGCTGGGGCTGTGGAGCATGGGCGTGGCCGTGGTGCTGCTGTCCGCGCTGGGTGTGGCGCTGGCATCGCCCAAACAGGCGGCGCCCATCGTGAGTGGTGAGCGGCTGCCGTTCATCCATGTGCTGGGCCGGGTATTTCCCCATGGCTGCGGTTTGGCGCTCGGGGGCATCGGCTTCGGCACCATTGCCACCTTCATCACCTTGTATTACGCGTCCAATCAGTGGGGCAACGCGGCGTTGTGCCTCTCCTTGTTCGGTGGTTGTTTCATTTTTGCGCGGTTGTTGTTCGGCAACATGATCAACCGCTTGGGCGGGTTCCGGGTGGCAATCGCGTGCCTTGGCGTAGAGTCGCTCGGCTTGCTGATACTCTGGGTGGCGCCCAGCATGGAGTGGGCAATGGCCGGGGCGGCGCTGAGCGGCTTCGGCTTCTCGCTGGTATTCCCCGCGCTGGGTGTGGAGGCGGTCAACCTCGTGCCGGCCTCCAGCCGTGGCGCCGCGGTGGGCGCCTACTCGCTGTTCGTCGACCTGTCGTTGGGGCTTACCGGCCCGGTGGCCGGGGCGGTGGCTTCGGGGTTCGGCTTTGCCTCGATCTTCCTGGTCGCCGCCATCGCCGCCGCGGCCGGCCTGTTGCTCAGCCTGCGGCTGTACAAGCAAAGCCTGAACGCGCCGCGGCATCCGGATGAGCCGTTGTAGCCTCTGGCTTGGCGTCGCAGCCGCGGCGCCCTGAGCGTCGCGTCAATCCACGCACCCGCTGCCCATCACTTCATATTCGAGCAAGTGCCGTTGGCCCTTGCTGTCCTCGTACACCATGTGCAGCGGCACCACCTGGCACACGTTGGGTATCGACTCCATGGACACTACCCGGGCGATGTCCAGGGGCATGGAATAGCTATAGTGTTCTACAGGAAGTTCATCCGCCACGGCGGGCAACGCCGCCACGATTGCCAAGGGCAGGGCGCAGGCGGACAGTGCGAACATCAAGCGTTTCATCGAGGTTTACCTTTTTACGGTCGAACGCGCCCGCGCGGCCGTTTTTCGGGGCGCGGGCTGGCGTTCGGGAGCGTTTGGAAGCAGGCCTTCGTGGGGGCTGTTCAGTGCGTTGCCATTGCTGGCGGGGCGCATTCTAGGCGCGGCCTTGACGGCAGGAACAGGCTGGCTTTTGATAAACAGTATTATCGGAATACGTAACAATTGCCCCGCCAGGGGCAGTGCGCCACCGCGACTATTACTACCATCGTCGAATGGTTGCCTGGCCGTGGGTTCACGTACAACGCAACCATACAAGAACAATGATTGCCCCGAGGAAAGTAAAGATGAGTGCGGCTTCCCTGTACCCCGTTCGCCCTGAAGTGAAGGAAAACACCCTCACTGACGAGGCAACCTACAAGGCCATGTACCAGCAGTCCGTGGTGAACCCCGACGGCTTCTGGCGTGAGCAAGCCCAGCGTCTGGACTGGATCAAACCGTTCGACAAGGTCAAGCAGACCTCTTTCGACGACCACCGCGTGGACATCAAGTGGTTCGCCGACGGTACCTTGAACGTGGCGTACAACTGCCTGGACCGTCACCTGGAAACCCGTGGTGACCAGGCCGCGATCATCTGGGAAGGGGACGACCCCGCCGACAGCCGCACCATCACCTACCGAGAGCTGCACGAAGAAGTGTGCAAGTTTGCCAATGCCCTGCGCGGCCAGGACGTGCACCGTGGCGACGTGGTAACCCTTTACATGCCGATGATCCCAGAAGCGGTGGTGGCCATGCTGGCCTGCGCCCGTATCGGCGCGATCCATTCGGTGGTATTCGGCGGCTTCTCCCCGGAAGCGCTGGCGGGGCGCATCATCGACTGCAAGTCCAAGGTGGTGATTACCGCGGACGAAGGCGTGCGTGGCGGCAAGAAAACTTCCCTCAAGGCCAACGTCGACCGGGCGCTGACCAACCCCGAAACCAGCAGCGTTCAAAAGGTGATCGTGTGCAAGCGCACCGGCGGCGAGATCGAGTGGAACCGCCACCGCGACATCTGGTACCACGCATTGCTGGAAGTGGCTTCCAGCACCTGCGCGCCGAAAGAAATGGGCGCCGAGGAAGCGCTGTTCATTCTGTACACCTCCGGTTCCACCGGCAAACCCAAGGGCGTGCTGCACACCAGCGCCGGTTACCTGCTGTACGCCGCGCTCACCCATGAGCGTGTGTTCGACTACAAGCCCGGCGAAGTCTACTGGTGCACCGCGGACGTGGGCTGGGTCACCGGCCACAGCTACATCGTGTATGGCCCGCTGGCCAACGGCGCCACCACCGTACTGTTCGAAGGCGTGCCGAATTACCCGGACATCACCCGTGTGTCGAAGATCATCGACAAGCACAAGGTCAATATCCTCTACACCGCGCCTACCGCCATCCGCGCGATGATGGCCGAAGGCACCGCCGCCGTCGAAGGCGCGGACGGTTCCAGCCTGCGCCTGTTGGGCTCGGTGGGCGAGCCGATCAACCCCGAAGCCTGGAACTGGTACTACAAGACTGTCGGCAAAGAGCGCTGCCCGATCGTCGATACCTGGTGGCAGACCGAAACCGGCGGCGTATTGATCAGCCCGTTGCCCGGGGCCATCGGCCTCAAGCCGGGCTCGGCGACCAAGCCGTTCTTCGGCGTGATCCCGGCGTTGGTGGACAACCTGGGCAACCTCATCGAAGGCGCGGCCGAGGGCAACCTGGTGATCCTGGACTCCTGGCCCGGCCAGGCCCGGTCGCTGTATGGCGACCATGATCGCTTCGTGGATACCTATTTCAAGACGTTCCGCGGCATGTACTTCACCGGCGACGGCGCCCGCCGCGACGAGGATGGCTACTACTGGATCACCGGCCGCGTGGACGACGTGCTCAACGTGAGCGGCCACCGCATGGGCACCGCTGAAATCGAGAGCGCCATGGTTGCGCATCCCAAGGTGGCAGAGGCCGCGGTGGTGGGCGTGCCCCATGACATCAAGGGGCAGGGCATCTATGTGTATGTGACCCTCAACGCTGGAGAGCAGCCCAGCGAAGCGTTGCGCCAGGAACTGAAGAACTGGGTGCGCAAGGAAATCGGCCCTATCGCTTCACCCGACGTGATTCAGTGGGCGCCCGGCCTGCCCAAGACCCGGTCCGGCAAGATCATGCGCCGCATCCTGCGCAAGATCGCCACCGCCGAATACGGTGCGCTGGGCGATATCTCCACCTTGGCGGACCCTGGTGTGGTCCAGCACCTGATCGAGACCCATCGGCAAATGTCGGCAGCCTGAACCGCCGATTCAAGGCCGTTTATCGAGCCCCGCTTCGGCGGGGCTTTTGCTGTGTGGAAACCGAGGCGGTGTTACCGGATAATGCGCCGCTTGAGGCGGTAAGGAACACATTGCCCAGCGGCAGGCGGTACACCGGTGCAAACACCGACCCGCAACCGGTCTGGCACGGGCCTGTGCTAAAGGGGCAGGGAATTTGCAAGAAGTTGTTGTTTGAGAACCCTGGCTTGATCAATTCCGGGTCGCCTTGTCAATAGGCTGGCTGCCGGCATTTGTTCGTTCTGTAAGATGTTGTCGCATTGCAGAAATTTCCCGCCCCCGCACGCCGCTAGAATGCCCCCCACTCGCTTCCGTTTTGGAGGCGCGATTGATCCCTGGTAACGCGCCTGCCCGGCTGTCGCGCGTTGCCACCCGATGGAGTAGACCCATGAAGAAGCTTGCACTCTTTGGTGCCTTGGCGCTGTCCGTGCTTTCGTTCGCCGCCGCGGCGGAAGACAAGCCGATGAAGATTGGTATCGAAGCCGCTTACCCGCCCTTCGCCTCCAAGGCGCCCGACGGCAGCATCGTTGGCTTCGACTACGACATCGGCAATGCCTTGTGCGCAGAGATGAAGGTCAAGTGCGTCTGGGTGGAGCAGGAATTCGACGGCCTGATCCCGGCCCTCAAGGTGCGCAAGATCGACGCCATCCTGTCGTCCATGTCCATCACCGAAGACCGCAAGAAATCCGTGGACTTCACCAACCGCTACTACCTCACCCCGGCGCGCCTGGTGATGAAGGAAGGTTTCGCGCTGGATGACTCCCTGAGCGCGCTCAAGGGCAAGAACATCGGCGTGCAGCGCGGCTCGATCCATGAACGCTTTGCCCGTGAAGTGCTGGCGCCCAAGGGCGTGGAAGTGAAGCCCTACGGCTCGCAGAACGAAATCTACCTCGACCTGGCCGCTGGCCGCCTCGACGGTACCCTGGCCGACGCCACCCTGCTGCAGGATGGCTTCCTGAAAACCGACTCGGGCAAGGGCTTCGCCTTTGCAGGCCCGGCCTTCACCGACGTGAACTACTTCGGCGACGGCGTGGGTATCGCCGTGCGCAAAGGCGACAAGGCCAACCTGGACAAGCTGAACGCGGCCATCGCGGCGATTCGCGCCGATGGCGAGTACAAGAAAATCCAGGATAAGTACTTCGACTTCGACATCTACGGCCAATGATGGAAAGTGGCTGCGCTCGACTATGCTGCGTCAAAATCCGGCTCGGAATGCTCATTTACAACCAGTAAACTCCGCTTCCTCGCCGAATTTTTCCTTGCCTAGCCTTCGCTCGCCGACTTTCCAAACTCAATAGGCTGGGGCCGTTCGCGGCCCCGCTCTTTTTTTATTGCCCTTAGCGGTCGTTTACGCCCGCGCTCATTCTGAAGGCTTGCGAGCATGTTGAAAGGCTACGGCGAGGTCATCCTCGAGGGGGTCGGCCTGACCCTGCAACTGGCGCTCTCGTCCATGGCGCTGGCCATCGTGCTGGGGCTGTTGGGTGCCGCGTTCCGCCTGTCGCCGGTGCGTGCGCTGGCCTGGCTGGGCGAGCTGTATTCCACGGTGATCCGCGGTATTCCCGACCTGGTGCTGATCCTGCTGATCTTTTATGGCGGCCAGGATTTGATCAACCGCGTGGGGCCGCTGGTAGGGTATGACGACTATATCGACCTTAACCCGCTGCTGACCGGGGTGTTCACCTTGGGGTTCATCTTCGGCGCCTACCTGTCGGAAACTTTCCGCGGCGCGTTCATGGGGATCCCCAAGGGCCAGGCTGAAGCCGGCATGGCTTACGGCATGAGCAGCCTGCAGATTTTCTACCGGGTACTGGTGCCGCAAATGATTCGCCTGGCGATCCCGGGCTTTACCAACAACTGGCTGGTGCTGACCAAGGCCACCGCGCTGATTTCCGTGGTGGGCTTGCAGGACATGATGTTCAAGGCCAAGCAGGCGGCCGACGCCACCCGTGAACCCTTTACCTTCTACCTGGCGGTGGCGGCCCTGTACCTGGTGATCACCAGTGTTTCGCTGTTGTTGCTCAAATGGCTGGAGCGGCGCTACTCGGTGGGTGTAAGGACGGCAGAACTATGATCTTCGACTACACGGTGATCCAGGCCAACCTCCCGCTGTACCTGGCGGGCATGCTGGAAACCCTCAAGCTGCTGGCCATTTCGCTAGTGCTCGGGCTGCTGGCCGCGCTGCCGCTGGCGCTCATGCGGGTGTCGCGGCAACGGTGGGTGAACGCCCTGGCCTGGACCTACACCTATGTGATTCGCGGCACACCGATGCTGGTGCAGTTGTTCTTGATCTACTACGGCCTGGCTCAGTTCGCGGCCGTGCGCGAAAGCGTGCTATGGCCGTGGCTGTCCAACGCCACCTTCTGCGCCTGCCTGGCCTTCGCCATCAATACCAGCGCCTATACCGCCGAGATCATCGCCGGCAGCCTGCGGGCAACGCCCCACGGTGAAATAGAGGCGGCGCGCGCGATGGGGATGTCCCGGGCGTTGATGTACCGGCGCATTCTGCTGCCTTCTGCCATGCGCCGCGCCCTGCCGCAGTACAGCAACGAAGTGATCATGATGCTGCAAACCACCAGCCTGGCGTCCATCGTGACCCTGATGGACATCACCGGCGCGGCGCGTACGGTGACGGCGCAGTACTACCTGCCATTCGAAGCGTACATTACCGCGGGCGCCATCTACCTGGCCCTCACGTTCATCCTCGTGCGGCTGTTCAAGCTGGCCGAGCGACGCTGGCTGGGCTACCTGGCGCCGCGCAAGGGCTGAACGCGTTCATGGGCGGTGCGCTGCCCACCCTTATTTCAGAGAACACAGCATGAACAAACTCGAAGTACAGGACTTGCACAAGCGCTATGGCAGCCATGAAGTGCTCAAGGGCGTGAGCCTCGCCGCCAAGGCGGGCGATGTGATCAGCATCATCGGGTCCAGTGGCTCGGGCAAAAGCACCTTCCTGCGGTGCATCAACCTGCTCGAGCAACCGTGGTCCGGCCAGATCCTGCTCAACAACGAGGCGCTCAAGTTGGTGCCGAACAAGGCGGGCGGCCTCAAGGCCGGGGACCCCAAGCAGCTGCAACGCATGCGCGCCCGGCTGGCGATGGTGTTCCAGCATTTCAACCTGTGGTCCCACATGACGGCCCTGCAGAATGTGATGGAAGCGCCGGTTCACGTACTGGGGATGAGCAAGAAAGACGCTCAGGAGAAGGCCGAGCACTACCTGGCCAAGGTCGGGGTTACCCACCGCAAGGACGCCTACCCCGGGCATATGTCGGGCGGCGAGCAGCAGCGCGTGGCGATCGCCCGTGCGCTGGCGATGGAGCCGGAGGTGATGCTGTTCGACGAACCCACCTCCGCGCTGGACCCGGAACTGGTGGGCGATGTGCTGAAAGTCATGCAGTCGCTGGCCCAGGAAGGCCGCACCATGGTGGTGGTAACCCACGAGATGGGCTTTGCCCGCGAAGTGTCCAACCAGGTGGTGTTCCTTCATCAGGGGTTGGTCGAAGAGCGAGGCAACCCGCGCGAAGTGCTGGCCAACCCGCAGTCGGAGCGGCTGCGTCAGTTCCTCTCCGGTAGTCTTAAATGAGCGTATTTCGCGCCGCCCTGAACTTCATTGCGTGAGTGCTCAAATGACTGCCCAGCGTATCGGCTTTCTCATCTGGCCTGGCACCAAGGCTCTGACCCTGGCCCTGGCCGAGGAAGCCTTGACCGTCGCCCGCAGGGTGCACCCTGACGTGCTTTACGAGCCGTTGTTCCTGCAAGCCGAGGCGCCAGCGGCGAACGGCTGGCAACTTCCCGGCGAACCTTGGGCCGGGCGCCTCGACGGCTGCCAGAAGCTGTTTCTCGTGGCGGACGAGCCACCAGGCGCGATGGCGCCGACGTTGTCCAGCGCGCTGAAGCAACTGGTGCGCGCGGGTTGTGTGATCGGCGGCCTGTCCGCGGGCATTTACCCGCTGGCGCAGCTGGGCCTGCTCGACGGCTACCGCGCCTCGGTGCATTGGCGCTGGCAGGACGACTTCAGCGAGCGTTTCCCCAAGGTGATCGCCACCAGCCACCTGTTCGACTGCGACCGTGATCGCCTCACCGCTTGCGGTGGCTTGGCCGTGCTGGACCTGATGCTGGCGTTGCTGGCGCGCGATCATGGCGCGGAGCTTGCGGGCGCGGTGTCCGAAGAGCTGGTGGTGGAACGCATCCGTGAAGGCGGCGAGCGCCAGCGCATTCCCTTGCAAAACCGCCTTGGCTCAAGCCATCCGAAGCTCACCCAGGCGGTGCTGCTGATGGAGGCCAACATCGAAGAGCCGCTCACCACCGATGAAATCGCCCAGCACGTGTGTGTGTCGCGGCGCCAGCTTGAGCGGATCTTCAAGCAGTATCTGAACCGCGTGCCCAGCCAGTATTACCTGGAGCTGCGGCTGAACAAGGCACGGCAGATGTTGATGCAGACCAGCAAGTCGATCATCCAGATCGGCCTGTCGTGCGGTTTCTCATCCGGGCCGCATTTCTCCAGCGCGTACCGGAACTTCTTTGGCGCCACTCCACGCGAGGATCGCAACCAGCGTCGCGCGGGCAGCCCGTTCGAGCTCGCGCCCGTCCCCGCGGAGCGCGGGTAGGAAAACGTGTCCCACCGGGCGGCGCCGGGGAACCTGAGGCCATTCGCCGGCTGCGCCGGCACCTCCAAGTGTTTTAAACTGACGCTAATTGTCGCATTGCTGAAAACCCCGGTATTTCGGGGGTTCTGGCTGTAACAAGTTGTCGCTTGGCGGCAAGGCCAAGGGCTGACCACTCCTTACAATCCCCTCATCGCCGGCCACTTTCTGGCCCGCGCTTCGCTTCAGGAGACGCTGATGTCCGCTGATCACGCCCAGGTGCAACGCACCGACTTCGACCAGGTAATGGTCCCCAATTACGCGCCGGCGGGTTTCATTCCCGTGCGTGGGGCAGGCTCTCGAGTCTGGGACCAGGCCGGTCGCGAGCTGATCGATTTCTCGGGCGGCATCGCGGTCAACGTGCTCGGCCATGCCCACCCGGCATTGGTGGGCGCGCTGACCGAGCAGGCCAACAAGCTGTGGCACGTGTCCAACGTGTTCACCAACGAGCCGGCCCTGCGCCTGGCTAAAAAGCTGGTGGCCGCTACCTTCGCCGAGCGCGTGTTCTTCTGCAACTCGGGTGCTGAAGCCAACGAGGCCTGCTTCAAGCTGGCGCGGCGCGTTGCCCATGACACGTTCGGGCCGGAAAAGTACGAAATCATCGCCGCCGTCAACAGCTTCCATGGGCGAACGCTGTTCACCGTGAGCGTGGGCGGGCAGCCCAAGTATTCCGATGGCTTCGGGCCAAAGATCGAAGGGATCACCCATATTCCCTACAACGACCTGGACGCGTTGAAAGCGGCAATCTCCGACAAGACCTGCGCGGTGGTGCTGGAGCCCATCCAGGGTGAAGGCGGCGTGTTGCCGGCCGACCGGGCTTACCTTGAAGGCGCGCGCGCCCTGTGCGACCAGCACAACGCGCTGCTGGTATTCGATGAGGTGCAAAGCGGCATGGGGCGCAGCGGCAAGCTCTTCGCCTACATGCAGTACGGCGTAACCCCGGACATTCTCTCCAGCGCCAAGAGCCTGGGCGGTGGCTTCCCGATCGGTGCCATGCTGACCACCGAGAAGCTGGCCCGTCACCTGAGCGTGGGGGTGCACGGCACAACCTACGGCGGCAACCCGCTGGCCTGCGCCGTCGCCGAAGCGGTGGTGGATGTGATCAATACCCCGCAAGTGCTCGAAGGCGTCCAGGTTCGCCATGAACGCTTCGCCACTCGCTTGCGCGCCATTGGCGAGCGGTATGGCGTGTTCACCGAAGTGCGCGGCATGGGCCTGCTGATCGGCTGTGTGCTGAGCGAACAGTGGAAGGGCAAGGCGAAGGATTTCTTCAACGCCGCCGAGCGTAACGACCTGATGATCCTGCAGGCCGGCCCGGACGTGGTCCGCTTCGCCCCCAGCCTGGTCGTCGACCTGGCTGACATCGACGAAGGCCTGGACCGCTTCGAACGGGCGGTCGCCCAGCTCACCCAGGCCTGACGGCCCATTGGCGGGGCCATGCGTCCCGCTTTCATTTTCTCGATTCAAGGAGTGGCACCATGCTCGTGATGCGCCCTGCGCAAATGGCTGACCTGGACGAGGTGCAACGGCTCGCTGCGGACAGCCCGATCGGTGTCACTTCCCTGCCCGACGACCTGGAGCGCCTGCGCGACAAGATCGTCGCCTCGGAAGCTTCCTTTGCCGCCGAAGTGAGCTTCAACGGCGAGGAAAGCTATTTCTTCGTGCTCGAAGACACCGCTCGCGGCACCCTGGTAGGTTGCTCGGCCATCGTGGCGTCGGCTGGCTACTCGGAGCCCTTCTACAGTTTCAGGAACGAGACCTTCGTTCACGCCTCTCGCGAACTGAAGATCCACAACAAGATTCATGTGTTGTCCCAGTGCCATGACCTTACCGGCAACAGCCTGCTTACCAGCTTCTACGTGCTCCCGGAACTGGTGGCCACGCCCTGGGCCGAGCTCAACTCCCGGGCGCGCCTGTTGTTCATGGCCAACCACCCTGAACGCTTCGCCGATTCGGTGGTGACCGAGATCGTCGGTTACAGCGACGAACACGGCGACTCGCCGTTCTGGGATGCCATCGGTCGCAACTTCTTCGATATCAACTACGCGGCGGCGGAGCGCTTGTGCGGCCTGAAAAGCCGCACGTTCCTGGCCGAGTTGATGCCGCATTATCCAATCTACGTGCCACTGCTGCCGGATGCCGCTCAGGAAGCCATGGGCCAGGTACATCCAAGGGCACAGATCACCTTCGACATCCTCATGCGCGAAGGCTTTGAAACCGAACACTACATCGACATCTTCGACGGCGGGCCGACCCTGCACGCCCGAACCTCCAATATCCGTTCGATCGCCAACAGCCGCGTGGTGCCGGTGCGGGTCGACGAGAACGCCGCCAAGGCCGGTCGCCCTTACCTGGTCGCCAATGGCCAGCTGCAGGATTATCGCGCCGCGTTGCTGGAGCTGGATTGGGCCCCGGGCAAGCCGGTGAGCCTGCCGGCGGCGGTAGCGGAGCGCCTCGGCGTAGGCGACGGCGCCAGCGTGCGCGTGGTGGCCGTGTAAACAGCAGGGTTGGTTGCCTGGTCATTCCGGGCTGAGCATTGCGGCGCCATCGGCGGCCGCTCGAGGAGAAGACATGATTGTTCGTCCCGTACGCAGCAGCGACCTGAGCGCGCTGATCGACCTGGCTCGCGGCACCGGCCCGGGCCTGACGACCCTGCCCGCCAACGAGGAACGCCTGGCGCAACGGGTGGAGTGGGCGGAGAAAACCTTCCGCGGCGAAGCGGAACGGGGCGACACCGATTACTTGTTCGTGCTCGAAACCGACGACGGTACCGTGGTGGGCACGTCCGCCATTGCTGGCGCGGTAGGCCAACGCGAGCCCTGGTACAACTACCGCGTGGGCCTGACCGTCAGCGCTTCGAAAGAGCTGAATATCTATCGGGAAATCCCTACGCTGTTCCTGGCCAACGACCTCACCGGCAACTCCGAACTGTGCTCGCTGTTTTTGCGTGACGACATGCGCAACGGCCTTAACGGCCGCCTGCTGGCCAAGGCGCGGCTGCTGTTCATGGCCGAATTCACCGGCCTGTTCGGTAACAAGGTAATCGCCGAATTACGCGGTATTTCCGACGCTGCCGGCCGCTCGCCGTTCTGGGAAAGCCTGGGGCGGTACTTTTTCAAGATGGAATTCAGCCAGGCCGACTACCTCACCGGCGTTGGCAATCGGGCGTTCATCGCCGAACTGATGCCCAAATTCCCGTTGTACACCTGCTTCCTGTCCGAAGCGGCGCGGGACGTGATCGGCAAAGTGCACCCGGACACCGAGCCTGCCCTTTCCATGCTGCGCGGCGAGGGTTTCAACTATCAGGGGTACGTCGACATCTTCGACGCCGGCCCGGCGGTGGAATGCGAAGTGGCGAAAATCCGCGCCGTGCAGGAAAGCAAAAGCCTGGTGCTGGCCGTGGGCACGCCCGGTGATGACGCGCCGGTGTATCTGATCCATAACCGCCAGCTGGAACACTGCCGCATGACCGCCGCGCCTGCCCGCCTGGCCGCCGGCACCCTGGTGGTCGATCCGCTCACGGCGCGGCGTTTGCGCCTGCACGCCGGCGACCAGGTTCGCGCGGTCACCTTGTCCCCTAACACGGCTCTGGAGGGCCAGCCATGACCACTCTGTTCATCGACGGGCAATGGCTCGCGGGCGAAGGCGATGCCTTCCAATCACTGGACCCGGTCAGCCAGCGCGTGCTGTGGGACGGGCAAGCGGCCTCGGCCGGCCAGGTGACCCTGGCGGTGGCCGCGGCGCGCCGCGCGTTCGCGGGCTGGGCAACCCTGCCGCTGGAAACCCGCATCGGTTACTTGAAGGCTTTTGCCGAGCGGCTCAAGGCCTGCGGCGAACAACTGGCCCGCTGCATCGGCGAGGAAACCGGCAAACCGCTATGGGAGGCCACTACTGAAGTGACCAGCATGGTCAACAAGGTGGCGATTTCAATCCAGGCTTATGAAGAGCGCACTGGCGAGAAGCACGGCGTGCTGGGCGATGCCAAGGCCGTACTGCGCCACAAGCCCCATGGTGTGGTGGCGGTGTTCGGCCCCTACAACTTCCCGGGCCACTTGCCCAACGGCCATATCGTGCCGGCGCTGCTGGCTGGCAATACGGTCGTGTTCAAGCCCAGTGAGCTCACCCCCGCGGTAGCGGCCCTTACGGTCAAGTGCTGGGAGGAGGCCGGCTTGCCCGCCGGCGTGCTCAACCTGGTGCAAGGCGCCCGAGATACCGGCGCGGCCCTGGCGAGCGCGGACATCGACGGCGTGTTCTTCACGGGTTCCAGCCGCACCGGCAACCATCTGCACGCACTGTTCGCTGGGCGCCCGGACAAGATCCTCGCCCTGGAAATGGGCGGCAACAACCCCTTGGTGGTAGACGAGGTAGGGGATGTGGACGCGGCCGTGTACACCATCGTGCAGTCGGCGTTCATCTCCGCGGGCCAGCGCTGTACCTGCGCCCGGCGGCTGCTGGTGCCGGCCGGGGAGTGGGGCGATCGCCTGCTGGCGCGGCTGGTGGAAGTGGCCCGTGGCATTCGCGTGGGCGCCTTCGACGAACAGCCCGCGCCCTTCATGGGCTCGGTGGTTTCGCTCGGCGCCGCCGAGGCATTGATGGCGGCCCAGGCCGATCTCCTCGCCAGGGGCGGGGGGGCGTTGTTGCCGATGACCCAGCCCAACCCGGGCGCGGCACTGCTCACGCCCGGCCTGATAGATGTCACCGCCGTGGCCGATCGTTCGGACGAAGAGCTGTTCGGCCCCCTGCTGCAAGTGGTGCGCTATGAACACTTCGACGGCGCGATCGCCGAAGCCAACCATACCCGCTACGGCCTGGCGGCAGGCTTGCTGTCGGACTCCGCCGAGCGTTACCAGCACTTCTGGCTGCACAGCCGCGCCGGGATCGTGAACTGGAACAAGCAACTCACTGGAGCCGCCAGCAGCGCGCCGTTCGGTGGGGTAGGGGCCTCGGGTAATCATCGCGCCAGCGCGTACTACGCAGCCGACTATTGCGCCTTCCCGGTGGCTTCGCTCGAGGCGGAGCGGGTAAGCCTGCCGGCCTCGCTCACGCCGGGCGTAACGCTGTAAGCGGCAAGCGGCAAGCAAAAGCAAAAGCAGAAGCAAAAAGCAAAAGCAAAAGCAAAAGCGAAGCAATGAGCCATAAGACATTTAGCGGGAGCCAGGCCAATGAAAGCGTTTGAAGTCAACTTTGACGGGCTGGTGGGGCCTACCCACAACTATGGCGGCTTGTCTTATGGCAACGTTGCTTCCCAAAGCAACAGCCAGGCCCAGTCCAACCCG
>Ga0265797_10003260_pt1 | contig 26215 bp, 20 predicted proteins | sample P2T30metagenome_FD_192433 | JGI IMG/M metagenome (GOLD analysis project Ga0265797, IMG submission 192433) | Plant litter microbial communities from East Loma Ridge, Irvine, California - P2 T30 | ecosystem: Environmental > Terrestrial > Plant litter > Unclassified | place: USA: California... | reverse complement strand
CTGTAATGAGTGAGTTTGTCCGCAGTCCATTCATTGCTTGGACCATCTTTGCTCTTCTCCGGGCTGATCATGATCATTCCTCTGCCCACATTGATACCGAGCGTAGTAGGCATCTTCTTATTTTTGCCTAAAGCCTTTACCATTTCGTGGACGTTGTAGAGGTGATAGCCGCCAGGTGAGCGCATACCAGGGTCCTCCTCAGGTGGGTATCCGGAGGAGATAGAGCGGTACGGCTGCGATGTCTGGACTCCGCTAGGGAAATCGGGCGAGCGCGCCGAAGGAGGTCCATAGTCTGAGATTGTAGGCGAGGCATATTGAGTCACTAGAGGTGACATGGGAGCCTGAGACCTGGGCCGTGTTGGCAAAATCGGAGCAGGCTCGTCATCGCTTTCTTCGGGTGTATACTGCTGCGGCGCTGAGTATTGTTGAGGCGCCATAGGTGGCGGAGGTGCAGCCAATTGCCTTTCCCGGATGGGCTCAGCACTACCTCCGCCTGTCTTCTGCGCAATGATGCCCGCCAGAGCGGCGGCAGGGTTGTTCGAGGGCGCCTCGTTCGAAGACGGGCCTACATAATCGGCCTCTCCAGGCAAGGGCTTGTCCATGTCCGGTTCAGGTCTCGCAGGCATGGGCGGTGCGGCGGGTGCAGGTGGTGGCGAGATGGCTGCGGGTGCGCTCGATCCTACTTCGATGTAAATCGCGGGAGCGAAGCCATATTCACCGTTACTGCCAACGAGCGTCCAGTCCGGATCACTGACGTCGTAGACATCTAGACGCGCATCCTCTCTGAAGCTGAGCTCCTCGTCCGTCTGCTTTGTGTAGTCGTAGAGGGCCTTTGCGGAGTGTATGGGCGTAGCCTCTTCGATGTAGTTGCTAGGGATCAGACCCTCCGGCTCGTCTTCATCATCAGAAGCAGCCTTCTTCTTTGCCTTCCACCAGTCATCGTCGGTACTCTTCTCAAGCACAAATAGAAGGTCGCCTTCGGCGATCTGCAGCTCCTCGTCAGACTGGGGTGCGTAGTCGTATATGGCGCGGTAGACGCCTAGGAAAACCATGGTCGGAGAGTGTTCGTAGGTAGCAAGCGACGCGGTGCTATGAGAAGCGCAGTCCCATTGAACTCGGACGCGGTGGTACAGGCAAGATTGGCAACGTGGTCGCGAGGCGGGGAGTCGGAGTGGCTTCAGGAGGCAGCGTCAATGCTGGGCGGGTGTGTAATGACCGAGCTGCTGAGTAAGATATGGCAGGCGCAACCACGTGATATCGCGTTGCAATAAAGCAGACAAGAGGATGCTATGCGTGTAAGTGAATAGGTCGAGGAGACAGGGAACAGTAGTAGCAGAGCAAGTGCATCACCTTGCTGCAATCGCCCGCCCTCGCCCGCGGTGCAGCACTAACAAACGGGCTGGCTGGTCGACGCTTGCGCAGCGTCCGCGGCTTGGCCTCAGCAATGACAGCATCGGAACATGCGTCTCCATCCTCACCCTCGACTCCACATCGCACTGTCCGTCCTGCGCGCCATACCACCGCAGACTTCTTCATCCAACCCGGTCCACGACTAGGAATACCCGTTTCTTCATGTTTTTGACCGGAACCCCGTTCTCTATTGACACTGGCGACACCTTAAAAACTCTTCTCTACGCTTATTTTGGACAGACTTCAAGGCGTACCAGTGACTACCGCTACTGAACGAAACAACCGAACATGCTCTTCTTCACTTTCCGATCGCAAATACTGCTTGAGGATACAGGTGTGGTTCTGGTAAGCTGATTTTTGAGATCTAGCATTCTGTCTATTGTACAGCGTAAAGCGCTTGGTCAACGAGAAGAAGAACAAAGCTGCTCCGCCTGTTCACTACCAAGACCTGAAAGCCTAGGTTGCACACTTTCTCATTTCCAAGTTCTTCTCTTCCATATGCACTCAAACCCCATCCAGACAAATGAAAATCGAAGAACATCCACAACACATGATGAGCGGCCTCACTCTTCGCTTCCTTCGTCGTCAATGGCACTTAGTCCTCATCTTCTATGTCTGAGTCAGTCTCTTCGGCGGACGAGATGAACATCGGATTCAACATACCACCTTCGAACTCATATGAGTCGTCGCGTGCGACGTTGCGCTTAGCACTCGCCTTCGCACGCGACAAGTTTGCCTTCGGTCCAGAAGAGACGGCTGGGCGCCTGGCTGCGTGGACGGGCTTGTCATCATCGTCCGACTCTTCTTCGACTGACTGCAGTTTCGTTCCACGTTTCGGCTTCTTGGAGGTTGTCTGCATCTCTTCCTCGTCCGAGTCATCTGCTTTGCGCTTCTTCTTCAGGATTTGCTTGCGTGGCTCTTCGACATCCGAAGTGTACTCGTCGTCAGCCTCGTTGACATTGTCGTCCGTCGATTTGCGGCCTTTGGTGGACACTGTCGACTGCTTGCGTCCTGTTGCCCCCTTGGTTGCCTGACCGGATGGCATGCCGGTGCTTTCACCAGCTGCAGATGTGCTTGTGGTAGCATCTTCTGGTGTCTGTGGATCTGAGGTACCTTTCGCGTTCGCTTGTCTGGACTTCCTGCGAGCTTCTCTGATGGGCTCCTCAGGATCATGGTCATCGATACCCCACGCTTCTCCATCATGTGATTCGTAGCCGTTCCCGTAGGTGCCACTGCCATCTGCCTTTTGATCTTTCCTTGGCGGCTTTTTGGATGTCCCGGACTGATTGGTTGCCTGAGAGCTTGACCGAGTGATCTTAGGCATCGGGGTGAAAGGAGGCATGGTGGAAGCCGGCTTCTTGGTTGGGCCACGGGGTGCTGGTTTCTTTGGGAGTTCGGCGCCTTCGACAGATGGTTCGGGACCATCGTTATGGCTGGAGGTAGGTGCATCGTCTCCCAAATCACCGCAATCTCTCGCGCCGATTGCCGCCGCCGCATTGTCAGCATTGCCCGCGTTGCCACTGAGAGCAGGAGGAGTCTTGGTCGGGTTGCGATGATACCATCCCACCTCCTCCTCAAGCACACTGATGCGAGCTGCTTGCTTGACTAGGCTCTCCTCACTCTTAATGAGGTCTTTACGAAGCTTCTCCAGCTCGGCTGTCTTTTCTTCAAGGTCTTCGCTTTCCGCATCTCGCTGCTCCACCTGCTTCTTGAGCTTGGCAATTTTGCTGTCACGCTCGACAAGCATTCCCTTAAGCCTCTCGATCTCTGCGCTCCTACCCCGTTCGCCTTCGCCGTCGTCAAATTCGTCCTCGTCATCGTCGTCATCGTCAGCGGTCTCGCTGCGAAATTGATCCACAAGACGAACGAATCGATCCATCTCCTCCGGCTGCAGTTTGTGGAGGTATCCCTCCAGGCGCTGGTATATGGCACCCGTGTTGCCTCCATTGAAAGGTGCGTAAATGTAGACTTCAACGTCTTGGTTTGCGGCACTATAGTCGTCTTTCGGTTCACGCAAACCAATGCTGACCGCTGAGATGAGAGGAGCGAACGGAGCTGTGCACTGGCGGGTGGATCTAGTGATGACCTGCTTGATGGTCGCTAGCAAGGCTCCGGAGTCTTGGAAGACAGTCTCGTCGGCGGTTGACGGCGGAGGTTTGCTGGGTGCCATGGTAGGTCGTCGTGGTGTTGGATGGTATGTTTGAGATGTTATGGTGTGAACGCTGATGATGGGCGCAGATTGTGTTGCGAGTGCTGATGATAGGCGCGAATCGTGCTGCGATGGTGAGGAGAGAGATTAGAGTCGAAGTTGAGGGCCTTTTTATCTAGTTTTCGATGCTGTCACTGAGCTTGCTATTGTCGGGTGTTTGCTATTAAGCTTTGTATTGTGGCAATTGACCGGCAGGCTGCAGCGGTGTGGCTGAAACCTGCATGTTTGTCTGTGTTCATGTTGCAGGATAAGGTGAAGTGTGTTTGGGCACAGATGTCTAGGCTATTTTCTTTCATGTATCTTGCGATCATTGATTGTCTATGTCTCAACAGTACTGCGTTCGTTGCTCATCGGTGTTGATATCGTTAACGTTATATTCGTAAGTGTACGTACGTTCACGGACAGGTTAGGGTTTGGGGTAAGGATCTCCTTTTGCATGCAGTGCAGTTATCATTGTTTTCTATGTATAACGATTGATCTCCGTTTCCAGTATTGAGGTTGTGATAGCTACATACAGATGTGGCTACCAAAGATATCAAAGTAGTTCCTCTAAATCATAGCGGCATCCAAAAACCAATCCAGCAACAGAACTCGCGTAAACCTGTTCATGAAAACCAAAGAATGCAAAGTTTAGCTTGCGGGCATACTCTGAGATTTCCTGCACTGGTCGATGCCAAAAAATTCGCGCCTGATCACCAGGATCGAAGAGCTGGTTGCGGACTCGAGCCACACGAGCCGTCTCCACGTACATACTGCCATTCTTCGTGTATTTGATGGACAAAAGACAAAAGGATGTGGTCCCACCGTGAATCGAACACGGGTTAAGCGCGCCACAAGCGCTTGTGATACCTCTACACTATAGAACCAGAGCATCTTCAAGCAGATGATTCGTGCTTCACCGATGGCCTAGATTGTACATAATGCTTTAACGTCATGTCTGCACGCGAGTGTGCTCTAACTCGACATCTTGCTCTACGTTCAGTCTTACTTTCGCCAAATGGTAACGTAAGACATCAGAGGTATATAGAGATAGATGGATTCATCCCCAGAACTTGAAGCTGCTCCTCTAAAAAATCATTCTTTGTTGCCCCGCTGGATTCAATGTAAGCGATAGTGTGGCTGCAACAAGAGTTGTTGAAATGAGCTCTCATCCAAACACATCCTCTACCTCAGACCAAATGAGATGGATAGTCTGGCCTCTTTATGAAATTACCTCCGTAGCAAGAAGGGGCATGGCATACGTCTCAGGATTCGCGTATACTTGTGCTCTTCCGCTCCGGGACCGAGAAGCCGTGCCGTCTGTAATGCTTCACGTGGAAGGAGCGCTGATACGCTTCCCACAGCTTCCAGATAAACTCCTCTCGCAAGACCGACTCAGAGTCGATTATCGTTAGACTTCCATCTGTCATTTTGACTACGATTCATTATCATTGACGACAGGCGACCATGATATCATCGCCATCAAACACTTTCGAGTCACATCGTTCTATATTAACATAACGACACCGCGTCCGAAGGTATCGTGACTCGAAGTGTCCACAAGGCACTGCAATGTCGGAAGCTTCCACGTGTCTACCGTACTGTGGGCATGGAAGCGATTCGTTGTCGCGATTCTGGAGTGTCTTCTACGCACAGCTCAGGTTGTATAGCTAGCCATTTACTGAGTAGACGAAGGACACGATCTCTACGAATCCGTCGTGCTACCGGCCACCGGGTTAAAATATAGTATTTTCTCCCAGCCACACGATTTGCAGCAGGGTGTAGTAGACCATGTCGTCATGAGCAGATCTTGTGCAAAGAAGCTCGCGGAGGAACGACATGGTTATGCTTGCTACTTAACCTCCACACCCTCCCCTTGCCTCTATCTCCTTGACCCGGAGGCACCCTTCAATTACGCTGTTTACCGATACGGTAGGTACGGAGGACCAACACTGTTTCGGCATTATTTTGTGTGGCTCAGCCTGGCTCAAGTACACAAGTAGCAGTGTTCTGCGTCTTCTGATTCTCTGAGTGGCTGGGATGTAATATATTAGTGTTTCCAGAGACCCTGTCGAAAGTTTTGAAGAAGGATATTGCTGGTCCAAAATATATGTATTGTCGTCCTGATCGAAGCTCGAGCCAACGGCGTCATCGCGCGACTACACCTCCTGCATTTCGTTCTCCTATCATCCTCAACCACACCATGTCTACCATACAATTAACCTCTTCTTTTTCAACTGCTTCTATGATACCAGACCCTTAAGATAAGGGGCTCGGAATTTCGTCAATGCCTTGCAAAAGACCCTGCGGAATATTGCGTGCAAACTCGCGGCGCAGTCCCTGGTTTGGCGACATGAAACACGTCGCGCGCCCCGACGGGGTTTCGTAGCCAAACTTCCTTCTCTCGTACCTGAGCAGCAGGTGTTGCCGAGACTATACCGGCTCATACTTTTCTCAGATATAAACCTACCGGAATAGATCCTGGAAGACAGCGGTCACCCAGACACTGGCCAGGCTGCCGTTTCGAGATCGTCGTCATATTGGGGCTCCTCGATCCAATGGAGCAGGCATTTCCTTCTAGCCTTGCCCTAGGAACATCCTGCGCACATGCACATCCCTGCAACACATGTGTATACACGAACCGAATCGAGTAGCGGACGCAAATACGCGTGCGTCGATGCGCCCCCCACGAAGGATTTTCGCTCTTAATGTGTGGCTGGCCAAACTGGACCTCAGTGCGTAAGATGTTTTGCCAGGGCTGCGCAGCCCTCGTACCCTAAGCACATACATGGTTTGCCCAGCACTGACTTCGTATTGCTGTCGCGATGTCGAGACGCATGCACGATCTGTCGCCTGACGAGCGCTTGGTCATGACGCATGTTCTTCGATTTGCGCGGAAGTTGCAGGGCGTTCGGGGCGATAGGACGCGTGCTTGCCGGATGCTTCCTCGACGACGAATGTTTCCGGGTTGGCGGGAGGTGGGGAGGTGAGGTATCAGATCGTTCATATATCTACTTGTGAGACCTTCTTCGTTGCTTCTACGTTTTCCGCAGCAGCAAAGTCGAGTCGCGGCCTCAACTGGTACGAAAACTCGACACTACGAGGTAAACTTCATCACTATGTCTTTCGACATGCCAACCCGTGCGCTGCACTCAGTGCCATCAGCCGCGAATGATCGCGCTCCTTACGAGGGCGTGAATCCTCACCAAAACCCTCTGTCACCAGTCGCCCAGTCCATCGAGCTCAACAGCATTCGGAGGTCACCAGCAGAAGATCATCACGAACGGGCGTTGCCTGCCCCACCACAAGAAGACAGCCGTGCTGAACGTCCCTCCCTCAATGTCGCCAGAACGAGACACTCATGGCAATCTGGACGAAGTCTCACTTACGAAGGTCGGGAGGATCCAAACCGTATTCCTGCGGCGAGCCCTCATGATTTTACCGCGCCCAGCAAGTCTTTGGCGACAAGAGAGTTTTCCAATCCCCACCAGGAACATCAGCGCCCCCCGACAGTGAGGGACTTCTCGAACCCTCGCCCGGATTACCGCCACCCACAGTACAATCATTCATACTACAACCACAACCAGCCTTACATGTACTCATACCACGGGCCTCCACCACCGCAGTCTTACTATGAAGCTCCGCCACCTCAACCTCCTCTCGACGTTCCACCGCGCCTGAATCTGAAGCACAGCTCTTCATCACGACGTACGGTACGAGTTGCGCCGCCAACACCCAAGGGGCCAATCGACATGGCATCCGAGACCGAGACCGACGTTGAAGCACCAGTAGTTCGCAAGAAGAAAAAGAGGAGCCATCAGCAACCCTTGACATGGAATTACGATGACAATGCAACGAGTCCCGCGCCTCCACAAGAAGTCATTATGCGCCTGCCCTACACCGAATGGATGAACAGCGGTATCAAAGAGCACTTTGTGGCTACACTGGCAGAATTTGTCGGAACTGTGATGTTCCTGTTCTTTGCATTTGCCGGCACCCAAGTCGCAAACATCAATGCTTCAAACCCGTCAGCGGCTGCTGCTTCGACCACTCCCACTACCGGAGAATTCTCGCCTACGGTGCTCACCTATATTGCGCTTTCGTTCGGCTTCAGTCTGATGGTTAACGTATGGATCTTCTACCGCATCTCAGGTGGTTTGTTCAACCCCGCAGTAACTCTCGGCATGGTGATGGTGAAGTCTCTGAGCTATACCCGCGGAGTCCTTCTAGTCTGCGCACAACTCACCGGCTCGATCTTCGCATCATTGATCGTGAAGGTCCTTTTCCCGGTCAACTTCAACGTCCGCACTACTCTTTCACCTGGCACGAGTCTTGTGCAAGGCGTGTTCGTCGAAGCTCTGCTTACCGCCGAGCTTGTCTTTGCCATCTTCATGTTGGCCAAGGAGAAGCACCGTGCCACATACCTTGCACCGATCGGTATTGGCATTGCGTTGTTCGTCGCCGAGCTTGTCGGAGTATACTACACTGGAGGTTCGCTGAACCCTGCACGATCGTTTGGTCCCTGTGTTGTGACTGGTATCTGGGATAAGGAGCACTGGATCTACTGGCTTGGTAAGTTCAGAAACCCAATTTTGAACTTCTAGGGCATAGCTAACTTGGACCAGGTCCTGCCTGTGGCGCTATTGCTGCTGTTGGCTTCTACAGGTTCATTAAGGCCTTGGAATACGAAATGGCTAACCCTGGGCAAGACTCCACGAGCGAGACGAAGGCTGCGCAGGAAGCCGCAGAGGCGAAGGCGAAGAAGGAAGAAGATGTCAATGCGATGGCGTAAGCATACAAGACTCAACAAGCGAGACGAAGGCCCAGAAGGAGGAAGATGTTCAGGCGATGGTGTAATCATGTTCGCCGACGATATTATTTGTTTTACAGCGGACGTCGTAATGAGGTTAATGGGATCAGGGATGGATGGATGTAGGATATTGATTAGTACACGCCCGCGATGATTTATGTAAGAGAAACGATAGCAAGCAACGAGTACGTACGCTTCTCAACGCTACTATAACACATATCCACCTACTCAAAAAATACCTCGTGCCCTTCAGTTGTTCAGAGCATATCAGTCTTATCAAGGTACGGGTCCGACCCTTGCCAAGCCCAATGATCGACTTTGTCTCCAAGACAAAATCTGTACTCAGCCCTAAATCTTCCAGAAGATAACGACATTTGTGCACGGTCGATTATATACACATGGCCAGTAGCAACCAATCGAGCAGCCCAATTGAACCTGGGAACCGTTCGGAATACACCCCCGAGACCTTCAACGCCTTTGCTGTACCTGCCGATCATGAAGACCAATTCCTGAACGCCCAGTATGAGGCAAACATCTCTGGTTGGGACGGACATGGCTTCCCAAGCCTGGACGATGCCTTCAACGAGCAAGAAATCTACAGTGGACTCTCTTCCGGATTTGTGACTCCGGACTTGGTGACACGCAGTAACACGCCGAACAGCGATACCAGCCGACACATTCCATCACCTGGGACTGGACCGAGCATAGCTTATAACGATAGGCCTGCATATAGATCACGATTACCACGGCGGCGAAGCTTGTATTCGCGGCAAGGTCCTCCAATACGACAGTCACTATCGCCACACGTTTTGAACGGGCCGGCATGGCCTCTGGGCTTTTCACAAGCGGTCGATTCGCAAGGGACGCATGGCGATTTCTCACCGACAGCGAGAGAGCCCCTGAGGCGATCAGACTCGACCACAAGCCTGGGTAGCGAGTGCAGCAATTCCTCAGCGCACTCGACCGCTTCGGCAAGCTCAGCTGCATCCAGAGTCAGTCGAAGCAGTTCCACGAACAGACGTTCAAGGAAGAAAGCAGGCTCAATCTCTAGTTCCAAGAAGACGAACCCCGACGCACGTCCTTTTAAGTGTACGTTCTGCTGCGATGCTTTCAAAAGCAAGTATGACTGGCGACGACATGAGAAGTCTCTTCATCTAGACCTGGAAGTGTGGAAATGCGCTCCAATGGAAGGCACATTTGGGGACTCAGGTTCAATCGAGAGACACTGTGCGTACTGCAACGCCGCAGATCCAGACTCTCTACATCTAGAAACGCATAATCACCAAGCCTGCGTCAACCGGGCTATAGCAGCTCGCTGCTTCCGAAGACGAGACCACCTCGCCCAGCACCTCCGTGTGTTCCACAAACTGCTCGATCTACCCCAACTTGACGACTGGGTGGAGCAAGCCCCAGCAGTCAAATCGCGATGCGGATTCTGTAATCTGGCACTTTCTTCCTGGGACGAGCGAGCTGACCACCTCGCCGGGCATTTCCGCCAAGGCTGCACGATGCGAGACTGGCAAGGCGGCCACGGCTTCGATGACAATATAGCCGCCAGGCTAACGAACGCTCTCCCTCCGTACTACCTCGCCACTGAAGCGCAAAGCCTAGTCCCGTTCTCGGCCACGAGCGCAGAAGCAAAAGATCACTTCGCGCAGATCTCTGCTCGGACTGCAGGAGCTTACATAGAAGACCCTTGCACTCTCGCAGCGATCAACTACAACCAGCCAGCCGAGCCCTTGGAGCCGGTGAATACGCTACACACTCCGGCGCTGCTTGACTCTCGCGCTCGCAGTGCGGAAGCTTTTGCGGATATTTTGGCTTCGCACTTGGCACGGTTTGCTCTCGAGTACCGTCAGATGGGGGTGTATTTGTCAGACGATATGCTGCAGAGGGAAGCCAGACAAGTCTTGTACAGCAGCGATGACCCGTGGAATCAAACTATTGCTGACAGTCCCATGTGGTTGAAAGAGTTTCGCGATAGGCATGGGCTGAACTGAACGGAAATGGGAACTGCTAGAAATTGCATGGGAGGTGGAGGGTTTCGACGAATGATTTGATTCATATGTGCGGAATCTGCAACGAGGAACTTGTTCACACAAAATGCTATCCAGTGTGCCGGAAGGCGCGACACCTGGTCACATACTCCCTATGCATAACTCTATGCGTCCGGATCAAACAGGTCCACAAGTCCCTTGCTGATCTCTGGCAACTTGATGGAATACGGCTGCACAGTCACTTGCGAACCGGCACCACCTGTCTGGCCTGAGGCGTTACCACCCTGTGTTCCCTTTGCAACAGTCGTTGCGACCGTGAAGATGGCACCCTTACCCACGCCTGCGCCATCCCCAGCCCACGCCACGTCCCAGTAAACAAAGCCTGGCAGCTCACCCGCCCGCCAGATGACCGTGGCATTTCCCTCGTTGCGACCTTCGATGGTAGGGCGAGCGCTCGCAGTATCAGGTATCGGGGCCGTGATGCGAACGAAGTTCTGCGCTGGAAGTGCAATCTCAATGGCTTTTAGAGCTGAAGGATCGCTCTTCGACGAGAGAACAGGCATAGGCTGAGGCTGCAGCGGTACTGGCAGAGGAGCAGGTGCATCAATTGTCACATTGACACTGACGGTCGTCTCCGTCTTCTTGGCCGGGTCGATAAGGGTAACGCTGACTGCCTGAAAACGAGGCGGTGCGCCGAAGTCATTCTCGGTGTACGGCTTCTGCATCATGGTTTGCTTTGGGACACCGGCGCCGCCGCCTCTGAAGCCTTCAAGGCGGAATTTGCGACCGCCTAGGTTGTTCACGATGTCTACGCGCTTGAACTCGGCGCTGACGAAGGGGACTGGTAGAAGGGCGGTGGCGGTCACGGAGAACTGTTTGGCTGTGGAGGAGTAGTTTGCGGTGATGTTTTTCGCGTCGTATGGGACGAGGCCGGCCATTTTTGCAGCGGCTGTGATGGTGCTCAATTAGGAGAGAAATGGTCTGCCTATGGGAGATGCCGGTGATTTCCCAGTATCGAATCCATATCATTCGCCCAGTTGGGGAGATACTTATACACAGAAGCTGGCAGTCTAGACCAGAGCAGCTTACGCTGTGGCGTTAGCCAAATATCAGCCATTGAACAGCCATCATCTCAGCTGCTGCGCATTTTTTGCAAGCTGGTGGCTGTGACTGGATCGTCTGTCTGTTCCTCGAGGCCCAATGTGGCGAGACTTCGGTGGTGTGATCTCTATGCATCAGTAATGGGACTTCACGATATGATGCATAGAGTTCAGACCCTAATGCAAGGCGCTTCAGCTTCCCCTCAGAAGGTACCCGACAAGCCTTCGACCTTTTTGACGCTCAATTAATGAATACCATTCTTTCGTGATCATGCAGAAAATCCTTGCGTAAGTGTGGAGCACCAAGTCCGTAGGTTTGCTCGCCAGTCAGTATGAAGCTTAAAGAGTGATGCAGCTGGTGTGAGGGAGATCCGCTGCCTCAGCTTGCGAGCCTGACAATAGAATGTTACTAGACAATGAATACGTCTGGAAGCATTTTTGCAATGTTGTGTGAAGCAGATGCTGCCGCTCAAGGTATATTTACAGGTGAGCTCCACCTGACAGAGGGCAGGTACTTCCAACTCAAAAGTCCACGCGCCCACATCGAAAGGTCTCTCGGAGCTCTTACAACGGACATGTCTCCTTCAGATTTCCCATCATCTTTCTTACAGCACCGCACCATACTTCGCTCAGTGCTTTCCGTCACTCTTGGCGCTGTCCTTCTCGGCGTCCTTCAAGAATTTCCTTGATGTATGTGTTAGTCCTATATCTCGTCTTTCTGCGTGCGCATCGTGTGGGTGATGGCGCGTGTGGTTTTCGAGACGTACTGGATGAAGTCCTCCTCACCCCTGCTGGAGGCCTTGATGGGAGGAGACTGCTGGACGGCCTTGGAGCTGCCGCCGGAAAGGAGGAAGACGCCGCCGAACATGGTGCTGAGGACACCGATCGCAAGCTGTGGTGCGCAATGTGTCAGCTGTTGTGCTTGATTCCATCTGCCTCTTGTGTTCCATCGCTGTGGGTTGTGCAGCGCCGTGCGCTCGTCCCGAATCCTCCTCCTCCTCCTCCTGCTCATGATCGCGCCGAAAGGGTCTGTTGTCCGAGAGGTTGACGTACGTAGTGAGAGCCGACCTTGCCGATGGCGGGGAGAGAGTAGTAGACGACCATGTTTGCGGTGGAGAGTTGATGTGGTTTGAAGGTGGTGAGAGTTTGTTTGACGTCGGTAGTACTGCTGCGCGGGTGAGGTTCGTCTGGTGGTACATCCTCGATCTTGGAGGAGCGCTCGGCCCACCTTCCTCCGCTGCAACCTTTTGCCGCAAACTCCCGATACCGTTGTCGCTCGTCCTTTTTACGCAACACTTAACATTACCTTATACACTCAGCGAGAGATAGTTACGACTAGCAACGCCTATCATGGCTAGTTACCCACTGAGAGCAAGATTTTGAAGGCCGAGTATTGTTGCGTTTCCATGTTCTTGTGCATTGGGTTCAAACTCCTGTCTAATGCCACTACTAACGCTCGCCATAAACTCCTGGCTAAAACACCGCATCAAGAATTGATTGATGCTTGTCCCTGTGTATGACCAGCCAGCCATCACGGCCATCCCAGCAGGCCAGTCCTGAACCTGTTGCCACCCTTGATCTCCGCGGTAGCCGTCTTCAGCTCATCGACATCCCAGTTGGCCCACACGAATCGTCCGTTCAAGAACCTGGCCTCTTTGCTTGCTGCCCAGACCATGAACGAAGCGGGGAGGTTGACTGTTACAAGCGATGTTAGCATTGTTCCGTATGTAAATGGGCTAGAAGCCAACTTACCATCATCGAAGGGAAGGTCAACACCAGCCTCGACAGCCTTGGCAGTCATGCCAGTCTGGATAACACCAGGCTGAATGTTCAGCACGAACATCTCGGGATACTCGAAGTGCAGATACTCGAAAAGCTTCGCTCCTGCCATTTTCGACGCGGAGTAGCCTGACATGCCAGCGAAGTACGGTGCGTGCGCCGCAGCAGTGTTGGTGTTCAACACGACTGCATCAGAAACGGCGTGCGGGAGGAATGCGCGGACGAGGTTGAAGTTGCCCTTCACGTTGACCTCGAAGCCGGTCCACCAGTCGTCAGCATCGCTGTCCACGATACTGCGACCGGATGCCATGTAGCCTGCGTTGGCGACAAGGACGTGCAGCTTGCCAAAAGTCTTCTCGTGTGAGGTGAGAGCTTGTTCGAGAGCAGGCGCCGAGATGATGTCGGCGACGTAGGTGGAGACTTTGGTGTCGGGGTACTTTGCTTCAATCTGCTGCTTGGTGTCGAGCAGAGTTGCTTCTGTGCGGCCTAGGAGAGCAATGGTGGCGGCTCCCGACTGCGCGAATGCTTTTGCGATCTCAGGTCCCATGCCTGAGCCGCCGCCGGAGATGACAATGTTCTTACCGGCGGAGGAGAGGGCTGGCAGGCTGGGGTCGATGGAAGGGTAAGCGGCAGTGTGCCATGTCTTGGTGGGAGATGGGAAAGCCATTGTGATGGAGTGCTGCTTGGTTCGGGGTGGTCTGTCGTTGAGTGCTGTTCGAACGTTGTGATTTGGTTGTTGAGGAGAGAGGTTCAATGCGCGTGCTTGGTGTTTATGTACGCGTGGTTGTTGGACGTGCTGAGATTGTCACAGCGCTTCTCGCTCATTCATCGACGTGCCTTACATGATGTGCCTGACTAATCTACACTTCTTCTGCGTCTGTCACCCCAATGGCAAGCGCATCCTCAATCTGGAAGGCGCTGCCAGCTTACATACTTCAAGTGCGACGCTTCGGAGATCCGCATCTTCCAAAACGCTCTCCGAACTACAAATGCATTGGTTCCGTCAGCCGGCGCTCAAAAGGCCGAAATTGCAAGATAACGAGTGTTGCTTACATATGCAGTACTGTACCTGACCAAGCTGAGCGCCGGTGGCTTGTTTCGCGCATCCTTCGCGTTGTCGGCACGGCTCGTCGGCATCTTTAGGTTTCAAACGACAAATAACACCTTCCACGAAGATGTACACTCTTTCATACAACTAATCTACCGATGCAAAGCAACGGAGCTGGCGACTTCCCGAGAAATGCTAGAGCTCGCGCCAATGGCCGACGCGTGATGGAATACGAACGATAGGACCACGACCCTCGTCTACGAGGGCCATTTGTTTTGGCGTTGCCATGCGGACTCTATCTTGACGCATTAGTCATCGACGGCACTGATACGCCTTCTGCAGAATGAAGCTGCTGTGAGATTACTTCTGCCAGTATCTGCCAGTGATCTGAGTCCAGCGAGCGAAAATGAGGATGTCTCCCGAAGGGGCCCTGGTCCACAGCAACAGAACCATTTGATCAGGTTGTAAGCTTACTCACATGATGTCCCGAAAAGTGTGCAATATCGATTTTCCATGAGATCCTGTATGCTTCCAAGGCTAGAACGAAGCGACTGCTGGCCGTTCGCGTTTGCAAATGCAGGCTGAGACAAGTTGAGAGGCTGCTATCCGATCGGCCATACAGGATCTTGTTCACTCAGGCCCAGGCCTCACACACAGCGACACGCTCGCTTCTCAAACCGATATGTCTGGGACACTGTAAGCTGTTCGCCTGAGACCAACGTTTGGCAACGGGGAGAGGTCTGATCCTGATCACGATACAAACACTCCCTGCTCAGCTGAGCGGCATTTGTGCGATTGGTGAACTGGACTGCACGCATGAGCTGTGCTGGACTCCCGCCAACAAATGTTTAGTGTGGCTACCGTTTGGCCATGCTAACCGTTTGGGCGTGTGCACGTTTGCAGAACCATCCGTAAGGAGGCTCTGAAACATGCAGGTCTGGACTCCTCACCCGCAAGCATAGTATCCTGGCTGGTAACGGTGGCAGCTATATCATGCTGTGAAGCCCACACGGCAGCATGGTTCCGATCTAAGCTACCTCATCCTTTCTCCTCAAAACAGACAGCGACGATTCCTACAGCCATCGAAGCTCCTGCCCAAACGCCAAACAACCAAGATGCCTTTTAAGAATCTGCTCTCTTTCTCAGCCCTGGCAATCCTTGCCGCGTTCTTACTGCACTATCCCTCGGCAAACAATATTATCAACACTCTCGTTCAATCCCAACCAGACAGTCCGAACTACACAGACACTGTGCATTCCATCAATCGTCATGTCAGAGAGATGGATGAGGTCGTCAGCGAAATCGTAAGGATCCACGCCAGAAGCTTCGTCGACAATCGCTTCACCACCGAGGAGCTAGCCACGTACCCGGAAGTAAAAGCCGTCGTCGAGCTCCTCCACGAATCGCTTCGAGCCGTCGTAGCTCTCAACTCCGGTATCGATCTGTCCGATTGCAGAGCCATCACCCACTCCTTCGAGACTTGCAATGTGTGGTCGACGTCCGCAAAAACGGATCATATGACATCGCGCCTCTTCCTGCAAGCCATCCACGCCGGAGTGAACCGCTGTGCCGAAGCACTCGCCAAAGTAACTCAACAGCAGACCCTCCTCAAACAGCTCACGCAAACGTTCGTCGACTGCGGCGGCGGATCTCTCCTCGCGGATCGACCATCGCCAAAATTCTCTCCTAGATTCTCAGGGCACGAATTACAGGCATTGTATCTCTCGTGGCGCTTGCGTTCTTTTTTAAAGGCGTTGCACATACCTTTGATGATGCTCGAACGGTTGAACGACGAGTATCCCTTGGATTTTGAGTCTCTTACCAGCTTTCGCAAGTTCCTTGTCGATAGCGGTGAAAACCTCGCGGCCGTGACTGCCAGATACGATGGCAGTATTACAGAAGGATTGGCCTTGTCACTGCGAGACTGTCGAGAAGGGCGTTCGCGTCGCCTGTACTGAGCACCCCTGAAGCCTGAAAGTTAGACAACGGGAAGAGAGCAAGAGACGTAATTGGCGGGAAGTGGTATCTGGTTACAGCCAACATGCGATGCCTGGTCACGCATACAACATGGCCTTTGTATCTGCTTAGGTACGAATGCTTGTTCTATACTCATGTAACTGCCAAGCTCGTCTGCACAGACTGTGACTTATTTCCGTACGCTAAGTGGTACTGGTTTTGCAATTCTATGCCATTGGCCGTCCCGTCTTGCTTGATCTCCATCTACAACGCAGTGACTACTCCCCATGTGCATCTGACACACGTTAGAACGCCGCTATCAGCTGGCCGTGCAGAATCTCGCTCGTACGTTAGCTTTGCAACACCCCGTATGGCGGCATCGGAACACCACATGTTCTCGTTTGATCCAGGGTGAAAGTGATACTTGATGTGAGGAAACACCCTACGCTCAGGTGAACGACTACCACGCTTCCAGTGAATCTTGCTGCAAGCTTGAGCTATTGATCACGTGGCGTTCCTTCAAAGTGTCGCTACCATGTGATCTTTCTACCCATTCGGATCTCCTCTTCACCCTGAGCCTCCTCTGCTGCCAGCACCCTCTACAACATGCTGTGAGTGCCGCGCGGCTACAACATCACCAACATCTGCGGGACTGCTTCGTCGTGCCGTCCACATAAAACACTCGACGACAACGCTTGCAGAGTTCAGCCCTGCCGCGCCAAACTCGACTGAACTCTACATTTCAAAAAGTTACCTCAACGCCACGCAAGCAAAATGTCGCTCAAGGAGTTGCTTCATGTTTCGCTCATCGTGGTCATCACCGTACTGTAACTGAAGTACTTCTCAGGAAGCTCTGTTGTTGAAACTCTTCCCGAGTCTCGGGTCTCTCGACCAGATCATCGCCTAAGGGAAAGAGCCGCTGACATCACAGATCTCGTAAACCACACATGCATCAACTCGATCCTCACTCCAACCAAAAACCTCTACACCACATACTTCCTCGATCACCACTTCACCACCTCGGAGTTGGCCTCCCGCCCAGATGCAAAACCCGTCATCGACCTCCTACATGATCCACTCAGAGCCCTCGCCAATCACGACTCCAACATCAGCTTCTCCGACTGCAAACCAATCTTCCACTCTCTCGAAACCTGTGCCGCCTGGTCAGCATCCGATTCCGCGTTCCCAACTCCCGCTCTCGCTCGCGTGTTCTTGCACACAGCCAACGCAGACTTGCACCGCTGCATCGGCGCTGTCGAAGACGCAGCAAAACAGCATGATCTCCTGTCCCAGCTTGCGGAAAGCTTCATCGATGGAGCAAGTGTCTTACTTCAGCTTGATAATGATACCCAACCACTACCAGCATCCTCGCCCAACAACGACACACCACAGCCCGTCGTCGGTCAAGCTCAAGCAAGTGACCTTTCGGACCGCCTGTCGGTCTTCAAATCCAAAATGATGCAGCTCTCCGCCCACGTCAAATCGTGGCACACCGACGAACGCGGTCCGCTGTTTTCGAAATTCTTAGTCGGCGCGAATGCGTTTCTGTATAACAGGAGCGAAGACCTTGCGGTTCTGGCTGCCAAATCCGATGGTTTCCTCGAGGATGATTTGCCTGTTTTCTCGGAATGGTGTCGCGGTGAGCACGCGTTTCTGATGCCGCTGACCGTGGCCGAAGCCGATGATTGATCTCACAAAGGTGGAGTGCTTGAGCTGAATGAGATTGGTACGGATGTCTAGGCATCGGGGGCTGCGATCTCTGGTGCATGGATCGAGTGTGGAAGTTTAGATTTGGGAAGAGAGCTAATAGTCTAAGTTAAGCTCCGGTACAAAGTGTAATTTTGGGTCGACTGGAGGTGCGAGCTCATGTCAGAGTGTGGAACTGCCATTAGACATCGTCCATGATCATGCATATGCATGACCTAGTCGCCTAGAATTATAAACCAGAAATCTCTTGTATAATGAAGTCTCGAGACGAAGTAGCAGCACATAGCTATTCTAGATATGAGACGTCTGTTTTGTACTCATGTGACTACCAGGAACATTAAGATTGAATTTGCTACTGCAAGTGTGATGCAAGACTTTTGATCAATGACATTAATTCATGAAACATTATATACAATACAAAAACCCTCCCAATCTCACAACTCAGTTGTGGTGCGTGCCAGCGCGAGGAGCACCATTATTCAAGCTCTGACCGCTCGCCTCATCAGGGTTCATGCCGTTGGCGCTCTTGTTGGCACCATCATCAGCCATGCCGTTGTGCGAGCCGTTGAAGCGGAGGCCAGCAATGCCAGGGTATCCCTTGACACCAGTAGCCTTCTCAAGGCGGGTGGCGAGATCGTCTGAGACCTCGCGGAAGATGGCGATCTGGCGCTTGATAATCTCCTCGACGGTGCAGTTGCTCATGTGGCCGGAGATGTTACTGATGAAGCGCTCGCGGGCACCCTCGTCCCAGACATTCTCCCACAGGGCGCGGGGGCCGTTGAAGTCCTCTGGGCGAATCTCGCTGAGGAAGCTGACGGCCTCGCCGATGAAGCTGCCGTGAACCTTGCTGAGGTCGACGGCGCGCTTACGGAAGGAGATGGGCTCGATGGAGCTCAGGTAGGCGGGGCGAGAACCCTGGTTGAGGAAGGCCATGTTGCCGTCACGCTGGAAGTTGGCGACACGGTAAGGTGTACGGGTGGAATTGGTGGGCAGCTGCTGGTAGTTGGCACCGATGCGGTGACGGTGGGCGTCGGGGTAGGAGAAGAGGCGGGACTGCAGAACGGGGTCGGCAGAGGGCTCAATGCCAGGAGGCATGTGTGCCGGGTTGAAAGCAACCTGCTCGATCTCGGCGAAGTAGTTCTGCACGTTCTCGTTCAGGAAAAACTCTCCGACCTTGCGGAGAGGGAACTGCTTCTGGGGCCAGACGTGAGTCAAGTCGAAGACGTTGATCCGCTGCTTCTCCCAGAGGTCCTCGGCCTCCTTGGGGGTCATGGTCTGCCAGCAGACGTCCCAACCAGGGTAGTCCTTGCGCTCAATGGCGTCGTAAAGGTCCTTCTGCGAGTAGTCGGGGCTGTAGTTGGCGGAATCCTCCTGGGTAACGAAGGAGGTGCCCTGCTTGCTCTTCATGTGCATCTGGCCGTATACCCACTCGCCGTTCTTGTTGACAAGCTTCATTGTGTGGCCAGCGTAACCGTGCATCTTACGCCAGCTGTCGGGAATACCGCGGTCACCCATGAGGATCATGACCTGGTGGACAGACTCGGGATTCTGAGAAAGGTAATCCCAGAAGACAGTGGAGTCATCGGAGTGTGTGAGGTGGGTCTGAGGGTGACGCTTCTGAGTGTGAATGAAGTGAGGGAACTTGGCTGGGTCGCGCAAGAAGAAGACGGGGGTGTCTGGACGAAAGTTAATGCCATTGAACAATGTTCGGATCTGTGCTTTGAGGACTTACTGTTGGCAACCATGTCCCAGTTACCCTCTGCGGTCCTGAACTTGACGCTGAATCCACGAGGGTCACGAGCCAAATCGGGAGTTCCGCTCTCGCCACCGACGGTCGAGAAACGGACGGTGATGGGGCACTCATGGCCCTGCTGGAAGATGTCTGCCAGGCAGATATCGTCAAGAGCATCGGTGGTCCTATAGACACCGTGTGCTCCGCCACCCTTTGCGTGAACAACACGCTCGGGAATACGCTCGCGGTCGAAGTGTGAGAGCAGGTCAATCAGGTGGTGGTCCTGGAGAAGGAGAGGACCGTTCTCGCCGACACGCTGGGTCTCATATGGGTGAGGCATGGGAACGCCATTGGAGGTGGCGTAAAGAGTATCTTGGGCTTTGGCGTTTCTATCGTCGAGGTAGTCGCGGTGGACATCGCCAGAACGGCTGCCATCGGCACTATGGTGGGTAGAATCAACTGCTGAGGGTGCCATGTTGATTGATTGTTATGCGGAATGAGGTGGTATCAGAGGAAAGGAAGAAGAATGATCTTGGAATTTGAAGGATGAATATATTATATCTACCATGTCGCCACCAAGCTCGATTGGAGAAAGCTTAATCGCGATGATGGAGCTCTCTCGCTTCCACGTGTATGACGCGCTTTCGCCGCCCGTGCAGCAAGGCTGGCCAATCAGCGATGGGCTTATCGTCAGCTATGACCGAATTTCGACAACATCCACCGAGACAGACAAAGCGGAAAACATGCGGATGGTCGATGATCAATCCTCGATCGAATTCCTGTGTATCACGGCAATTGCACCCCTCGCCATTTCGTCCCGTCTGTATCGCATGTTTCGTTATCCTCTTCTCCGAGGACTGGGAGGCCGGCATCTCTCGATAGATCTTGCCTAATCGGGCCATGAAGCAGCGAGCATCTTACCGCACTTTTTGATGCTCCACCTGGCTCCGTTCTGCACGTTCTTTTGTTGCCTGGACAAATATGCACGGTCATCACATGCTTGACAGTGCATGTACGCGTGCATGCTATATATCGCGTGCACGCTGACAAAGATACACGTGACTGGCAATTACGTTGTGATCCATTGCTCATGAGCATGCCTTGCTAACAATATGTTCGCCACAATGTGCCACAATGTGGACTATGATATGAGAATCGCGACGACGATGGTCTGAAGAAGCTCGAGAGCTCTACCGATCGGGGCATTGAAGAAATAAGAGCAAGTTCGACCTTTGACAGCACCGAGGCAAAATACGACATCAACGGCTACACCAGAACAAGTTCTCGTCTTTTGGAACATCCCAAGTCAGACTGGTAGGGACTACAGCACCCGGCCATTGCGCATACTCCCAATTGGTGACCCGCTGGTCTTACATGCATTGAAACAAGCTGCACTTACTCATCGACAACAGACATATACTAAGGGAATAAAGGCAGAATGACAGATAAATTTCTCAAAACGCTGGCCTTGTGTACACATGAGTTCGAGTTCGGTCTGCAATGAGAGTGATAGCCAGCCTCGCACAAGACTGGAAGCGCTTGTGACGGGCACAGACAAAGATGTCCGACAGCCCACATGCTTTCCATGCACTCGGCCGCCTTTCTAGCTCGGCAGAGAACTATAGTGCGCTGTCTACAAAGCAGCAGCACCTTCGATTCATCGCACATCTGGCCATGATCGCTCCACAGCGCAGCCTTATACATTTGGTGGAGGGCTCGCGGTCTAGCTCCAAAGTCCGTACTACTCGCCTGCCATCGAGAGGCCAGTACGGAGCTTGGGCCTAGATCGCCAAGAGGGTAATGGCAACCATGGCGTACTTCTTGCCTGTGGATCACGGCCATGTCTTTTCTGGAACTTGAACAACTGTGTTTGCAATCTGGAAAGAACTGGTACCAGCAAAGATTTCATAAACGACTTCTAAATCCTTCTCTTGCTATCTCTCAAGTCCGCGCGATTGAGTCGGCCACGTGCTATCTCCAGCGTTTCGATCTCTACTCTCACAGTCTTAGATTTTGAGGAGGCCAACAAGCCGAATTAGGCGATAAGGCTAGCAATAACGGAACATTCAACACTGGCCCCCTCAATGCACTGGCTAAATTGTCCACATATCGCATTTCAAACATGACCCTTCAAATCACAACTCATACACCCAACGACTTACCCTCCCCTCCTCCTCTCCATTCCCCTCCCAACCTCTCTCAAACATCATCCCAGGAAACCCCGTCTTGAACCACCACCCATACAACTTACTATTACTCCCCCAAAAATCCGCCAGAAACCTCGGCACATCAGGCTCGACACGCGATCCAGCCACCTCCCCCCACTGCGCCAGCCATTTACACGGCGGACCATGCACACACCTCTCTTTCCGCCAACCCACCGGCAGCATCTGCACCAGCCTCAACACCGCAACAAGCCTCAACGCCTCCTTCAACGGATCTTCCCAAAGCCCCCTCGGATCCTCATAAACCCTCTCCACAACCCCCGCAAACTCCCCCGTGGGATCATACGGCGTGCCCTTCGCCCACATCTCCCGCACACACTTCTTAAATTCCAAGACGGCAAGCGCTTGCAGACCGGGAAGCATGTACTTGTCCGCGATGTCGCAGGCCGCGATGTGCGTTTCTACGGCGCTGGAGGCGAATGCTGGGCCGTAGGAGGCGTACATTAGGTAGGTGAGCATGTCGTGCACGGCGGAGGGGGAGTCGTCGTGGAGGGTTAGGTGGGTTTGTGTGGATTCGAGGAAGGGGCCGTTGCAGGCTAGGGCGAAGTATTTGGAGTGCAGGCAGAGGGCTTCTTTGTGGACGCGCCAGGATCGCTCTTCGCAGTGGATTGTGAAGGGGGTCCCGGGTGGCATAGCGCACATCAGGTTGTAGGGGACGGAGGGTTGGTGGGTTGCGAGATTGGCCTCTGTGTTGAAGACGGCCGGGTTGGTTGTGGTGGTTTCCATGGTTGTTAGACTTGTGGCGATATGTGTTCAGGTCGATATGTTCCAAGGTAGTCGATATGGATAGTATAGGATGATACAACAACCAGAAAACTGGAACCTGGTCTAAATATAATGTACACATTTTCACGATCAACCAGCAATATTGACTTTGAAGGGTCGTAGCTTTTGAGTTCAAGAAATGATGACCGAAAAAAGTCCTCACGTCAACCCTGAGCTGTCTTCGAATCACGATGCATAGTTTCAGCTGAAGTTATCAGAACCGATTACCAGTGATGTATAGACCGGCGGTGAAGTCTTCATCGGACGTGAAGAGCGCACGTGCCTGCGGATCACGTGCATCCCAAAGACGTTGAGGTAGTCGATGTGAAGTCTTCCTCGGGAGGCACGACTTTGATATGTAACCTCTGAATGCACAACACTCTCACCTCAGCTGGAACCCATCGAACATTTTGAAGTCGTCATCTCATGCCGTCGCAATCCAAGTACACTGTTGCATGCTCGGAGAATTGGAACCTCTTAAGCCCACAGACACCTAAGACCAGCGTTTCTGGATTTCCGAGGAACTGTCAGGTATTCGTTGTGTAAGTGCAAGGCCTTTGATTGTTTGTTGGTTGGCACGATGAAAGTGGTGAATTGCCAGTGTAATTCCAGTCAGTTGGGTAGTTAAGCTTTTAGTCATCCTCTTCCTGTATCTTTTTGATTACATCCAGCGCCCGCTCATATGTCCACATCGTGATCGCACTCGCCGGTGCTGCTTTGACCAGACTCACGCTCAGCCCTCTGTACAGACCCATCGTTCCTTCTTTCCGCACAATCATCTTCAGCGTCCCAACCACACCACTGTCGTAAATCGGCGTTTTGTGTCCACCGACGTATTTGTGCCTCGAAGGACCTTGGACTTGCAGTCTCTTCCTCACAGTGTCCAATGGGAAAACCATGCTTTTCGACAGCACACTGGCTGTGATGCCGGCAATGGCGTCTCCTGAGCCGAACGGAAGCGAGACGCCTGCGAGTGCGGGTTTTAGGCCTTCGTAGAATGCGAAGAACAGGCCCATGTATGGTACGATTTGGCCGATTCCTGCTCCGAGGCCGCGGAAATAGCCTCCGAAGCCCTCGTTGCGCTTGATGTCGCGGATGCTAGAGAGGAGACCCTCGTAGACCTTCTCGGTTCCTTGAGCGGCGAAGCGCGTGCGCAGAAGATCCAGTGGGTATGTCACGGTGGTGGCTGCTGTGCCGGCCACGGCTCCTGCGACGAAAGACTTCGCTGCGCCGGGTATAGCCCATCTCTTCTCGCCGTTCTGATCAGTGTTCAAGGCATCTATAGCCTGTGTCGCACTCCTATAAGCAAGGAACTGCGCTGCGCCATAGCTGAGGTATAGACCTTCGGCGGGAATATTTCCCTTCCAGAACCCGGTTATGCCTTCATGGTAGAGAATGTTGCGCGCAACTTGCGAGACACCCAATGGTTTCCGGAAAGGAGTATTTGTAGCTAGCGGGTCGGCGAGAGAGTGGTATTGCAGCTGAAGACGGATTTTGAGGACATCGAGAGGCGCGATGCAGAAGCGTGAGACCAGGCCTGCTATTGCGCCGGCGACAACGACTTGTGAGCGAGTTCCCTTTGGAAATGTTAGTGAAGTACTTGATTGCAGATCTTTTTGTTGGATAGCATACCTCATCGCGGAGAGGCTCTGCGGCAGGAGACATCCATCAGTCGCCAGCTTGGAGCGAAAGTTAACTTGGCTGTGGTGTCCGTGAATGAGAGAGTTTGGATGAGCTCCAACCTTACATTTGTTTGCAGAGCCGCAGCAGGAACATTGGAGCTTGTTGCTAATTTAGGATTAGGGTCAGGGTTCGCGACTGCTTCCGATGAGCCGAGGCCTGAGTTTCGAACGCCGACGCGGTCTCCACTTCACGTGTGCCACGATGTAAACATTGAAATGATATCTGGCTGGTGGGAATACAGTTTGTACCTATACATGTGTGACTAACACGAAACAATGTTTGCATCACAAAGAACTTCCACTCGCTTAATACAACCAACACGGCAGATCAAGCTTGGCGTCAATCATGTTCGACTTTCTAGCACACAGGCACCACGAATCAGATACCACGACCATAGGAAAGCGAAGACGGTAGCCTTCCACGATGAGCAGCTACAGGATCCCCTTCGATCGGAACGCCAACAAGATCTCTTCCAGCGTCAGGCAACAGGACGACTACGACCCAGAGGCACCTTTGCGCGCCTCATCGGAAAAGTCACAGAAGACGAGTCCGACTATGTTGTGCCTGTCATGACCCTTCGAGACATGTGCACGTGTCCTCGATGTGTAGATCCATCCACCCGCCAGAAGCTCTTCTCGACTGTCGAAATCCCGCCAAACATTACATTGAGAACTGTCACCGAATTACCTGATGGCGTCGAAATCCAATGGGGAAACGACCTCCCCGGGTTTGACGAGTCACACAAGAGTGTCTTTAACAAAGACATGTTCGATGCGATGGCTGCCCGGGGCTCTTCCAAGACGCTGCCTTCACTCCCAGCTCGTAGACTGTGGACAGACAAGCAGTTCCGTAAGGAAGTCCCAGACCTTACCTACGAAGCGTACATGGAAGACGACACGATCCTCCACAAGGCTCTTCAGCAACTTCACTCGCACGGCTTGCTCTTCCTCAAAGATGTCCCCGAATCTCCTGACTCTGTGTCACGCATTGTGCAACGTATTGGCCCTCTCAAGAATACCTTCTATGGCGAAACCTGGGACGTACGCTCCGTCCCTGAAGCAAAGAATGTCGCCTACACCAGCCAAGATCTGGGTTTCCATATGGATCTCATGTACATGGAGCAGCCACCGCATCTACAATTCCTGCACTGTATTCGCTCTTCGGCCGCCGGTGGCGCAAGTCTTTTCACCGACAGCTTCAAAGCGGTTGCAGAGCTGCTCCAATCAGATGAAATCGCATTCTGCGAGCTAGAAAAGCGCCTCATAACATTCCACTACGATCACATGGACTCTCACTACTACCAACAGTCCCGCCCACTGATAGAGCTTGCGCCATTGAGCTTCGGCGGCACCAACTTCACCACCTACAAGGCCTTCCGATCGTTGGCGACTCGCAAGAGCGTCGACCCGCGTTTGCAAGAGATGTTCAAACTCGAAGACTACTTGGAAGCTGTCTCATGGGCACCACCTTTCCAAGCACCTTTCCAAACCGCCAATTCCCATGCGTACGAGCCGTGGAAGAGTCTGACCACGCAGATGGAAGACCATCTCCGCCACTGGCACCCGGCTGCGCGTAAGTTCAACGATCTTATTCACAGGAAAGAGAATATCCACGAGCGCATGATGAAGCCAGGCGAGTGTGTGTTGTTTGACAACAGAAGGGTCCTGCACGCTCGGAAGGCGTTTGAGGTTGCCGATGCAGGCAAAGAGAGATGGTTGCGGGGCGCGTATTTGGACAAGGATCCATTCTTGAGCCAATTGAGGGTCTTGACGCACAGATTCGGGAAAGAGCAGAGGGAGGCAGACTCGCAGTCCG
>Ga0265797_10003259_pt1 | contig 26216 bp, 42 predicted proteins | sample P2T30metagenome_FD_192433 | JGI IMG/M metagenome (GOLD analysis project Ga0265797, IMG submission 192433) | Plant litter microbial communities from East Loma Ridge, Irvine, California - P2 T30 | ecosystem: Environmental > Terrestrial > Plant litter > Unclassified | place: USA: California... | reverse complement strand
ACGCGCTGCTGTTACTGCTGCCTTGCGTATAGCCGCCGGCCGAATCGATCTGAACTACCTTCACCAGCAAGATACTGCCCGGCTTGCCGTCCGCCCGCGGCACGCTCGCCAAGTCCATCACGTCGGTCGACATGTGGATGCAGCCGTTGTTATTTCCTACGTTCGGCGCCAGCCCGATTTGTTTTGTCGCAGCGCCAGCGAATGTCGCGTCTTTCCAGCCATTCGCGGATTTGTCGTTATATGCCACCCCGGCGCGCATCGGAACCCATGCGTTATTCACAGTATCGACGGCAATAGCGTCGGTCACGGCAAATTGCACCTTGTAGGTGCCGGGCGTACCCGAAACGACTTTACTGCCGATCAAGTGCTGAACTTGGTCAAACGGAGCGTCGAATTCGAATTTGTACCAGCAAGTCCGCAAGCCAGACGAGCCGCCGTTATAAGCCTCGTTCGGGCGAAGTTTTACTGCTTGCTGGGTGATCGCCATATTTTTAGACAGCCTTGTTAATTGTTCCAGCGCAGAGGTTTGAATGACGTGCGTGATGACGGCTTGCTACTCGCCGCCGTCCTTCGCCCGCAATAGGAATGTGTTGTTAAAAAATGATGCCAGCGCTGCAAAAGTTGCCTAACGTGAAGGAACTCACCATACTTGCTAGAATTTCACTATTTGGAACGGCTATGAAACCGGTTGAACGACAAAACAATTACAACTTGCTTCGATTCGTTCTTGCCCTGCTCGTCCTCTTCGGCCATTCTCCGGAGCTTATTGATGGCAATCGCAGTAGAGATTGGCTAGCCCAAACTTTTGGCAGCATTTCTTTTGGCGAGCTTGCCGTCGATGGCTTCTTTCTGCTAAGCGGCTACCTTATTGCTCAAAGTTGGGATTCGCAGCCGCACGCTTGGCCGTTTCTGAAAAAGCGGTTACTTCGAATCTTCCCGGGATTCATAGTGGCAAGCATTATTTGCGCGCTTATCGTTGGTCCACTTGCGTCAGATCCATCTACCTATTTCGGCTCGTTTCAAGTTCTGCCGTTTGTTACGACCCTTTTGCGCTTAGGGATTCCCGCAGTACCTGAGGTCTTCGCTGGCACGCCATATCCGTATGTCAACGGCGCAATGTGGACAATTGCGAAAGAATTTGTTTGCTACCTGTTCGTGCTCGCAGTCGGCGTAACCGGTACTTTTCGGAAGCCTCATCTCTGCTTGGCGGCGACTGCTATCGTTTTCCTAGCATTGGCATGGCTCAAGTTGAACTCTTATACGGTTCCCGCGACTATTCGTCTCGCCAGCTTTTTCCTGTGCGGCACCTGCTATTACCTTTATCGTCGCCGCATTCCAATGCGGGGTGCCGTTGCAGCAGCTGTCACTGTCGTTACCGTAGCTGCGCTATTTTCCAGGCTGGGCGCCGAGTTTGTCCTTGCTTCGCTCGGTGGGTATGCACTTCTCTACGCAGCGGGAAAACGGTCCCCTCTATTGAGTCATTTCAATCGCTTGCCTGACGTTTCGTACGGCCTATATCTGTATGGTTGGCCAACTCAAAAACTGTTGCTCTGGTACCTGCCATCACTTTCACCACTGGGCTTATTTGCTTTGGCAGCGCCGATAGCGATTGCCTTTGGCACAGCGAGTTGGTATTTGGTCGAGAAGCCAGCTCTACGCTTCAAAGGACCAGCGCTGCCAATAATTACCGAGCAGGCACCTGAGGCGAAGCTGCTGTAGGCGCTCGGCAGTTCTACGGCAGCTCGATTGTTTTCATCCGCCCGCGCCGCTCGTACATCACCGTGGTGACGCCGAGTTCGCGGAGCATGTTCAGTGCGCGCGCATGCGTCGCGCGGTCGATCTTGCCGACGGCGCCGTGCACATACACGGTGCTGCTTGTCAGGTGGGTGACCGTGATGATCCCGTCGTACGCGCGGCGCGCTTCGTAGCCGCCCGGCGCGGAGTACACGCGGATGGTCGAGACCTCGCGGGCCATGTGCAGGTGGGTCATCGCGGACTGCCCTGTTGTTACTGCTCGAACGCCAGCGATTCGGCGTAAGCGACTGCTGCAGGACTGGTATCTACCACGTCCGGGATTGTCTTTGCCAGCGCCGCATCGATCTCGATGACATCGTTGGGCTGTCCGTACGCGCTGGCCGCCAGGACTCGAGCCTTGACCAGCTCAGGCGGGGCTTCGGGCTCGCCTGCATCCGGCGCCAGATCCACACTTTGGGTATCGACCACGTCCGTGATTACCTGCGCCAGCGGCTCCCCATCGCCCAGTGTTTCGACTTGGTCGGAGGTGGTGGGCGTTAATGCTGGCAGCTCCGAGGCCGGGGCCTCGGTGCCTGCGGGTTTTGCTTTTGCCATCAGTGTTCTCCGGTGAAGTGGCCAGCCGAGGCCGGCCACTAGTTACGATCAGGTCGCGCTGTTCTGGTAGTACTTCACGGCGCCGCCGACGTCGACCAGATTTGCACCCGAGCGGCAGAACGCCAAGAAGCCGACCTGGCCGTTCTCGGTGTACTTCGAGTCGGTCATGCGGAACAGGGTGAAGTCCATGACGTCGCGGACCATATACTTCGAGAAATCACCGAACAGGACCGACTTGGCATTCGCCGCCATCACCGGCATGTGCTGGTTGATGACGATCTCGCGGCCCAGCAGGCGATCGGGGGCGCCGCCCGCGTTGCCGGTCTCGTAGCCAGGCACGAAGATCGGGCGACCTTGGGGATCCTTCACCTTCCGCAGAATCCGCAGGGTGTCATCGTTCATCATCCACTTACCGGCTGGGCGGTAATACGGGTCGACCGAGTGCTCCAGATCGACCAGATCGTCATACGTGATGGTGACCGTCTGACCGGTTGCACCGACTTTGCCCGCGCCTGCTGCCGGCACAAGGCCGCGTGGTTGCCCGGTGCCGGTACCCAGGGTGTGGTGGCGGTTTTGGATGCGACCGAGACGCAACTGAAGCAGATTCTGGATATACGATTCGATGTTGAAGAACGAATCCTGGATCAGCTCGAATGGCAGCGCGATCGACTTCGACGAGTACTTGTACACGTCCAGCGACGCGATGCCGAAGCTTGTTTCTTGCTTGGTCACGGGCGCGTTTTGGCCGACGATCTCGCCCTCTTCCGAGGTGGAGTCGGCGGTCGGGAACGGCAGCTGGGCGCCAGTTGCGGTCTGGAATTGAGTGGCCACGCTGCGCACAGCGAAGGCGGCTTTCATGGCTTGAATCAGCGTCGTGCTGAACTCCGGGGCGACTGTGTAGCCGCCTTCCGAGCCGGTGGTGGTCGACATGGCTGCACGGATGTCCGGGCTCACGCGTGCGCGCATCGAGCGGCGCTGATCATCGCTCAGGGCCGACAAGCCGCCGGAGAGCATTGCGCGCAGAGCGGTGGTTTCTTCAGTCTGCGCGCCGCCAGGGCGAGTTGCAGCAGCCAATGCGATGGCATGCTGGCCTTCGGACGTCTCGCCGGCGAGCTGGGCGATGCGGTTTTCGCGCGCGATCTCGATGTCGATCGCTTCGACTTCAGCCAGGAACGTGTCCAGCTGGCCAGCCTCGGCTGCCGGCATGCGCTGGTCAGTCGGGTACTTGTTGTTCAGGTCGTGGACTTTCTTGGCCACGGTGTCGCGTTGTGCGCGCAGGTCTGCGAGCTTGGTCATGTAAAACCTTTCGATGGGGGTGGTCCGCTCTCGCGGCCGTTGGGCATAAAAAAAGCCACCCGAAGGTGGCTGGCTTAGTGGCGCGAGAGCGTCAGCTAACTTGGAGGCGGGCCATCGAGGCGATGCGCTGATGCTGGCGCGCGCGGTGCTCTTCGGTGGCGACCGGGTCGACCTGGTCGGGATCGGCCTGGGCAGGCTTCGGGGCATGCGCGTAGGCACTCATGTCCCACGACGATTCGACCTTCTTGCCTGCAGCGATGCGATCGACGAGGCCCGCAGCGACGGCTTCGTCGGCGGTGTACCAGGTCTCGGCATCCATGGCGGCGCGAAGGTCTTCGACGGACATGCCACTCTTCTTGGCGTACTGTGCAGCGAGTGAGCCATCGATTTTCGAGAGCAGGCCGGCGGTAGACGTCATGTCGTTCGCGTTGCCCATCGCCCAAGTCCAGGCGTTGTGGATCATGTAGAAGCCGCCGTCGGCGATCTCGACTTCGTCGGCCGCAGTGGCTATGACGGTGGCGGCGCTGGCCGCATAGCCGTCGATGTGGGCGATGACCGTGGCACCGGTGTCTCGGATCGCCTGGCAGATGGCTTGGGCCGCGAACACGTCACCACCCGGGCTGTTGATGCGCAGATGGATCGTGCCGCCTTTGATGCTGCGGATCAGCGGCACCAGCGCCTCAGCCGACACACCGCCCAGCCAGTTCGCAGTCTCTTCGTCTGAAACGATCGCATCGTAAATATAGATTACGGTCTCGTCGGCGTTCGCCACGATCTTGGACTGCGGAACCCGCTCAGGCCGTTTCTTATTGCTCGCCAGGAGCTTGGTCAGACTTTTGGACACTAGTGCCTCCGTTCGTAATCAGGTTTGCATTTGGCGGCATGTTCTCCAGCCGGCGGATTTCGGTCGCGTCCATGAAGGGCTGTTCGCCCGCGCGGCCCAGCGCAATCCGGTACGCCTCGAATCGCGCACGTTGGTCGCCGCGCTCGAGCGCTTCGGTCTTGTGTTCGATGAAGAAGCGCTCACCGGTAGGCCACAGTCGGCGGTTGAACTCCTGCTTGATCTCGTTCAGCCGGTCGTTCAGGACGTAGCGGACGAAGTTGCCGCCCTGCTCCGCCATACCGGTTCCCCACGAACTGGTCTTCTCGGTGTGGCCCACCATGTGCGGCGGCACGCCGAACACCCGGCAAATCTCTTCGACCGTGAACAAGCGGGTCGCCAGGATCTCGGCGTCCTTTGAGTTCACGCTCAGCTGCGCCGGCTCCAGGCCACCGGACAGGATCAGCGGGCCGCGCCCGCCGTTCTGCGCGCGCGCGATCAGCGACGCCTTCAGCTGCTCGAGCTGGGCCTTGTCCAGCTTCGATGCTGTCTTCAGCGCGTAGTCGAAGTTGGCGGCGCCGCCGAAGAACTGCCCGGCGTATTCTTGCCCCGCGATCGCGGTGCCGACGATATCCAGTGCGGCGTGGCAGAGTGGGCTTGGGCTGAGCAGGGTTTCATCGTTGAAGCCCAGGCTCTTCAGATGGATGACGTCGTCCGGCGGCAGCACGTACGAGCCGCCGCCGGCCGGGAAGACGCGGTAGTAAAACTTGCCGCCCTCTCGGAACGGCTGCATTCGGCGCGGGTGCCAGCCCTTCACATTGCCGCTGGAAAAGCTGGGGCGGAGAAGTTCCGCGAACCCGTCGCCGTCGCACAGTTGCCGATTGATCAGAACCTTCCACGCGGTAGCCGCGCTCATTTCCGGGTTCGCCTGCTCGTTCAGGAGCCACCAATATGGATGCTCTGCTGGCGCGCGGCCCTGCTTCTCGCTGCGCTCGTACACACCGACAGGCAGGCTGGAGATGGCGCCGACCAGACGGGCGATGCAGCCGTAGACTGCGGACACCCGCATCGCGGTGCTCTCAGTTACCGACTTGCCGGAGACGGAGCGGTTGGCAGCGCCGAGCAGGTTTGCCAACTCGCCCATCGACATGCTGCCACTGGAGTTCTCGCCCAGCGCTACGATGCCAGCGCGCTCTGCAGCGCCATCCCGGCCAGCCATCCAGGAACCGAGCACACGCGATTTATGCGGGGTCGCCTCCAAGTCCAACAGTTGTCCGGTCATCAAAAGTCCAATACGTGAATTTCCGGCGCCGCCTCCCCGACAGGGTTCAGCGCCATCAGCGAGACCGCGCTGAACGCGGACATAAGCGGGTCGATCTTGGCCTTGCCGCTGGCCTGTTTGGTGATCAGGATGGCGTTGCCTTTGTCCTCGACCCGGGCGTTGCCGACGCACCAGGCCATCATCGGGCGGCCGGCGTGCACCAGCTCACCGCCGGCGACCTTGCGTTCGGTGGTCTTGATCGCGCCGTTCAGGCGATAGCCCTGCGAGATCGCGACGATCTGCTTCATGTCGATGCCGCGTTCTTCGGTGATCAGCTCGTCGACGATGTCGCCGATGCCGGCGGCGTCGACGCCAATGCCCTTCTCGTCCGGAAGCAGGCCCGAGTCACGAACCTTGCAGATCAGGTCGGCTACGGCCATGACGTCGTCGCCTGGGCGCTTGACGATGGTGAGGTCACCATCCTTCTGGAAGTCGAGTAGCCGCGGCGCGATTTCCTTGCGGCGCTCGAGCGCGATCTCGTGCACCCAAGCGTGGCACCAAAGCAGCCATCTGCCGGTGTCGCGCTCCCGGCCCAGCACCGACAGGCCGAGCAAGTCATCCAGGCCGCCTCCATCGATGCCAACGACAGCCACCTCCGACCGCTCGAGCAGCGAGTCCAGCGTGATAGTCCGGTCGGTAGCGGCCTGCCAGAACTCCGCCCCTGCCCAACGGTCGCTGCGCAGATTCATCCCCACCTCGACGTTGGCGTGTTTCGCCATGAAGCCCCGAAGCGACTCCGGCCCGGCCTGCTGCGCCTTGGTGAATTCGCGCTCGAGGAAAACTTGGTCGACCGAGAAGCCGATGTTGGGGTTCACCATCGCCATATTTTCGAGCAGCAGGCAATCGCCAGACGCCACCATTTCAGGCGGGTGCTCGAAGATGATCGGCACGAAAGCCGGGTCGATGATCTCGCCATCGCGAACCTTGCGTGCATACTCCAGCTTCTGCTTGAAGACGCCCGCCGGCGGTTCGTCAGACTGAGTTGTCAGCCAGATAACAAAGCCTTCCGGCCTTGACGCCAGCCCGCCCAGGGCTTCGCGGAACATGTTCTCCGCAGCTGGCATCTTGCCAAACAGGTGCAATTCGTCGACCAGAGTGCCGACCGACTTCTTACCGCCGACCGTGTTCTGGTCTGCTGCCAGCACCTTCAGAATCGCGTTGCTCTCCCGATGGGTAATCTTTTTCTCGTGCGATTGCACGTGCATCAGGTCGTCGAGCTCGGCGTCCTTCTGCACCATGTCGCGCGCCGGCGTGTAGGCGTTGTTCGCCACCTCGACGGTCGGCGCCAGCACCGAGAATTCAGCCGACTGGCGCCAGTTCAGGATCAGCGCGGTCAGCATGATCCCGGCCGCCACGGTGCTTTTACTGTTCTTCTTCGGCAGCAGAACGAAGAATTCAACGATCAGGCGCCGGCCGCTCTCGGCGTCATATGCACCAAAGATGCAGCGCACCAGGTCAAATACCCACTCGGCGCAGCACTCTCCGAATGTTGGGCTGCCCGGCGCGTCCACGATCTTGAGCTGCTGGAAGATGGCCAGCGCGTGCTCGGCCTGCTCCGGGAAGATCGGCGGAGGAATGATCGATTCGCCCGCGCGCAGCCGTGCTGCCCAATCAGGGCACGCAGTTGTCCATTCGGGCATTTAGACCTTCTTTCCACCAGCAGCGACTAGCTTAGGAGGCGCGGTAGGCGAGAACTTACCGCCGCCGGCCGTCTTGGCCGCGTCAGCCTTGAGATCCTTCTTGCCGCCCTCGCCCAACTTCTTGTGCTTGAACGGCAGCATCGCTTTGGCCGCGTCGATTCGAAGCCGCAAATCTGCCGCCGGCTCGTTCATGACCTTGGTCAGGAATTCGACCGGGTCTTCGGTCGGGGGAATCTCGATCGCGTCGTCGCCGGGGCCTGGCGCCGGCGACGCCCTCGGGCCTGCGACTGCCGCCGGCTGGCGGCGCTGATCAAGGTAGGCTTTAACATCCGGGTCTTTAACATTTCGGGACCCGGCAGCCGATGCTGTTTTTTCACTGAAGCCGGCGCGAATTGCCGCTTCCTTATTGGAGAGCCCGGCCAAAACGGCATCGGCGAAGGCTCGCTTTTTGCCTGTTAAAGCCATTAACAATTTCCTCCAAGGGGGATTTTTTCTGCGCGTGCGGAACTAGTCGGTGTCTGAAAAGTGAGGCGTGGCAACTTTGCATAGCCCCCCCCCTACCCTATCAACAGCAGCTGCCCCAACGGCCTATCAGACTTCCTGATGTTGCAGGCGCGACAAGCGCATTGAGTGTTCCTGTACGAGTGCTCGCCTTTCTTGGCGAGAGGGATGATGTGATCCAACTCAGGTGCGTCGTCATCGTAGGTGCCTCGCTTTACCCTCGGCGTCTTAATGCCACAAAGGCAGCAGCGCCATCTATCTCGCGTGAACACGACATAAGGGTCGACGTCTTCGATTGTGGCGGCGACCAGTAGAGCCTGCCTCTTAGCCTTCCCGATCCGCCTGCAGGCTGCTGCTGCTACGTCTCGACAATCAGATGAGCAATACTCGCTTGGGGCGCCGCCTGTCTGCATCGGCACGTACTCTTTCGTGCATGTGCGACAGGTCTTACTTGCGGGAAGCTGGCTCGGCCAGGTGCTGCTCGGCCGGCACGCATCAGAACAATACTGGAGCACTCGCCGCGAGGTGAACTGCGTACGGCATCCTTTGCAGGTCGCGATCAAAATGCGGCTATACGGGGCAGCCGCCTTGGCCCGGAAGGCACAGTCTCGCGAGCAGTAGGTGCTGTACATCTTCTTCCGCGGGAAGAACTCTTTCTGGCAGCCTTTGCAGGCAACTGCGGGAAGCGGCAACGTCATCAAAACCTCTGTATATATCCCCAGTGGTAATGGTAACGCGATGGTGCAGCGAATTTCCGGATTGAATTTGTCGTCAGCCGCGCGCTCGCTGGCGCGCCTCGCGTGCCGACTTCGCGTCATGGCAGGGCACGCACAGGGTTTCTTTGTTGCTGTCGTCGTCAGTGCCGCCATCGGCAAGCGCGATGATGTGGTCGACCGGGTAGCCGATGGTGGTGCGACCTTGCCGCTTGCACTCTTGGCACAGGCTGCAGTCACGTGCGCGAATTCGCTTCCGATCCAGCACGCCGGCATAGCCGCGCTTGCGCTCGACCACGACACCAGGGCGCGCGGTCAGGGTGGCGACGCGCGGCACTGCCGATTGCAGTCGAGACTTGAGGGCGGTCAGCTTCATGTCTTGGCAGGCACCAGCGCCGCAACCTCGTGCAGCAGCATGCCCGGCCGGCCATACCCCAAGGCCTGCAGAATCTCGGCAGCACGCTCGGACTCGGCCAGGCGCTCGCAGATGCGATCCAGGGCAGCGCGGTCGGTCACGTTCCAGACGATCGCCGGACGATTGCCGGTGACAGCTCGGATGATGACGTGGCGGTAGCAATCGACTGGCTGGCTCACTTGTGCACCTTGAAAAAGAAAGCCGCCCGGCGCATGGATGCGAGGGGCGGCGAAGATCCTGCTGGTGCAGGACCGGAGACACGGGAGCGGACGGCGGGGCTCTCACCCGCGGCTGGGTAGCTGCGGCCGCATTGATCGGTGGGCCCGTGCGTGGGCTAAACGGCGCGCCCCAAAGCTATCTGCTGAGTGGGCCGCAAATAGAAAAAGCCCGAGCGTTTGACGGCTCAGGCTTTTTCTTTGGGCGTGCGAAAGCACCAACGGATGGGGTGCTATCGCGAGTTTCGGTGATCGGTGGCGCGGGTGCGCACATTACGAGGCCGAAAGAATGAAGAGTGAAGTGTACACGAATTGCTGTGCGTATACACAGTGCTACACGAATTCTTGTCAGGCGTGGGGAGCGCGCAACTTGGCGGTGGCGCGGGCGGCGTGGCTGCCGGCGATGCCATGCAGTTCGCTCACCATGTTCAGCACGTGCTCACGGACAAACCCGGCAGCCAGCGCCAGGTCGGGGGCAGCAGCGCCGCTCAGCCAGTGTGCCAGCGAGTGCTGAGCCACCTGGTGGTAGAGCTTGATGGCCGCATGCGCATCCCACGCTGTGTTCTCTGGTACCCAGCGGCGCGCGCGGCCGCGCTTCATCACCTCGGCAGTCCACAGGCGCAGCAGTTGCGAGAGGTGGGCAGCGCCACTCTCGATCACAGTCGCGTCGCCGGCCAGCGCCTGGCGGCAATCGGCCTCGCGCCCGGCGTCCTTGTTGCGGATCGCCTCGACCAATTCTTTCTCGATGTGGTCGCGCACGGCAATGGCCTTGGTCATGTCTTGGGCGGTGGTGCCGGCGTACTTCGCACGGTGCAGCAGCGCGCCGAGGTCGCCGGGAACAGCTGATGCCAGCGCCGACGCGAGAAGCGGTTCGGCCTGGCTGTGGCGGGCATCGTCCTGAAGGCTCGATGCGCTTAATGCGTGGATATAGCGATCAACGAACCCCATGATTCAACACTCTCTAAAAGACGACCATGGCAGCGTAGCACATGCCACCAAGAAATTTCCGGATTGAATTTGTTTTCATGAGGCACGTTTACAACACCGCGTCAGGCAGCCTCCTTCATCTGTTTCAGCTTCGCCGCGTACTCGGCTTTGATGCGCCTAGCGTCCTCGATCGAGTACTTCGCCGGCGGGTGCTCGCGCTCCAGGAACTCGACCCGCTCTTCACCGATGCGTGCGCGCAGGCCGATGCGGTATTCGATGGCGTTCCCGCCCTTGTGCTGGTTGCAGGGCACACACTGCTTGTGCGTGTTGTCCTCGTGGAAGCGCAGCGCGGGCTGGGCGCCGACCGAGCGATAGTGGCCAGCATCCCAGGCCCCCGTGTGGTGGCGGCCGCAGCTGATGCACGGCAGCGCCTCGTCGCGCGCGCGGATGTACCGGTTGAACACCGCCTGTGCGTCAGCCAGGTGCTCGGTGCGCGTCTTCAGCTTGGCCTTGGCTTCGCTGGTCTGTTTGGCATCTAGGCGCTGCCGCTCGGCCACGGCGAACACAGCGCCGCAGTCCGGGCCGCAGACCTTGTGCGTCATGTTGCGCAGCTGAAAGCGGTTGCCGCAGCCCTTGACGGCGCACTTACGGGTGCGCGCGGGCTTGAGGGTGCCAGTGCGGGCGATGGGGGTGCGGTTGAGCGTCATGCCGCCTCCAGCATCGCGGTGATGACGTCGCGCGCGGCCGGCGGGCACACGGCATTGCCGAGCATGTGCACGGCGTCGGTGTGCTTGGCGGGCAGGATGTAGGTATCAGGGAACCCCATCGCGGCGCGGCACTCCTGAGCAGTGAGCATGCGCGTGCGGTCGCCGTCGACAACGCCCCAGCGGTCCCGTGTGGTGACCGTACCGAGTGGCCGGCTCAAGCATCGGCCGGTCAAGCCCGATCCGCCGCCGTAGTACGGCATGACGAAGCGATCGCCGTGCGCGCGGCGGCCCGCCTGCACGCGGCGCAGTGTCGCTGCAGCGCGCCCAGGCTTCTCGATCGGCTGCCAGTTGCCGGCGCCGAAGTCGACGAAGCTGCTGGCGGGCACGTGCGCACGCTTTTCCATGTTGATCATCAGCGGGTGCGCGGCGCGGGCCGCGACGATGAACAGGCGCTCGCGGTGCTGCGGCGTACCGTGATCGGCCGCGTCGACGATCATCGGCGTCAGCGCGTAGCCCAGCGCATCCATCGCGGCGCACCAGGCCGGGTACAGCGCCCAGCGCATGAACTCGGGCACGTTTTCGATGACGGCAAACGCGGGGCGGTGGTATTCGGCGGCCGACACGACGGCCCAAGCGGTTGAGCGGCTGGCGTCGTGCTGCGGGTTGCCATTGGCCTTGCCGCGCGCTTTGCTGTGACCTTGGCAGCACGGCGATGCCAACAGGATGTCGTGCGCCGGCACGTCGCGCCAGTTGGCCTGCTGCAGGTCCTGGCACAGGTGCGCCGCGCCCGGGTGGTTCTGCGAATGGATCGCCACGGCTGCCGGCCAGTGGTTTGCGGCCCACACGACTTCGATGCCGGCCATGCTGGCGCCCGTGCTGAAACCGCCAGCGCCAGCGAATAAATCGATTGCTTTCATGCTGTCTCTTTCTGTTTTTCGATGTTGTCCTGCTGCTGCGCCACATAACGCGCACGCGGCGCCCGGTCCTTTGCCTCTTTGAACAGCGGGCACGGGTGATAGTCCCAGGGCCTCTCCTGTTCGTGGCCGATGCACCAGCCGTGGCCGGCCGGCAGGTCAGCGCGGTATGTCGCCTTGAAGCGCTCGCAGAAGGCGCAGGGGTCGTGGGCGGTGGTCACGCGGCCACCTCGGCGCCGGCGCGCTGGCGCAGCGCCACCTGGTGCTTTGCCCACTCGCCAGCAATCCAGGTCACGCCCTTCGGGGTGAAGCGCGCGGCGTTGTAGGCGTGGCCGCTGACCTGCGCCGTGCCGGCCTTGACGCAGAAGCGACCAGCGTCGATGTGCTGCGCGTGCGGGGTCAGCTCGCCGGCCAGGCGGTACAGGATCTTCGCGTCGAGCAGGAACTCGCGGAATTCGTTTTCCTTCGCGTTCAGCAGCTTGGCCACCTGGCGGAAACCCTTCGTGCCGGTCGAGTCGGCGTAGCGCTCGACGAACTCCACGGCCGGCGCGGCTGCGGCCAGCTGCTCGGCCTGCGCAGCGATCACGTCCAACTGGTCGGCGGCCAGGCGCAGCGCCTCGGCGAATGATTGCGGCAGCGCCAGCGCCACCGCCTGCGACTCCAGCTCTTGCCAGCGGTCGACCAGGCGCGCGGTGAACTCGGGCGACAGCTGCGCGACCACCACGTACGAATCGCGCTTGCCTATCCGGTATTGACCAATGGCACGCGGGCCCGGGCCGTCGCTCGAGACTTCCTCAAATTGAGGGAGTGTGATCGTGCCGCGCGCCGCCAGGTTTTCGATGGTGCGCAGCACGTTGTCGTGCCGCTTCTCGACCAGGTCGGCGATTTCGCGGCTCGACATCGTCGTTTCGGCAGCGCCAGGGTTTTGCAGGGTCAGCATGTTGCCTCCGGTGGTGTTCGTGATCATGGGTTCAGGGCCTTCCGGCGCGCAGCCTCGTGGGCGTCAACCCGGGCTTGCCACTCGTCGTAGCTTTCGTCCGTGCCTTTTGGCTCGTTGCCCTGCGGCTTGCGGGCCTGGATCGGCGCGGCAGTCGGCTTTGCGTATGACGTGGTCGAGGCGGCCTGCGGGTTGAGCAGCTTGTCGACGATCGGAACGAGGTAGTTCGGGTGAATCTTGGCCGTTTCGCCCTTGTGCTCGCGAGCCAGGCCCACGGCAGCGATTAGCACGGCCATGTCGATTTTCTGCGTCACCCAGGCTTGCACGGCAGGCTGGGTGAACGTCGCGTCGACGCCGAGCTTGCGCAAAGCGACGGTCAGGGCGATCGCGGGGTCGGCGCTTTCCGCAGGGTCTTCACGAGGCGGCATTGCAGCAGCTCGTGGGTTGTCGGGTTCGGCAGGGTCAAGATCGACGACGACGACACCGGCGGCAGCCGGAGCGCTCGCGCTGTCCTTGATCCCTTCCTCTCCTTGATCCTTGATCCCTTCCTCCGACGACACTTCGAGAGGATTCGCGACTAATCGCGAGGATTCAACGAATGGGGGAATCTTCGACTTGCTTGGCTTATCAATCTTTTGATGAATCAACCAGTTACAGAGTTGAACGTAGCTTTGGGCGCCCGACTTGTAGCGGACGATGCAGCCCTCGGCTTCGAGTTCGGTCATCCAGCCGTCGATGAGCGCTGGCGCATCATCGTCATAAGGGAAAAGAAGACTCGCGAGCATTCGCGAATTTCCTCGAAGCCTCCCCTCGTCATCGGAGATCGTCCAAAGCTGGATGAACGTCAGGCGAGCATCGCGTGAGACGTTGCCCATGCTTTCGGACTGCGGAAACTCGGGCTTGATGGAGCGGATGCGTGCCATGTCAGTGGGCCTTCTTGATCAGTGGGAGCTGGCGCGGATCGCTCTTGTCGACCACGTAGATCACCGCGCGCCGGCCCGGCAGCACCTGGTCGCAGTCTGGGTCGCCAGCGTCGACGGCATTGGCAGCAGCCTTAATGCACACGGCCGCGCGCTGGCCCGCGAACAGACAGCCATGGCACTCGCCGAACACAGGCGCCTCGACGGCCTTGATGCGGACGTTGTCGGGGTTGATGGGCGCGGCTGTCTCGCCTTCCCAGTTGTCGCTGAGGATGTTGGTCGTCATGCAGCCACCATCGCAACGATGCAGCCGGCCTGGTGCCCGGCGCCCTGCTCCATGTGGCAGCGGGTGCAGCACGGTGCGCTCTGCTGCGGCGCGCGGCGTTCGGCCACCGGTGCGCCGAACAGCGCGGTCACGAGCGGGTCGCGGCGGTCGATGGTCGGATAAGCGGAACTCAAAATGACGCGGCGCTCATCGGTGGCGCGGCGGCGCGGCAGGTCCTTCGCGCTGTACGAGGCTTGATTCTCCGGCCCTGGGCCCAGCTGCCAGTCGTTGACGAAGCCGCCGCGCTTTTCGTTATCAATGCGCGAAGCGTGGATCAGGCCCAACTGGCGCAGGTAGTCCAGGCGCGTCGAGATTTGATCCGACTTCAGGTTCAGGTGCTGGGCAATCTCGGCGGTGCGATGCAGGCCGGCGCCGATGCAGTCGAGGATGGCGTTGCGCAGTTCCACGCTGCCGCGTTTCGGGATGAAGGTGATCATTTCTCAGCCATCCCATTCAGGCGCGCCAGCAGCTCCATCATCGGGCGGATCGAAACGAAGATCGCCTTCTCGATGTGCTGAACTTCGTCGCGGTCGACCTGGCCATCAGACAGGGCGCTGTGAACCTGCGTGCCGAGCTGGCCCAGCTTTTGCCAGATGTCCGTGACCGATTCCAGCACCGCCATGTCGCTCGCGGGCTGCGATTCGATCTTGGCGCACACGAAGCCGTGGCGGCGCGCCAGCGCGTGCAGCACCGCGTAATCCTCCGTCAGCTCCATCACCCGCGATGCATCGTCCATCGTCAGCACGTTCGTGGTGCTGTTCGGGTTGGCCTTGTTGCGCAGCAGGCCGGCGGTGTAACCCATGCGCACGGCCAGCGCCTCACAGCCGCCAGGGGTGTCGTGCACGGTCTTGTAAAAGGCGTCTTTGTAGTTCATGTGATGTTCCTGCAAACAAATGGTGCGTGGAAAGTTTTCGAGCGCGACAATGCAGTTATGGAAACTTCACTGCACCGCTTTTTCGCTCTTGCGACGCTTGGCCTTCCCCACGGACGGGAAGATGTCGGGCCGAGCAAGCTCGAGGAACATTCGACGTGCGCTTGGAATCCCGTCATCGCGCCATTGCGACACTGCCGCCATCGAAACTTTGCACAGCGCCGCGACCTTAGCTGTTCCGCCGAGGGCGTCGATCAGTTGTGAATCGTTCATCTCTTCTCGCTTTCTTAAGGTGACTTGAGTCGTATCTTAAGTCAACTTAAGACTATACGCAAGCCAACTTAAGAAAATATTTGTTAAGCTAGCTTTATGAAACTACTGTCGGAACGCCTCAAGTGGGCAATGTCGGAAGAGTCGGCACGCCAAGGGCGTGAGATTCGTCCGGCTGATATTGCGCGCGCGGCGAATAGCTCCGCGACATCGGTCAATTACTGGCTGACTGATACGAACGGGATCGGCGCCACGAAGGCGCGGCTGCTGGGCGATTATTTACATGTCGACGCGCTGTGGCTAGAGACTGGCGCCGGGCAGCCTGCGCCAGCGCCAGCTGAGCCGGCGGTCGCCGCGCCTTCAGCGCCCATGTCGGACGACCCCTTCATCACTCCGGCCGCGCACATTCGGATCGGCGATGAGCCGGAAACCGTCCCTATCCGCATGGTCAAGCTGCGCCTGCAGGCTGGCGTGACGCGGTTCGATACTGAGCCTGATCTCGACGACGGAGGGGTGATCCATATCCCTGCTGAGGTGATCGAGCGGGATGGGCTCGTGCCGCATGAGCTGCTTGCAATTCGAGTGCGGGGCCGCAGCATGGAGCCGCTTATGTTCGAAGATGACGTAATCGTCGTGGATACACGTCAAAAGTCGCCCGCGCACCGCGAGCTCTACGCCCTCAACTTCGATGGCGACTGCTGCGTGAAGCAGCTGATCAAGCGCAACGGCGACTGGTATCTGCATTCTCTCAACGATGAGTTCGGTGATGTGAATGCTCGGAGCGGTCAGATCAGCATCATTGGCCAAGTGGTCTATCAGCCAGGTCGACGCCTGCGGGGGCGCCTGTGAACATCGAGTGCGCGATCATTGAATTCAAGGGGTCGCGGCTCGTTGTAGCACTGCCAGATTCCAGCTATGTTCGACCGGGCGTGGGTGATGATCTGATAAAGCGATTACAGCCACACTATCCTGCGCTACCCATCATGCTGGTGACGGATGAGCCTGGAGCAGTGCCCGTCTACGCACATTTCCAGGCGGCGGCAGTGGCTATCCTCGCGCAGCTCGACCTCGCATCGCTGGACCTGGAGACGATAGACCTTGACCTGCCAGCCTATGACGATACCGAACTGCCCTTCTGAGCTGCCGAGGCCAACTGGCTGCGCCACCTCCAATCTCTACCAGGCCACCTAACATGCCGCTGATCTGCGTCATCTTGTTTTTCTTCATCTCAGTCCTTGCCGCTTTCATTGCGAACATGAAGGGCCGCAGCGGCTGGAAGCTGTTCCTCGCGATGAATGGGGCGGCGCTGGCCTTCGATGTTTTCATGCTGCTCGCCTTCCCCGATCTGGAATATCGACGGCTTGGCGTGACGCTCGTGATTCTTGCTGGAGGCGTCGTTGCGCTGGGCATGGCCATCTTCAGCCCGAACTCAATGCAGATTGCCGTAAGGGACGGTCAGTACGGCGAATATAAGCGGTGCCCGCAATGCGCCGAGCCGGTGCGAAAAGAGGCGGTGAAGTGCAAGCACTGCCATTCCAAACTGGAAGCTTCGGCGTAGGCGCTAGGGCAGGCCCATATGCTGAATGGAGGGTAAATGAGCTCGATACAATTAGATAAATCACAGCCGCTGCATTTAAATCAGATTGACCGGCCTGCAGTGCGACGACTTGTCGAGGAATATACCTCGGCGGCGCAGGAGGCAGGCACAAGAGGCGAGAACATCCACCAGTGGGGCTTAGACCAGCAGGACAAAGTGACACAGTATGCCGCTACCCTAAGTGAACCGGATGCCAATCTATTCTGGACCCTTTATGGGGAGGAAATGCAGGCGGCAGCGAATGCCATAAATGACCAGACGGCAGCACTGAATGCACAAGTTACTCAAGTCCATCTTCAGAAGGCGCAGGATGCAAGCAATATCGCGACATGGATTTCGATAGCTGCATTCTTCGCATTTGTTATTTTCATGATCAACATGTTTAAGAATAATTAGGCACTACGGCACGCCTGGATGCTCGATGCTGTTCGATCAAGCAAGTCAATACCCTCTCCCCACTAACGCAGCTATCAATTATGTTATGAAAAAAATCATAGAAGAAAATGCAGCGAGAGTAACTGGCACGAAAGAGGCTGAATTACTGCTAGTCTGCACTAAACTTTTCGGGACAATCGTCAAGCAAAATAACATCAACATGGCGACGGTTTCTACTTTTATAGAGGTAGCTAAAACTATACGTGGCTTAGGAAATAGCGAGGTTATTGTTAAACTCGAGAGCCTGCTTCAACTGACAAAATTGCAAACGCCAGAGTTGGAAGGAATAGAAAAGCAAATTCGACGCTTGGCTGATGGTTGGTCTGGGGAAGATGATGTCGAAAACGCCGAAGAAATTTTGCCCGATGAAAGTCCTGAGAATTCGGAGGCCCCATGAGCAATCGCGACCATCTACAGATAGTTGATCTCGAGTTCCAGCTGGCCCAAGAAAAGATTGCTGAGCAGAAGGTAGGCTTTGACGGTGGCGGCGGCCCGCCGTATGATGGCCACATGGATGCTCGCGTAGCTAAGCTTGAAAAATTTGCCGATGAGTCTCGCAGCGAGCTGCGGACTATTGATGTTCGCTTGGCAAAAATTGAGACGTTAATCTCTGGCATAGACAAGACAGTTGCGACCAAAACAGATATTGCCGACATTCGCACGGCGCTGTCGAATATCGAAAATATTGTCCGAAACTCAGCAACCAATGTTGACCTACAGAGCGTCAAGACTCTGGTTTCCGAGGCAGAGACGCGAACTCTCCGCTGGTTCTTGGGCGTCGTTCTAACCGTCGCGGGCCTTGGGTTTGCCGCCGCCAAGGTTTTCGGCCCTTGAGTTCGCTACTCACTTTCTTTTGAGCCCGCCCCGCGCGGGCTTTTTTATGCCGGCCGTTCGACTTTCCGTCAGGCTCCCTGATCGACCCCGCGCTGACGGGAATCTCGCCCCTGCCCTCACCCGCCCAGCGCGGGTATTTTTTTGTCTCCAGCTTTGTCGCGCTGAGCAGAGGGCTCCATCGACACCCACCTAAGCACGCCAACTTAAGCAAACTTGAAATATTTTCTTAAGCTAGCTTGCCATTTATCTTAAGTTGACTTAAGATGAATCCATCGCAACCGACCCTGCACCTGCAAGGTCACCGCCTGGAGATCACCGTGTCCAACCGCTTCGCCATATTCCTTTTTGCCTTCTGGTGCCCACTAATGTTCATCGGCGGCCCTGCGCTGGGCGATCACTACATCACTGAGTTTCGTACGCTGAGTACTGCCGGCCAGATGGCGGTGATCTACCTGTTTCTCGTGATCGCCAACGCTCCAATCCTCTGGGGCACGTTTGTCCGCAAGCCGTACAACCCGACCCATCGCAAGTAGCCGTGACATCCGCATCACCCTCGTAAGGGGTGATCACACAGCGCGGCTTGGGAAGCATTCGACTAACCATCGCTGATTCAAGGGAACCGAGTCGCGCTGTGTGGTAGCTGGCAGGACTCAGGCGCCTGCATCGTCTCTGAAGTACGAGGCCTGGCAGCCGCCACTTAAATACGCTGGGAGACTGGCACAACACAGGAGAGCAAGATGGACATCACCGGCATCAGCAAACCAGCACTGCTTGCAGCGCTGTTCAACGCATCGAAGCAGCAGGGTCTGGGCTTCATGGACCTGCGCGGCGCCGCGCCGATGACCGAGGCCGATGCAGCTGAGGTGATCGCGCAGCAGGGCCTGCACGTCGATTACCTGCGTGGCCGAGTCATGAAGATCGGCATCGATGGCGACACGCTCAATCCTCGTCTGTACGACCGCGATAACGGCACAGGCGCCGCCGAGCGCGCAATTGCTTCCCTGCGTGCTGCGGCAGGTGTGGCATGACCCAGGCGTACGACACCGAGTACCTGAGCCAGGCGATCGACGAAGAGATCGTGCTGGCCAAGCTCGACCGGAACCAGCGCGGCCGCAAGCCGGCGACCATCTGGCGCGACGTGCCGGTGCACCAGATGGTGGCAGGCAAGACGCCGCTGGGCATGTATGGCGGCCTGCACAGCGCCGACCTGCCCCGCTATCGCCGCAACCCGCGCGACGCCGGCGAGCTGTGCGTGAAGCGTGGCCTGAACGTGAAGCACGACCACGACGAGCATTGCGTATCGGCTTCGTACGGCAGCAGCCGGCGTGCCGTGACCGAGTACTACGGCATGCACCCGGACGTCGCGGCGGCCACGATGGCGGCGATCACCCGGGCTGCAATCCAGATGCTGACCGAGAAGCGCGACGAAGCTGCCGCGCTCAACCCTACCCGCGCTCCGGCCCGCCGTCGGCCAGCAGCGCGGGCGAAACCGAAAACGTGAGGACCGCCATGACCTTCCGCATCACCGCCCGCACCAGCGCCGGCAGCACCACCTACACCGCCATCGGCGACCGTGATGCGCTGATCGATGCAGCGTATGACGACGGCGCCCTGGGCGTCACCGTGATGGCTCAGGACTGACCATGGCCACGAAGAAGCGCCGCCGTGCGCTGACCGCCGACGAGCAGAGCCTGACGCCGGCCGACCGCGCAGCAATCCGGCAGGCGCGGATCAACACGCAGTCCAGCCGCTACCAGCGCGAGGTGGCGATCGAAAAAGCTCACGCCGCAGCGCGGCCACAGGAACCGAACAAATGAACACCAACGCCACTACGCCAGCCCCAGAGCAGTGCCCGCCGATCGCAACCGGCTGGGTCTTCGGCTGTACGCCACTGGAGCCATCCACCGCTCTGCACCAGTACCGCCCGGCTGATGACGCTGACCGGCGCTGGATCGACATCGAAAGCGAGGAGGTTCTCGCGTGTGTAAAGGCGATGCCGGAGCGTTTCACGCTTCGCACCGTGTTCACCACTTCCGTCGATCGACTCGTGCAGGCGCCATCCGCAACCGTTTGCGCCGCGCTGGCCGTGGTCGACCAGGCGCGCCGGGATCGCGAGGCGGCCGCACTCAAGCTGCGCGCGGCCCTGGCCATCCTGGAAGAAATGCCATGAACGAGCACCGCCTGCGCGTCATCAAGTGGAAGTGCGCGATCGTCGTGCTCTATTGCGCCGCGTGCGCCTCGGCCATTGCCCACGGGTGGCCGCTGTGACCTTCGAAGAATTACGCATCACCTACCAGTGCCCCGAGCAGATGGCCCGCGATCTCTTCGCCCAGATCGCGCTCGAGCAGGCACTCCGCGCCAAGGCGGAAAACAAACTGAACCCGCCGGCACCGCGCCGCGCCAACCGAGATCGAGAGGAAGACTGATGGAACACGCACTCCCCCGCCGCACCGCCGGCATCCCGCGCAGCTGGTCGCTGCTCCTGACCAGCGAGAACCATGGCGCCGTCGGCCCGCTCGGCAGCACCTTCCCGCACGCTGGCGAAAAGCACGAGCGTGTGCAGGTCGTTGAGATCGTCGCCGCTGGTTCCGCGCCGGCGCCGGGCGTCGATCTCGCAGGCTTGGTGCGCTTCGGTTTTTGCGACATCAATGACGACGAGTTCCTCGAGCGTCCGGACGGCGCCTACTTCCTCGCGCACGAAGTCGAAGCGCGCTGCGCCAGCGCCGCCCCTGTCGCAGCGCAAGCTGGCCAGGTAGCGGTACCGGACGAGCAGCTCGAATGGAGCCATGATCTGCAGGAACGTTTGATCGCGGCCAGTCAAGACTTCGACGAGCATGAGAGCTTCCGTCAGGTGATGGCCGAAGCTGCCTGCTTGCTGGCTGCGCTGACCGGCGTCCGGGCATCTACATCAGGCGAGCGCCAGGAAGGCGGTGCACCATGAGCATCGCCACCGGAGCGGCCCTGACCGCCGACACCTTCAGCGATTTCGTGCAGCGCCTGCGTCACCATGTTCGTGGCGAAGGCGTGGACTGGCACTACACCGCCGACGCCCTGTTTACCGTCCAGGCGCGCAAGATTATTTTCGGCATCGACCGCGACTACACCGACAAGACTGCGGTGTACGTTGACGAGAGCATGTATTTCAGCCCGCAAGAATATTGGGATGGAAACGAAGACATGCGCGTGCGCCTGGATGCCGCCGCGCATGAGGTCGATGAAATGCCGTTCCTGTCGCTTGAAACCTACGAGCAATGGGACATCCTGTCCGACCTGCCCGAGCACACTGTTTCCGGCTGGGATGAGCGCTGGGAGATCGTCAACTCTCACTTCACGAAGGAAGCCGCCGAAGCCTTCATCCGACGCAAGATGCACGATTACCGAGACGGCCTGCGCGTCTACGTCGAGGCCCAGGTGTATTGCTGGGAGTTCAACACCATCATCGCCGGCCTGATGGATGGCCGCATCGTGTTCAAGGACCCAGCATGACCACCACCCACCCATCCGCCAACGATAGCGGGCTGAATCTCGACCGCCGCGTGCACGAGCTGAAGACCGACCCCGCCGTGTTCGCGGCCGTGCTGGCCGGCGTGAAGACCCACGAGATCCGCCTGAACGATCGCGACTTCCAAGTGGGCAATGCGCTGTTGCTGCGCGAAACGACTGCGACAGGCGCAGACATGCGCTTACTGCCGCGAACCTACCCGCTGACCTACACTGGCCGCATCGCCACGCGCATCGTCAGTCATATCCAGACCGGCTATGGCTTGGCCGACGGCTGGTGCATTCTGTCGTTCGCCGCGCTCGCCAACCAGCCAGCGCCGACAGTGCCACCAGGGGATGCGCTGCGCGATCTCTGGATTCATGAGGACATGGATGACGACCAGACTGCCACCGTGCTCGGCATGGGCCTGCATGCGGTTCGCAAGGCATATTCGCAGGCACGGGAAGACTTGCGTGTATGGACGCGGCGTGCGCTGACCGCCGAGGCTGCTCTCGCGCATCAACCAGCGCAGGAGCAGGCCGAGCCTTTGGGCGAAGTGATCTTGTTCGGCGGCGACAGTGATTTGAAAGAAGTAGCGTGGCGCAAAGGCAAGCTGCCTCCGGTCGGCACGAAGCTCTACGCCGCGCAGCAGGAGCCAGTAGCAGCGCCCCAGCAAGCCGCAGCGCCCGGAGCGCTGCTGGAAATCCTGCGCGATGTGCACAACACGCTCGAGAGCCAAGCCGACAGCGATATTGACCACTTCGAGGACGACGAAGAAGAACGCGAAGGCGCGCCTATGCAGTACGCCGCGCGCAGGGTCATGGAGGTCATGGGCATGCTCAAGGCTGCTGCACCTAGCGCCCCCGGCACACCGGAAGCGCCGAAGCCCGCGCACGGCCACCGCGACGACTACTACCTGCTGGCCAATGGCCGGCGCCTGGGGCTCGAACCAATCAGCCGCGTGCGCAACATGCCGAACTGGGTGCTGGCAATGGAACTGTTCGCTACCGGCAGCACCAGCGCGCACCAGCTTTGCCGCGATGCGGGCGTCGATCCGGACAGCACCACGACCCAGCGCGCCGCCCAGCTCGACGGCGGCCAGGAAGGGAGCGAATCAAATGGCTGATACCCAACTGCTGCCGTGCCCATGGTGTGGCGAGACGCCAGACGTGAGCAACGAGGCATCGTTCAGGTTGACCGATGGCGTGAAGTATGGCGCGCTCCAATGCTGCGTTGTCGGCCCCGAGGTGCGCACCGATTACAAGGATGTGCCTCACTGGCGGGAACGAGCAATCGCAGCGTGGAACGACCGCAAGGCCCTTGCTTCTCGCCCTGCTGAGGTGGACCCTGCTCGCCTGCTTCGTGAAGCACTCGCCGATGCCGTGAAGCTGCGCACCGACATCGATAAGGCGTTGAAGCGCACTGGTGGTGCACGGTGAGCCTGGCCGAGATCACACACACGGCGCGCCGCGAACACCTGTGCGCCTTCTGCGGCATGACCGTGTGCACTGGCGAGCGGTACGTGCGCGCGCAGTCGCCGGGTGGCGCGCAGGCCAAGAAGGCGTTTCACAGCCGCTGCTATCAGGGCCTGGTCACGAGCACCGAACAGAACACAATTTCAGCACGCAAGGAGGAACACGATGGACAAACCTAAACGCTTTCTGCGCCTGCCGGCGGTCATGGATGTGGTCGGCATCAAGCGCACCGCGATCTATGATCGGATCAAGGCTGGAACCTTCCCAGCACCGGTTCAACTCGGACCGCGGGCCGTGGCCTGGGACGAGTCGGCAATCGCGGAATGGCAGAAGAACCTGCAGACGGGCGTCAAAGCGAGCCTCGTATAGGTCGGGGGTAGAAACGGGGGTAGGCGGAAAAGAAAAAGCCCCTTCATAGGGGCTTTTTCAGGTAACTGGCGGAGACGGTGGGATTCGAACCCACGATACAGGTATAAGCCGTATGCATCCTTAGCAGGGATGTGCCTTCGGCCACTCGGCCACGTCTCCAATCAGTGCCAACGTTTCCGTCAGCGCTGAGTGCAAGCATCTTAAGGGTTGGTGCTCATTTGGTCAAGAAAACACACTCAAAAAATTGCAAACTGGCTTAACTTTGTTCGAGATTAAATGACTTGTGCAGGGCGCGCACGGCCAGTTCCATGTACTTCTCGTCGATCAGCACCGAAATCTTGATCTCCGACGTCGAGATCATCTGGATGTTGATGCCCTCTTCCGACAGCGTGCGGAACATGTCCGAGGCCACGCCGACGTGGCTGCGCATGCCCACGCCCACGGCCGAAACCTTCGAGACCTTGGCGTCGCCGACGATCTTGGCGGCGCCCAGGATGTCCTTCTGGTCTTCCAGCACCTTCATAGCCTGCACGTAGTCGTTGCGCGAGACCGTGAAGGTGAAGTCGGTCTTGCCGTCCACCGACTGGTTCTGGATGATCATGTCGACTTCGATATTGGCTTCGGCGATCGGGCCCAGGATGTGGAACGCGACACCTGGCTTGTCCGGCACGCCCAGGACGGTGATCTTTGCTTCATCGCGATTGAAGGCGATGCCGGAGATGACGGCTTGTTCCATATTGCTTTCTTCCTCAAACGAAATCAGGGTGCCGGAGCTGGCTTCTTCGGCCAGGGGCATCAGGGGATCGGTCAGCGACGACAGCACGCGCGTCGGCACCTGGTAGTTGCCTGCAAATTCCACCGAGCGGGTTTGCAGCACTTTCGAGCCCAGCGAGGCCAGCTCGAGCATTTCTTCGAAGGTGATCTTCGACAGGCGGCGCGCCTCGTCGACCACGCGAGGGTCGGTAGTGTAGACGCCGTCGACGTCAGTGTAGATCAGGCATTCGTCGGCCTTGAGCGCAGCGGCAATTGCCACTGCCGAGGTGTCTGAACCGCCACGGCCGAGGGTCGAGATATTGCCGTCCTCGTCCATGCCCTGGAAACCCGTGATGATGACGATCTTGCCGTTGGCCAGGTCGCGCAGCACGCGCGTGTCGTCGATCGACTGGATGCGCGCCTTCGTGAACGACGAGTCGGTGCGGATGCCCGCCTGCCAGCCGGTGTACGAGACCGCGTCCTTGCCGATGGCCAGCAGCGCCATGGCCAACAGGCCCACGGACACTTGCTCGCCGGTCGAGGCGATCATGTCCAGTTCGCGTGGGTCGGGCTGGTCCATGATCTGCTTGGCCAGACCGATCAGGCGATTGGTTTCGCCCGACATGGCGGACGGCACAACGACGATCTGGTGACCTGCGTCGTGCCACTTGGCCACACGGGCCGCGACATTCTTGATACGGTCCGTCGATCCCATCGACGTACCGCCATATTTGTGGACAATTAAAGCCATATCAGGAAGGGTTCCAGCTAGGGGTAAGGATCAAAAAGGGACCCTTACTCTAGCATGGTGCAGCGCGGCATCACAAGGCTCGTTGGCGTAAAAGCTATACGAAAAGAAAATAACCTAATGCTTTTCGCAACGCAGCCGACAGGACCCGTCAGGCCGTGCTCGCTTCCCAGCGCAATTCGATCCTGTCCTCGCCGTCTTCCAGCACATGCGCGCAATCCATCCCGATGCCGGCGGCGAACAACAGCTCGCGACCACGGCTAACGGTGGGCAGCCGCTCGCGCTCCCAGGCCGGCACGCCCAGCGCCTGGAAGTGCGCCTTCAGGCCGCGCGTGGGCCGGTTAGCCGCCGTCTTGAGGCGCTCGCCGCCCTTGCGGAAATCGATCATCAACGGCAGCGCGCGCAGCCAGGCGGCGTCGAAGCCGCGCGCGGCCGGCACGAAGTGCAGCACGCCGCCGTAGGCCGGAAACGCGATCGACGCTTCGCCCTGCCAGCGGAAGCGCTGCCCTTCCTTGACGAAGATGCCAAGGTCGTCCGGGTCGCGCATGCCTTCCAGTTCCGGCAAGTGCGGCGTCAGGTACAGCTTGCCGCGATGGCGGCGGATGTGACAGTCGGGGTGCGTGACCTTCAGCTGCGCATCCTCGCGCGCCGAGAACAATTGCCAGACCATCTCGGCAAGCCACGCGGTCGACGGCATTGCCAGCCCACGTACGGCGAACAGATGGCGCAGGCAATTGTCGATGCGGTCGGCACTGAGCGCGCCAAGCACCGCCAGGTCGACCGCATCGCCATCCAGACAGGCGGCCAGGTCTTGCGCCGCCAGCTCTTCGAGCATGCGCTGGGCCGACGCCACGTGGGCGGCGCCGCGCGCCAGGCGCGCCTGGAAGCCAGGGAAGTTCGCGGCCAGCGCCGGCATCACCTGATGGCGCAGCGCGTTGCGGGCATAACGCGCATCCTGGTTGGATTCATCCTCGACCCAGCGCAAAGCGTGCGTCGCGGCGTAGGCCTCGAGCGCCGCGCGCGGCTGCGTCAGCAGCGGGCGCGCCATCACGGTGACGTCGTTGCCCAGCAAGCCAGGCGAGCGGTTGGCCGCTTCCATGCCGGACAAACCGGCTGGCCCCGAGCCGCGCAGCAATTGCAGCAGCACGGTTTCGGCCTGATCGTCGAGGTGGTGCGCGGTCAGCAGCAGCGTCGCGCCATGCTCACGGCACATGTCGCCCAGCGCCGCATAGCGTGGGCGGCGTGCAGCTGCTTCAACGCCGGAACCGTCGACCGGGATTGTCACGTGGCGATGGTCAAACGGCACGGCCAACTCGGCGCAGCTGCGTTCGCAGTGCGCAAGCCAGGCGTCGGCATTCGGGCTCAGGCCGTGGTGAACATGAA
>Ga0265797_10003258_pt1 | contig 26219 bp, 23 predicted proteins | sample P2T30metagenome_FD_192433 | JGI IMG/M metagenome (GOLD analysis project Ga0265797, IMG submission 192433) | Plant litter microbial communities from East Loma Ridge, Irvine, California - P2 T30 | ecosystem: Environmental > Terrestrial > Plant litter > Unclassified | place: USA: California... | reverse complement strand
GTTATTGTAGACGTACAGGAGCCGGGTCGATCTAGCAACAACGGCGCACTTTATGCTAAGTTGGAATGCCAGTAGTGTGTCGTAGGATCTCGAGCTACAGGAGCACCTCTCCGATCTTTTTTTTTTCTACTCAGCATCTCCCGTTGCTTGTTCGGCCACAGGGTTCCCGAGCATATCAGCTACTTCTTTCGCCACGAGCTTCTCGCGGTGTGCTCTGAATGCGGGTGTGACTATCGAGTCAGGGCTAACTCCATTGACCTGGAAAGCCTCAATAAACCCATCCTTCTGTCTGCGCTGTATGCGCCAGACGCCGTCTCCTTTGACCGTTTCTTTGATGAACTCCAACATTGCCGCAGCGAAATTGATGCAAGTGTTGCCGTCCCACGTTCCCTGTCCCTGGCGTTTCACGACTGAAGGGATCTTCTGTGTTTCGTGTTCGACCAGCTTCAACAAATGACCGTCAGGAGACCGGAATCCAACGACGATTTTTGGGACGCCGAGTAGGAAAGACTGTGCCCAGAATTTGAGGAGTTTGCGCTCGTATTTGACGTCGTCCTTTTGTGTGGCGGGTTGTTGTGCGGTTTTTAGCTCGACCCATGGGATCGCGTCGTTGGGATTGTCGGGCTTCGCGCCTAGGACTGCGTCCACTTCGCCGCCCAAGATCATGCTGGTGCTTCCGATGCCTGTTGTGACGATGGAGCAGTACTGGGCTTCGCTGTCCACGATCTTCGAGTCTCGGTTCTCGATTTCTTCTCGTGTTGCTTCAGCCCAGGGCTTGCTTAACAGAGACACGGCCTCGAATTTGTAACCTGATTTTCAAGTCAGTATCACATCAGCACGTCGTTGACAAATGTGTCGTACCCCAGTATTGCATCATTTCTTGTGAAGGTCCACGACGATTGTTGTTTCGCGAGTTGTCACGCTGGCTCTTGATATCTGCCACTTTGCTGGCGTGATTCTCCTCGATGTACCTAAACACGATTAGTATGATCAATGTGAGTCTTGGCTACATTGAGAATGCGCTTACACAGTGCCCTGGTCAAGACATTGTCAGCCTAAAGCAATGCTGTCGGGATGGTTTACGTCTCGCACCTGGAAGCAGGTCGCGTTTAGCTCGAACTCATTGAACAAATCGAAAGGCGCAGTCATGATCTGGGATGTGTATCAGCATCCTGGCCTATGAGGATCGCATTCTCCGTTACAGACCTTTGTCATGATCCCACGCCATGTGATGATGTCCGATTTGGTCCGCTGTCCTTCTTTTTGCTCATGCGACATGATGGTCTCCAGCAGCGAGTCCAAGTGCTCATCGACCTGGTCATCGTGTTTCTTGAAGGTGTCGAAGCCTCTCGACAGATCAATGGTAGGCTTTGCCTGGCCTGACTCGTCACTGGGAGAGTCGATGAATGGTGGATAGTAGTACTGCAGTGACCTCTCTGATTGCGGATATAATGTGCGATTGTCGTCGTATGAGAAATATGTGAGCTCACGAGGCCTTCGGATGGTAGTGCTAGCACCGCCGAAGCGTGCGAGTGGCTGAATGTTGAAGCTCGCCATTGGACGCCTTGCACTCTTTGCTATCGCGTTCGCATTGGGCAGGCGACTTGTCATACAGTTGTTGTAAAGATGTTGTCGCGTGGGAATATTGTATAGTGCTTGCTCACTGCCGGAAGACGTGTTTCGGCGCGCGTGCAACCCTTCATGAGGTCATGCTGCACTTTTGCTCCACGAGGCAGAGGCAGCATTGGACTTTCCCATTTCATCACATGAAATAGACACACCACACTCGCTTTACAAAAACACATTATGATATGAGCATCTGAAAAAGTGCTGCGATCGAACAGCACCGACAAATCAACATATCGCTGTAGAGCTCTCTACCGACCACAATGTCTGGCAAACGCATTCTGGATGCCGCCAAACTGGCCTCCGCCGGCCGTGCGGTAGGCGCAAAGCACTTCGAACTCCGACGACAGCAATGGCGCGTCTGGACGGAAGGTTCAGGGCTCGGAAGGACAGTCAAGAGTCAGACGGATAGGGTCACAGTCACCGCTGGCGCAGCATGGCAGCTTGCAAGGAGAGTCGGCGAGCGCGAGGTCAAGCCCACTTGGGATGAGGGCATGAAAAATGCGAAAGAGAAGATCAAAGATGAGATTGTCAGGGGTGGTGACGGATGGAGAGCCGGAGACGAGGCGTTGCAGAAGAGGCAGGCACAGAGATTGGCGGAGGACCAGATTCCCGCTGTCGAGGCGGATGGGCTGGGAAGCTTGGAGAAGGAAGCAAATGTTGGCAGGGACACGTTCAACGAGAGAGTCGGTACTGTCAGTCCGGAGCTTTCGTCACTGCCTAGGGTAAAGCTACCGAAACATTTGGCAGACGGTCAAGGTGGAGATTCACACGTGGAAGAGAAGGGACTGAATCAAGATGTGTATTATACGGCCAAGTCAGAGCCAACGCCAGAGGAAGCTCCAGAAGGCGTGGATCTGAACATCTTCAGCAGCTCGAAGGTCTCTCGCGCACTGGGTCGATCAGGTGGGGACAAAGTGAACCCGTATGCTGGTAGGAAGAAGATGGCCCCACGGCCTTTGCCGGAAATGGTCGCAGCTATGGAGAAGAGGAAGCAACAGGAGAGCGCAGTGGAGGCTGAGCCAGTGAGCATTACTCCTCCAGCAGAGGACGCAACGATACAGAAGCCTCTGGATATTCCAACATCTACCACAGATGCGGAGACCGAGAAGCTGGCAGAGTCCATAATAAAAGACTCGGCTGCAGAGTCGGAAGCTGCGACTGCCAGCCTCGGACAAACGCAGACACAAGTACCGTACGAAATGCGCGAGTCAAGAGTGCCAGAGTCAAGGTTCGGAAGGCTGTGGCAGTATGGTGGTCTTGCAACCAGCATGGCGTTCGGCGCTGTTGGAGAAGGCTTCAAGCGCTTTACTGGCAGTGGTGCTGATGGCAGTCTCATGCTCAGCGAAGCCAACATGAACCGTCTTGTAGCCAAGCTCAGCAAAATGAGAGGCGCCGCTCTCAAGCTTGGTCAAATGATGAGCTTCCAAGACTCGAAGGTGCTACCTGCAACTATCAACACCATCTTGCAGAGAGTGCAGGACAGCGCGGACTATATGCCAGCATCACAACGCAACCAGGTTCTTGTCCGCAGTCTGGGAGAGAATTGGCGTGATCTGTTCTCGGATTTCGAAGAGCGGCCATTCGCAGCAGCCTCGATCGGTCAAGTGCACAAAGCTACGCTCGCATCAAACGGAAAGGATGTTGCCGTCAAAGTGCAATACCCCGGCGTGAGGAGCAGCATCGACTCTGACCTGAACAACCTGTCTCTCCTGCTTACTGCCAGCCGTCTCCTTCCCAAGGGTCTATACCTCGACAAGACGATCGCCAACGCTCGCACCGAGCTAGGCTGGGAGTGCGACTACGAGCGCGAAGCTGAGGCTTGCATTCGCTTCAAGCAGCTCCTCAGCGAAGAGCAGGCCACCTTCGCCGTCCCCGAAGTCTACCTCGAAGCATGCGGACCCGACGTTCTCACCGCTGAGTTCATGCACGGCAAAGGCGTCACCAAGATCGCTGATCTCACTCAAGCCGAGCGCGACTGGATCGGAACTCACGTTCTGCGCCTGTGCCTGCGCGAGCTGATGGAGTGGCGCTTCATGCAAACCGACCCCAACTGGACCAACTTCCTCTACAACCGCTCCGCCCAGAAACTCGAGCTCCTCGACTTCGGCGCCAGCCGCGACTTCCCATCCAAGTTCATCGAGCCGTACGTCTCACTCCTCATCGCTGCGAGCAAAGGCGATCGCGACACCTGCCGTGACCGCAGCATTGAGCTAGGTTACTTGACAGGCCACGAGAGCAACGAGATGTTGGCTGCACACGTCGACTCGATCCTGACGCTCAGCGAGCCGTTCAACGAGACCGCGCCTGAAGTCTACGACTTCGAGGACCAGACTATCACGGATCGTGTCAGAGCGAACATCGGTCTGATGCTGAGAGAGCGCATGGCGCCGCCGCCCGAGGAGACTTACAGTCTGCACCGCAAGCTGAGTGGTGCTTTCCTACTGTGTGCCAGACTGAAGAGTAAGATCAGGACAAGAGACATGTTTGCTGATGCTGTTACGTTGTGGGATGGTAGGAAAGTCGGAGCAAATGCTGGAAGCGAGTCACAGCGTTTCTTGTAGGGGGTGAGTTGTATTAATTATGTACATATACTGCATACATGTAAGATCACATATGCTTCCATCATGGGAACATGATTCTCTGCCACCACCATTGATTTTGTAGTGACTTTCTTCGCCAGTCGAGCGTCAAACCCGTCGTTTGGTTCTCAGATTTTCACCAAAAGCCAGTGGCAAGCCTATTTCGAAGCTTGAGGTCTACGAGAAAGACGTCAGTAGTGGTTCGTAAGCTATGCGAAGTTAGAACTCACATCATAATCTCATACTCCTTGTAACGTGCCAGTGCAGCTTCGTCTTGCCGGAACGGCGCCATGAGAGTAGCTATTTGAGACTTCGAAAACTTGCCGCGATCCAACAGCCTAAAAGTCTCGGCGACTGCGTAGCTGGGATCGAAGACAAGCAGCACTCTTTCTCCATCGGTCCGCCTTTCCATCCCCACGATCGTCATCGAGTGCCCCGGTCTTTGGAAGTAAATTGGCGCCATTTGCGTGAGACGAGATGTGCCGTTCTTCCTAGCGTACTCGAGATCAGAGAGGAAGTACGCTTCTACGTAGTCCAAAAGCTGCGTGTGTGCTGCGGGTGCTTTTGGATTTGACGACGTTCTGAAGGAGAGCGCGGTCACTGGTTGGCCGAGGTGGAGGAAGTATGCGGCTGCTTCGTGGGTGCCGATCCATTTGCGTGTGTTGCGGATGCCCCCTGTCTCTGTGCGACCGAAAGCGCATGTACCAGCGTCCCAGGCGGCTTCGATGGTATCCTGGATCTCCAGGACGTTTGGTAGAGGAAGGTAGCTGTGCGCTGGATCCTCGATTCTAGCGAGGCGGTAGGACAACAGCATTTGGATGTTCCAGTAGCCGCAGAAGTTACCGTCGCACTTCACCTTGTGAACGTGCTTAACGCTCTTGTGGCAGAAGTAGGCGATGGTCACGTTCGGGTCGTGTGCGCTTAGATCCGCCAGGATGGGAATGGGGCGAGGTTTCTCGTTGTAGACGATCGCTTCTCGAATCACCTTGCCACTCGGTCCGATGCGACATTCGTAGCTGGGCTTGGAGGCATTCTCAAGGGCCCGGCGTACTTCGCGTGGCATGGCTTTTTCGAAGGCGTGAGGTCCGAGTTCTTTGGTGCCGAGTCGTCCACTTTTCGGATGGTCTTTCAAAGCATCTTTGGGTCCAATCGAGCTACCTGCGTAGCTCGAACTTGGAGCTGTTGACTTGCTTGAAGCTACTGATTTGCTCGACACTGCAGACTTTTTCGAGGTTGCAGATTTGTTTGAGGCTGCAGACTTTTCCGAGACTGCAGATTTACTCGTAGTCGATTGCCTCGCTACTGAGACCTCAGACGGGGCCTTGACGGTCGATGCCTGAGAGGCTGCGGACCTGCTTGACACGGAAGACCGCGACGACATGGCAGAACGCGCCTTGCTGCTCGGCCGTTGCCAGCCACCAGACCAACTCGATGCAGACGACCTGGCCGAAGATATCTGGGATGGCGCCTTGTCGCTGGAAACACGGGGTCTGGCGTAGCCTCTGCCATTGAGCACACGAGGTGAGATTTGGCCGCTTCCAGAACTATAGGTCGATGCGCCACTCGAGGCGATAGCATCGTGCATGTCCAGGTGGTCGTCGACATTCGCCTCGTTGATGTACTGACCACAGCCTCGGCGCGTGCATTTTATCCATCGCTCACTTGGCTCTGACTGTTGATCGACGTCGGATGGTGCTCGCCCACCGCGGCTGGAAATGTCCGGAGACCTTGTTCTGATAACAAAAGGAGAGTCATCTGTGTGCACATGCTCGATATGCAGTGCTGTCACATATGAGTCGCGACTTTCAAAGCCGCACCAGGGGCACGTTGTGCTGTCGGCCATGTCGGTGTGTGGAAGAGGACAGCAGCGGGCGGTGAGACAAGCTGGTAGGTGGCATGCTTGGGATTGACGCAGTGTGTCTCAGTTGCGAGGTTGCTCGCCAGACTTCTTGCTCTGGCTGTCGGTCAGTGAACATTCGACCGATGTAACAAACAAAGTGACGTGCGCCACCCTCATGTCTGCATGTATGGGTTGTCAAGTGAGGTGTCAGCGTGTTGGGCAGCCTCGAGCCTGCCTTAGGCAGCAAGTACCTCTTACGCGTGCTTGCCATGCTAGACTTGAGCCTTCTGTGCGATAATAGACAACTTGTTGTATGAAGACAGTATCAGTCACCACGACCAGTCGCAATGGAAGCAAGAGCAGGGTGGTCACTGGCTGGCCACCTTGACAAATGTGGTTGTTTGCCTCTCCACACAGGTCCAGGCGCGCAGATCAAGAGACCCCTTGGTCGACCTTTTCGCAGCCGACCAGTACTATATTATTTAGCAACCACAACGGCCATTTCCAAACGCAGCAGTACCGTCGACGCATGACACGAACAAGAAGCCAAGCATCTTCAGTAATGGCAAGGACAATGCAATAACGTTATATTACTGTTTAAGAAAGTCTGGTCCTCTGCGGCTTTCGGATTTTTACGCGCTCTAAAATAGTAATTTCGCGACTGAAGCTCTATTTGAGATCGGATCTATATACAAAGGTACCTTATAATCCTCGTATTCTTACTATAGTAATTTTTATATCGTAGAATATCGTAGTATAAAGTTATCAATTACCCGGCTAGTAGTAGGGACTTGTCACATGCTACGATATGCTTAGGGTTAGTGTTAGGGCAAGTTATATCGTGAATAACTTATGTATATCATGCTTTCCTGTTATTATTGATATATATTCGAGTACAGCAGAACTAGCTCTATCACTACATACTCGTAGTATAGATATAATCTAAGCATTAGTAGATTTGCTATTTTGGAAGGCGCAAAAATCCGAAAGCCGCAGAGGACCAGACTTTCTTGAACAGTAGTATGGTGGTCTCAGCCCTGGACTTCGGAGCTCGCGTATTCGCACACGAAGAGAATAATGCCGCTATATTGCTCGCAATATCGAGATCCATGCGACTCGTACCCGGAAGCTGAACCTCAGCAGCCAGGGAGCCATTCGTTGGGGACGATTTGGCAGGCTATCTGTCACCACACGACCGTATACAGCAAAAGGCAACGGGGCAGGCCCTAGACAAGGTTTTATCCGATCGTCTGATAAGCTCGCCCACCCAATGCTTGCTTTAGCTTGCAACGGCACAACGACATGCCATTCCTTTTACGGCCTCTCTACTGCAACAACAAGCGAATCGTTAGGGCAAGATTCCGCACCGTGTGATCTCGGGACGGCCGGGCTCGGATCTTAGGATCAGATAAATTTTCAAGGTGGAGACCATTTCCACTTGCCGACGTCTTGCCTTGGCCCTGCTTCTCGAGCATCGATTTGCCTCGTGGAGTTACAGTAGTTTCATCTACGTCCGGCATGGAATCTGGAGTGATCTATCAGCTGTAGTTGCTTTGCATAGGCTTCAATTGAGAGACAGACGTATGACAGGTGACCGACCATGTTGAGGTGACTGGATGACCTCCACGACGATTCTGGTCAAGCACAGGTCTGTTCCACTCACATTGCCTGCGTAGTGATCTTCGCTCTCGAAGGAGCGCTTACAACGCACGTTTGTCGCGGCGAACTCCATGAATGCAGATGAACTAGCGAGTCTGCAGAGGTTCGAGAAGCTTTGTTGCCGAAGTCGGTTGCTTTTCACCTACTAGTCCTCGTATTAACTCTCTCGGCTGGATGTATATTACATAGATCACCTCGTCCTCACTTTCACTCACATTCCGCACCCATTTGTTCTGCTCTCTCAGGTTTCGCAGCATCGCTGTCCCCGCCCAGTTGGAATCGCATCCATCTGACCTCAAAACATGGGCAACACACTGCACGATGTTGAAAGCAGTTCTGCCAAGCTTTCCAGCGAGGTGCCTCATGATGGCGGAAAAAGCGCATCGATAGTATCGGACGGACACGCTGTGCCTTCTGAATTCGATGCCGATGGTGAGGTCAAGCAGGATGGTGTTCGTCGCACCGAGGCGATCACTTCCGTATGGAACAAGAAGACGCTCGTCTTCGTCTTCATCACGTAAGTCAATTGAACACACCTACCATGAGCTAACTCAATTGCTAACCCGCTTCACGCTCAGTCTATATCTCGCCCAATTTGTCGAATCGCTGTTCTCCGCCGTGCAGTCCAATCTCAACCCATACATTACCTCTTCGTTCGGTGAACACGGATTGACAGCGGTTGTCAGCATCGTTGCTTCGATCACGGGAGGTGTTTGCAACCTCTTCATCGCCAAGATTCTTGACATTTGGGGCCGCGTCGAAGGCTTCTTCTGCATGTTGCTGCTTATCGTCGTGGGATCGATCATGAAAGCAGCATGCCACAACATCGAGACGTACGCGGCCGCAAACACTATCTACTGGGTAAGTGGGCCGCATCATACTAGCTGTGTTGGCCTTCGTTCATGCTAACCATCGTAGGTTGGTCACATCGGATTCCTATACGTCATCACAATCATCTTAACCGATTCGACGACGCTCCGCAACCGTATCATTATGTACGGCATCTTCACAACGCCGACCATTGCAACCGTCTTCGCCGGTCCCAAGATCGCGCAAGATTTCCACGACTACTCGACCTGGCGCTGGGCTTTCGGCGCCTTCATCATCATTCTTGTCGCATTCTGTATCCCACCTGGACTGATCTTCCTGTGGAGCATCCGGGAGTGCAAGAAGCGAGGCATCTATCCAGCGCGAACCAACACACGTTCCATGGCCGAGGCCTTGAAGTACTACTTCGTGCAGTTCGATGTAGTTGGCATGCTGCTCACTATTTCTGGATGGTCGCTTCTCTTGCTGCCTTTCAGTTTGGCCTCATACGCTCCGCACGGATGGTCCTCTTATTACATTATCCTGATGATCGTCCTTGGTGTGGTGCTCCTGGCTGGCTTCGTGGCCTGGGAGAAGTTCTTTGCTCCGGTTCCGTACATTCCCTGGAAGTTCCTCAAGGATAGAACCATTCTTGGATCGTGCTTCATGTACGGCTTCATGTTCCTGTCGATCTAGTAAGTCTTACCAGGATTCCAAGGCAAATGCCGACTTTGCTAACTGCCTTTTCTAAAACAGCTGCTGGGACACTTACTACTATTCCTACCTTCAAGTTGTCAACGAGCAAAGTATCACCAACGCTGGCTACATCTTGAACGCCTTCTCGCTCATGTCTGCTTTCATTGCCCCGTTCACTGGCCTGTAAGTCATCCTAAAACATGGTGCTTGTCAGGATTTTACTGACAAAACTTAGTGTCCTCCGCTACTGGGGTTCGCCCAAGTACCTCTCCCTCGCAATGACTCCATTCGCCGTCCTCGGCACGGCACTCCTAATCCACTTCCGTCACCCCGGCACCTACGTCGGCAACCTCGTCATGTGCCAGCTCTTCCAAGGTATCTACAGCGGCGTCTGGGCCCTCACCGGCCAACTCGTAATCACAGCCAGCGTCAACCACCAGGAAGTCGCCGTCGGCCTCGCTCTATTCGGCCTCTTCGGATCTATCGGAGCATCGATCGGCGAAGCCATCGCTGGAGCCATGTGGACAAACATGCTCTACGAGCGTCTCGAGACCTACTTGCCGGCTGACCAGAAAGACCTTGCTGCTAGCATTTATGCCAGTCTTGAGACTCAGTTAGAGTATGCTGGCACGCCGACTGGAGATGCTATCAACGATGCGTATGCTTATGTGATGAGGATGATGGTCATTTGCGGAGTGTGCTTCATTCCTTTGTGCATTGGTTGCATCTTCTTGTGGAAGGATGTCAATGTCAAGAAGATCGAGGAAGAGAAGGGAAAGCAGATGAAGGGTTATGTATTTTAAAGTGTCCACGCGTATAGCGGAGGCCACATGCACCTGACGGGTGATGTGAGACGTTTTACAGCTTCACTGTCGAGCATTTAATGCCATACATCAATCAGGACCACTCTTTCAAGACGAAGATACGATATGCTTCTCTGCCCCAACACTAACCCTTGTTCAAGGACATATGTATCATGGACAGTGCATGTATCTTCTTTTACGTGACAATTCAGCAAGCGGAACTTGCTATGTGAATGGATAACAGATCAAACACTTATCTGCTAGTCATATGACTGTGTTGTTGGTCTTTGAGGGGCTTCTTATGGATTACCGAGTCGATTGTCGATTTGTTCTTGAACCTCGGCTCAAGAAAGTACCGACACAGTCACGATTTCACAGCAACAGACATCAAGATTCCAATGATCATTCGACACAGAGACTACATTCACTACGAACAGGAGCAGGAAACCAAAGCAACGAACGCCGGATCTCTTTTACAACCATTCCGACCTGGTAAAGCATACATACTAGATCACTATATACAGCACGTCCAGCCACGACGGAACGTCATCATCCCTCGCCAAAATCTCACCGTTACAACACCAGAACAATGGGCTGGATCGATCGCATCCCACGAGCTGGCAACCTACATATCGGCGGCCTCTACGCACTCTACCAGCCGAACATCGTCAAAGCAGCTGGCGTCACACACGTACTCTCGGTAATCGACTTCGACTTCTACGAACTAAAAGACTCTTCAGACTATCTCAAATCTCAGAACTATGTCCACCTCGTGATACCCCTCGAAGACGACCCAAACGAAAACCTGCTACAGCACTTTGAGCAAACGAGTTCGTTCATAGACGAAGCGTTGCAGGGTGGCGGAGGCGTGTTTGTGCACTGTGCGATGGGCAAGAGCAGGTCTGCTGCTACGGTTGTTGCGTATTTGATGTGGAAGTTTGGATTTGGGAGAGATGCTGCGTTGAGTCAGGTGTGCGAGGGGAGACCGGTGTGTTCACCGAATCCGGGCTTCATGGAGCAGCTGGGGGTGTATGAACAGATGTTACTCAAGGAGAATGAAGGGAAGAAGCAGCAGCTGTATGATGATTGGCTGAAAGACAGGTTCCTGGGCTTTTCCCATGAATGGGAAGCAAGAGCAATGAAGGCAAAGTTGTGATAGCTCCATTCTTGCCAGAGGTTGCAGTCGGTGGTCCGCCATTGTGTCTCCCAGACCTCGTTTCTCTCGTACACCAGCTAGAGTCTAGGTCGGCGGACTAGGCACAGAGCGCACCGCGCTGTGACGGTCGCAAACTGATCGACGTATTGCCTTGTCGAGAGTTGCTTCTTGCCATGGTAACTTCAAGCAGAGTCCTCGCTCGCCTCCAGCTTCGGCTTCTTCACAGCCTCGCCCTCAGCATCGTCCTCCTCAGCGTCCTCGTCAACTGCTCTCTTCTTCGAGCCCTTTCCGCCTTTGGCACTCTTCTTGGTTTTCTTCGGGGTGGCGGCACCGGACTCGCCATCTGCCTCGTCAGCAGCAGCGTCACCACCCTTCTTGCCACCATTGAAGGTACCAGCCATCTTCTTGAACTTGGCAAGGCGATGGGTGACCGCCTTCGGGGTGCAGTCTGTAGGAGTCAGCAGCTGTACGCCAATGGGATACTCCAAGAGGGTGCGACTTACCCGGTCCAATGATCTCAGCGAGCTCCTTGAGCTGCGGAGTGCCGACCTTGATGTCGCAGACTTTGAAGAGACCGGCGAGAAGCTAAATGAGCAGGTTGGTCAGCACTTGCTTCCAATGTACTGTGTGTTGGCTTGTCGCGAAATTGGATTGCGTCCAAGGACATGCTACGCACCTTCGCCTCGGTCTCCGCGTTCCAGACAATCGGCATGATGTTGATGCAGGAGGATGTTGGTTGAGTGGAGGGTGTTCAGGTGGGAGCGATTGTCTGGAGTCGGACTCGGGTCGGAATTATGATGGTGTATCTTTGGGAGAAGTTGAGTGTTCTTTGGTAGGGAATTTGAGGTGGATGGATAGGGGAGGGAATGGACAGAGATATAAAGGGTGGCGGCGGGGAGAGCTCGGAACCATGTGACGCGCATGGATGCCTGGAGGGGGCAAGAAAGCAGGGAGTGAGTGAGTGAAACAAGCATGTGATGTGTGGAGGGCACTCAAGTGACGATTTGCATGTGAAAGTTGTTGCCGCTGGGCTGAGAGACCATTAGATACATTCGAGACAAGTGATGCATGTGCTCCACTTCCACAGGATGTACGAAGGTCGTCGCTCGCGTGTACACGCCAAGAATCTGTGCTGCGCTCAGTTTGACCTCACTTCGAGTCGAGCAAGAAGGTCTGAAGGCTCGGCCGTTCCACAAAGACCTGCATGCTGATAAAGGGAAATGTATTTCAGGTGTGGAGTAAAATAGAAAAATCACTATAATCATACACTAAAGTTCTACGCAATGCAACAAGTTCGAGGGTATCCAGTACTTTGACAATTCCTTCCCGCTCCATATTTCCATCACTTATCTCCTGCCAGGACCCGGCGGCCCACCTGGAGGCGGTCCACCGAACCCACCCATACCCAAGGGTGTTCTCCTAGCGGGATACAGTGCCTCTTCGTGCCTGCGTCGTGCGTGTTCAGCTTCATGCTCTCTGAAGGCCGCGTCTCTCCGGATGCGCTCTTGCTCCTGTTGCATCAAATCTTGAGCCTCGCGCATGCTCTGTTCTCGCAGTCCGCCCATACCCATACCTCGTGGCTGTCCGTGATCGAAGCCTCCTGCGGAGGGGAAGTGTGACGGGTGCATCTGTTGGGGAGGCACAGCGCGAGGATCAGTGTAGCCTTGTTGTTGTCTGCGGCGTTCTTCTTGCGCAGCCATGTATGCTGCCTCGCGGCGGCGTCCGTCAGACTCTCGATCGCGCTCTTCGTGCATGCGACGTTCCTGCATCATACGTTCCTCACCCATTCGGATCTCTTGCATGCGGCGCTCCTCGTGCATGCGCTGTTCTTCACGCATGCGACGCTCATCGTCCATACGCCGCTCGTCGTTCATACGACGCCAATCCTGTTCCCGCTGCTGTTGAGCTTGTTGATGGGCATGTTGATGCGCAACAAATGCCTGCTCATGGCGCATTGCGTCGTCGCGACTGATATTCCGTTGATGCATGCTGCCAAACGGAACACCGATAGACGTGTTGTGAGCATGATGCGCGTGGTTCTGAGCCTGACTTGGTGGTGGCTGGGAGAACGGCGGCGGTGGTGGCGGGAAAGAGGTCGGCTGAAGTGGTTGCGCAGAGGGTGTCCCCACTGGATGTTGAGATTGCTGCTGGTTCGACAGGAAGCCTCGTTGTTCCCTTGGTGGTTGGCTGGGACCTTGGCCTGGAATGGACGGAGTTCGTGAATGCCCCATCAAAGAGTGCGGCGGTGGCGAGGGGTTGTGTCTTTGAGGACCGTTCAAAGAACCAAGTGCAGAGGTGCGGTGGTGGGAGAAGTAAGGTCGTACATCTCTTTCCAACGCTGGAGCGGGGCTGCCACTATGGGTCGTGGATTCAGGGCCCTGGCCCAACACTCTCGTTGTCCAGTCTTGCTTTGGTGGTGGCTGCTGTAATGCTTGACCGATGGAATGAGGTTCTTGCTTCACAGTCGGAGGAGACGGACCCGTGCTAGGCTGCCCAAATGGTCCACGCTGCATTTGTGATTGAGGCGGTGGTGCTGGGTGCCCGAAAGGTTCTCTCCTAGAAGCGGATATGCTTGACAAAGACGGAGTGGCGGATGGTGCCGCGAGAGGATGCTGTGCTGGAGAGGCTACTCGCTGTTGCATTACGCCCGGCATAGCTTGGTCGCTCATCCTCTTGGGTGCAGGCTTGGGCTCATCAGGTTCATTGTTCAAAATGGACAGCAGATTCGAGCGTTTCGGAGCCTCTGCTGCTGACACTGGAACCGGTGGTTGAGGCGCAGGCGGAGCGGAGAATACCGAGCTTGACCTAGGTTCTTCGCGCTTTGTGGGCGATGGATTGAAAGACATTCTGTTGGCCAATGAGGACACGGGAGCCGGCGCCAGGTTACTGAAAGCAGGCGAGTCCATGCTTCTACGCGGTGGATTGGCAGATTGGAAGAAGCTTCTAGGAGGTGATGCAGGTCGTGACTCGACCATAGGCTTTCGCTCCTGGGGCATGCTGAGTGGCTGATTCAGAGGCGACTGATGCGTTGGGGTTTGATGGAGTGAAGCCCGGTGCTGGTAGGATTCCATTCGTTCTTGGCGTTCCTGTTGCGCATATTGTCCCTGCATGCGCATGGCACGTGCTTGCTCTTCCTTGAGATTGCGAATGAAATCGGAGTCGTGAGCATCCTGGACCGTTCTGCTAGATTCCGTCATCTGGCTAGTTGGCGTTCCTTGTTGCGAAGCACGGAACGACGACGTTGCCGCCAGGCCTGGCCGAGATTCAGGTCTTGTATCACCGAACATACTCATGCGGGAAGCCATAGACGGCTGTTGCTGCTGTTGCTGCTCGCGATGTTGCTGCTGCTGCTGCATGTTCCTGACAGACGCCACAGCTTGCCCAATCTGCGCGGCTGTGGGGTTCGGAGTAGGTGCTGGGCTTGGAGCGACACGAGGTACTTGTACAGGTGTGGCCTGAGCGGAACTCGAGAAACGAGACTGCACGTGGAACTGTGGAGGAGACGCGTGCTTGGACCCTTGTGGTTGCGGTACAGGCATCGCATCATCGATATCCATAGCGTCTCCATGAGGTGCGATATTCCTTTGAACTGTAGGCCCTGGATTGTCGTACTTGCGTTTGTTGATGGGGGTTGGCGTCGGCGGCGGTCCCATGTCCTCACCACGCTCCCGGCGTGCGTTAGCGAGAAGAGCGGCTTCTTCGAGATCGGCACGATTGCCGCCGTCTATTTGACGCTGGTAATGATTCTTAATCATAGTTTGTGTCTTCGTGCCCATGTGAGCAGCGATGGCAGCGAAGTCGGTACCGAAGTGCCCGATATACTTCACAAAATCACTCTGCTCGGGCACAGACCAATAGCTTGATGCACTAGGTTTTGCTGATGCGGTTGGGGCTGCGTGCTTGCGATCCGGGTCCTCCTGGACAGACACAGGCGGTGGATAGCTCTCCTGAATGTAGACTGGGTGGGGTGCCTCGGGATGTATGTTCCGGTTGCTGGTGTGGAAGCTAGTGAGAAGGCTCGCCTCAGCGAGGCTCTGCATCATTGCCGGATCTTCCTTTGGAGGGACGCTTGGGATAAACCGCGTGTTCGGTGACATGGACGGGGCCGCTGCTATCTGAGCAAGAGGTTGCTGTGCAGCCTTGGGCTTCCGGCCTGGTTTCTCGCCCACGCCTTTGCGACGTTTGACTTGCTTCTCGGGCGCAGAATCGCCATCCTGTTTCGCAGCACCTGGTCTCCGAGCAGGAGATTGACCCTGCAGCAGATTCTTGGCATCGATCTCACGCTCGCCGAATGTAGTCGGAGCAGCTGCACGCTTTGGTCTGCCGCTATCCGAGACGTTTTGGACGAGGTCTTCAGATCTTCCCAAATCCGCCATAGCAGCAGAGCCCTTTCCCCTTGGCGCACCTTTTGTGCCACGGCCACGGCGCGCGCCAACCTTTCTCCGGCGAGTGTCCTTGAAGCGACCATCCCATTTGTTGGCATAGTAGTGACGGATGCAGTCCCTAGCTGCACGTCCGGGGAGTAATGTGGCGATCTCTGTCCATTTCTTTGGCGTCTCCTTGTATGCAGCAATGAAGATCTGCTGCTCATGATCTGTGAAGTTGTCGACCGGTGGTTGGTAAGTAAAGATACGCGTCAGTGATCTTGGATCACGCAGCCTGTTGTTATCAATGAAGCACGAGCGTTGGAATACCTTCGCAGACATTTGGTCAGGAATGACAGCTTCCTTCTCCATGTCTGCTTGCACCTTCTTGAGTTCAATGTCCTGCTTCTCTTGTTCAAGTCTCGCAGTTTCTTCAGACTGCTTGAGCACTTGCTGAAATTCGTAGTCGCTGCTGAACTTGAGTGCCCGTCTTCCTTCGGCAGTCGAGTGGGAAGGAAGGGAGTTTGGAGAAGTGTCGAGTTCGGGCCCAGGTTCGTCAGATTGCTGTCGTTCTAGTCGATCTTCCAACTCCCGCTCCTTGTCGAGATTCTCACATTCAAGTTTCCATCGCCTGTAGTGCTCGGCAAACATGGCTTCGAGATCGTCTTCGTCTTCTTGGTCTTGAGCTGCTTCGTCGATCAATGCTGACTCAACGGCTTCTCTGGAATCATCTTGTCGGCGAAGATTGTCCTTGAACTCCCAGCTGTCGTGGAACGTTGATACTGGCGCCTTGAACAGGTACGGGAGATTGATCGCCTCTGGTGATGGTCGACGGAAGCTGCGAGTAGCGGGAATGTCACTCTCGCCATCCTGAATGGCAACAGCAGTGGTCTCGTCACACTGCGGTGTGATGACACTTTCTTCACTTTGATCCGATAGAGGTTGCTTCTCCAAAGGTGCGTCTTCAGGTTCATCCACGTCCATCTCTTGGTCGCGCTCCTTGAAACTCTCGAGATCTTGCAACGAGACCTGTGACAACCTGACGACTGACTCCAAGAACGTTGTTACACCGACGTCCCTCGAGCCAAGGTCCACCAGCTGAGCATCAAGTTCCCGCTTTTGGCGCTCGAACTTTGCTTCGAACAGAGCTGGATCCTCGATTTCCAGATCATCGTCCTCGCTAGATGAAACCGCCTCTTCTGGTGCGTCTGACATGCTGGAATCATCCCCCGATTTTTCCAATGGTTTACCAAAGAATGATTGCTGAGCAGAATGACCTATTGATGATCGCGGCTTTCGAGCTTGAGCCGTCTCGTCCACATCCATGTGGTCGGCGTCAAGCGACGTCTCTGGCCTGTCCATAGCTTTTGGCTGTTCTGTAACTTCTGTTTTGACGGCAGAGTGCAGGTCCTGAGTCTGGTCTCCGTTAGACGTTGCCACAGAAGAGCGTCTCTTCTCTTCGCCAGTGAAGTCACGTTTGGCCGGGATTGACCTCTCGGCTGGTACAGGAACACCAGGTCTCCGCCATTGATTCCATTGAGCTGCCCTAGGAGCCGTAGGTGGTACCCGCGGCTGCATAGCGTTTACTCGTTCTGGGGCTCTTTTGGGCATTGCCGGCCCGCGATCCAGAGCTCGTGGAGCGATTGGAGGCACTCTGTTTGCCTTTGGCGCGGTCGGGATGGAATTCGTTGTGACCTTAGGGGATACGCTGAATGCTCGGTTGCGTGGACCAGAAGGAGCGCTCGGCGGCGGTGGAGTCTTTGGCCGCGAAGACACAGGATGAGGAGCGTTAAAGTTGTCGGTTTGTGACTGTGGGGAAGCAAATGTCATACGCGGAGACGCTGCAGGCTGTGCAGGATACGGCCGCGAAGCTTTGGGTCCTGTCGGCGCAGAGATGTCGGGCGCTCGTTGCATCACAGGAGATTGTGGCTGGTTGGGATTGTTCGAGAATCGGCCATTGTTGACGTTTGGAGATGACGGCATTGCTGGCGGTGCACCATTCTGCAGGCTGGGAGCGTCGGCCCGATTGTGCATAGCATTGGCATCGTTACCAGGAGCACCGTCCCATAATCTGGAGCTGTGCAGTCTTTGAGAAGGAGCCGCATTGATTTCGCTTTCAGCACCCAGTGCTCGAGGTGCCTTGGGAGCCGCGGGTGGAGGCTCGTCGACTGACGATCTCGGCGCAATTGGGGCCGCCTTAGGCGCATTTGGTACATCGGCCGGTAGAGCAGGCTTCTCGCGTGAGACTGGTCTAGGCGCATCCTGTACGTTATGGTCGGGAGCATGATGTAGTTGTCTGGGCTCATGTGTAGGTCTGGGAGCCTGGTTGCTGCCCCCTTGTGAAGTTGGGGCAAATGATAGTGTGAAAGCAGGCACTGGTGGTGCTTGCGTGGGTGGAGATGAGCCGCGGGATCCATAGCGATTGTTTGTTGTTTCGGCACGTCCGTTGAGATACGCAGGAATCTCTGGCTGCTCACGTCGATGCTCCCGAGCAGACGAAGCGCTCGGTGTCAACGAAGGCCGGCGAACCGATGTGTCTGCGCCGACACTTTCCAGTAGTGCGAGTCTGTCCGGATTCACGTGCGGAGCTGGCGGCGGATGCGATGCTCCACTCGCCAGCGAATCATTGGACGCTCGGTTCTCGAGACGAGGCTGTGGTGGATCTCTTCTTGGGCGTTCGACATCACGTTCTCGGTCAGTCCAGTCGGGTCGACGTTCCTCGTCTCGTCTGTCGAAGCGTCGTTCGTCCCTCCTTTCTGGTTCACGGGCCTCGCGAGAAATCTCTCGCGTGTCTCTTGGCCATCGTGATACCGGAGGAGAGCGGTCTCTGCGGAACAAGTCCCGATCGTCAAGATTTCTCCGACCACCGCGGCCACCACGAAATTCGAAATCACCCCTCCCGCGTCCACGACTGAATCCGCCGCGGAAAGGTGGCGCTGATGCAAAGGGCGCAGGCGCGTCAGAATATGTTGAACCAGCTGATGGAGGACCGTCCCTGGAGCCTCTCCGTGCGCGTGGAATGTCAAGCTCGCGTGGCGGAGGGTAGTCTCGAGGTTCCCGGAAATTCCTAGGTGGAGATCTACCACGCGGCGATGGTATGCGTTCACGGCGGTCGAATTCGCGGTCCTTGAATGAGCGGCCACGGTCGCTGCCGAGAGGAGGAGCATCTCTTAGTTCTCGAATTTCGCCACGCCCAGAGTAGTTTCCGCGCGATGGACCAGGACCAGAAGCGCCAGATCCGAGTGAGGGCCTGCCTCCGTCAAATTGTGATCGTGGGCCTCGAGGTGCATCTGCGCCACCTCTATTGAGGTCTGTGGCGCGACCGCCATATCCTGTGGAAGCGACTGAAGTACGTCTATCGGCGAAGCGAGGTGGTGAGCGTGATCTGTCTCGTCCCGGACGGTAGTCCGATGGAGCATAGCGCGACATTGACGATGGTAATTAGCAATGGGTCGTATCCATGCGTGTCGCGAATGAGGTGAGGTTGAAGGGCCAAGCGCCGCCACAGAAAGGAGCCGAGACCCTGATGCAGCCCTGGTCGCGCGTGGGCGCCTTTGTGAGTGAGGAGTCGCGTCGAAAGATGAATTTGCAGGTGAGCGCGCAGGCAAGTAATGGCGCGGCGACACCTGCAAAGCGAGGTCTGAGTAGTCGTGTTTCGTTTCGTGTGCTGCACTTCCGCGAAACGTCCAGATAGTCGCGGCCCGCAAGCGGGAGAGTGGAGACCCTTGGACGCCGGCAGGTTCAAAGCGCCAGCGAGGATTGGCTCTTGTCTTGTGGAGAGACAGAGGTAAGGCGCGAGGAGAACGTGGGAGGCACCCAAGGCGATGCGTGTCCACTGCCACCACAGCACGAGGTCAACAGAATACTGCGAACACCCTTACTCAGCCTGGAGCCTGGATACCGATTCACACAGAAATCGGCTTTCTCTGGATAGTGGCTGCAAGGTCAGGAAGGCAAGCGGCAGTGCCTGAATCTGCAGAAGGGATGGTATGCCGACGGGGCGGTGGAAAATCGCCAAAAAATCGAGCAATAGGCTGAATCTGCGGCGCCGAACACGACGGATGCAATCTTGGCGCGTCTGACAGATGAAGAGAGGACGTGTTCGTTTCGTGCACAGCGTTGTCAGAGGAAAGAAAGGCACGTCCACACCGAAGCCTCACACTTCTCGCAGCCGGCAGCCTGGGACTAGCCAGCGGCGCCAGCGAGCTAAGCAACGATGATTGAGAGCGAGGGCCGAGTGCGGGAGCAGCAAGCGTGCATCTGGGCAGCTAACAATAATCGTCCGTGGTGGCGCTCGTGGCTAGTCCCTTCACTCCGCTTTGCTCCACTCCCACTCCCTTTCCTGCGGATCTCCTTCTCGAATTCCAACTGCTAGCCAATGACGGCAGCCGGCTGCTTGGGGGGCACATGCGCCGGCGCCGTGGGATGCAGCCTCCCGTTACTCGAGAATCGCTTGTGCAGCGAGTGTCGCAGATTCGCTTTTGCCCATGGCCCTGGTGTCTTCATCTGCGACGTGGACATTTTCAGTTCTCGACCCGGCCAGGTAGCGCAGAAGTCCAATCCTGCATACAGGGCCTTGGAAGTTTACAGTCTTCTACACGACCAGTCATGATGGCACAGCGGGTACCGACCGACCCAGGTCCCTGTCATGCATGCAGAGATGAGGGTGGCCATCTGGTAGCGCATCTGGGACAAGGATTGAGTTCGTGCATTAGCGCCCGTCGAGCGAACAAGGCTACTGTAGGGCCCGTGCCATATCATGTCGTAATGATGCACTGGACGCCTCTGCAAATTTGGACGCGCGCTCGTGTACAGGTAGCTGAGGACAGAAGCCGGTACGCGTGAAGCTTGCAACGACCACTCGGAATAATCCTGATAATATGACAGTGTGGAGGCGGGAAATTCAATATTCTGTTGGCCAGAGCACAAGATCCGAGGAGTTGGTTGAAGGTAATTGCAGAATGACTCGAGGGGATGAAGCGTCACAGATTTACATACGTGATGTATCAAGGAGCATCTCGACAATGATGTTCTACCACTCCTAGCATACTGTCTTCTAGAAGGCATCTTTCTTCGCTGCTTCACGTTACGCAGCACACCATATCTTAGCCTCAACTCGTGTACTAGTTGGCTGAGTGGTGGAGCGTCAAGACTCACTGCATGTAGACTTTTGCGAGACCGGCTGATCTGTCAGGGTTTTAAGCTTCCACGGTTCCCTACCGCGCCCACGCACGCGAAGCAAAAGCTAAACTTCGGAGACTCGTCCAAAGTTCACATTCCGCCAAGCCTCACGATACCCAATATCAGAATTCGGAAAATATCTAGAAAAGTGTCAGAACGCTGAGAATTGCTCACACGCGCCCCAAAATAAGCTCAAGAAATGGCTGCAAACAATGCCGCGCCTTCTGGCGCAACAGATGCGGTGCTCAAGCCTTCTGATCCGGTCCCCGAAGGAGCAATGCCCGTGAAGGGTCTTGACTTCAATGACTTCAAGGATCGCGACATCACAGTGGCCGAGCTTGTGGAGAATATGGCTCAGATGGGCTTCCAGGCAAGCTCCATTGGCCAGGCCGCCAAAATTGTAGACGGCATGGTATGTACAGATCATTTGGGTTTCGCCACAGTCCGAATTTGAGCTGAGACGAATCCGTTTTTCTGTAGAGAACTTGGCGTGACCCAGAGACTGGCGACAAGACCACAATTTTCCTCGGATATACGAGCAACCTCATCTCATCTGGTTTGAGGGAGACGTTGCGTTGGTTGGTTGAACACAAACATGTCTCTGCCATCGTGACCACAGCAGGTGGTGTTGAGGAGGACTTCATCAAATGTCTTGCTCCGACCTACCTGGGAACCTTTTCGGCTGCTGGAGCCACACTGCGCAAGCAAGGCATGAACCGCATTGGTAACTTGTTCGTGCCCAACAGCAACTACTGCGCCTTCGAGGACTGGATCGTGCCTATCCTCGACACCATGCTTGAAGAGCAAGAGGCCAGCAAGAATACCGAGGAGCCTTTCCACTGGACGCCAAGCAAGATCATTGCTCGTCTGGGCAAGGAAATCAACGACGAGCGATCCGTGTACTATTGGGCTTGGAAGAACGACATCCCGGTCTTTTGCCCTGCGCTCACTGATGGAAGCCTGGGTGATATGCTTTACTTCCACACCTTCAAAGCGTCACCTGAGCAACTTCGCGTGGATATCGTCGAAGACATCCGCAAGATCAACACTATGGCCGTTAGGGCCAAGCGTGCGGGTATGATTATTCTTGGTGGAGGCATTGTCAAGCACCACATCGCCAATGCTTGCTTGATGCGCAACGGTGCCGAGAGCGCAGTATACATCAACACTGGCCAGGAATTCGACGGTTCTGATGCAGGAGCCAGACCGGACGAAGCCGTCAGCTGGGGAAAGATCAAGGCGGATGCTGAGAACGTCAAAGTATGTGGATATTATACTTGAGCCTCACAAGGCGCGCTGCTGACTGTCAATTAGGTTTACGCTGAGGCCACCATTGCCTTCCCGCTCATCGTTGCTGCCTCGTTCGCCAAAGCAAATCAAACCGAAAAAGATGAGCAGCCAGAGACGCAGACTCCTGCATAGGTCGATTTTTGGCGACCTGCACGCGCTAGCCGCTGCATGCCGAGCAGCCGACCGACGCTTCCTGTACAGCCACCACGCCCGCTCGAGGCAGGGGACGTGGTTTGCATGAACTTGCATGAGCGACACGCGGCTGAGGCTTGCACTGAGCATGCAATGGCGGTTGGTAGGCTGTAGCCACGCGAGATGGTGTTCCACTCAACCACCGCCCGTGCCGTTCGTTGTCAGCATACCTTAGCACAGGCTGCTCACTGCCCTCATTTTCTCTTCGGGGAAGGCCGGTCAGCTAGTTCAGCGTCTGGATGTGCATGTGCTCGGGAATCGAGTTTAAGGGCAAGGCAGCCAGCGTTGACGCGCATCTATTCAACTCTAAAGCTCCCCGCACGCTAAGATAGCCGGCCCGCACAGCCCCACCCGACAGCGATCACTCAGGTGTGATGTGCTGTAACTCATCAACAACTGCAGCCTGACATATCGACACCATCTGTGTGTGCCTCTGCCTGACCTACCACCGGCGTGCTTTTGCTCACCTTCTCTTCTTTTGAGTCACAAAAAAACTTTCTGCCGTCACGAGCTAACTCCCAACGCCAGCTCCGCAAGCGTTCTTCGAGATCGACACCCGCTGTCACATGCTATCTCACATGCGCTGCACGTCTTGACAGCCTGTGACTACCACCACGCCGTGCCTGCGGTCCCGCACATTGACACCTCAGGCCCCACAACATCACCCACAGCCACCTCTCGTTCCGGTCACCGAACCTGACTGGTAACTGCATCCATCATGGCGACACCGCCTCATCTCCCACCCATACAGGCTTTCCAGCCTCTGGCCGATGCCACCTTTCCTCCGCCGCCGTTCCCAACGCACGAAAACAGCATGCCAGAGTCGCCGACCGGTGGCTCCGCCATGGAGCTCTCTCACTCTACCATGATTGCACCACCACCGGCAGCTTCGGCTTTTCGGGAAGAACTACTGGATGGTGCGTCGGACAGGCGAGACCCGCCCGCCACGACAGCACCCCATACCCAGCAAGAGGACCATGAGAGAGAAGACGGGAGCGGTGGAGAAGAAGATGATGACGACGAGAGCGATGATGTCGATGACGATGAAGGAGATCAAGAACCTCCATTTAGGTGGCACCAAATCAACGAAGATCACAGCGTACCATGCGACGACGAGTTGAAGTACATTGAGTCGAAAGAGGAACACAGTGCTCTGGACCACAAGTACTGGGAGAAGGAGACATTCTTCGAGCTGGATGACCCGGAACTGGTGCCTGGCGAGACTGGCCGCATTGACTGGACCGTTGAGCACTTCAACGGCACGAAGGAGAATCCCAACAAAGACTTGATCATGAGGTCGCCGATTGCTCACATCGGTGGCTATGACTGGCAGATCAAGTTCTATCCGAAAGGAAACCGCACAGATTATCTCAGCGTCTACCTCGAGAACGTGACCATGCTGAAAGACGACTTTAAGGATCGCACCGAGCTATCCAGCCCTGCCCTACCAGTTCTTGCTGGCTCGCCGAAAATGCTCCAGAGAAAATCTGTTGCCGCGCAAGTATCCGTCGTCATGTACAACCCTGCTGAGCCGCGAGTCCATGAGTCGAAGACAGACGCACATCAATACAACAAGAAAGCGGCTGATTTCGGCTGGAAGTACTTCACCCGTTCTGCCCGCTACGATTTTGCATGCCGTACTCACGGGCAACGACAGTCTATTCTTCGAGACGACAAACTTGCTTTCACTGCATACATTCGAATCATCAACGACCCCACTGGCTGCATGTGGGACACTGGATTCCCTGGCACAGATGCCAGCCTGGTCGCCACTGGACTTCGCCCATTCGACACACTCTCTGCGCAAATCGCAGCTCTCGTACCTTTGATGCACCTCCGACCGTTCCGCGAGTTACTGTACAAGTACAAATCTGACAGCTCGCTTTTCACGCTCCTTCAAACCTGCCTCGATAAAATGCTCTCCCGCCGTTTGAAGAGGAAACATTTCAGATATTCCACACTGCCAGAAGGCTGCGATGTTGTTAATTTTCTGCAAATTATCAGCGAAAGAATACGTGCAGAGTGCCATCCCGAGGTGTATGCTGAGTTCGATGCGCTCTTCGCTAGCTTCAGCCCTCAAGTTGTGCCCGTGTGCAGTAGGCGATTGACCACTAAGAACTATTCATCTGTTCAAGAGGCTTTGCACGAGCACAAGTCTGCCCAAAAGACGCCCGCGATCCTCACGGTAGAGCTGGAACGTCAAGCTTTCAATGCGAACAAGCGAAAGTGGGAGAAAGTGACCAACTCAGTCACCGTTGATGACCGCGTCAGCCACAATGGTGTCTCATACTCGCTTTACGCTTTCGTCAAACATTCCGGTCCTCTCGGCACTGGCAACTACACACCTTTCGTCCGTCCTGGAGGACCAGGGTCCAAGTGGTATGCCTACGAATCTGGTCAGGTACGATGCCAGACTCAGAAGCAGGTCATGGAGGGAGACGTCAGACGCAACGTCCCGAGCAGAAACGGCGTCGAGTACCCTTATCACAGGCCTGCGTCGATCGATCTTGCAGACCAAGAAGCCTTGCCTTATCTTGTCTTTTATGTTCGCGACGACGATTTTGCAGCCTACGCGTTCGAGTTGCCCGCAGAAGAGCGTTGGGATATACCAGAGACTGTTCGCAAGCCTCGCCGTGCTCCAGACTCCTTCGATGGCCCAGAAACTCAGAACAAACAAGCTCAAGATCTTTCGAAGAGTGATAGTCCGACTGCAGACATTTCTGAGCTTGCATCAGCCACAAACAGCGCTATGCGTCCCAATGGTGATCAGACACGCTTGGGACCAGACCACGATGCCATGGACGGAGATGATGTTGTGATGAGCGACGTCGAAGAAGATGGTAGCAGGACGCCAATCCGTATCAACAATGCGCTGGATGCTACTACTAACGGCATCACTGTGGAACGACGAGAGTACCGTGATCAACCTGGAGCTCTCGAAGCAACTCAGACCATCACCGTCAACTTCTTCTCCGGCGAATACTACCAGGGCTCCGCACTCAAAGACCAAAAGTTGTATCATGGCAAGGGCCACCTCATCTATACCAATGGAGATGAGTACAGAGGTAGCTTTGCCCATGGACTCCCCTCTGGCAAAGGTACTATGATCTACGCTGCTTCTGGAAACACTTATGACGGCGATTGGATAGAAGGCAAGCACTACGGCCAAGGAACGTACACGGAGCTTGCGACAGGAAACGTCTTCGAAGGTGGCTGGAAGGAAGGCAAGCGGTCAGGGAGCTTTGTCCTCCGCGGCACTGTGACTGACGAAGACAAGGGTCTTTGCCAAATTTGCTACTGCCGGAACATGACCACAGCCTTCTACGAGTGCGGGCATGTGCTGGCGTGCAGGGACTGTGCAAATATGGTTGAGTCATGTCCAATCTGTAGGAAACGGGTCTTAGCACGATTGGAGCTTTACGGAGTCAAGGTCAGCATGGAGTAGTCGTCGATTCTGAGTTTGCGTTTGACTTGGGACTTGGGCATGAAAGTTTGGCTTGCCTCAGAGGGGCTCTGAGGTTATAACCCGGTGGCGTTGCGATCGTTGCTTTACATTCTCCATGATAGACGATACCCTTTGTTCTCAGCAAAGCGAGCAATTCCATGACCGTTTGTGACTTTAGGTTCTCAACGACACTACTTGATCATCTCCATGAGATTTTCCTATCCTGTATATGATTACCTCCACCGATTCTCTGATTTGGTAAATTATGCCCAAGGATATACCGTGTCAGTCCTGACCAATTCACGTCCATGGATGGTCAGTATACATGCCGATCGATCGCATAGCAAGTCTTTTGCTACACGATGTAGGTCATCAATCCTCTATTGAAATGCCCTTAAGTATCCCTGCTGCTAAGCCTCCAAGGCAGTCCGTCTTGATCTGTTTGACGATAAAACGAAGCCCAATCTACTCAATCAATCCAACATCCACAACAATGAAGCTCACCTCCCTCCTCCTCGCCCTCGGCATCGCCCCCCTCGCCCTAGCAGCCACTCTCCCGCCCCCCCCCCGGCACCCCA